>Ga0310121_10004158_pt1 | contig 12898 bp, 13 predicted proteins | sample CB27_Tmax_986_MG_FD_203504 | JGI IMG/M metagenome (GOLD analysis project Ga0310121, IMG submission 203504) | Marine microbial communities from Western Arctic Ocean, Canada - CB27_Tmax_986 | ecosystem: Environmental > Aquatic > Marine > Oceanic | place: Canada: Western Arctic Ocean | collected... | reverse complement strand
TGAAAGCTCCTGTGTTTGTGGGGTCCGGCCTTTATCCAAAGCCATTCTCCACCCAGGGGCTTTCTTTTTGGGTCCTACCGACGAATTATTCGGGCTAGGCCCGCCGGATCTTCAGCTCCACGCGCTGCACGGGTGAAGCCGCGAGCCACGCCGGGTCCGTGCCGAGGACCTTTCCGGTCCCGGGGTCGATCTGGCCGAAGGTGAGGACGCCGGTCGGGCAGCTCTGGACGCAGGCCGAGCAGCGCACGCACTCCGGGTCCTCCATGGGCAGGCCCTTGTTTGCGAAGCCCATGACGTCGATGCCCTGATGGCAGACGCTGGTGCAGACGTTGCACGAGATGCACTTCTTCTTTTCGGCGAGGATGCGGAACCGCGAGAAGCGCGAGTAGACGTGCATCAGGGCCGCGAGGGGACAGGCGAAGCGGCACCACATTCGACCCGAGAACCAGAAATAGAGGCCGTAGCCCAGGATGCCGGCCAGGAAGAGGTCGACGAACCAGGCGTAGCCCGAGAACCCCAGGGTGAAGAGACGGTCGGCGGCCGAGCCCGGCCAGATCCAGCCGGCGATCCGCACGAGCATGAGGACGCTCACGCCCGCCAGGATGATCTGCCCCAGGATGTTGACGCGGTTCCAGAGCGGACCGTGGGGCATCTTGTGGCGTTGAGAGTCGCCAAGGGTCTCCGCCAGCGCGCCGCACGAGCAGATCCAACCGCAGTAGGACCCCTTGCCCCAGAAGTAGATGAGCGCCGGGATGAGGACGAACGTCTGCAGGACACCGATCACGAGCCAGCCCCAGAGGGGCTGGGCGGTGAACCAGTTGTAGACGTTGAGGGGCCAGGCCAGGATGAGACCGTAGGCCCGCCAGTACTCCCGTCCATGGCCGTAGCTCACGATGGGGAAGAGCGAGTCCGCGATCCGCCCCGCCCACCCGCCGTTGAGCCAGCCGTTGTGGCCCAGCATCGGCAGGATGATTTCCGGCAGCAGGAAGAGCGGCAGCCACTGGACGGCGGTCAGGGTGATCGTCTGGACCTTGACGTAGGGTGTTCTCTTCTGCCGGATGCGGCGGATACCGAAAACGAGGACCAGCAGCGAGTAGGCCAGCGTGTAATAGAAGGACGGCCCCGAGGCGGAGATCCTGAGGGTGCCGAGGAGCGTCGCGGGATCCTGGAGCGCTGCGCCGAGACTCCCCCCCCCCGCCGCCAGCGCCGCCCACCACTCGGTGGGCTGCGGATTCAGCCAGTCGGGCAGCTTCCCGAAGAAGGGGATCGCCTTGCCCCCCTTCCAGTGGAAGAGCCAGGTGCTGAAGAGGAGGAATGTGGTGAGCGCGGCCCAGCTAGCGGCGCTGATCTCGCCGGTGATGGGGACCCCCGACCTGCGAAAGAAGCCCAGGGGTGCCTCGCGGCCGATCATCGAGAAGACCGCATCGTTCGGGAGAGTCTGTGTCTGGCCCTCCGCGTCTGCGACCAGAATCTCCGTCTCGCGGATCTCCTTGACCTTGCTGCCGAGCAGCATCCGGATGGAGCCCGCCTTGCGGTGCTCTCCCAGGAAGCCTCCCGCGGCGGCGTTGACCCGCTCGGAGGACGGCTCTTCGATCGCCACCTCCGCCATCGGGTCGGCGGCCAGGGCCTCCAGCTTGGCGACGTTCTCGGGCTTGGGACGGCTCAGCTCGGGCTTGCGGTAGGAGAGGGTGACGTGGGTGCCGCAGGCGCCCAGGGCGATGGCGGTCTCGAGGGCGGAGTCGCCCCCTCCGACGACGAGGGCGTTCTGCCCGCAGAAGTCCTTGGGATCGTGAAGTCGGTTGTAGACCTTGTCCAGGTTCTCGCCGGGGACACCCAGCTTGCGAAAGTTCCCGGAGCGGCCGATGCCCACGATCACGCGATGGGTGCGGAGCGGCTCGGCTCCCGCCACCGCCACCTCGAGGAGGCCGCCTTTTCGGGAGACCTGCTCGGCCCGGGCCGCTCGCGGCCTGATGCCCGCCCCGAGCGTCTCTTCCTCGAGCTCGTCGAGCAGTCCTTCCTTGAACGCCGAGCGCTCGGTGAACTGCAGCTCTCCAGCCGGCGTCATGTCGGTGGGATAGGTGAAGATCGGTTTTCCCTTCGGGAAGTTCACGAGGGTCGAGAATGGTTCCGACGCCTCGAGGAGCTCGAAGCGGAGGCCTCTTTTCTGGGCCTCGAGGGCCGCGGCCATGCCCGAGACGCCCGCCCCCACCACGACGAGATCGAGGACGTCGTCCTTCTGCGTCCGCTTCCCGAAGCCGGGATCCGCGGCGATTGTCTGCACCGCCCGAGCCCCGCTGTCCGAGGAGAACTTGAGGAGCGGGACCCCGGTGAGATCGCCGACGACGTAGAGCCCGGGGACGCTGGTGGATCCGTCCGGGCGGACCTCGGGCAGCTTCTCGACGGTCCCCGCCGGCCACTGAAGGTGTAGCCAGCGCAGGTAGCGATGCAGGGGCCTCTGGACTCCCATGTCTGGCCTCCGATTTGAACGATGACTTCACCATGTTCCCTCGGCGCTCTCGGGGTCCGCAAGTGAGAGTCCCTGTCCCCGTGGCGACGAGGCGTCCTCCCCATCAGGCCGGATGTCCGTGGGAAGCTGGCTCGACGCGGGGACGTTTCCCATTCTAAGATCATGTTTTCCCGCACGATCCCCCGCCTGATGAGACCCCGTGCGGAGTCCACTGAGAGACTGACTGGATGAATTATCTCGAGACCACGAAAGACTTCTACAAAGAGGCGGCGCTCGAGCCCGACAAGGGCCTCTGCTGCACCACGAGCCCCGTCTGGGCCCTCCCCGAGCTGTCCGTGCCCACCCGCATGCTGGACATGAACTACGGCTGTGGCACCACCGTGCACCCCAGGGACCTGGTCGACCAGCCGAGCGTCCTCTACCTCGGCGTCGGGGGGGGCTAGAGCTCCTGCAGTTCGCCTACTTCTGCCGGCGTCCGGGCGGGGTCGTCGGCATCGAGCCCGTGGCGGAGATGCGCGAGGCGGCCCGGAAGAACCTGGCCGAGGCTGCCGCCAAGAACCCGTGGTTCCGTGAGGAGTTCGTCGAGATCCGCGAGGGCGATGCCCTCGACATCGCGGTCGAGGACGGAAAGGTGGGCGTGGCCGTCCAGAACTGCCTCTTCAACATCTTTGAAGCCGACGAGCTCGAGCAGGCGCTGGCCGAGACCTACCGCGTGCTGCGCCCCCACGGTCGCTTCGTGCTGAGCGACCCCGTCGCGCTCCCCACGCGCTGCCCGAGCACCTGACGAAGGACGCCAGGCTGAGGGCCATGTGCCTCTCCGGGCCATCACCTACGACAGCTACGTCGACCGCCTCGTCGCCGCCGGCTTCGGGACGCTCGAGGTGCGCGCCCGCCGCCCCTACCGCGTCCTCGATCCCCGGCGCTACGGTGTCGAGCGCCCGGTCATCCTCGAGAGCGTGGAGGTGGCGGCGATCAAGGACCCCATCGCGGACGACGGTCCCTGCGTCTTCACCGGCCGAGCCGCCATCTACGTCGGAGAGGACGAGCAGCTCGATGACGGCGCCGGCCACGTGATGGCCCGCGACTAGCCGCTCGCGGTCTGCGACAAGACGGCGGCCCAGCTCGAGGCGCTCGGACGGGACGACCTCTTCGTCACCCCGTCAACGTGGTTCTACGACGGCGGCGGGTGCTGCTGAGGCCGTAGCGTCTCTACTCGTCGCTTTGCGGCCGGGGACTCTCGTCGCCGCGTGTGCGTGTCGTGGCGGCCAGCTGGTCGCGTAGCCCACGAAGGTCGTCGAGGCGCCGTCCCAGCGACTCGAGTCGCCGGTCGAAAGACTCGAGCACGAGCTCCGACCGTGCGGTGGCCAGAGCGGAGGCAACGCGGCTCCGCGCGTCCACCAGCGGCTGGACGCGCTGCGCGTACCGCACGAGAGCGCCCGCGAGCTCGCGCAGCTCGGCGTGCAGGCTCTCCACCGGGGCAAGGTGAGCGTTCAGGAGCTGGACGAGAGCGGCGTTGAACTCCGACTGCCGCTCGAGCGCCGGGGCCACGGCGTCCCATGCTCTCTGCCGCAGTGCTCCTCCGAGGCCGCCGCCTGTTGGCCGGTCCGGGGTCGGCCAGAGAGCGTTGAGCCGTTCCAGCCGCTCGCGGACCTCCGGGGACGTCTCCGCGGGGAGGGCAAACCCGGCGAGCCGGTCGAGGGCCGCGAGCACCTCGGCGTACGCGGCCTCCTCCTCGTCCAGACGCGCACGAAGCGCCACGAGTGCGGGAGACTCGTCTTCAGGCGACATCGCTTCAGCCTACCGTGAAAGACGCTCCTCTGCATTCTTGCGCCGCATCGCTCAACGCCGCGCGATCAGAGCGTAGTCGAGGGGAGCGTAGAGCAGGGCGTTCAATCGTTCGACGTTCTCGTTCAGGACCTGGACGGCGGGCGGCGCAAGACCAGCGGATCCCGGCATGAACCGCAGACGCACGTCTTCGGACACCGGGTTGCGCATCTCGATTCGAACATCGCTGAAGCCCGCTGCGGCGGCCAGGAAGCGCAATGTGTCCGGATGGAGCGGTCGCTCGTGAGTCAGGTCGCGGATGAAGACGTCATGGAAGGCCAGGGCAGAGGCCACGTTCGGGGTCTCGAGGACGAGAAGGCCGCCGCTGCGCAGAGTGCGATGCGCCTCGGCCAGCAGTGCCGTGAGGACGGGAGGAGGCAGGTGCTCCGCGACCTGGGCTGCAAAGATGCCGCCGAGCGAGCCCGCCTCGCGCTCCTGCAGGAACGCCACGAGATCTCCCTGGACGGCGTCGAGGCCTTTGTCCCGGCACTCCCTGACGACGTTGGCGTTGCCCTCGACACCGCAGGCCTCGATTCCCTCGTCGCGCAACAGCTCGAGAAACTCGCCACGCCCACACCCGAGGTCGACCACGGGAGCCAGTCCCCGGAACAGCGCCACATCATCCTGCTGACGACCGCGGATCTCCTCCCGGCTGCCGCGGAAGCGGTTTTCGAAGGCGGTGTAGGCCGAGTCGTCCGCGGCCCGGGTCGTGGCCCGGGCCACCTCGGGTGGGGGCGCTCCGGCCTCCAGGCCGCGGCGCACCGCGCGCACCTCCTCCGAAAGGGCCTCGATCCGGTCGCGCACCGCGGCCAGGCCTTCGAGGCGCTGCCCCATCTTCTCGAGCCGCCCTGCAAAGACCTCGAGGACCTGGTCGGCCTGGGTGGGCGTCCGCGCCACGCGCATGTGGTCGCGCGCGTCCGTGAACGGCTCGACCCGCTGCGCGTAGCGGACGAGCGCGCCGGCCATCTCACGCAGGCGGGCATCGTGTCTGGCCGAATGCTCCAGCTGCGCGTTCAGGAGGCGGACCAGAACCTCGTTGAAGCGTCCCTGTCGTTCGATCACCGGCGCCAGGACGCCTCGCACCCGGGCCGCCAGCGCGCCGCGGAGCCCCGGCTCCCCGGTCGTGGGGGCCGCCGACCACAGGCCGTTGAGCTCACCCAGGAGCTGGCGCACCTCCGGCCCGGTCTCCTCGGGCAGAGGGTAGGCTGCCAGAGCGTCGAGCGCGGCCAGCGCCTCCGCGTAGGCTGCTTCCTCGTCCTCGAGCCGCCGGCGAAGGGCTGCGAGCACCGAATGCGTGTGCGTGTCTTCCTTAGCCACGGCCGATTGTCGAATTCGCCTCTCGAGCTTGTCAAGGCGACCCATTCCGCGACCCGCGAGCACGCCTGGGCTTAGAATGTCCTGTCGTCCGGGAACCTGCCGATGACCGACGAGGAAAGAGACGTCGCCAAGGAGCTGCGCCGCATTCGGGACGAGGTTCGCCAAAAGGCCTCTCCCGAGGGCGAGCCGGCCATGGAGCTCCCGCCCCCTCCGGAGGTGCGGGAGCCGCCGGCCATCCCGAAGGAGGAGCTGCCGGCGCCCGAGCCAGCCCCGACGCCCCCCGATGCGCTCCGCGTGAACGAGTTCTGGCGGGCAGAGCCTCGGGCCCCGCGGGGGATCGCCGGCGTCCTGTTTCGCGTCCTGGACCGGTTGCTGCGACCCCGCTTCGAGGCGCAGCAGGCGTTCAATGCGCAACAGGTGCAGCTGGACAACGACATCCTGAGCCACCTCGCAGGGCGCTCCGCGGCCACGCACCGGCACTACGATCGGATCCTCGGGATCTATGGCCGCCACCTCGAGGAGATCGACGAGCGCCACCTGATCCTCTCGAAGGAGCTGGTGACCCACGTGGAGGACCTCCTCCGCAGGATCGACCTGGTCCTGGACCGAGCGGAGCGGGGCCATCTCTCGCTCGAGCACGAGCTGCGGGATCTGCGCCGGCAGCTCGAGAGGCTCCAGAGCTCACTGAGCGGGTCGTGACCGCACGGGCATGAAGACCGTCTTGATCTGCTCCGCCCAGGCCCCCTTCGTCACCGGGGGGGCGGAGATCCTGGTCCAGGAGCTGCGCGACAACCTCGCGCGGCGCGGCTTTCGCGTGGACGTGGCGAGTGTGCCGTTCAGGGGATACCCGGCCTCCGAGCTCGTCCGCCAGGCCCTCGCCTGGCGGCTCATCGACGTCAAGGAGAGCGGCGGACACAAGGTGGACCTCGTCATCCCCACCAAGTTCCCGAGTTACCTGGTGGAGCATCCGCGCAAGGTGGCGTGGCTCTTCCACCAGTACCGCGAGGCCTACGATCTGTTCGGCACCGAGGTGTGCTCGCTCACCGACAGCCCGGAAGACCAGCAGACTCGTGAAGCGATTCGGACCCTCGACGACACCTCGCTCGCCGAGTGCCGGACGATCTACTCGATCTCCCGCAACGTGGCGAACCGCCTCTCGCAGTACAACCATCTCGACGCCAGCCCGCTCTACCCTCCGCCCCGCAACCTGGGCCGCCACTACTGCGAGGCGCACGGCGATTTCCTTCTCTACGCGGGACGTCTCGAAAGCGTGAAGCGCCCCACCCTGCTCGTCGACGCCCTCGCCCGGGTCCGCAGCGGGGCGCGGCTCAAGATCGTGGGCGCCGGGAGCCTCGAGGGTGAGCTGCGCCGGCAGATCGAGCGGGCGGGCGTCGGCGACCGGGTCGAGCTCCTGGGCTTCGTCTCTGACCAGGACCTTCTCGACCTCTACGCGCGCTGCCGAGCCACGCTGTACGCGCCTCTCAACGAGGACTACGGCTACGTGACCGTCGAGAGCTTCCTCTCGCGGAAGCCGGTCGTGACCACGACGGACTCGGGAGGGGTGCTCGAGTTTGTCGAGGACGGCGTGAGCGGCACGGTGGTCGCTCCCGACCCCGATGCGATGGCGGAGGCGATCGACCGGCTGTGGGCCCTGCCCGAAAGACGCCTCGAGGAGCTGGGCGCGGAAGGGCACAGCCGCGTGCAGGGCATCTCCTGGGACGGGGTCATCGACCGGCTCACGGAGTCCATTCGTTGAGGATCGCCGTCTGGAGCCCGCTGCCGCCGGCTCCGTCCGAAGTGGCCGACCACACGTCTGAGCTGTTGCCCGCACTGGCCGAGCACCACGACGTGGTGGCTGTCGTCGAGGACCCGTCGGCGGTGGACCCGGCGACGGTGCCTGGCATCCCCGTCGTCGGGGGCGGATCGGTACCGGAGACCGACCTGGATGTCTATCAGATCGCCAGCTCGCCGGGCCACGTGTTCGCCTACCGAGGCGCGCTTGCCCGTCCGGGCGTGGTCGCACTGCACGAGTGGATCCTGCACGACCTCGTGTGGCGTGAGGCGGTCGAGCAGGGCGACGTCTCCCGCTACCTGCGCGAGATGCGGCGCTCCCACGGGGAGGCCGGGACCTTCGTCGGGCATCAGGTCAGCCGCGGGCTCGGCGGGACGATCCTTCCCGAGCTGTTCGCGGTGAACGATCGGCTCGTCGAGGTCAGCCTTGGTGTCGTCACCCTGACCCGGGAGTCGGGGGCGCGCCTGGAGCGCCGCCACCCGGGGACTTCCCACCTTCACCTTCCCCAGCACCTGGCGCTCGCCCCTCTACCCACGCGCGCCGAGGCGAGGCACGCGTTGGGCCTCCCCGGCGACGCACTCCTCGTGATCGCACCCGGGCCCGCCACCGCGTCCCGGCGACTCGAGGCCCTGATGCACGCCGTGGGACGACTCCGCGGCGAGTGTCCCTCGCTCAGGCTCGTCGTGGCCGGCGAGATCGACCCGGACCTGCCCTGGGAGGACTGGGCGTCCGAGGCCGGTCTCGGCGACGCGCTCGTGACCACGGGCCGCCTCTCGTCCGAGGACCTCGTGCGCCATCTGGTCGCCGCGGACGTGGTGTCGATGCTGCGCTTCCCCTCGCGTGGGGAGATGTCCCCCGTGCTCGTCCGTGCCCTCGGAGTCGGCCGACCGGTCCTGGTGACCGCTGGCACGCCGGCCGCCGAGGAGATGCCCGAGGGTGTAGTGGTGCCCGTCGACCCCGGCCGGCGGGAGGGCGAGGAGCTGGTCGGCCTCCTGAGGCGGTTGCTCGAGCGCGAGCGGCTCCGTGATGCCATCGGCGTCGTGGCCCGCGATCATGCGCTTGCCCACCATGGGCTCGGACCGGCCGCGGCGCGATTGGCCGGCTTCCTCGTCGAGGTCCAGGGGCGGCGCGCCGAGCTCGTGCTGGAGATGCAGGCCGACCGGGCGGAGGAAGGGACGCTCGCCGAGTACTTCGTTGAAGAGGCCCGCCGGGCGGCGCGCGACCTGGGACTGGGGAACGTGCACCTGGGCCTCGAGCCGCTTCTGGCCCCGCTCGCCGGACGACGGCGGGCGGCCGGCGACGAGCGTCGATTCCCTCCCCCGCCACGACGCCTCCCCCGACAGTGAAAGAGTCTGTCGCAGTCGTGACGGTGAGTCTCCACACGCATTCGCCCGCGAACCAGGCACAAAGCGATCGGGACGCTGACGCTAGCTCCCTGCATAGACCACCTCGCCCTTGAAGATGGTCTTCTGGACCTCCGTCCTGTGGATCTCCGTCTCCGGGATCTCGAAGAGGTTGTGGTTGAGGACGATCATGTCGGCCGACTTTCCGACCTCGATGGAACCGGAAACGTCATCCAGCCTGAGCGTCCAGGCCCCGTTGATCGTGTGAATGCGGATCGTCTTCTCGAGAGTCAGGGCCTGATCCGGCCCCATGGCGGGAACTGCGGGCTTTCCCGGGTACCCCCGTGTCACGCTCGCCTCCATCCCGAACCAGGGCCACATGTTCGCCTGCGGCGCATCGGTGTGGTTCGCCAGGTGCACACCGGCATCGAGCATCTCGCGGTTCGGGTAGGCACGCGCCCACTGGGCGTCGCTGAGCATGGGTCGGACGATCTCCAGGTTGCAGGTCGCCAATCGCGTGGATCTTCACCTGAAAACCGTGCCTGTCGAGCTCGGCCACGTAGTCGCTCAGGGTCTCGGGCTCGATGACGAGCACCGCCTCGATCGACGGGTCTCGGTAGCCGTCGACCATCGGTGACGTCCCCGACTCCACCGCACCGTCCAGCCCTATCTTGACGCCCGGCCGGCCCGGCAGATCGTAGTCCTCGTAGCGGGCCACGAGGTCCTCCACCGGCGTGAGCTCACCGGTTCCAAAGTTGCCGTCCTGATAGAGAACCACGTGGAGCTCCAGCTGGCCCCCTGCCTTCAGTGCCTGCCAGGCGACCAGGTGTCTCTCGAAGTTGTAGGCGTTGCCGATGGCGGTGACGCCCTTCTCGGTCGCTTGCCGCAGGAACCTGGTGGCACCGAGCTTCTGTGTGGCGAGGTCCTGGACTGGTAGCAGGTCGGTGAAGGCGTTCATTGCGGACTCGAACACGCGGCCGGTGAGCGCGCCCGACTCGTCGCGCTCGAAGTATCCTGCCGGCGGGTCAGGAGTTTGGGCTGTGACCCCCGCGACCTCCAACGCACGTGAGTTCACCCAGGCGTTGTGTCCGGACTCGTCCTGGACGTAGGTGGGCTTGTCCGGAACGATCTCGTCGAGCGTCGCCAGACTCAAGGCCTCCTTCGACATCGGGCCCGGCGTGAATCCCTCCGCGATGAACCACTCGGGCTCGGCGGGATAGTCCTCGGCACACGCTCGCAAGTCCGCGAGGATCTCGTCCTCGGTCGGCTCCCAGAACGTCCCCTTGAGCTCACAGTAGACGCGATTGTCGGTGGACATTCCGTGGAACCCGTGGATGTCGATCAGGCCTGGCATTGCGAACGCACCACCGAGATCCACGACCTTGGTGTCCGCGCCGATCAGCTCCCTCACCTCGGCGTTCGAGCCCACGACCAGGAACTTCCCGTCCTTGATCGCCACCGCCTCGGCCCAGGGCTGCGCCTCGTTGACGGTGTAGATCCGCCCGTTGGTGTAGACGGTGTCGGCGGCTTGGTTTGCTGAGGGGCCACCCGTACAGCCACCAGCCGTCAGGGCCCCGGCGAGCAGCAAGGCAGTACGACGCGCTATCGACATCTCGTCCTCCTCGGTCCAAGTGCATTCCGGCCAAAGGTACTTGTCCTGGTGGATTCTTGCCTAACCTTCAACGCGCCCGGCCGGGCGAAAGCCGCATTTCGGGGCACTTCTCCACCCAGTGGACCCTGGTCGACCACGCCCGGGCCAAACCGCGCCGGAAGAGGGGTGGCCGACCGGCCGGGGGCGGCCGGGACGGCAGCGGTCGACAACCATGCCGGAGAAGCCTTATCCTTCTCGCCCGCCGTTAACGGACGTCTGTCGACGAGAGGTGATCGCGCCGACGGATTCCAGGACCAGGAGGGCGGGAGCGCCCCGGAGGAGGACGAGAATGACGCAGAAGAGCGTGCGCGTGCTGGTCGGTGTGGCGACGGGGTTGGCCCTCACGATGGCCATGATGCCCGCGCCGGTCGAGGCCCACTGCCAGATCCCGTGTGGCATCTACGGCGACGAGATGCGGTTCCAGATGCTCGAGGAGCACATCACCACGATCGAGAAGTCGATGAAGACCGTCGTGGAGCTGTCGGCAGAGCCGGGCATGAACGCGAACCAGCTCGTTCGCTGGGTGGTGAACAAGGAACACCACGCCGACGAGATGGCATCGATCGTGACGAAGTACTTTCTCCAGCAGCGGCTGAAGCTCGACGACCTGCAGTGGGCCGCCAAGGTCAAGCCCTGCCACGAGATCTTGTTCTACTCGATGAAGACGAAGCAGACGACAGACCAGGCCAACGTCGAGAAGCTGCGTGCGGCCGTCGGGGCGCTGAAGAAGGTCTACTTCACGAAGAAAGAGGCGCTCCACGTCGAGGAGTCGCACTCGGGCGAGCACTCCCGATAGTCCCACGGGCCGGGAAGAACCGTTGACATCACTTGGACGCCACGACTAGCCCGCATTATTCATCGGGCATGCGGGATTGAGTTCAGGCGTGTACTTGCACCGATTGGACGGCGCGATACGCCTGGGCAACGTCGTGCGATCATACACAGTATGATCGTGGGGCTTCTCGCAGGAAGACGCACCATGCCTGGAAAGACAGTCGGGCTTCTCGTCGAGGCCGCCAGCGGCCCCGGCGTGCTCCACGAGATCACCGGCGTCATCGCCCGCCACGAGGGTGACATCGCACTGGTCGAGATCCTCGAGCGCGGCCCCGACACGACCCGCTTCTATCTCGAGTTGGATCTGCCCGCCGATCACGAGCCCCTCGTCGACGAGCTTCAGGAGACGAGCGTCGTCCGTTCGGTCCGCGCCGTCGAGTCGTTCCAGCGCATCTTCGGCAAGCGCATCATCATCATCGGTGGAGGCGCTCAGGTGGGACAGGTGGCGATCGGCGCCGTCTCGGAGGCCGACCGGCACAACATCCGTGGAGAGCACATCTCGGTCGACACGATTCCCCTGGTGGGGGAGCAAAACCTGGCAGAGGCGGTGCGGGCCGTGACCCGGCTGCCACGGGCCCGTGCCGTCGTGCTCGCCGGGGCGATCATGGGGGGCGACATCGAAAAGGCGGTGCGCGAGGTGCGCGGGCAGGGACTGCTGGTCGTGAGCCTCAACATGGTGGGCTCCGTTCCCGACGCGGCCGACTTCGTCGTCACGGACCCGGTTCAGGCCGGGGTCATGGCCGTGATGGCGGTGGCCGACACCGCCCTGTTCCAGAGCGACCGCTTGAAGCGCCGCTTGTTCTGATCTAGCGTCCTTTCAAGACAAGCAGGGTGCCAGGCGGGACGAGGGTCGGACCCCTCCTGGCGCAATAGAGTCCAAGGAGGTGTCATGAGCGATTCGATCGTCACGCGGCACGGTCGTTTGATACTCGTCTCCGCGGTGATCACTCTTGCGGTCACGCTGCTGCGGCTGGTCGGCGAGCTGCAGCAATGGTCGTCGGCACTCTTCAACCGGGAACCGGGCGGCGTTGGCGCTATCGTGGGGATCGTGTGGGTCGTCCCGGTCTTCGGCATCTATTTCGCGCTCAAGCTCGCGCGCGAGGGCGAGGGGCCCGGCAAGGTCGGTCGCGCCTTCGGCCTGGTCCTCCTGGCGCTGGTCGTGATGCCCGTCACCGGGATGGCGGCCGGGGCCGCGGGAGTGGACCCGAACAGCAGAACCATGCAGCTCGCTATCGTGGCGGCCGCGATCGCCGCTGCCTTCGTCGCAGTGCGGGCCTGGCCCGAGCTGGGACGGGTCCTCTTCGCCTACGGGCTGGCCGCCCGGATTCCGGTGGCGATCGTGATGCTCATCGCGATCTTCGGCGACTGGGGCACGCACTACGACGTGGCCTCCCCCGAGTTCCCGCAGATGGCTCCCCTGGCGAAGTGGTTCTGGATTGGCTTGCTTCCGCAGAGCACGTTCTGGATCGCTTCACCGTCTTGGTGGGGATGCTCTTCGGGTTGATCGCGGTGGCCATCGTCCACCGAGGCCGAACGCATCAGACGGCCTAGCCCGCATTATTCATCGGGCATGCGGGATTGAGTTCAGGCGTGTACTTGCACCGATCATTTGAGGAGTAGCAGCCGAGTGCACGGTCGAAACGGCTGGTGAGCCGCTGGAGGCGGCGCTC
>Ga0310121_10004157_pt1 | contig 12902 bp, 17 predicted proteins | sample CB27_Tmax_986_MG_FD_203504 | JGI IMG/M metagenome (GOLD analysis project Ga0310121, IMG submission 203504) | Marine microbial communities from Western Arctic Ocean, Canada - CB27_Tmax_986 | ecosystem: Environmental > Aquatic > Marine > Oceanic | place: Canada: Western Arctic Ocean | collected... | reverse complement strand
CCTGATAGATTGCAATTGAATGAAGTCCTTGTCACCCGACAGGATTAGAATCTTTTCTCTTGCAGCATTAGTGCGAGCAAGCACTGCAATAACATCATCTGCTTCTGCTCCAGATACCTCGATTACATGATAAGGGAAATTTTCTTTTATTTCCATGACAATGCGATAGAGTATATCAAATATCAATCCCCAATCAACATCGGACTGTTCCTTTGTTTTTCTGCGGTTTGCTTTGTATTCCTTGAATACGGTTTGTCGCCAATTGCCGCTACGAGAATCAACACATAAAACCAATTCACCGTAGCTTTCATGGAACTTGCGCCGTTGTGCGCGTAAGCTATTTAAGATCATGTGACGTAAAAATCTTTCATCCAACTCTGGAGATGGACACGCCATTAGATTTGCAATCATTACATGATTAAGGTCAACGAGAATAATTATAAAGCTCCTTAATTTTCCGTTTTGTGCTTCTTGTGGAGTATGTGATTGTCGCGCAGAAAATCTACAAACAACTCCAGTTTGTATGGTTTGGTGTGATCATGTTTTAAATGTTTGGGCATTGCTTTGCGAAGGATTGGACATAGGTATGGAGGCACATCTGGTGGATACCATAGTCTGCAATATTTTACAGCGTGCAGAAAGAACAAATAAGAATTTGCTTCTTGAGCGTAAAGTTCTGGGTTGATGGGTAAGGCATGTTTTTTAATATAACGGAGCGATCTACGCTCGCAATCTTCTTCACATCGTATCACGTTCTTAAAGTATTTATTCAACTCAGCGGAGCGATACTCAGCCTTTCCACAAACCCACTGGTCTATTTCGTCATCACCTTCAAGCTCAAAGGTTTCATGCTTTTCCAACCATTGTTGCATGTGGTGATATTCATGGATTGCTACGCCCAGCCAAGCTTCTGATGCGGTGCAAACTGCCATAGTGGGTGGAATTCCAGCACAGAAATATCCAGTACATGGAATAGTATTAGAGCTAGATTTATTGACCACTTCACGATCATATAGTCGAAGCTGCACTCCAGCCTCTTTAGTCTCTTTTTTTAATGTCTCTAAGAACTGATTAGATGTCATCATTTACATATTTATCTAAGCGCGCGCACCAAGACACAGTGCGAATTTATGCGCCCGGTCAGCGGGGTTTTCTTAGCTTTAATCTCACTGAACCGCTTTTGTGATGCTCGTATGCCCTTCTGCACCACTGTGGGCAGAACTTCGTTTGGTTTCCTGATTGTTTTTTCGTGCGACTCTTCTGGATTCCAATTTTGCAGGGTTGATCCCTTTAACTGGAACCCGCCGTCTTTGGCGACATAAAGAGCCAGTCTTCGGTTGTGAGTGTTGAACACCCACAGATAGCTAGTCTCCAATAAATTTTCTGGATTGATGGAGACGAGTTTGTAAGTGTCATCTGACTTTTTATATTTCAGTTGTTTGATTAGGTCTTTGGCAGTGATGGCTTTTCGCTTTCGGGGTTCACGACTGCGCTTCTGGTTATCTGCCCACTTGTTACAATCGTCAATGATCGTTGCGTAAAAGTCAACCAACCTTTTCAGTTGCGGTTTAGACAGGAAAGAATACCCCTCCGACAGTTGCTCATCGCTGTTGTCTCTTGCACACACCACCTCATCATAAATATCTGACATCCAGTCAGCAATTCGTTTTGCATGTAGGGCTTTGACTTGATTTGTTTTAAGCCACGTATACATTTCAAAATCAGTCTTGCGACAATTTTTAGAAATGAACGTATCGATGATCGGTTCAATTTTGGAACAGTACTGTATAGTTACTGCTTTGACACGATCTTGAATATTCGGTTGGTCTTCACTGCTGTCCTCATTCTTATCTTCAAGGAATTGTTCTCCCTCATTGATCCATTTTTGGACAGTTTCTTTATGCCTTTTGATTTGAGTTTCTGCAATTGGCGCGCCATTTGCTAAAAGTCGGGCTACAGCACACTCAAAACGGAAGAAAGATTTTTTGGGTCTTGCATTTAGTGCTTTGATTTCATCTTTTGTGTAATCATCTTTCTTGAGCCATTCAAAGAACCATTTATGATGAGTACTTGACGAAGCATTCTGCGCATACCAATTAAACGCAGAACCAAGTTTGGAAGACAATTGTTCTTTGGTCAGGAATTCTGTGTCTTCCCACTTGGGTTCATCGCCATAGGTTTGAGCGCGTATCTGCTCAACTGACTTGCGCGATCTTTTTATCCGTTTCTTTTTAGTTGCTTTGCTAGCCATTTCAATCCTCGTTGTGGTGATCCACAAAATATCCCCGTTTATCTAGCATATAGTCTTTGACAACATGATATGGGACAGGGGTGTAATTCCAATTTTCAACACCGACATCCAACATGCGTGCTTCTGGCATATGCTCATCAATCCACTGATTTGCATTTGAGTGACTGTGACCAAAGAGATGCCATGCGCCCTTGTGCTGGTGTCGAAATGATAGCATCGGGTAATGTGACAGAATGATCTTGGCGCGACCATTTAATAAGGTTTCGTCTGGGATGCGTACTTCGTAATATTCCTTCACCCATCCGAAAGTCTTTTTAGAAATTCGTTTATCGTGATTGCCCCTGACCAGAAAAACCTGACCGTTGAGGTGTTGTCGGATTTGATGCACATAGTCCTTATGCCCAAATGCAAAATCGCCCAAATGATAAACGATCCCGTTGGATGGCACGGTTGCATTCCAACGATCAATCAAATGTTCATCATGCTCTTCAATCGACTTGAAGGGGTGCTTGTAATATTGTACAAGCTTGGCATGTCCAAAATGGCTATCCGATGTAAAGAATATTTCTTGCTTCATCTGTGCAATAAGTCCTATACACATTATCGACTATTTCCAGTCAAAAGTCAAGGGCTTTATGCACATTTTTGTGAAAATAATTGTAACTCATGGCTATTACTATGGTTAGGTTAAACCATCCCTCAGATGCGTTCTAAAGCGTTCCTTGAGGGGATTGGGCAAACCACCAACCCCGCCCCCGATAGCTCTTAGACGCTGCGTCAGGGCAATCCAGAGCATCTCTACGCGCGCGCGTGTATGCGTGCATAAATAGAGGTGACAGGGCGAGATTTAAGAAATTCTATTCTAAGTTCTTATTTACAAAAGACTTATAGCGACTCCACATCCCTTTGATATCATAAGCACTGGACTCATATGGGGTTATAAAAAACTTCACTTTTTTTTAGATAATGGGCTAAAGTGCTTGACTTTGATTGCCGATATACTATAATGTAACACAATTGCACCGAAATCGTGTGAACAATCTAGAGGAGATTTTAATGGCACAAATCAATATAGTAAGAACACGACAACCCAGTAGCATCTTTGATGTATTTGATAAGCAATTTGATTTCATGCTTGGTGAAGATTACTGGGCAGACCCAAAGCAAACACTTCCAGAAAAGATAGAATTCCGAACACAACAATCCTACACAAGATCAGAAACCTTTGACAGTTTAGATGCTGCCATGGCATTTTTAAAAGAAGAACAGGGTGTGAAGTTTGATGAATCTTTGGACACCAAAACTGAGGTTTATGTTGAAGTCCAAACGACTGGACTTCCAAAAGAAACTGATCCTCTAAAAGAAAAGGCATAATCGCCAACATTTATGACATATCGAAAGATCGATAGATTTGATTTGGAAGCAGAGCGAGAAGGTCTTTCTATCGCACAGCAACAATCAGTGCGACTGAAAAAACCTTTGAGCAAAAAAGCTGACAGATTCAAACGCGATCAACTAACAATACATGTCCGCTTGGATAATCGAGCGGTCAAACGATTTTTGAAATGAGGACAAACGTTTGTCCACATATTGAAGAGTTTAGCCATCCCAAGGAGACACCTTTATGGCAACTAAGACAAACAGGCGTGCGGTAACTCGAACTCTGCACAAGAGCCTGGACCCATTGTTCGGAGCAAAAAACTTTGATGCGGTACAATCCGTGTTGAAGGGAGCCAAGATTCGTGACCGTGGTGGTCGGGCGATTCAACGCTTCGTGTCCAAGGTCTGCGGCAAGGCATACAGTGCCAACGTGGACGAGTTCGACACGATCATCACCGACAAGCGTGGTCGGACTGTGTTGGTCGAGACACATACGTCGCCAATCGTCAAGTTGGTTGGAAGCTGAGAATAATATTCTCATAGGGATACCCCCAAATGGTCTGGGAGTGAAAACTCTCAGACCATTTTTTATATCATCACCTAATTTACAATTTAAAAGGATTTGCTATGTTACCCAGTAAGTTGCTTGAGATTATTACAACATATGAAGAAGTGCCGGTTGATGAAAAATTGAGAAAATATATGCTCAATCATAGACCATTTAAAAATGTTGCTGAACAAGTTGAACACCAACCAATGCAAGCTGCTTTACTTGGTAAAGCATTGCTAGATGGTTGTAGAAAAAGATCAAACATCAAAAACATCCCTAGACGAAATTATTGAATGAGTCGCAGACACAAAAAGCGTCAACGTGTTCATAAATCACGGAAGATCGAAACTTGGGACGATATTTACCGATATTTGATTCTTCCCTACAAAGACACACAACCACGACACATGCAGGTCAAGCGCATATCTGAAACTAAGGTTATGCTGAGTGTGTTCAAAGTGGACGATTTTGAACAGCCAACCAGAAATCTTGGAATGATATGGCAAGGTGAGTTGAGTGTGATGCCAGAACAAATTTAATGCGAATCTCTCGATAATAAATAGCTACAGCGGGGTAGAGCAGCAGTAGCTCGTCGTCCTCATAAGGCGAAGGTCGATGGTGCAAATCCATCTCCCGCTATTTTTAAGATGGTAGATTTTTTCATTGATCAACTTATTCACCATAAGTAAACATTTTACAAGGATGGCGACCAACCGTAAGCTACCGATGAAATCATTTAAATCACATTTAAAAGAAACAACCCTTTCAAGAGTCTTTCGTCATTTTCAAAACAAGGAAATTCCAGTAGCAATTGTTACTGCGTTTCGTGGTGATAAGACTTATGAAGAAAATGTTAAACGCAACAAGGTGCTGGCTGGTAAAATAAAATCAGCCAAGTATGGCTATGTTTATGTTGACGGTCATTGGCTAGAGAAATCTGGTGAGGATAAGGTGGATGTTAAAGAAGACTCCATCTTGATTATCGGTGGGGAAAATGACAATGGAAAACTAAAGGGACTCTTGAAAAAATGGATCAAAGAGTATAACCAAGATGCAGCACTCTTCAAAGATGAAGGTACTACAGAGATTGTTCTTTTGGAACAGTCTGGAAACCTTATCAGCATCTCAAACAAGTTTTCGTTGAAGAAGCTTGAGATTGGTTATACCAAATTGCGTGGTAGAGGCGGGAGAAGTTTTAGTTTTGATGAAGAGCGCGATGGTCTAGGTTGGTTTGGAAATATGATAGAAAAGATTGAAGAGAAGCGCAGAGATTGATTATCAATGACTACTTATCTTACACAACAGAAATATGCAAATTGTGGTCCAGTGGCGATTGTCAATGCATTTCGTTGGCTAGGCTATCACGGTTCTAGAGATTCCCTTTTCGTTACAGAACGTATTTGTGATTGTGACAAAGGGGGAACTCACCAGAAGGATATGAAACGAGGAATAGATTTTCTTAAACTTCTCTTTGGATTGCGTAAGAACCCATTCTCACTTTGTATGCCCAATCCAACAATTAAAGATTTGGATAGGGAGTTAGCATCTGGTAATGCTGTGGTGCTTTCCTGTTATTGGTTTACTACCCATAAGGGAGAGCATTGGGGACACTATATTCTCTTGATTGGTAGTACCAAACATTATTATGAAGTAGTGAATGGAAAGGGTACACATAAACATCCAAAACGAATCTCAAAAGAATTCATTAAAACGTGTCTTAAGAAGTCTAAGTTTACTGTACCCTACTGGTGGGTTGTGAGAGATGGGTGTAGGAGTAAGGTCTAAACAGGTGGTATATAATATATCTGTTTTTCGTTACACTCATATCTATTGCGCGTGATCATGAAGTTTGGGGTTGGGTCAGATAATTGATGAAAAAAGTGGAAATCGTTGATCTGAAATGTATAATACAAAAATGCATAAGCTACAAAAAGACTTGACAAAATCTTGAAAATATGATATAATGATGAAATTGAAACATGAGTTTAATTGTTGATACAAAGTATGTGGGTATCGTAGCTGGAAGATTGGAACGATTCAAGAGAATCAAACCGAATCATTGGAACTTTCGATGTCCGATTTGTGGTGATTCAAGAAAATCAACTACAAAAGCTCGCGGCTACCTTTATGTTCAGAAGGGTGATCTTTTATATAAGTGTCATAACTGCGGTGTCTGTTGTGGGTTTGCCAATTTTCTGAAACAGGTTGATTCCCCACTCTTCAAACGATATTGTATCGAGAGTTTTGCTGATAAGCCAACGGTTAGTAAACCAACAGCAAAGAAGAAAATCAAAACAAACATTTCAGTGTGGAAGTTTGATGATCTTAAAAGCATCGAAGAACTTGATGATGATCATTTCGCAAAACGATATCTGACAGAACGAAAGATTCCAAAGCGGTTCTTCAAGGAATTATATTTTGCACCAAATTATGCGGAGTGGCTTGCAAAGGTGGATCCGAAACAGTCTGTGAATGTAACAGATGATGCACGCATTCTGATTCCATATTGGGATCAGTATGATCGTCTAACTATGGTTCAAGCTCGATCACCAAATCCGCGAACAACAATCAAGTACATCACCACAAAGGTTCATCCATCACTTCCAAAAATTTATGGACTGAATCGGGTGGATTTTAAGAGAACTATCGATGCTGTTGAGGGTCCATTTGATTGTATGTTTCTACGCAATGGCATTGCGACTGGTGGAATTTCATTGAATGTTTTGAAAGATATGTTTACACCATCCAATATTCGATTAGTGCTTGATAACGAGCCACGTAATGAACACATAATTGGCTATATGAGAAAAGCAATTCAGATGGGATTCAATGTGGTGGTGTGGCCTGATTATGTCAGACAAAACGATATTAATGATATGATTTTATCTGGCAAGAGCAAGGACGATATTGATTTGCTGTTAAGATCGAACAGCTATAGTGGCGCAGCAGGATTGCTGGCTATTAACAAGTGGAAAAAGACTAGTAGATGAGTTTCAAACTAAGTTGAGTAGCATAAATATCTCGTAATTCGATTAGAGGAGTCAGAGAGAATGGCAAAAGGTTATCGTTCATTACATCCGGGGATGGGACAAGCAGTAGCCGAAAGGACTATTCTTCGACGCAAAGATGATGGAAAATGGGAAAATTGGGGAGATGTAGCAGATCGTGTAGCTCTGGGCAATTCTACCCTTTGTCGAACATCGTCGGAAAAACGAAAAGAACATGAAACGCTAAAGTACCATATTGCCAATGGTACTTTGCTTATGTCTGGAAGACATTTACAGCATGGAGATGAAACAGAATGTGAACGAAACATGGAAGTTTTTACAAACTGTGCTACGGCTCCTTGTAGCTTCTTAGAATTTTATTTGTTGATGAACGGTTCTGGTGTTGGAAGGTGCTATGATGATGACCTGATGTTGGTTAACTGGGACAATGCTCCAAACCTGATATCTGTAATTGATGAAAACCATCCAGATTTTGACCTATCTGCTCATCAATCCAAACGAGCCGCGATACATCAATATGGAAAGGGAAATGATATTCTTTGGTTTACAGTTCCTGATTCAAGGGAGGGTTGGGCGACAGCATTAGAAATATATGAAAATGCAGCATTTCAAAAAATCCACAGGGACAAGTTGCTGATTTTGGATTTCAGTGAGGTTCGGGAGAAAGGTAAGCCCATTAAGGGAATGCAGAATAGACCATCATCTGGTCCTGTTTCTCTTATTAACGCATTTCAGAAAGCATCGACAATCAAGGGTGCTAAGTTGAAACCTTGGAAGCAGTCTCTTTACATCGATCACTATTTTGCAGAGTGTGTGTTGGTGGGCGGGGCTAGACGATCAGCACGAATGGCAACCAAGATATGGACTGATGATTCCATTATGGATTTCATTCGGGTCAAACGACCTATTGAGTTGGAAGGTAAGACGCTTGAGGAGACTGTTGAGTATTTGGATTCCTGCGGAGTTCCACCATCATCGTTTCTATGGTCAGCTAATAATTCAGTTGTAGTTGATGATCAGTTTTGGAAACATTTAAACTACAAACGCGGCGCGCCAGGATACAACAATCCAAAATCTGTTCATGCGCGCAAAGTGTTCAAGATGGTGTCTCGATGTGCTTATGGCGACCGTACAGGCGAACCGGGGTTTATCAATGTGCATAAGTTGACACAAAATGATAAAGGTCGAACCAAATTATTGCGTGGTGATTATGTTGTTAGTAAGAAATTTGAATTACAAGAAGACACAGAAATCTTCATGTCTCGACTGGCTAAACGAGCCAGCAAAAAAACACACTACATGATCGTAAATCCATGTTCGGAAATTGTGTTGAATATCCTTGGAGGGTTTTGCACGATTGCTGATGTTGTACCCTTTTATGCAAAAGATTTTGATGATGCTGAAGACGCATTCAGAGCAGCAACTCGCGCATTGATTCGTGTCAACACTATGGACTCAATTTATGGTAAGGAAGTTTTGCGCACGAATCGTATTGGTGTAGGTATGACTGGTGTGCATGAGTTTGCATGGAGGTTCTTTAAGTTTGGTTTCCATGATTTGATTGATGAGGAGAAGTCCAAGGAATTTTGGTTGTTGTTAGCCAGATTCAACCGGGCAGTTCGTGATGAATCTATTTCTTATTCAGATAAGCTAGGACTCGAAACTCCACACACATGCACAACAATCAAGCCAGCAGGAACAACATCTAAGCTTTTTGGGTTGACTGAAGGTTGGCATCTACCAGCTAAAAGTTGGTATCTACGATGGGTTCAATTCAGACACGATGATCCATTGGTGCAGGTGTATAAGGAAAAGGGATATCCAGTTCGTAATTTGATTAAGTATGAAGGGACTAGCATTGTTGGATTTCCTACTGCCCCGACTATCACTACATTAGGAATGGGCGAGAAGTTGGTAACAGCCGCAGAGGCGACACCTGAAGAGCAATATCGTTGGTTAATGCTTGGAGAGAAATATTGGATTCATGGTACTGATGAAGATGGTGTGTCTGTCAAGCAGGAATATGGTAATCAAATTTCTTATACCTTGAAATACAAACCAGAGAATGTAAGTTATCACGACTTTCAGCAAATCCTTCGGGAATTTCAATCGCAGATTCGATGTTGTTCAGTCATGCCTCAAATTGATGCTGTGGCGTATGAGTATCAACCAGAGCAGGGCATTACAAAAGCTGAATACGAGGAACTTCATCGAAATATTCAGCACGAATTAGTGGAGGATATTGGAAAAGAACATTTAGATTGTGATACACAGGCATGTCCTGTTGATTTTAAGGAAGAAAAATAATTATAGGAGCATTGTTATAAAAACTAGAGAATATGTAACATCATATGTAAAGAGCATCGACAGGAAGTTTCAGCATGGTTCATTGGAAATATATGAGTGGATTTTTTTGAATAGTGTTTGTTCTGGGTTGGATCATTTTCCTGCTTGCCAAAATATTCTTGAAATCGGTAGCTACAATTATTGTTCGTCCAGTTCTTTTCTGGAAGCTATGCAAAATATACCAGAAATGTGTGAAACAAAATTTACATCAGTTGATCCTGTTCAACATGATTGGTGTTTTCCTGATAAGGATATTGATAGCCGATGGAAAAAGATTGAACAACCGAGTCAGGACTATCTTCCAACACTTGTTGGAGAGGAAGAATTTGACCTCATCTTCATTGACGGTTGGCACAAGCCACCGATTATTTTTGATGATGGTCGTAATGCTAGAAGACTTATTCGAGACAACGGTTTAGTTGTTTTTCACGACACCAACTGTACAAAGATGCGAAATCAGATTGCGACATTGAGTGATTTGGAAGTATCAGAGTATAATGATGTTGTGTATTTTGATTTGTCTAGAAGACGGAATGGAAAGTTTCAAGGTTCAAATGCGGGAGGGTTTGCTTTATGGAGTGCCAGTGCTTCTACATTTAAAGATGTTGTAAAATTGGGTAACCAACTAAACGAAAGGTGTTGTGAATACCGTGGAGTGGAAAAGTGAAGTTACCTGCATTTAAACTAAATCTTGATCGTCTACATGATTCACAACAAAGTGGTGAGACAACCAGAATGTTGGTTAACGCTATCATCAATAGTGAATTTTTGAATGATCCAAATGATGTTGTTTATGTGGTAGCTACCACATCACATAAAGCAAGGGTAATTTCTGAGATGGCATGGAACGTAGCTAATGTTATGGGGTACAAGATACGTAGAGTTGGACCAGCATGTTTAGCTATTAATGAGATACATTACGAGTTTATACCTGCTGTTTCCTTGGGTCGAATTAAAAACAAAAATTCGGTTGTTTTTAAGGATCATAGTGTTATTAAATCTGAGCTTGGGTCAGTACCTTTGGGTAGACCCGTACGGGTCTACCCAAATCTTAGCGATAGTTCTTGATTTCTAATCCAGCATAAATATATGTGTGATTGGTGGAATAGACTATAGTATGAATTCGCCATGCATTTGCATATGCGACGAAACCAAGCCCTTCAACCTAGAGGCTTGTCAGTTCTATTATCTAACATCTATTAAGAAATATGAGGGTGCATTTGACGATAGATTTCATGGAACCCTATATCCCACTTGGTCTTCGCCAGAGTATAGATTTCATATTATATCTGAGTGGGCAAGACAAAGGTTACAAGTTGAGAACAGAGTAAATTGCGTCTATCTTGAGGGGTATGCGTATGGTGCAAAGGGGAAGGTGTTTCATATCGGAGAGAATGTTGGTGTTTTAAAGCACATGCTATGGATTTATTCAATTCCTTATGTTGAGGTTTCTCCTACCAATGTTAAGAAGTTTGCAACTGGCAAAGGAAATGCTGACAAAGCAGCAATGCATGAGTCATTTCATAAAAAAACAAGGATCAATCTCAGAGAGAGACTGACCCCAGATAAAAAAGATGTGGCGAATCCAGTAAGTGATATAGTGGATTCATTTTATTTAGCAGAGATATGCTGGAATGCATTAAAAAAGGAGAATTAAGATGAACCGTACTATTATCCCTGCACTGTTGGGCTTGGCTTTTGTGTTTATTACTTCTGCGTGTAATAGTGGCTTTAAGATATTGGATGCGCCAGAGGAGGTAATCAGTGAAGCTCAAAGAGTTGGGACCGCAGCAGCACAGATTGAAAGTTCTGCTGGTCGTATCGAAATTACCGCAATAGACATCAAACAAGTAACAAAGGAGCCGATTACAAAGGTTAAGGCTGATGTTATCATTGATGAAACTGTAATACTGAAAGAAACCGCAGAGGTCTTGAAACTTAGTGAATCTAAACTGGAGGATTCTGCTGCTGATCTCAGATCAACGATTATAGGTCTTGAGGAGGATAATGCAAACCTGAAAGAGGAAAGTCAGCAGTGGTTCACTCGTACTTTACTCTCATTATCGATATTAGGAACTTTGGGTGTAGCTGCGTCAGCGGTTTTGTTCTTTTGGCGCAGGGACTCTCGTTTGGCAATGGTAGTTGGAAGTTCATCGGTATTTACTATCCTACTCTCCGCAACCCTCATTAAGTTCTGGAGCATGATTGCATGGTTTGGTTTGGGTGCTATTGTGGTTGTTCTTGGTGTAATTGCGTGGCAGGTGTGGATAAGACAGACTGCACTGAGTGAGGTTGTGCAAACAGCGGAAGAGATGAGAGACAGACTGACGCCAGAGGCTACTTCTGAGTTGTTTATAGAGAACGAAACTTCAGCTCTAGTGAATGAGATCCAAAGCGAAACCACAAGAAAACTAGTCAAGAAAAGCCGACAGATTTTAGAAGCTAATAAGAAGGATTCGCGCTTGAGGGTTACATAATCTTTCATGAAGTGTATTTCGAGAGTAAGGTTCATATTGAATCGACACCCGAAGCTTGGAATGTATTCATGTCTGGTTATGTTGCTCTTGACTCTGGGGATTGAGGCAGTTAGATTTGTTGAATTGCAATTTCGTTTTTGGTATCATGAACAAGTTACCTTTCAGGCACTTGAATTTTGGATGAAATGAATATATTGAGCTTCTGGAGCATCACTTGCGCATAAACATGTCAAGATCGTGGGCAATGCCCAACAGTAACACATTTTCTATCAAGCCTATTAAGAATTTAATTAAGCCTTATTTGGTGGGTAAAGGCGTTTCGCAGGTTGTTGACCCGTTCGTGCGTAATTCACCATTCAAGAACTTGTGCATAAGCAACGATCTTGACCCGCTCATTGATGCACAGTTCCATATGGATGCTCTAGACTTCTTAAAGACATTTGACGATAGGAAGGTGGATGTGGTGCTTTTCGATCCACCCTATTCGACTCGACAGGTTTCAGAGTGCTACAGGAAGATGGATAAAGCAGTAAATATGGAAACAACCCAATCATTGTTTTGGACAAATCTTAAACGAGAAGTCGGACGTATCGTGTCCCCTAATGGGATTTGTATCACATGTGGATGGAATAGCGGAGGTATTGGAAAATCTCTTGGCTTTAGTATTGAGGAAATTCTTCTCGTAGCTCACGGGGGCTGGCACAACGACACTATCATAACTGTAGAGAGGAAAGCAAATGCATTGGTTTGACTCTATGCGCACACGCAGATTATTCTAACTCTTGATTGATGGCAGTGGTAATTCTACGTCGCCTGTTTCCACCTCCACCCATTCGATTAAATTTAACAACCCTGCAATTGCCCTTCCCGTCCTCGATTACGATTGGACG
>Ga0310121_10004155_pt1 | contig 12907 bp, 8 predicted proteins | sample CB27_Tmax_986_MG_FD_203504 | JGI IMG/M metagenome (GOLD analysis project Ga0310121, IMG submission 203504) | Marine microbial communities from Western Arctic Ocean, Canada - CB27_Tmax_986 | ecosystem: Environmental > Aquatic > Marine > Oceanic | place: Canada: Western Arctic Ocean | collected... | reverse complement strand
GGTTCCCCCTTCGCACGATGAACCCTGTGCGGCCGGGATACATGTTCTTGTTTCGGGCGAGCACCGTGTTGCGCAATCGACACCGGCACCATCACTACAATCTCCGTCCACCAGGCACGACCGTGTGTAATGCATGCGTTCATCCAGGTTCGCATTGCCGGTTCCAAAATGTTCCAGTGTGTCGGCTTGCTTCAAGGGGCTGGCTTTTAGAGTGAGCGAACCCTTGAGAGAATAGGTTTGCCCTTTGTTGACGATTGCATCACTCAAGTTGGGATCTTCGGTCAACGATGCGATGTCCATGACCAATGTCCAAACACCGCCCATTGTATAGCGAATTCGATTGGTGGCGTTGTTCAACGCTTTCTTCCGGTCCGAGCCTTCGGACGGTATCAGGTTGAAGTTGAGGAACTGGTAATGCCCACCGGTCAGACACGAAATCTGCTGCATTCGAGGGTCGATTGACTTGTAGGCTCGTGACTGGAAGTGGATGAACGAGACGTGCATGTCTCCTCCGGTTCCTGCAGCCACGCTTTGTTCAATCGTCGAACGGGTGTTCTCAAAGGTTTTGGACGCACTGCACGGCTCTTGCGATTGTGGTCCGGTGTTCGGCTCTACATTGTTGACTTCAAAGCAGTGCTGGAACGTTTCACTTTCGGGTCGGCACGTGTCGGGACCGTCGGTTAAGACGACCAAGTGCTTGGCAACTTGCTTCTTCTTCAACATATACGCCCAAACTTCGTCAATGGCGGTCCACAGGTTGCTTCGAGAGGCTCCTTTTCCCTGAAGAGCATCAATGGGTCCTGCCTCAGTCACAATGGCGTTCGGATCCGGTGGTGGACCGATGGCGTACGATTTGTCGTTGGAATAACAATTGTCGCGGAGGAATTGGCTGGTCTCTTCGTCGACGCCCGGATAATCGCAGATGACACGGACATTGGGCGTCTCGTCTTCACCGAACGCAAACACAATGACGGAATCCTCGGCGTTCAACTGGTTGATGAGGTTCTTGGCTGCGGCGAGGCGCAGGCTTTTCTGGTCGCTCTGGCATTCGCTGATGGAATCCCCGGTGTCAAAACTGCCCGCTTTGCCTTCGAGGCAGGAATCCGGATCCACGATGCCGGATGTAGAACCACTTTGGTCGATAATGATGGCCACGCCCACGGGAGTACCGCGTCCCTGGCCCTTCAGATGATCGGTAAACCCCAGCTCCTGGATCGAAACGGCTGGCTCGTCGACCTGCTGGCTGGGGATTTGACCACAATCAATCGGGGCGAGCGCTCCCCCATTGTGCGTTGACAGGCAATCCACGGTGAGATCGAAATGTTCCTCGCTCAGCGTTCCTTCACTGCCCAAATAAATAATATTCTTGTTGATGGGATCTTCTCCCGGTCGAATCTGCAGGTCACAGTCTTCTTTGGAACAATTGGATTCCTCAATGTTCCGATCGGTAGACTGCAAGACAAAATCCAGGCGGATCCGTTCTTCGTCACCTTTGCAGGCCGGCACCCATTGAGGGCCAAGCCCAGGGACATCCACTTGCTTGACCGGAGTCATGCCAACAAGTTGCACTTGGTTAAAATAAACCAAATCCAGGTGAATCGTAGCGGTCGAATCGCACGACATAAATACCAGGGCTCCAACGATGAGTCCAAGACTCGGGAGCAGGCGAATCAGCTTCCAATCAGACTGCTTCAACAGCACGCCTCCACATTCCGAAACGAATCGATCCAGGGCCCCGGATCGACCTATATCTTCTATGGTCTCGAGAACATAGGCTGGATTCTTCCAGCGTACGCTCGAGCGCACAACGGTTGGTATTTTGGTCGCTGGGGGGGGTCACGTCAACCCCCGAATCCCGGAAGAATGTCTGATTTGCTTAGAAAGACCGTTGTTTTGCAGCTTTTGAAGGTGGACAATCGTGGCTATGAACGGCAATTGGTTGTTCCCAATATTTTCTTGATCACATTCTTGATGCCGGGGGGTGACAAGTACAGTGCTTAGGATCGCGCAGAACCAGGGGTGGGCTTTTCGGTTGACCCGGTTTCATGCGAAAGCGTAGAATATCGCCGGTTACCGCTGCGTGTTGCAGCATAGAGGCGGTCTAGACAAGCAGGAGTACATGATGGTGCGGAAGCCAGTAGTTGCAGTCATTTCGAGAATTCTCCCAGCATTTTTTGTTGTGTTTGCGATCGCATGCGATGGCGATTCCAGCAACAGTAAGTTTGATTTGAGTAAGGAAGGGAGCATCCAACTCAGTTTCTCTCAGCAGCCAGCGGACAGCGCAGGGACGATGGAGGTGAAAAAGGGTGAGTTGAGCCCCGGAGAAATGGCCACATACACGATCACTATCGCCAACGTGGGTAATGGTCCGCTGACTGTGGACCAAGTCTACATCGAATACACAGCGCCACAGGTAGTGACCGAAGAGCAAGGCCCCTCATTTTCGTTGGGTGGTGGAACGATCAATGGAGGTGCGGTGACCATCATTGCGGATGAAGTCCCGTGGATCGGCGGGATGAACGTGTCTCCTGCGGATGCGTATGACTGGTGCGATTCAGAAGAGGCGATGGACTCGAGCAATTGTACGGGCGACGACATCGACGTGAACGTGAACTACCTGCGCTACGACGACGACTTTGAGCGCACGGCGACATTGGTGATTAAGAGCGACACCCGAAACGAAGAAAAACAAGAGATTCGGATCCCATTCGTCACTGTGGCGGGAGCGCCCGTGGCCAATGTGTCGCCGAAACTCTTGGACTTCGGTCAGGTCAACAAGGGTGACAGTCCGGTGAAACACATCACCATCAGCAACACCGGCTCAGACGTGCTGCTCGTCTATCAGATCTTGTTCCAGTGAAGCGACGATCTTTAGCGTGCAGTTTGCTCCTCAAATGCAAGATGCTGCCCAGGGTACATTGGTGTTTTTCACCAACGATCCGTCGGAACCTTCGGGCACGAAAGTCGATTTGACCGCCAATGAGCAAGGACCGTGCATCAAGGTCAATCCGAAGAAAGTGCAATTTGGTGGAAAGCTCGTCGGTGTCAAGTCCGTGCTTCCCATCGAGATCATCAGTTGTGGTACTGCGCCCTTGAGTGTGACCAAGATTCAGTTTGTGGCTGATTCGGATCCGGACTTCGCGTTGGATACAACGACGTTGATTGGCTTTGAAGATGGTTCTTCGCCGTCCAAGGACGGTCCGCTTGAGATTCCGATCAATCTGCAAGCCACGTTGAATGTTAACTATGTGCCGGCTCAGGAGAGTCCTCTGGGCAACGACGGCCAGTACATCAGCGACGTGGCGACCATTTTGATTGAGTCGAACGCCTTTGAAGCCATCCTGGAGATTGAGGTGACGGGTCTGGGCGTGACCAAAGTTTGTCCTACGGCGGTGGGCGTCATCCAGGAGGGCCAAGAGGTGATTCCGCAGACGGTTCTTCACCTCTTTGGCGATCAGTCGTTTGCGCCCGCCGGGGAAATCTCCAGTTGGAAGTGGACCGTGGAGCAACCCACCGGTTCCCAGTCGGCGTTCGTTCCCAGCGACACGTTCCCGAACCCCACGTTTGAGGCGAACACGGCCGGTACCTACGAGTTCAAACTGCATGTGTGGGACCAGGCCCAGGTGAAGAGTTGTACGTGGTGGGTGCAAGAGGTGGCGGTGCTGCCCGACGAGGCCATCCATGTGGAGCTTCTCTGGGCGACACCCAACGATCCCGACGAGACGGACGAAGGCCCGGAGGCCGGCTCTGACGTGGACTTGCACTTTGTGCATGATCAATACGCAAAGAGTGGTCCGGACTTGGACAACGATGGCCAGAATGACCCATGGTTTGATCAGCCCTTCGACTGTTTCTGGTTCAACGCGCATCCGAACTGGGGAAGTTTTGATCCGTCCATCGACGATGATCCCGGGTTGGATCGTGACGACACGGACGGTGCTGGACCCGAGAACCTGAACTTGAATATTCCGGAGAACGGAGCCACGTACCGCGTGGGTGTTCACTACTGGAGTGATCATGAGTATGGGCCGTCCTATTCGACAGTCCGTATCTACATCTGGGGTGTGCTGGTGTTTGAGGTGAAGGACGTGAAGATGGTCAACCACGACATGTGGAATGTGGCGACTATCGACTGGCCGAGCGCGAAGGTGTCGCTTGTTCAGTTGGAAGACGGTGGTTACAAGGTGACGCCAGATTACCAAAACCCCTTCTTCTTCCAGCCCTAGCGTCGGAATTGAACGACGAGAAGCCCCGGTGAGTGTTGCTCGCCGGGGCTTTTTTTATTGGCAGTTTGAAGGCGGAAAAACGCTGCGGATGGTGATTGACTGTGCTCTGTTCGTCGACATGTCGCGCACATAGAAAAAAGACAAGGGTTCGAAAAACTCCTTGCTCCACAGGGTCGCCAAGTGGTTCAATCCCATCGTTGCGCGGGATGGAGGTGGTTGATGCGGATCCGTTATGGCAGTGCAGTTCTCGTCTTTTCTTTGATTACTTGGTTTGGTTGCGGTTCGGATGGTGGCGGTGGTGGCTCGTTCCAACTCGGGAAGAGCGCCTCGATTATTGTTAATCCGGATCCCATTTCGTTCGGATCCATCGAAATCAACACCGAAGCGCGTGAAACGGTCACCATTCAAAATGGTTTTGAGTCGTCCGAAGATTTGATCATCGGCTCTATTTATCTGAGTGAGAATTCGTCGCCGGAGTTGAGCATTACGGACCCAGCGCACACCGTGCTGGCTCCGGGGGAGATGACCACCCTGGAGGTCGTGTATGTCCCCACGGACAGTACCTACGATTCGGGCAGTATCGTCATCAATTACAACAGCGCGACCGGCGCTCCCAAGATCATTCCCATCACGACTTTGCTTCAAACGGGGCAGATTGTGGCGACACCCTCGCCGATCTCCTTTGGAGCTGTGAGCACCGGGACCGTCAAAGTGATCCCCGTTCGCTTGCAAAACATGGGCTCCAACGCCTTGATGGTCGGCACGACCATTCTGGGTTTCACCTCGGATCCCACCTTTTCTGTTCAGGGTGCTTATGAGACGGTGAACGGAACGTGTACTGGTGTAGAGACGGGTGTTGCGCGGGCGTATCCCTTCCAAATGGGCCCCAGTGATGAGTACTGCGTGGACGTCGCTTACGTCCCGGTCGGCGGAGGCGCGCATGCGGGCTTGTTGCAAGTCTATCCGCCGCCAACGGAGGAGGACCCCAGCCCGAAGTCGTTGGGCGATTTCCCGGTCACCGGCACCGAAATCGGTCCCGAGATCAACATTAAACCCTCCACACAACTCGACTTTGAGGCTGTTCCCGTGGGTGTGGAGAAGGTGCTGACATTCAACATACAAAATGACGGCAACCAAGATTTGATCGTCAAGCAGGTCGTCCTGGGTGCAGCCGCAACCGAGCTTTTCGAAGCGGTGAGCCTGGTCAATGCGCCCGCTGCAGACACGGCCGTTCCGCCGGGTCAGGGCAATGTCTTGACCGTGTCCGTGGCGTTCAAACCCACCAAGACGTATCCCTTGTCCTTTACGGCTATCGGAACCATCGAGGTGTTTTCCAACGATGGCGATGAGGCCATCTCGACCGTGAGTGTGTTTGGCAATGTCGCTGCGCCGCAGCTGCAACTCACGCCGGCCGATGTGGTGGACTTTGGCGTGGTGGCTTTGAGCACGCCCTCGGTGCGTCCCTTTACATTGACCAACTTGGGCACCATTGATCTGAACGTGGCGAGCTTGGCTATCAGTCAAAACACCCCGGGTGTTGAGTTTGAGATTGTCGATGCGGGTGGGTTGCCGGGCGTCATACCCGCCAGTGATGCGGCCACCATCATGCTCCGATTCTCCAACAAAGGTGGACCCAAGGATGAAGTGGTCTGGGGCAAACTGAGCTTCCAGAGCGACGATCCGTCCGCCGCGACCGAAGTGAGCCTGAAGGCGAAACGCGCCGATGTGGCCCAGTGCAAGGTGGTGCTCAATCCAGTGAGCGTCAACTACGGCACCGTGCCTTATGGCTATGAGAAGACCATGTCGTTGAACATCATTAATGTGGGCTCCGCACCTTGTTCCTGGAGTCACGCGACGGTCCACGATGGTGCGGCCGGCCCCTTTGGTGGCATTGGAGGCTGTACCGCCGGACCGGTGAGCACGAGCAACAACTTTGCTATTGTCAATCAACCGCCGGCTGTAAAGGATCTCATCAAGCCGGGAATGAGTTGGCCCTTGGAGGTGAAGTTCGTTCCCCAAGGCAACATATTCAGCGGAACTTTTGACGACTTCAGCGGGATGGTCCAGGTGCATCTTTTGGACTTTGCCCAAGGGGTGGATCCTGTGGAGGTGACCTCGCCTCCGGGCGCACCTGGTCAGCAAGCCACCTGCAATCTGATGGGTAAGAGTGGAATCGCCAATATTGCGGCCATTCCCGGCGAGGTGGACTTTGGCTTGACGACGGTGGGCTGCCACTCGCAGACCACGGCGATCAAGATTTACAACACCGGAAAAGCGCCCTTGTCGTTGTGCAACATCAAACTGGAGGCGTGCTCGCCGGAGGTCAAGCTCAAGAGCGTGCCCCCCATTCCAGCGTGCGTCAACGGCGGTGGCGGAATCCTACTGACCATGAACAATCCGGTGGAGGTGGAGGTGGTGTATGCGCCCCAAGATCTCAACAAGGATGGCTGTGCACTGGTGATTGAATCCAGCGATTTGGACACGCCCGCTTTGACGGTGCCTTTGTCCGGCCAGGGAACGTACGACGACTTCCAGGTTGACGAGTTTACTCAATTGTCCGGTCAAGAAGTGGATGTGCTCTTCGTGGTCGACGACTCAGGCTCCATGAGCGACGAGCAAAATAGCTTGGCGGCCAATTTCCAGAGCTTCATTGGGTCGGCCACCAGCCAATGGCAGACGAGCTATCATCTCGGTGTCGTCACGACCGACATGGAAGAAGCCAATGATATGAAGGGCAAGCTCATGGGCGATCCGCGATACGTCCAGAACAGCAATAATATCAATTCCTTCAAGGGCAATGTGAAGGTGGGTTCCAGTGGTTCGGGTTCCGAGCGTGGATTGATGGCGGCCCACGCCGCGTTGTCCTTGCCGTTGACGGGCAAACCCAACCCCGCACAATCGTGTCAGATCGATGCGGACTGCAATGCTCCTGCCCAGTGTGTGTTGGAAGATGGCATCAAGCAATGCGGCGGATACAACATGGGATTCATACGCAAGGACGCAACACTGGAGGTGGTGTTTGTGAGCGACGAAGACGATCATTCGCCTGCAAACTTGTCCTTCTACATCGATTTCCTCAAGGCCATCAAAGGCTTCGCCAACGAAAACCTGATGCACGCGCATGCCATCGTCGGCGATCCGGGACAGGGCTGTGATGGGGCGGGTGGTCAAGCCGATCCCGGGGATCGCTATTACGAAGTGGCGATGCAGACCGGCGGTAAGTACCACAGCATATGCGACTCCAACTGGGCACAGAAGTTGGAAGACATCGGCGATGTGGCGTTCGGACTAAAAGTGCAATTCTTCCTCTCGCGGCCCGCCGTTCCGAACACGATCGCGGTGGCGGTGGACGGTGTTCCCTGTCCGGCCGGCTGGACGTACATCCAAGAATCGAACAGCGTGATCTTTGATGAGAACGGCGCTTGCATGCCTCAGGAAAATCAGTCGATCAGCATCAGCTACGAGGTCATCTGCTACTCGTCATAGCGCCCGTTGTTTGGAATGGAGCGCTGGCGCTCCTGCCCTTCATTTAGGCAGCTTCAGTGACACGGATCATGTTTTCCATCGCCACCCGGGCGTGGACGACGAGATCCCTCTGGTCCTCGTCGCTGAGGCGCTCACACCAGCCGGTTCGCTCGTTGACGGCGTCTCCAGGATAGACCCGATTCATCGTCGGCGCTTCGCCCTTTCGGAGCAGATCCAGGATGGCCACCAAATGGGGCGGATCATTGCGGCTCATGGTGGCGCATCCGCATCCCATGGCACGATGTTCCGGCTCGGGGATGTCTGCCATGTGAACCACATCCACATTTCGCAAGGCGGCCTGTTCGCGCGCATTTCGCACGAAATGCCCCTCGGTCGCTATCGCGAGCTGTTCACCGGGTTTTGCCAGCGCGACCTCTCGCCATAGATAGGCGGTGGATCCCGCCCCGTCCGCGGCGTCGACGACCGCCTTGGGGCACTCGGGATGCACCAGAACTCGTCGTCCACGCTCTTGCCAATAGGTCACGTGTTCGGGGCGAAACACCGTGTGCACGCCACAGAATCCACCCCATAGAATGAGATCGGCCTGATCGCATGCTGCCTGGCGTTGGCTTCCCAGATTGTTCCAGCCCAAATTGGGTTCGGTTTTGGGGCCAGGCCAGATGAACTGTTGGTCGGGGGAAATCCCGACTTTAGCGGCCGCGTTCTCTCCCAAGTGCTGGTCGGGAACGAAAAGGATTTTCTTGTTCTGAGAACGCGCCCATTGAAGGAGGATGTGGGCGTTGCTGCTCGTGCACACCGCACCACCGGTGCGACCGGCCAGCGCTTTGATTCGTCCGGATGTGTTCATGTATGCGATGACCATCAGCGCATCGCCATACCGTTCTTCGAGGGCGTCGAACACGGGTTCAATCATATAATCTTTGGCCATCATTTCCAGGGTGCAGCCTGACCGAGGGTTGGTGATGTAGACCTCTTGTTCGGGGCCTGCCAGGATCGCGATGGATTCGGCCATAAAGTGGACGGCGGACTCGACAAAGATGCGTGTTTCAGGATGGGCACGGGTCTGTAGGGCCAGCGCATACGAGTCGGCGACTTTGCCTCCGTAGCGCTCGACAAGCTTTACAATCTCACCGCCCATATAATAGTGAGCCAGCAACATCAGCTGATCGCCAAAGTGGTCCAACGCCGGCTCGATGTACCGGTCCATCCAGGGCAGTACAGTGATTGGAAGTCGATCCGGTAGCGCTAGATACTCCTCGGCGTAGGGTCGGAACTCCTCTTGATACCGATCGAGCGGAAGGTCCGTTTGACAAATGGGAATGTCGGGGCGAATCGATAATGCGCTGAGCTCAGACGCGTGGTCGACTTCTCCCTGGTAGCGTGGGGCCATTGGGGTACCCTTCTTGATCTATTTGCCGTCGAGGTCCATGTCGCTAATGTCGATGGAATCGTGGGTGTCACTGATGGACCGTTGAATGTTCATGCACAGCGCGTGCAATTTCATCAATGTTTCTGTGGGACGTGAATAGAGCGAATAAAGTTGTTTGTTGGCGTTTCGTATACGTGCCACCAGGTGGATGGAGATTTGGTCCAGGATTTTAAATGCGAATGGACTCCCCGCGTTAAAGAGGCGTTCGAAGTCATCCCGGGTGCACTCCAGCGTCATGACCCGAGTCTTTGCGGTGACCGTCGCCGATCGGGGTTTCCCATCGATGAGTGACACTTGGCCGATCATGGAACCCATTCCAGATTCCCCCAAGAGTTCTCGTACGTCCTCGTTGATCTCTTTGTAAATGGAGACCGTTCCCCGGCAGATGATGAAGAGAGAAAAACCTCGATCCCCCTCTCGACAGAGTTCTTCCGACGGAAGATATTCTTGGGTGCGGACAATGGCCAGCAGGGTGTTCTTCTCACGCTCCGTAAGCCCCTGAAAAATGGGCACCGTGTCGATCACTTCCAATAGTTGTTCGACGCTCAACTCCATTGGTTACTCCGTTGGGGCATCGACCTGACGAGCGTGGCCGGCCAGTTGTTGATACCGCTTCTCCATCAGTTTCATATGCCGTTCGGGTTCTTTGAACACACTGCCAATCCGATCGTTAATGGCGCGTAGTCGTTCGCAAAGCATCGGTGCCATTGCCCGCAAGAGCTTGAACGCTGCCGGCCGAAAATTGGAACGTAGTTCGTCAAATTTGTCCTTCTGAATATGGAGAACGATGCATTGGGTTGTGGTCGTGACCGTCGCGCTCACGGGCGCGTCGTCGATGAGCGACATCTCCCCCACAATGTCGCCTTTGCCGAGGGTGGCGATGTGCGTGTCATCGCCTTGGTACAGACGAATGTGAATGCTCGCTTCGCCCTGCACGATGATGTAGGCACCGTGCCCGTTTTCCCCCTCTTCCAAGAGGACATGGCCACGGCGTGCTTTGAACATCTTGCTGATCGAAACGATCTCGTCGACCTCTTCACGCGCGAGCGTCTTGAAGATCGGCACAGCTTGGTAGAGTTTCGTATAGTCACGTTGGGCCAAAAGTATCCCCCTTGCGATGGCCCATACGGTACTATGATTTCAGCGATGCGGCAAACGGTCGGTCGCCCGGTGAGATGATTATCGTACGAGTGTGCGATCGAGTTCTAGAATGGCCTTATAAATCGCACGCGCGACTTTCTTTTGGTATTCGTGCTGGGTCAGCTTTTTGCCTTCAACCGGGTGGGAAAGGAAGCCGACTTCGACCACAATGGCGGGCATTTCCGCTTCTTTGAGGACAGCAAAGGGTGCCTGAAAAACACCGCGTCGCCGGGCCTTGAGATGGCGTCGAAGGTGGCGGAGCATGATTTCCGCCACTTTCTCCGAATCAGTGTGTGCCCCATATCGCTGGGTTTCATTGATGATCTTGTCGAGGAGATTCGGAGGGACATGATGCGACGGTGCCGCTGCGCCAGGGCGTCCATTCGACGATTCTTCCCGGGCCACCAGTTTGGTGATTTCGGTGCTGGCCGAATCATAGGCCAAGAAATAGGTTTCGACCCCATGTGACCGCTTGTTGTGGCTTGCGTTGCAGTGAATGGAGAGAAAGAGATCGGCTTGCACGTCATTGGCGATTCGAGTGCGTTCCCGAAGACCGACGTGTTTGTCGGTACGGCGTGTGAGTGTGACCCGGGCGTTGGTGTATTTGCGCAGGAGTCTCTCGACCTCCAGCGAGATGGGCAAGGTCAGGTGCTTTTCGTACGTACCGGTGACGCCAATGGTGCCCGGTTGATATCCACCGTGCCCTGGGTCGAGAGCGATGTGGACCACATTGCGCAGACGCACTTTCGCGTTCACGGAGCCGGTTGGCATCATGATAGTGCCGATCAACAGTATTATGGCGCTCCAGTTCGCACGCATGGGCACAGTGTATGTGGAGGGAGCGAGAGCACCAATTTTTTCACATGTTTCTGCGAGGCAGGCTTAGCTCTTGGGCTCTGTCTTTTTGGGTGGGATACAGCGGTTGATTGCCTCAAGGATGGGATTGGCGATGAGCCAATGGACCGCCTGGGTGGACAAATGAATGTTGTCTGATGCGCGGGCTTTGACCGTCTTTCCTTTCTTGGGGTGGCGGAAGAAGCGCACGGGGCGACCATTCTTTTGGATCGTTTTCTGGTAGCCATCGACGAAAAATACCGGGCCGTCAAAAGCGTTCACGCGGTCTCTCATGAGGGCGTTGACCATCGGGCCCCGACGCTCAGACATTTTGCCTTCAAAGGCGATGGGTCCCATCCAAATGACGGCGCGGCGTCGTTTCTTCCCGCTCAAGATTGCGAGCATGGTGTCGATTCGCTTGGCGTACTCTTCTTTCCATTGTTCCGTCCCAAACTTGATCCAACGACGGCCTTTTCGAATGGCTTGATAGTCGTTGGTCCCGAGGGCCACCACAAAGACTTTGGGCTTCAATTTGCGGGCGACAGAGCCTCCTTTCGCGGGCCAATCGTGAAAGTCCGGCCTCGCGAGTCCGCTGGAGGCTTTCCCCCACTTTCGGAAGGTGTGGCCTTGTTCTTTTAATCGTCGTTTCAGCATGGGGCCGAGGTCGGAGCCCATCATGGACGAGCCAATCCCGTAGATGATGTCACGCCCTTCCAGACCCTTGCATTTCTTGGAGGGTGGAGCGGCATGCCCAGTCACAGGATATAGCCACACACAAAGACACAGCGAGGCGATCAAACGCAGTCTCAACAACCGGGGGCGATGCGCTTCTGTCATGGGCTGTGGCCTCTTGTCTCCTGTCACGGTAACCGTGCCTTGCAACACGTGTTTTGTCGGGTTGCGCAACTTGGATCGTGTGTACGTACCAAACCTACGCCCATTTTGCACAAGGAAACAACGGATTCTTCTGGTTGATTCCCATTCTTTAACCATTCTGTTCGTGGTATGGAAAAGCGTCTTTTTTGAGGCAAGTGATGAAAGAAGAGGCACGATGAACTCCAACGAATCCAATCGACCCTACGAAAACCTCCTCGTGGAACAACGGGGTGCAGTGGGACTCATTACGATCAACCGCCCCGATGTGCTCAACGCGTTGAATGTGGGGACTCTTCAAGAGTTGCGGGATGCCCTGCTCGCCTTGGCGCACGAGCCATCCGTGCGCGGCATTGTGCTGACAGGGGCGGGCCCCAAGGCGTTTGTAGCGGGGGCGGATATAGCGCATTTGGCGAGCTTGGGTCCGCGAGAGGCCCACCAGTTTTCGGAGCTGGGCGAACGCACCTTGCGCAAGATTGAGATGCTGGAAAAACCGGTGATTGCTGCGGTGAATGGTTTCGCCCTCGGTGGGGGCTGCGAATTGGCTCTGGCATGCGACGTGATCATCGCGTCGAGCAAAGCACGCTTTGGCCAACCCGAAGTGAATCTTGGGGTTATCCCTGGTTTTGGAGGCACCCAGCGTTTGTCCCGGTTGGTCGGGAAGAATCTCGCGCGGTACATGTGTTTCACCGGCGACATCTTTGATGCCGAGTGGGCGCATCGTGTTCAAATTGCAGCGGAAGTGGTCGAGCCGGAGAATTTGTTGCCCCGTTGCTTCGAGATTGTGGAAAACATCGCGACCAAAGGCCCGTTGGCTGTTGCCGCTGCAAAACGTGTGATTCACATGGGCTACAATCTCAACCTCGATACAGCCCTGGAGATGGAAACTATGGCCTTTGGAAGCCTCTTCGCGACGGAC
>Ga0310121_10004153_pt1 | contig 12911 bp, 9 predicted proteins | sample CB27_Tmax_986_MG_FD_203504 | JGI IMG/M metagenome (GOLD analysis project Ga0310121, IMG submission 203504) | Marine microbial communities from Western Arctic Ocean, Canada - CB27_Tmax_986 | ecosystem: Environmental > Aquatic > Marine > Oceanic | place: Canada: Western Arctic Ocean | collected... | reverse complement strand
GCCCACGCGAGACCCCGCGTCCAGGTTGTATATCCTGAGTATCCCTGTTGTGAATTCGGGCATCGGAACGCGCCGTCATTCGTATTGAAGACCGACTCGTGCGCCGTGCGTCCCACCTCGTCGTATAGATCCCGGCCCTCGCCATAAAAGACTGAATACTTCGCGGTCGCCCGTAGATGGTCACAGGCGCGACCAAGCAGGCTGATCTCCCGATCCTGCTCGCCCATCAAACTGTGGCCGAGGGCATGGCCGATCATTAATACCCGGATGCTTCGAATCGTGTCTACGAACAGGGAGTGCGGGCCGTTGAATGAATAAATGAATCCGCCATCGGGAATTTCCGTCCATCTCGCCGCCTGCACCGCGCCTGAAACCTTGAGTGCGAGTTCATAGAAATCCGTTTCGGTCGCCGCCGCATCGATCCTGCCTTCCCGGCAGAGGCGCAGAAGGCCTCCGTAGGTACTGACGTTGTTGAACCCGTGATCGTGCACCCCGATGTGGCTCACGTGGGTCGCCATCTTCTCTACCGTGTCCTTTCTGCCGCTCTCGAGAAAAGATGACTCGCCGGTAGAGTCGAACTGAAGAATCGCGGACCCGTACTGAAATCCCTGCGTCCACTCCGTCCATCCGCGGGTGGTGTACTTTCCCCCGATCGTAAAAACCGGAGAGCCCTGGCCCGTATCGTATTCGGATTCGATTCGCCGAATTTTTTCGCCTGATAGCTCCCAGAAGCGCCCCAGGGCCGGCACCAGATCCGTAGCTTGTATCGATCGATTAATTTTCATGCTGCAGAACCCAATCAAAAATCAAAAATTTAAAATCGTTTAGAACCTTTTCGGTTTCGGTAAATGCACGATGATCAAAACACAATCCCTGGTCGCCTCGTACGTGTGTTCCAGGATGGCATCGAATTGAATGGCTTCACCTGCTCCCAGTTCGTGCTGTTCGTGGGGCAGCCGAATCCGGACCGAACCTTCAAGTACCCAGCATAGCTCATTGTCGTCCTGGTGAATCTCGGGGCGGGAAACGGTCGCGCCTTTCTTCGCCTTCCCATGAAAACAGGTGAAGTTGGCGTAGACAATACGGCGGAATTGAAAGGCGCCTGACTCGTAGTCATCAGAATGGGTCCGATGGGATGTTTGCGATTCCGCGAGGTTGAGCAGGTCAGCCGCGTTGAGACCGAAGACCCGGCTCAAGCGAAAAAGGGTTTCCAACTCCGCTCTGGTCTGGTTCCTTTCAAGTTTCGAAATCACGGCCGCCGAGACGCCGGAGCGGCTCGAAACGTCCTCGATGGTGAGGTCTTCGCGCTTTCGAAGCTCGCGGAGTACCCCAAAATCGAACATTTGGTGGTCTTGAACTGCGTTCATTTTCGTGTACAGTATATTTTTGCCTGAATTATAGCGTTCGAGAAATAAAGTCAACCCTCTACGCAATAATCTTTCTCCCTGGCTGATTTCTGAGTAATCGAATCGGAGCAAAGAGGATGGAGTCCTTAGAATGAGCAAACTGACGATACGCCCGGAGACAGAGTGTAAATACGATCTGCTGGCCCTGGGAGAAGTCATGTTGCGGCTTGATCCCGGGGAAGGCCGAATCCGCACCGCCCGCACCATGAATGTTTGGGAGGGGGGCGGTGAGTACAATGTGGCCCGTGGGCTCCGAAAGTGCTTCGGAATGCGGACCGGAGTGGTCACGGCATTTGCTGAGAACGAGGTGGGGCGGTTGGTCGAAGATTTCATCATGCAGGGGGGGGTGGACACCTCGCTCATTCAATGGGTGCCCTACGACGGCATCGGGCGAACGGTGCGCAACGGCCTGAATTTCACCGAGCGTGGATTCGGAATTCGCGGTGCCGTCGGGATTCCCGACCGCGGGATGACCGCGTCATCTCAACTGAAGGCCGGTGATGTCGATTGGGATCACATATTCGGAGAACTTGGAGTGCGCTGGTTTCACACCGGCGGCATTTTTGCCGCACTGTCGGACTCGACCCCGGACGTAGTGATCGACGCCGTTTCGGCGGCGGCGCGGCACGGAACTATCGTTTCCTACGACCTCAACTACCGTCCATCCCTGTGGAAGTCGATCGGAGGACAGGCGAAAGCCCAGGAAGTAAACCGCCGCATTGCGGAGAGTGTTGATGTAATGATCGGCAACGAGGAGGACTTTACAGCCTGCCTCGGTTTTGAAGTGGAAGGCGTCGACCACAATCTGGCTGATCTCGACATTGAGAAATTCAAGGCGATGATCGAGAGAGTGGTTGCGGCCTATCCCAATTTCAAAGCCACCGCGACGACGTTACGCTCGGTGAAGTCCGCGACGGTGAACGACTGGGGCGCGGTATGCTGGTACGATGGCAAGTTTTACGAATCAGAGCATCGGTCGGAGCTGGAGATTCTCGATCGGGTTGGCGGAGGCGACAGTTTCGCGTCGGGATTAATTTACGGGTTTATGACGACCGAAGATCCCGAAAAGGCGGTAAACTATGGGGCAGCACACGGAGCGTTGGCCATGACCACCCCGGGAGACACGTCGATGGCGACCCTGGCCGAGGTTGAGAAAGTAATGGGCGGCGGGAGTGCAAGGGTTGTACGGTGACGGTTTTCGGTTTTGTCAAATCGGGATACTTTGAGTTCTCTTTCTGTCATCATGCTTTCTTGATTCCATGATTGTACAACCTTTCCAGAGGCGACAACCGACAACCGGAAACCGAGAACAGACAACCACCCAACCGCTCCCTCTCCTTCTTGTTCTGGGCGTGCTGACGGCCTGCGGCGCCGGCTGCGGTACCATTAAGAATGCGGCGGTGCGGACTGCCGGGGACATGTTTTCCGGGGAAGAAGCGTTAGCGGTATTCACGTCCGACGACGATCCTGAACTGATTCGGGATGCCCTGCCGTTCGCGATGAAAACGCTCGATGTCCTGTTGGTTCAAGATCCGGGGAACGATGAACTGCGGCTTGCCGCTGCCGGCCTGTACATCCGGTACGCCTATGCGTTTCTGGATTCCGAGGCAGATTATTTGGAGGAAGATGATCCGGAGAGAGCGCGTGCGTTGCGGGCGCGTGCGGTTACGCTGTACCTGCGAGGCCGCGACTACGCGATGACGGTGCTGGATCACGCACACCCGGAGTTTTCCGAAACGCTTTCTTCGGATCCCGGGCAGGCCCTGGCATCGATGAAGTCTGACGACGTCCCAGCGCTCTATTGGACCGGCGCGTCGTGGGCCGCGGCCATTGGCGCGAATCCGGGAAACATGTCCCTCGTGGCAGACCTTCCCCTCGTCGAGCTCATCATGCGTAAAGTTCTTGCGCTGGATCCGGGGTATGACAGCGGATCGGTGCACGAGTTTTTCATCAGCTTTGAAGGAGGCCGTGGCGAGATGATGGGCGGCAATGCCGAGCTCGCCGAAAAACATTTCGAAGAGGCGGTCCGGCTGAGCGGGGGGCAACGCGCGTCCCCTTACATCGGCCTTGCCTCGACGGTGGCGGTAGCCAGGCAAGATTCGGAAATGTTCGTTGCCCTCCTGAACCAGGCGCTGGCCGTTGATGTAAGTGACCGCCCTACGGAGCGACTACCCAACATTCTCTCGCAGCGCAAAGCACAGTGGCTCCTGGACCATGGGCCCGATCTGTTTCTGGAATTTGGTGAGGACGATACACAACAATGAATGGAAAGCATCCATTTAGCAGCATGATTATACCCGGGGTGCTGGCCGCGACAATCCTTCCCCTTTTAGGGTGCAGCGTCGCAGCCCAAACCATCAAGCTTGCGTCCATTGCGCCCGAGGGATCACCCTGGAACGATGCCCTGGTGGACCTGGGGCACCGATGGAAAGAGATCACCGGCGGCAAAGTGAAGCTGCGCATCTATCCCGGGGGTGTCGCGGGGGACGAACCGGCCATGCTTCGGAAGATGAGGATCGGGCAACTGCATGCCGGAGCGGTGACTACGCTCGGCCTCATCAGCGTGGTTCCCGACATCGAAGCGATCACCTTTCCCATGCAAATCCGGACCGACGAAGAGCTACAGGCCGTCATCAAGAGCGTGGGGCCGGATATTGAAGAACAGCTCAGTGAGAAAGGGTACAAAATCCTCGGGTGGAGCATGGCAGGCTGGATGCACTTCTTTTCGAGGAACAAGATGGAAACCGCCGAAGATTTGCGAAAGCAGAAACTGTTTTTCTGGGGGTCGGACACGGTCTACGTAGGGCTCCTTCAGACCCTCGGATTTCAGCCGGTTGCTCTCCCGGTGACGGATCTGCTTCCATCGCTCCAGACCGGCCTGGTGGACGCGTTTGCGGCGCCGCCGGTCGCCGCGCTTTCCTTTCAATGGTTCGGCCTGGCGAAAAACATGTCGACCTTGCGGTGGCAGCCGACGCCGACGGTTATTCTGATCCGGGAAAAGGAGTGGCACAAGGTCCCTGAAAAATTCCGGGCCGACATGGAAGCCGCGGCCCGGGAGGTGAGCGATGGCTTGTGGGCCAAGAGCCGGGAACTCGAACAGCAGTCGATTGATGCGATGGTCGAGCATGGTCTGCAGGTACACCCGGCAGCGGACAGCGTTCGCGACGAATTCCAAACCATGGTGCAGGAACAGGGCTTACCTGTCTTTTTGAAGAAACGGTTTTCGCCGCCATTTTTCGAGAAAGTGCAGGCTGCGCTCGCCGAGTACAGGAGCGAATCGGCGCACTCAGATCGATAACATGGTGAACGCGGAGAAAGGGGGTCGTTCCTGGTTTCGGATCCTTCACCGGACCGAAGACGTTGTCGTATCCTTTCTCCTCGTTGCGATGCCATTGTTGGCGGCTGCGGAATTGGTTGCCAGGCTGTTCGGCGTAGTCCTGCCGGGGGCAATCGAATACCTCCAGCACCTGACCCTCTGGATTGCATTCTGCGGTGCCGGACTTGCCTCGCGAGCGGATCAGCATCTGCGCATTTCCATCCTGGAACGATTCAACGCGCCTCGCGTTCAACGTTTTGCGATGGCAGCGGTATCGATGATTACCGCTATGATTTGCCTCTTTCTTGCCGGCGCCAGCATTCAGCTCATCGTTTCGGAAGCGCCTTCACTGCCGGAGACCGCGCGTTCGTTGCTGCCGGGTTTTTTGATCGCCTGGCTCGAACCGTATGGCTTGTTTGAGGCGGGATCGCTGACCCTCGTCGGCGGATGGTTGCCGGTTTGGGCCGCGGAACTGGCGATGCCGCTGCTGTTCGTGTTGATGGCTCTGCGATCCATCCTGCGCGCCGGAAGCGTACGTGCGCGCTGGATTGTTTCCGCGGTCACGATCCTGATGACGATTCCTGCGCCATTTCTTTTATCGGGCGTCTCGAACTTCATTCTGTGGCCCGCGGTGGTGGGCCTTATCATCGCCGCGCTGGCGGGACTTCCGATCTTTGCCCTTCTCGGGGGCCTGGCCCTGTTGTTTTTCTGGGCCGCTGGAGAGACGGTTGCCGCCATCCCGGCGGAGACCTATCGGATCGTCACCTCTAGCGTATTCCCCACCATCCCAATCTTCACCCTTGCGGGCTTTATTCTTTCCGAAAGCAATGCGTCCGAGCGTCTGGTGCGTGTTTTCCGGGCCTGCTTCGGCTGGATTCCCGGAGGCTCCGCCGTGGCGGCGACCATCTTGTGCGCCTTTTTTACCACGTTTACCGGTGCCTCCGGCGTGACCATCCTCGCGTTGGGCGGTTTGCTACTTCCGGTGTTGATCAAAGACGGATTTTCGGACCGGTTTTCGATCGGCCTGCTTACGTCAACCGGAAGTCTCGGACTGCTGCTGCCGCCCAGCCTGGTGGTCATTCTGTACTCGGTAATGGCCCATGTCCCGGTTACGGACATGTTTCTCGCCGGCATGGTCCCGGGCATCTTGCTGGTGGTTGCAATCGGTTTGTATTGCATGGTCACGGGGGTGCGCGTCGGGGTCGAGCGAACGAAATTCGAGCCGCGCGAGATGGTCGGGGCATTGTGGGCGGCAAAATGGGAAGTGGCCATTCCGGTTCTGGCGCTGACCGTCATCTTCGGCGGATTCTGCACGCTTGTCCAGGCGGCGGCAGTGGTCGTCCTGTACGCCTTGTTCGTCGAAGTCGTGATCTACCGGGATTTGCCCCCGAAAAAGGTCCTGAATGTTTTCACGCAGTGCGCGACGCTGGTCGGCGGGGTGTTGATCATTCTTGCGGTAGCCATCGGGTTGACTGGTTACCTGGTGGATGCGCAGATCCCCGATCTCGCCGCCGAATGGGCACGCGCTCATATCGATTCGAAGTGGGTATTCCTGCTTCTTCTCAATGTCGCCCTCATCATCGTTGGGTGTTTGATGGACATCTTCTCGGCACTGGTCGTGGTGGTGCCGATCCTGCTCCCCATGGCGGAGGCGTTCGGAGTTCACCCCGCGCACCTGGGGGTGATTTTTCTCGCGAATCTGCAACTGGGTTACCTCACCCCACCGGTGGGCATGAATCTGTTTCTTGCAAGCTTTCGTTTCAAAAGGCCGCTCCCGGAAGTCTATCGGGCCACGGTCCCATTTCTCCTGATTCTCGCGGCAATGGTCCTGCTGATCACCTTTGTCCCCGCCCTCACAATGTGGCTCCTGGAAAAAGCCCCGTAGCGGAGCCCAACCGGAACCCTAAGCAACGTGGCACGGCGCCTCCGGCCCGTGTCGCAGCAGGAAAAGAGGAAGGATTGAGAACGAAGAGAGCAGGCTCCTTTCGTGCGCTTCTTTTCCTCCTCACTTGCTCCGACACGGGCCGGAGGCGCCGTGCCACGATCCTTGGCTCTGCGCTTGGGGCTCTGCTTCACGGGCCGGTTACCCGCACAAGAGAATTGTCTTTCCGGGGGCGATGTCATTGAATGAATGCTGAACTATGAGCGAACCATCCATCGAAGAGCGCTACCAGGCGATTCAGGCGCGAATCGTTGAAGCATGCCGCCTTGCGGGCCGGGATCCGGCCGAAATCAACCTCGTTGCGATTTCCAAGAAACAGCCGCCGGAGATAATCCGGGAAGCGGCCGCGTGTGGGATATCTGTGTTCGGAGAGAATCGCGTCCAGGAGTTGGAGCAGAAGGTGGCATTGTGCCCTGATGGCCTGACCTGGCACCTGGTCGGGCACCTGCAGAGCAACAAGGCGGTCCGGGCCGTGGAGTTGTTCGATGCATTTCATTCGATCGACTCATTGAAACTGCTGGAACGGGTCAATGCGGCGGCGGGGGAGGCCGGGCGCACGGTCTCCGTTTTTTTGCAGGTCAGTATTTCCGGGGAAGTTTCGAAATTCGGGCTCGCCCCCGATGCGGTTTCTCCTGTACTTGATGCATCCGTGAAACTAATGAACGTCGATATTATCGGTTTGATGACCATGCCGCCACACACACCGGAACCTGAAGGCGCGGCGCCATTCTTTCGGGCCCTTCGGGAGCTGCGGGACCAGCTGCGTGAGTCAACCGGCGTTCCGCTCGACGACCTGTCCATGGGGATGAGCCACGACTTTCATGTCGCGATTGCCGAGGGCGCAAACTGGATTCGCATCGGTACTGCCTTGCTGGGAGCGCGGACCAAATGAGCGATTCTCCGGATGGGCGGATGGCCTTTATCGGCGCCGGGAACATGGCCGAGGCTTTGGTCAACGGAGTCTTGAACGCGGGGATCGTACCCGCGGATCGAATCACCGTGACCGACGTACTTCAGGAGCGCCTTGACTATTTTCGTGCCCGCTACGGCGTCAAAGGATCCACTGATAATGGTGAGGCGGTGCAGGGCGCGGACGTCATTGTCCTTGCAGTGAAGCCGCAGATTCTGGCCGAAGTGCTCGCCGGACTGAAATCGGAGCTCCCCGGCAATGCGTTGGTCATCAGCATTGCCGCGGGTGTGAAGGCGGCGACGATTGAGGCCGGCCTGGAGGCGGGGCAGCATGTTGTCCGCGTCATGCCGAATACGCCCTGCCTGGTCGGCCGCGGTGCGTCGGCAATCGCGCCCGGCGCGCATGCGAATGAACAGGACCTGGCAACCGCTCGAAAATTGCTCGAAGCGGTCGGCGTGGCGGTGGAAGTCGACGAGTCGGACCTGGATGCGGTGACCGCGCTGAGCGGGTCGGGACCAGCGTATATATTCTATTTTATCGAAGCGATGCTTGCCGCGGGCCGCGAGTTCGGGTTGGACGATGCAAAAGCGAGATTGCTGGTAACCGAGACGGTCGAAGGCGCGGCCAGGCTTGTTGCCGAGAGCGGTGATGATCCGGCAGAGCTGAGGCGCCGCGTCACTTCGAAGGGCGGGACCACCGAGCGCGCACTTGGCGTGTTTGATGACGGCAACGTGAGAGAAATCCTCAACCAGGCGATTCACGCCGCGTTTCAGCGATCCAAGGAACTGGCCGGGATGTAGAGGGCGTTCAATTCGTAAACGATGGCTTCCGACAAAAAGAAAGAGAAGAAGACGAATGCGTCCCCGTTCGGTGCCCTGATCTCAGCGATCACTCGCACTGTGTTCACCCTGCTTGCCCTTGTCGTCATTCTCTCCGTGTCCGCTTTTCTGTTCGCCCGCACGGAGGGATTCCGCTCCCTGTTGTCGGATCAGATTGAAAAGGCCATCGGCCTCCGACTGGAGGCGGATTCATCGCGGACCACCTGGAACGGCGCGATTGTTTTTCAAAATGTTCGATCCGCGGGTCACGAAGGACTGGGGTTGATCGCCTCGAAAGTGCGAGTAGAGACGGACCTGGCCGCGGCCATCCGCGGAAAATTTGTCGAGGCTCTTCGCGCAGTTCAAGTCCAGGATTGGCGATTGCAATTTTCGATGGACGACGCCGGCATCTGGCAGCCTGCGGGGCTCGGAAAGATCTCAGCCTGGCTCCAGCGGTGGGGCTCGCTGGCCCTCCCGGCGGACGAACCAGTCGAATTGCCGCCGACGGACGCCGCGAAAACCCCAGGCGAAGATCCGGCGCAGGAAGTTCGACCCCGGGTGAAACTCGCAGAATTCAACCAGACGAGGCTGCACATCCAAAACGGAGAATTGATTTGGCGGGATCGGTCCGGCAGTGTGTTGGCGGAAATTCGCGGTGTGACATTTAAATTAACGCCGCTTGATTTGCCGACGAGTCCGGCGGCCCACTATCATTTACAGGTAGAATCCGCGGCAGCGGCGGATGGCTCGAAGATCCGGAACATGGATGTGGAGTTGTTTCGGACCGGGCTCACCTACTTCGTGATCAATCTGGAAGCGGCGCGTCAAACCGCTCGCCGGCCGGAAGCCATGGACAGGAGCCCGCGCCCGGCGGCCGATCCCGAACCGGACCGGACGGAGAGCACATCAAGGGCACGGGACGAATCGGCGCAGGATCCGGAGCATGATGTTCTGGAAGAGTTGATCCGCGAAAAACTCCGGGACGCATTGCGAGAGGGGTAGGAATGAGCGGCGCATGACAGTGCGACGTGCTCGGATGAAATGACGAATGACGAAACACCCAATTCTGAGTAAAATCCGAGTCCTGAATGACGCAGGAGGGGTGAAGAGCTGTGAAAACGGGTCGAATCGACTTCGGGCTTCTTTCGCCATCTGGCATTTCGTCATTGGCCGCCCTGAAACCACGAAAACAGTCTTCGAACTTTAATCACGGCCAACCTTCTCCTTGACTTGCCGCGCTTCTCCTCTATATTCCCAGCCCAACGTCACGTTCAACCACGTTGATGCCAACGTAGCTCAGTTGGTAGAGCAATTCACTCGTAATGAATAGGTCGTCAGTTCGAATCTGACCGTTGGCTCCAGATATCCCTTCGTAAATCATTTGGTTTAAGTCTGTTATGTTTTGGCTTATTGGTGCCGTGTCCGCTTGTGTCCGTCACTGTCCGCCCCGTACAGGGGTAGTTTCCCGTCACGTTTTTGTCACACCGATTTGGTTTTGACCAACTCACTTTCCGTGAATAGGTCAGAATGACAAATGGACCTACACAGCAATCAGTAAGGGGAGGGGATCGATTCGTCCGGGTCCGGCTCTATCAGGCTGTACGAGTAAAGTTTTACGTTTCGGAGAAATAGCTTCACGCTCAAACCGCCACGATGCGTCTCGAGCAGGTCCCGCGGATTGGCACCTGTCTTACAACGGATCTCCTGGTCCTTGCCATTCCCGGAAACGCCGATGCCGTCGGCTCGCGTAAACCCTTCGACCGGCCGGTCGTAAGGTGTGCGCAATTCGGCTTCCGATGATTCCGCCCTCCGCGTCCGCGTTGACCAGCAGTTGCGCGGGCGGCGCGTACGGGGTCGTCAGAAGCCATCCTTCCTTGTCCCTGGCATCCAGCTAGACCCAATGATCTTCAGGCATCCTGGCCAGCATGCAGCAATGCGATCGACGGACGTCGTCACCGTGGATTTAACAATTTAACACACTGACCCCTCGACTCCCCCTCTAAATGCGAAGGGTCGAAGACCAAACTCCAGGGGCGGGTTGAAAATCCGCCCTCCATCCAGCCTTAATCGAACGCAGCCTTAACTACGCGGCATTCCACACTGACCCCATATTTCAGACGCTGAGAACGGGTCCCGTACTTCACGTGCGGCGAGTGTATCCCGGTCACCGGGAACGGCAAGGACCAGGAGATCCGGTGGAAAAGCGGAGGATGCGGATTAGATCTGGGCGAGGACGATTGTCCCGCATGACCAAGGGAGTCTGTACTTGCTTTTCGGCGAAGGTTTTGTGAATTGAAACAGGGTACAAAAATCGAAGTGCCGCACGGACACTGGAACATGGGAGCAAAACCTGTCGGAGTACGACGCGCTTTGCGGGGAACGTTCGACTGATCATGCACAGCAGCAGCCTGAGGGGAAGCGACTTCAAGATTGTGTGGCGCGGCGACGCTGTCTCCCATGCGAACTTTTTCACGAAGGTGCGGGATACGGACCGCGTGGGTGTCGTCATCCCGCACGCGCTCGATGGCATCGGCGCCATTACCTTGATCATGGCGTACGTGACTTCGTTTTATGATCGTTACCGCGAGCGTGGATCCGATTTCTACGCCTACCCGGATTTTTTTTCGTTTCAAAGCGAAGCCCCGTGCGCCGATTATTGCTCCTTCGATATCTGGCCAAGCCATAAGAACGTTCACGTTCCAGCCGATGCGCAGGAAATAGCCGAGGCGATTACCGGCCGGGGAGTGACCGTTCTGCTTGTTCCCGACGAGGACGCGCGTGAGTCCGAGATTGCACGCCCTGAACTTGAAAGTGCAAGACGTAGTATCCGCCGCTGTTTCGCATACTCTGAAACCGGGGCAACAGAGTCGTCCGATCTTGTCATCGAGTGCCGGGCTCCATTGCTTCGAGATGATGTCTTGTCGGTCATCGATTCCCTGCCTGCGGACCACCAGGTACTGGAGCATCGCGCGCGATGGGAGGAGCGAATGGCCGCCGGTACGTTGAGGCAGACATTTCGGGAGTTGGACCTGGGTGAGGCCCTGGGGAGAATCTGACGATCCCTATGAAAACAGATCAAGAGGTCCTGGGATCGACCCCCATATCCTCCACCACTTAAAACCTAAGGAAACTAGGTGTTTTCTAATAAATATCCGCAGTTCTGTAGATCCTCTCGATTCTTCATTCGTAACCATTCGGACGCATAATGTGTCCATAGAGCCGAAAAGGCGGACACAAAATGGACACACATTTCGCGATTGAAAGAGAGGGGTGGGGCGCCCGAAGGCAGTACCCCTGCCCTCCCCCCCCTTGTTCTCACATTGTATGTGTCCCCGGAATTTTTTGGCTTCCGACCGTGGACGTTGGCCAGCTGGGATCATCCATCTCTGCCACCCTTCCCTGGGTCATTCCTCGAAAGGTTGAGGTATCAACCTGGGCTGAGTGCTGAAACGGGGGATTCGGGGCTGCTATCGGCTACTCGGATACTGGGATCGGGACTGGTGGCGGTGTTTCAAGCGCACCGAATCGCGTGTATCGGCTCTCGGTTGGTAAGTAACGTCAGTCCTCTCCATCTTCCCATTGATGAAATGGAGTCCCACACCAGCATCGTCCCATAGCCGCAGGGCATGCGTCTTTTTACGAGTTCGGTAGGGGAAAAATCCCCCACACCCCCTTGATCCCATCCTCCCGGGAAAAGCCCCGGACGCCTCGTCCCCTCCGGGGGCGTCCCCGGCTTTTCCCTCCGCTTTTCCGTTCCGTCATGAGCTCGAAGAACCGATGTTCAGCGACTGCGGCCCAGACAGACACGGAACCCCAGGTTGCGGTAAGGGCTCGACGGAAGGTGCCCGAGGCGGGCCGCCGAGCGCACGTTCCTGGCGGAACTCTTCCAACCGCCGCCGCGATGGACGTGGTTCGAGCCTCCCGAGGTTTGCGCACTGCCATCGGTCGGAGTTCCCTCGTAACTATCCACATAAACATCCTCGCACCACTCCCACACGTTCCCCCCCATGTCGTACAACCCATACCCGTTCGGCGCAAACGTTCCCACCGGACTGGTGTACGGCTCCGGATCATCATCGTAATCGGGATGGAATCCATCCTGCGCGCTGGTGTCGTACTCGTAACCGCCGGCGTCGGTCCAGTAGTTCGCCCGCGTGTGCTGGATCGTGTTCACACCCGTCCAAGGGAACCGGGTTCCCGGCGCGCCCCCGCGAGCGGCCTTTTCCCATTCCGCCTCCGTCGGCAGACGGTAGCCGCTGGCGTACCTGTCGACCGTCGGCGCAAGGGCACCCGCCCGGTAGACCGTACCGGTAGTCGTCTCCGCAAGGTAGCAGGGACTCAGCCCTTCCATCTCGCTGCGCGCATTGGCCCATTTCACGCAGTCGTACCAGTTCACCGTATGCACCGGGTGGTTCCCCGCTTTCCCTGACCCAGTGTTCTCGAACGCATAGCCGTTTGTCACCGCCCAGCCATGCACCGCGTCCCACTGCGTTTTCGTCACTTCGGTCTCCCCCATGTA
>Ga0310121_10004151_pt1 | contig 12924 bp, 10 predicted proteins | sample CB27_Tmax_986_MG_FD_203504 | JGI IMG/M metagenome (GOLD analysis project Ga0310121, IMG submission 203504) | Marine microbial communities from Western Arctic Ocean, Canada - CB27_Tmax_986 | ecosystem: Environmental > Aquatic > Marine > Oceanic | place: Canada: Western Arctic Ocean | collected... | reverse complement strand
GTGAGATTGACTTGATCGAGGAGATTGCACGCACGCACGGCTATGACAAGTTCCCGGCAGAGATGCGTCCTTACAGGCCAAGTAACGTTCCAGATCACCCTATGTTTGAGCTAGAAGAGGAGCTTCGTAGGGCCTTGGCAAGCAGAGGGTTATTCGAAGCTCAAACACCCGCATTTGTTCCGGAATCAGAAGGTGACGTGCAGGTAGCGAATCCGCTTACATCCACAGAACCCTTTGTACGGAGAGCGATCTTACCTTCTCTGCTCCGCAGAGTTGAGCACAATTTTGCCCATGGAAATCGGGACGTCCGGCTTTTCGAGATCGCGACTTCATTCCGGAAGGCTGGAACGGGAGAGCCTCCTCGTGAAGAGACACACCTTGCTGTAGTCATGACTGGTAGACGTGAACCTCCTCATTGGTCTAGACAGGATGAATCTATAGCGGTCTGGGACCTGAAGGCGTTGCTGGAGACAGTGGCGCGTATCTCGTATGCTGGAGCAGCTAAAGTCACTGTCGAGGCTGACGTTGTAGCGCCCTTCCATGAGGGAACAACTTTTGCTGTAATTGATAGAAAGGACCTCAGCGTGGGTCACGGCGGACTAGTCTTGTCTAGCGAGATCGACGCTCCCGTCTGGGCCGGAGATATTTGGGGATTTGAGATCACCCTTCCGTCTGACCCCCTAAGATTGCCCACCCCTGAACACGTACCACTCCCGATTTTTCCAGCTATCGAACGTGATTTAGCACTCGTTGTGCCGATAGGTCATACTGCGGCCCAGCTCGACTTGTTGATAAGAGATTCTGGGGGAACGTTACTTGAGTCTCTAGAAATGTTTGATCTCTATTTTGATCCCGAGAATGACAATGGAGTTCGGTCACTAGCATTCCGGCTACGCTTCCGATCGGCAGATCGGACCCTAAAGGACAAGGAAGTGGACAAGGCTGTGGACTTGATCCTTCGAAGGCTCAAGGAGCAGATGGATGTCGAACCCCGCGGGTAACGGAGAAGGATTGGAGCAGGCTGCCTTCGTCGAGCTGGAGAAGATTGTTGAGGCGGCTCTTCGACATCTAGCAGAGGTGACCCGGCGCGCTGAGATGGCAGAAGACAGGAACGCGGAATTCGAAGCACTCATCAAACGTTTTGCCGGTGATGAAGGCGACGCTGGTCAAGTACTCCATCGGCTTGCTCAACTAGAGGAGGACAACGAGGACATGTGTTCCCGATTAGAGGCAGGTCAGGTTAGCGTCGATAAATTGTTAGCAAAGATACGCTTTGTTGAGGAGCGACAATGACTCCCCAAAAGATTGCGGTCACAGTCCGAATAGCGGGTGAAGAACATACGATCCGAGCGGATGTGGAGCCTGAGCATACTAAGCGTTGTGCAAAGATGGTGGATGACCGGATTCACGAGATCAATGTCCAGACTGGGCTAGTGGATGGTGACAAGGCAGCGATACTTGCGGCTCTCTCGATAGCTGATGAGTACTTTCAGTCGCGAGAGGAAATTGAAGAGCTGCGTAGTGAAATTGCTGCTAGAGCAGAGAAATTGGCGCGTCGGATCGAAGAAGATATTCCCAATCTGATCCCCGACCTCGAGCTAGGACTCTGAAGTAGGTTCAGGATTACTACCATCGCTAACCCGCCTGCTCCTAGCTTGCGTCCCGCTTAACCTGTTCTCTATTCTGAAGCGATAGAAAGACTCTGCCGTGTTTGTAATGCGGTCGAGTTCCAGATTACTTATTCTCGACATGTTAGTCGTGTCGATTCCGGAGTCAATAAATGGTCACCCCGCCATTCCTATGGGCGGCGGCTGGCCTCGTTTTTGGGGTTCTTGTTGGATTTCTCGTATCGAGGAGTCGCTCGCGGGCCCTAGATGAGCTTGAGAAGACAGAGTCTAAGGACGAGGTCTCCCGCATCCTTAACAGGGCACAGGAAGAAGCAGGGAGCGTTCGAAAAGCAGGTGAGCTAGCCGGTCGCGAAGGAGCTTCTCGACTCCGTGAAGCCTGGGAGAGGGAAGAGGATCGGCGTCGCGAAGAAATCGAACGCTCTGAGCGCAGGCTCCAGGAGCGTTCTGATACCCTCAATCAAAAGTCCGATGACTTCAGCTCCCGAGAAGCGGATCTCAAGAACCGAGACACTGAACTTGAGGAGCGCGTAGCTGCATTATCTCAAAGAGATGCTGAGCTCCGTGAAGCGGGCTCAAGGGTCCGTAAGCGTCTCGAGCAAGTAGCAGGGCTTACTAGTGACGAAGCCAAGAAAGATCTGATCGAAGACCTCAAGGATGAGGCCCGGGCCGAGGCGGCCAATGCTCTGAGAGAAATACGCGAACAGGCTCAGCGAGAATCAGACCGTGAGGCCAGGAAGATTTTGACCCTTTCGATTCAGCGTATGGCTGCTGATGTGACAGCTGATACTACGGTTTCAGTTGTTCAACTCCCGTCCGACGAAATGAAGGGTCGCATTATCGGTCGGGAGGGACGAAACATACGATCCTTTGAGCAGGCGACGGGTGTAGACGTCATAATTGACGATACACCCGAAGCAGTAGTTTTGTCGGCCTTTGATCCAGTCCGGCGCGAAGTCGCTCGTATTGCTCTCCAACGCTTGGTCGAGGATGGAAGAATTCATCCTGGGCGCATCGAGGAGATCGTTGGAAAGGCGGCGAGGGAGATCGATCAGGAGATGTTGAATGCGGCGGAGGAAGTACTCTATGAACTTGGAATCCATGGGGTGCATCCTGAGATCGTCAAGACACTTGGTCGCCTCCGTTTTCGCACCTCTTATGGTCAAAACCAGCTCCGGCATGCCAAGGAAGTAGCGCAACTCGCTGGAAATATGGCTTCGGAAATTGGACTCGACGTCCAGGCTACCAAACGTGCAGGTTTGCTGCATGACGTGGGCAAGGGCATGACACATGACCATGAAGGGACACACGTTGAACTTGGTTACCGGCTATGTAAGAAGCATGGTGAGGAGCCCATCGTGCTGAATGCGATCAAAGCCCATCATGACGAAGAACCCCACCACTTCGCTGAAACCTTCCTAGTTTCAGCCGCAGATGCGATTAGTGGATCACGTCCGGGAGCTCGGCGTGAAATGTTCGAAGGTTATGTGAAACGTATGGAGAAACTTGAAGAACTCGCGATGGAATACCCGGGAGTAGAGCGATGTTTTGCGATCCAGGCAGGTCGTGAGTTACGGGTCATGGTGGAGCCCAACAAGGTAGGAGATGATCAGATGGCTAAGATTTCTGAGGCTGTCGCAAGGCGTATTGAAAGTGAACTCCAGTACCCTGGGCAGATCAAAGTTGTTGTTATCAGGGAGACGCGAGCCATTGATCTAGCCAAGTAAGAAACAGCCTGGCTTCAGAGGTGTTACTTTTCCTGTCCTCTATCTACGTACTTCTAGAACGGTTAGTGCATGGGTGCACAGATCATATCCGGTAGGGACATCGCCGATGAAATCCGAGCGGAACTCAAGGAGAGAGTTTCGGACCTGAAGGAAGGGTCAGGTGTGATGCCTGGTCTCGCGACGGTATTGGTGGGGGAAAACCCTGCTTCGCAGATGTATGTGGGAATGAAGAACAAGGCAGCAGCTGATATGGGAATAAACTCTCGTCAGATCACACTTTCAGCCGATACTTCTGAGGACGAACTCCTTGGCGTGGTTGCTGGGTTAAACGCTGATCCCGGGATCCACGGGATCCTAGTACAGCTTCCGCTTCCAGATCATATCGACGAAGGGAAAGTGCTAGAGGCTATACATCCATCGAAAGATGTGGACGGCTTCCATCCGATCAATGTTGGACGATTGGCGACCGACTCAGGAGATTTTTTCGCACCGTGTACACCTGCAGGTGTGATTGAAATGCTTACCCGGAGTGGGTATGATCCAAGCGGCAAACACGTTGTCGTTGTGGGGCGCTCGAACATTGTTGGTCGTCCATTAGCCGCGCTTTTACTACGAAAGGCTGTCGGGGGAAATGCTACGGTAACGGTCTGTCATTCCCGCACGGCTGATCTCAGGTCAGTGACTCGAAGTGCTGAGATCTTAATTGTTGCGATGGGAAAACCGGAGATGATCACAGCTGAAATGGTTGCTCCAGGATCCGTAGTGATTGATGTCGGCACAAACCGTGTAGATGACCCCTCTCGTGATAAGGGCTACAGAGTGTGTGGCGACGTGCTTTTCGATGAAGTCGCAGAGGTTGCTGAAGCGATTTCTCCCGTACCGGGTGGGGTCGGACCGATGACGATCACGATGCTACTCGCTAACACTGTGAAGGCAGCCAGTCTCAGAGCGTCCTCAGGGTAAAGTCGTATTTCTTGTGCCTAAGGAGTCGGGTTTTGGCTTGTTCAGTGGTCTGAGTGAAGAGCCGTTTATGGATTCAACAGCTCCTACTCCTGAACGCATTTGGTCAGTCTCAGAAGTAAACGGTGCGATACGAAAGCTGATCGAAGGCAGTACTGACACTCTTTGGGTGCGAGGTGAGGTCGGGAACTGGAAGCGATACCCATCTGGCCACTGTTACTTCTCGGTCAAGGATGACCGATCGGAACTCCGCTGTGTCATGTTCGCACGTGACGCTGCCGCTCTTCCGACAGATCCGGACGACGGGATGGAGGTCCGGGTTCTTGGAAATCTGACTCTGTACGAAAAAAAAGGCGCCTACCAAATGTCGGTGAGGCGACTCGAAAGTGAGGGTGCGGAAGGACTCTGGCGTATCGCTTTCGAGAAGTTAAGAAGTCAACTTGAAGCAGAGGGCTTGCTTGACCTGGCACGCAAACAACCCCTTCCGAAGCATCCAGCGGTGGTGGGCATAGTGACATCAACGACTGGCGCTGCCCTCCGGGACATCATTTCAGTCTTGAGTAGAAGGGCCCCGTGGGTTCGCGTCCTTGTTCGGGGGACTAGGGTGCAAGGAGAGGGTGCAGCGAATGAAATTGCTGAGGCGATTAAAGACTTGGTAGCCACGGGTGAGCCTGAAGTAATCATCGTCGGCCGAGGTGGTGGCTCAATAGAGGATCTTTGGGCTTTCAACGAAGAACCAGTAGCGAGAGCAATATCGGAATCTACTGTCCCGATGGTCTCAGCTGTGGGCCATGAAATAGACGTCACTATTTCGGATCTTGTAGCTGATCTTAGGGCACCTACCCCGTCTGCTGCTGCAGAGGAAGTCGTGCCGGACGGGGCGGCCATAAGAGCAGGATTGAGTCAGATGCCTGTGGAGTTAGCCAAGGGCCTACAAGGTATGTTTCAACGCAGAAGAACCATGATAGAACATGCCTTGAGTCGCCTAGGTCTAGGTATAGATCGGAGAATACAACCTGTACAGCAGATGCTGGATCATGATTTTGGTAGACTACAAATTGGGCTGCGAGGTGTCCTGGATCGCCGGAGGCAGCGCCTCATAGGCGTGGAGGGAAAATTAGATGCGCTTTCGCCTTTGGCTACGCTGAGAAGAGGATATTCTGTCGCACGCACAGAGGATGGTCAGATTCTCAGATCGGTGCGTGACTTTGTAGAAGGGGACGGCTTTATGCTTCGTGTCAGTGATGGAGAAATTATAGCAGAGACAACAGGACTACAGCCGGGAGAATAATGAGCGAAACAGAGAATAACCCCGATAAGTTGGATGAGTCGAAGGTTGAAGGTCCTTCACTTGAGGAGCGTTTGCGGCGGCTGGAAGAGATACTGTCACGGCTAGAGCAGGACGACGTTGCCTTGGAGGAAGCTCTGGAACTATTCGAGGAAGGTGTAGGTCATGTTCGAGATGCTGAGCGTGTTCTTGCTCAGACCGAGCTTAGAGTCCAAGAGCTACTTGGGGATGGGGACGTTCAGGATATGGAGCTCGATTAGGCTTGGACTACCTCGAGCTTAAGGAATATCTCGGGGCTGAGATGCTCTGTGTCGATAAGGCTCTGGATCAAGCTATAACGTTCATTGAATCGGAACTGGAGTCTGATATCGGAGATGCAATCCGTCATGGAGTAATGAGTGGCGGAAAGAGGCTTCGGCCAATTCTCTGTACTACAGCATACCGAGAATGCGGAGGCCGAGCTGAAAAAAACGTGTATGATCTCGCGGCTTCTCTTGAGATGATTCACGCTTATTCCCTCATGCATGACGACCTACCGTGCATGGATGATGCGGACCTCAGACGTGGGCAAGCGACAACGCACAGCGTATTCGGAGAAGATGTCACGATCCGAGCGGCAGCTGCTCTGATCCCTGCTGCCGCTCGCCAGGCCCTACAGTCTGCACGAAAGCTGGAGTGTGGAGCCTCTGGTGCGGCAGTGGTTGTGCAGGAGCTCCTCGAGGCTGCCGGAGCAGGAGGTATGGTGGGGGGACAGTGGTTGGATCTCTTGGGTGAAGGTCAAACACTGAGTCCGAAAGAATTAGATGAATTACATCGAAGGAAGACGGGAGCCTTACTCACTGCATCCCTGGTGATGGGTGCTCTTGCTGCCACAGCAGAGAAGGAGACCGTGTCTGCGTTGGCGAGCTATGGATGTTCAATAGGTCTTGCCTTTCAAATTACTGACGACGTGCTGGATGCTACGCAGTCGGCGGAGTTACTAGGAAAGAATCCTAGTGATGTTGATCTCGATAAGTCGACATACGTTGGACTGTACGGACTCGATCAGGCAAAAGAGCATGCTCGTGAACACATCGCCGATGCTTTGGGTGCACTTGAAAGCATCGGTATTGATGCCCCTGTATTAACTGTTTTAGCTCGTTATATAATCGAACGAGAGAGATAACTCGAACACTTTTGGCCTGTGCGGCACGGTCTGTGCAACTATCTTTGACGTCGGCAGAGAAAGGATCTAAGAGAAGGAGTGAATTCCGTGGCCTTACTGGATGAAATCTCTTATCCAAGAGATCTCAGACGCCTTGATCGAGATGACCTGCCCTCTCTCGTTGATGAGCTACGCACACGTCATATTGATGTCGTATCACAAAAAGGCGGCCATTTCGGTGCAAGCCTCGGTGTCGCAGAGCTTACAGTTGCGCTTCACTATGCTTTTGATACTCCCCGCGACCAGATTGTTTGGGACACGGGACACCAGGCTTACATCCACAAGATTCTGACAGGTCGTAACGAGCAATTACCTACCATCCGGACACAGGGTGGGCTGGCCCCGTTCTGTAGGAGAGATGAATCGGAGTACGATGCCTTCGGAGCTGGGCATGCTGCGACTTCGATCTCAGCAGCTTGGGGTATGGCTGTTGGACGTGATCTGACTCAACAGGATTTCAGTGTGGTTGCTGTTATAGGGGATGGTGCAATGGGATGTGGCCTCGCATACGAAGCGCTGAATAACGCGGGTCATACCGACCGAGATTTCGTGGTCGTCTTGAATGACAACGATATGTCTATCGCACCTGCTGTAGGGGCGATGAACAAATATCTCACCGGCATGATTACCAATCCGGCCTACAATAAGGTGAGAGGTTTGGTGAAAGAAGTATTACACCGGACCCCGGCTGGGCTCGGAGATGTGATGGAAGAACTTGCCGTTCGTCTAGATGAAAGCGTGAAACACCTCCTAACTCCGGGGCTGATTTTTCAGGAACTCGGATTGCGATATGTTGGGCCGGTAGATGGTCATGATGTGAAAGCTTTAACCGAAACCCTCTCGAGGGTGCGTAAGATGAAAGGGCCGATTCTAGTCCACGCCCTTACACAGAAAGGGAAAGGGTTTCCGAGGGCCGAAAATGATCCTTGGACATGGCATGCATCTGGCCCGTTCGACAAAACGACCGGGAGTGGCATAAAAAAGTCGGGGGGACTTCCACGGTATCAAAAAGTATTCGGTAAAGGATTGGTGCAACTCGCGGAAACGGACCCCTTGATTGTTGCTATAACGGCCGCTATGCCAGATGGGACGTCTACCGACATGTTTGCTGAGGCGTTCCCGGACCGGTACTTCGATGTCGGAATCGCAGAAGGACACGGTGTTACGTTCGCGGCTGGTCTGGCTACCCAAGGTGTGAAACCAGTTGTGGCGATCTACTCAACATTCCTGCAACGTGCATACGACAACATTGTGCATGACGTGGCACTTCAAGACCTACCAGTCGTCTTTTGTATGGACCGAGGCGGTGTGGCTGGTGAAGATGGGCCTACCCATCACGGTGCGCTTGATATCGCCTATATGTTGGCGGTTCAGGGGATGACTGTGACCGCTCCGAAGGATGGAGCAGAAATGCTCGCTCTCGTTCGTCTTGCAACTGAAAAACATGATGGTCCCTGGTGCGTTCGCTGGCCGAGAGATGCCGTACCATCGGATGTCCCTCACCTAAATGAGATTGCACCTGTCGAGCCCCACACTTGGGAGATCCTGAGGAAGGGCTCCGATTGTGCCATTCTTGCCGTAGGTAGCATGGTTCTCCCTGCTCTTAAGGCCGCTGATGTGCTTGATGAGGAAGGTGTGAAGTGCACCGTGGTGAACTGCAGATTCCTCAAACCATATGACCGTTCAGTTTTCAATGAAGTCATGAGTAATCATCCGACGGTGTTAACCATCGAGGAAGGTCAGGTGGTTAATGGTTTTGGTGCATTTATGGCGAAGGAGCTCAATGAATTGAATTTGAAGACTGCACCACAGATGAGCGCTATGGGGCTACCTGACTCGTTCATCGAGCATGGATCTCGGAAGAATCTCCTGGCTGATATCGGTCTTGATGTAGAGGGAATGGTCACGCGCATCAGGACGCTCGTAGCGGTGAAAGAATCCCCGAGTCTTATGGAGACTGCGTGAGGTCCTCACTGAGTTCCCCGCTCACTGAGCCGATTAGACGTATCGGTGTGGTGCTGAGTGGTAGGACCCGTGAAGGCTCGACGGCCCTCAATCGTTTGATCGATCTGTGTGAGGCACGAGGCGTCTCGTTGTGGTTCGAGTCTAGGAGTCCAGGCCTGCCTGAGGGAGCGGACGTACTCGATTTGGATCAATCGCCAATCGATCTACTGCTGGCTCTAGGTGGTGACGGTACTATGCTTCGAGCGTCACGACTTGCCATAGGATCTGGGCTTCCCGTTTTGGGTGTGAATACTGGTCGGTTGGGCTTCTTGACGACTACTCCGGAAAAAGAGCTCGAAGCGGGGGTCACAGCGGTTCTGGATGGGCGAGCACTGTTGGAACGTCGTTTCACTCTGAGCGCAACTATAAAAGTGGCGGGAGGTGAAGATCTGGGCCCGTTCGACGCATTGAACGACGTTGTTGTACACCATTCGGGTGCAGCCCGTGTGACACCGATTAGGCTGACAGTAGAGCGACCGGAAGGTGAGGAGGAGATCGGGAGCTTCACCGGTGATGGAGTGATCTTGGCATCACCAACCGGCTCAACAGCGTATTCTCTTTCGGCAGGTGGTCCGATCGTGGCTCCGGACGTTGAGTGTATGGTCGTCACACCGATCTGTCCGCACTCGCTTTCTGTTCGCCCACTGGTTGTTGGATCTCAAGAGAAAGTGGCTGTCACGGGGTTAGATCCTGGACATAATTTACAGCTTACCATCGATGGCCAGGTTGAAGGTGAACTCGGTTCTCAGGACACAGTTGTGGTTTCAAGAGGAGAGCACGAGGTCTCACTGGTCCAGCTTCAAGGGCAGACATTTCTCGATACCATGCGCAGGAAACTGAACTGGGCAGCGAGACCTCCGGAGCGGGCTTAATTTTTCAGTTGACGCCGCCCCAAACTCGTTGGAAGAGACGGATCCCAAACTCTACTCTGGTCGTGATAGGCGTGTGCCCACCGTTCCCTGCGAGCGTGTAGATAACCCGGCCATGAAGTTCGGCAGGTCGTTGTTCACTGGCGGATCCGAGAGCGTTAAGTGTTGAGTACCTGAGTCCGAGTCCGAGCTGATGAAACGTTCTACTGCTCTCGTCCTCTAGGTCTTCGACGAAAACTGGCGCTCCTTGTGTGGTGCTGTTCCTGTCCTGATTACTGGTGAGTTCGTAGCTATCCATAGCTTTGGAGTAGAAGTGGTACGTACCGAACCCATAAAGCTGTCGTGAGAAATTCCATGAAGGTTCAATTTCTAGTCTCATGTACGATGCCGGGCTCCAGCATACTTCACGCAAGGTAGATGCTAATGGCATCACTATTTCCGGTGGGGCGACCCTTCTCATGAGTGTGGTGGGCATCTGTAGTCCATAACGAGCTGAACTCCGGACACCGATACGGGACCCAATACCCAAGAATCCAGAAATACCTGCTTCGATGTCCGTTTGTCCATCTCCTGTAGGCAAATCCAAGAATATGTCTTGGGCATCGACCTTCCCGGTACCGAGCCGCACTAAGAGGCTCCCCATAAGCCCATACCGCACAAAAGGTGAAGCTTCACCCGAACTTGGTCTTCCACCGTCTAGTAAGCGCACAAGTGCAGACACCTCGATATCACCAAGTTCCCATATCCCGTCGATGTCCTGCAATGGAAACCCTTCTATCCCAATCCCATTCGTCGTGGGTAGAGCAAAAAGTGCCGCTTCAGTGAGCCAATCCGTCGCGAAGACGAGGCCGGAGCTGATTGAGCTGAGCCCGATACTGACCATCTCGTAGTCGAGCGCAGCCAAGGCGTTTGATAGAGAGGCGGCAACTGTTGAGCCTTGTATCGGAAAGAACCCTGATGAGGAGTACGCTTCCTCTGTGGCCTCACGAAAACTCTGCAGCCTTCCAGCGAGGGACTCAGCGTGGGCGCAAGCAGCGCTCCCCGAAGAGTTGGAACAAAGAGCGTCAGCGTGGGTCCGCACGGAGTTATGCGCCGATTCGAGAGCATCCAGGAAGCCGGTCACTTCCGTGCCGTTAGAGATTTTCGGATTGATTCCAAGATCGCTACTCAAACTGTCCGGGCGAAAGCTCATCTCAAACACCGTACGGTTTTTAACTAACGGAGCGACCACACCGAGCGTGAGCCAATCGAGCACACCCACATGGGCTCCCATATCGATACGTGTGACGTCGTGTACCACCAAACCATCAGCCGCACCTAGGACCCCTGAATAGCTCGGGTCACCAGTCAGTGCGCGGATCTGTTCTTCGAGTTTTCCAATTGAAGGGAAGAGAGAGGTCCCCGCCTGATCTGTGAGGTCAAGGCCGAGAGGCTCCTCTTCTTCCACAAGTACTGCACCTTCTAGCCGCTTTCCGAACCGGCTGCTCCAGCTGTCGAATGACGGGTTGAACAGTACACTCACATGGCCCTTCGGTACGAGCACATGAGCAGGGGCCTGGGCGCGCAGTTCACCCGTACCGAGGGCGAGAAGAACAGGCAAGAAGGCTAGGGTCCGGCGCATTCAGGTCCGTGTTAGTGGGCGAGAGCGCCAGAAGGCAGCAAAGCCCCGATTGACCGCAAAACATAAGGGTTTATGGGGAATCGAGGAACTCACGTTAGAAGGGTATAGAAGCATTGACCGTTAAAATCGTATATTCTAGCTTCGTGACTACTATAGAAGCGGGAGTAGCTCAGTTGGTAGAGCTCCACGTTGCCAACGTGGTTGTCGCCGGTTCGAGTCCGGTCTCCCGCTCTGTACATGAGGAAAGCCCGGTAAGGCCTTGCGGTCCTACCGGGCTTTTCGCGTCCATCACGGCAGGCTGATTCATGAATAGAGAACTCATAGCGCAGTCACAGGATCCAACTGGATTGATCGTGCCGGGGCTACCCTTCCTAGTCCACTCTGGTGCGTTGTTGCTCTCAGTCTTCTTGGTCGGATGCGGAGCAGGGCCGCGTGAGCCAGAGCACACAATCATCCCACTTCCGGCATCTATCGAATGGATGGTAGCCGATACGTTTCATTTCACAGAAGAAACACGAATTCTTTTTGATTCTACTGACACGGAAGCAGGGCGGATCGGGGAGTTTCTCTCAGGCCTGATCGGAAACAGCACAGAGACTATGCCGCCTGTAGAGATAGGATCGGGTGACGTTGTAGACGGTAGCATTTATCTGACGAGGGAAGGGGCGAGCCCTTCACTCGGATCCGAAGGTTATGAACTGACGGTCACTGGATCACAGGTGACCGTACGAGCTGCGGAGCCCGCTGGACTGTTCTACGGTGTTCAGACAATTCGGCATTTGCTGCCTCCAGTGGTGGAGTATACGGCGGCATATCCTCGGCCATTGTCCTTGCCTGGTGTGCACATTAATGATCAGCCACGATTTCAGTGGCGCGGGACACTGCTCGATGTAGCTCGGCACTTCTTACCACTTCACGATGTGAAGCGCTTCATCGACCTTGCCGCCCTCTACAAATTGAACCGATTGCATCTGCACCTGTCTGACGATCAAGGATGGCGGGTTGAGATCCCGGGATGGCCTAACCTCACAGAGCACGGTGGTTCAACTGAAGTTGGTGGAGGAGTTGGCGGTTATTACAGCACAGATGAATACACCGAACTTGTAGAGTACGCTCAAGATCGCTTTATCACTGTCATCCCTGAAATTGATATGCCTGGCCACACGAATGCCGCACTCGCCTCGTACGCTGAGCTGAACTGCGATGGCATCGCACGGGATCTGTACATAGGCACCAACGTCGGCTTTAGCACGCTGTGTGTGGATAAAGACATCACTTACGAATTCCTGGACGACGTCATACGAGAGATCTCCTCACATACTCCGGGCACGTACTTCCACGTAGGTGGTGATGAAGTCGAAGAGTTGAGTGAAGAGGAGTACATCACTTTTATCGAGCGGATGCAGTCGATCGTAAGCTCACACGGCAAACGCATGATCGGATGGGACGAGATCGCGCTGGCGAACCTTGAGCCGAGATCCGTTGTGCAACTCTGGAGACCCTACTGGCCATCAGATGAAACGGAAGACATGGATTCTGCTCAAGCGGCGCTCCGAGTTGAATTCGAAGCCGGCATCCTCCGTGCCGTCGATGCCGGCGCTACCGTGGTCTTGTCTCCAGCGGATC
>Ga0310121_10004150_pt1 | contig 12925 bp, 9 predicted proteins | sample CB27_Tmax_986_MG_FD_203504 | JGI IMG/M metagenome (GOLD analysis project Ga0310121, IMG submission 203504) | Marine microbial communities from Western Arctic Ocean, Canada - CB27_Tmax_986 | ecosystem: Environmental > Aquatic > Marine > Oceanic | place: Canada: Western Arctic Ocean | collected... | reverse complement strand
AACTACGCTTGGATCAAACGATGTCATTCTTGTCAACACAAGTTCACCAAGGCATCATTCCAGTTTGCACAAATGTCGCTCCATTTAAATTATCTAGCCTGCCCAAGGTTAGCGTCAGCCGTGCACCGCTACCCCAACTGAATGCCTGCTCTCAATAAACAACATTCGATTGGCTATCTACTGCTCGCAGCCAGCTTGCTGGGCTGGGCAATCTGCCTGGCGGTGGCGAGCGTCCGATTGCGGGGACTGCTAATCAATTCCACGTTGCTGGCTGGCGGCACATTGCTAATCAGTCTCCCGCTGGGCACTTTCCTCGGGGTGGCAATCGCAAAAACTTCGCTGTGGGGTCGCGGTCTGCTGCAGCGATCTCTGATAGGGCTGTTGTTTGTTCCGCTCTATGTCCAAGCAGCCGCCTGGCAAGCCGTGGCGGGGCAGATGGGGTGGCTTGCTGACCCCAACTGGCTGACCGGTTGGTGCGGAGCGATTTGGGTGCACGGCTTGGCAGCAATCCCGTGGGTCGTTTTATTTGTGTCCACGACGCTCCGCAAGGTGCCACGAGAATTCGAAGAAGAAGCGCTGCAAGACGCCGCAACGTGGCAGGTTTTGCTCCATGTGAGTTTGCAGCGCGCCGTCGCTGGTATTGTAGCAGCAGCACTTTGGATTTCGGTCCTCTGTTTTAGTGAGATCGCGGTGACCGACCTGTTTCAAGTACGAACGTTTGCCGAAGAGATCTACACCGCTGCGAGCTTGGGCACGCTCAGCGGCGTGGCACTGCAGCCGGCAGCCGAGGCCATAGACCTAGCCGAAGTTCCCCAGTTTGTCGTCAGCGAACTGCGGCTTGGTACGCTGGCAGTCATCCTATTGGTCTCGGCCTCACTGGCAACGATTTGGCTGTGGGTACCTGTCACCGATTTCGTTTCACCCGCTACAAGTTGGATCTGGCAATTAGGCCGCGGTGGCTGGAGCTTGGCACTTGTTGCCTGGTTGTTGACCGCGATGGTCGTCGTCGCACCGCTGCTCGGATTGATTGGCAAGGCGGGTGCTCGGGTCACGCCGGGCGACGGCGAGGTCGTGCGCGATTGGTCTGCCACAAAAGCGGCTACCTTGGTGATGAGCAGCCCTTGGCAGCACCGTCGCGAATTCGGCTGGTCGGCAGCCATCGGCGGTGTTGCCACAATGGCGGCCACCGCAACAGCCATTTTTCTGGCATGGGGACTACGCACACGGCGACTGCCCAAGTTGCCGACAGCGCTGCTCTTGTCGCTGGGATTTGCGATTCCTGGCCCGCTGCTGGGAGTTTGGCTGATTCGCTGCTTGAACCAGCCACCCGACTCGATATTCTCAACGCTCACTTGGTGCTACGATCACACAATCCTCGCCCCTGTCCTAGCACAGTTTCTCCGCTCTTTACCGCTCGCCACATTAATCCTTGCCGCGCAATTCGCCAGCGTGCCGCAAGATGTGCTCGACAGCGCACAAAGCGAAGGCGCGGGCTGGTGCCGACAACTGCTAAGTATTGCCTTGCCCTGGAGCTGGCCCGCAGTGACCGCTGCGGCCTGCATGGCGTTGATCGTTTCGCTGAGCGATCTGGCGGCGACTTTGCTGGTCGTACCACCTGGAGTTACGCCCCTGTCAGTCCGTATCTTCGGCCTGTTGCACTACGGCGCCGAGGACCGTGTCTCGGCCCTCTGCTTGGTCTTGGCTCTGATGCTAGGCGTTGCTGCTACGATCGCTTGGCAACTGCCTCAGTTGCTAAATCGGTGGCGAAATCGTGAGCACTAAACCCTACGATTCACGCGTCAATCGGTTAGAATGGGCTGCTACCCTGGTTCCCCTCTGGCGACTTCGTACTATGCCCAACTTTAGGAGAGACTCGTCCACCGCCAGGAGTTTCTGCCACGCGGCGTCGCCCTGGTCGGCAGCCATACGCGGCGCGGTGGCAATTCCTCTGGCGATCTTAATGCTGGCCACGGCCGGTTGTGGCGGCTGCATTTCTCAGCAGAACAATCAGTTGCAGGGCGATGAAGACGTCGAAGCACGCAACAAGAAACTCGCCGCCGAAAAAATTAAGCTAGAGAAGCTAGAGGTAAAGCCGCTACTGCCGCTGATTGGCCAAGAACCTCCAGCTCGGGAACCTCCGGCTGGGGAAGCCTCAGGAGAGACTACCGAGGAACTGCCCAACGTCGGCACCGCTGCTCGCCTGTTGGTCAAACCAGGACATTGGACGACAACCATTCAGGAAATGAAAGCCAACTACGAAGATTTCATCGGCCAAAGCTCGACGACCTTAGTCAACTCGCGACGACAACCCGTGACGCTCGAGCATACCAATTTTTCGTTTCAGTCGACCCGCCCCGTTGCCCTCGCTAAAGGGCGCGCCAAGCGAATTGAGAGTGAGTTGTTTATTCCCGAGCAAAGCAAGGGCACCGGCGTTCAAGCTTCGCTCAAAGATCGCAACTCAGGCAACGACAAGCCATTCGGTCAGCCGCAACTGAGAAAAATGCCCTCCTATCAGTATTTTGTCATCGTGTTGTCCAAAGAGATCTCCCGGTACGGGTTTCTCAAGGTCACCGACGCCGTACGGATGCCGTGGGAAGAAGAATTTGACGCGGCATCGCAGCCCCACTATCAAATTGTCTTGGCCGACGCGACCAAGAATTTGCCACTGCCGAGCAACGCACTGACGTGGTCGAGCGTGGCCCACCTGATTTGGGACGAAGTCGATCCGACTCGCCTTTCGCCCCAACAGCAGTTGGCGCTGCTCGATTGGCTGCACTGGGGGGGCCGCCTGATCATCAACGGACCTGACTCTCTCGATTCGCTGCGCAGCAGTTTCTTGCAGGATTTCTTGCCGGCCGAAAGCACTGGCCCTCGGTTGTTGACCGCCAACGAGCTCAGTGAGTGGAGTGACTATTGGTCGCGTCGTGACCGAGGCAAAAGACTACCCCCGCTAAAAACGACTAAACCTTGGTCAGGTCTCACGCTCAAACCTAAGCCTGGCGCCAGCGAATTGGCCGGCGGCGCTAACTTATTTTATGAACGGGGCGTCGGTAAAGGGACCGTCGTCGTCTCAGCAGTCCAACTCGCTGAGCGTGATTTGATCAACTGGCCCGGCTACGATAGCTTTCTCAACGCGGTCCTGTTGCGACGGCCACGCAGGACCTTCTCCGAAGGACCCTACGGAGGTGCGCGCATCGATTGGACCGACCACCGTGGCCTTCGGCTCGATGCCCATTTCGCCACAGGCCTACGTCTGTTTGCTCGAGACGCGCGTACGAAAGCCAATCAATGGCAGGTCGCAACAACCGCAGGAAATCAGCTTCAACAACTTGACACTGTAACTACCACCAAGATAGACCGCCCTGGCGGACTTGGCGCGTGGAGCGACTTTAATCCCGTCTCTAACGCTGCCCGCGAGGTGTTGACCGAAGCAGCGGCGGTGCGGGTGCCAGGGGCCGGTTTCGTGATTCTCTGCTTGGGCACGTATCTGATGGTTCTCGTGCCGCTTAATTGGATGGTCTTCCGCGCGCTCGGGCGCGTCGAATGGGCTTGGATCGCCGCCCCAGTGATCGCCCTACTGGGCACACTGGTTATCGTGCGACAAGCTCAGCTCGACATCGGCTTTGTACGTTCGCAAACGGAGATCGCCTTACTCGAATTGCAAGAGACCCACTCGCGCGGTCTGCTGAGCCGATTCACCGCGCTGTATTCTTCGTTGTCTACCACCTACGATGTCACTTTCGACGATCCGACCTCGGTCGCGACACCGTTTCCGGCCAGTGATTCGATGCCAAAGAAGTTCAACGACAAAGTTTGGAATGTGATCTTTGAGAAGCACAATCAGCCTCGTCTCAGCGGCCTGGCAGTCTCCTCGGCGTCTACGCGGATGGTCCATAGCGAAGAGATGTTTTCGTTGGCCGGCCCGCTGCGGCTTGGCAAGTCGTCGCGTGGGCATAACCAACTCGAAAACCGATTAGGCTACAATTTGCGCGATGTGATCATAGTCAGGCGGCTATTCAAGGGCGGTGAGCCAGCTCAGTACGAGGGCAGCTGGATTGGTGACCTTCGCGACGGCGATGCCAGCGTAATTGGCTTGCGAACGATCTCGCTTACCGAGGACCAAATTCCTCATTTTGATGAGCGAGTCAAAGCGACTACCGGCGGTCGGAATCCGCGCGTCAATGTAGAGGCACTGATGAATATCGCTTTTCAATTTCCCGAGAGTGAAGACCCGCTTGAGCAGCGCCGTGACGAATGGCGTATCGTCGGCCTGATCGACCAAGTGCTGCCTGGCACGAAAGTCGCTCCTGCCGCCTCACAAATCGTTGGCGCCACCGTGGTACTCGCCCATCTGCACTACGGCGACCTGCCGCAGCCGAGACCTGACGTGAATAGCCGCAGCGACGTTCTCAAAATGAAACCACTCGATGTTGAAAACGCCGGTTTTGGCAGCACAAGATGACGAATCTACAGTGACCAGTAGTAAAGAGAGCTGCTCCGATGATTGAATTAAGAAACTTCGGCAAACAGTACGGCGACTTTGTAGCTGTAGCAAATTTGAATTTGAAGATCGAGGCGGGCGAAATGTTCGGCTTTATCGGCCCTAACGGCGCCGGCAAGAGCACGACGATTCGCTTTTTAGCCACGCTGCTGAGAGCCTCGCACGGTGAAGGAACCGTTAACGGCCATAGTGTGACTAACGATCCGATCGGTGTTCGCCGCAGCGTAGGCTACATGCCCGACAATTTCGGTGTCTACGACGGCATGAAGGTTTGGGAGTTCCTCGATTTCTTTGCGGTCGCGTATCAAGTCCCCAAGGCTCGCCGCAAGGAAGTGCTGTCTGACGTCTTGGAACTGCTCGACCTGACTCACAAACGTGACGACTTTGTGAACGGCCTGTCGCGTGGCATGAAGCAACGTCTCTGCTTGGCAAAGACGCTGGTCCACGATCCGCCCGTCTTGATACTCGACGAACCTGCCAGTGGCCTTGACCCGCGCGCTCGTCTAGAAGTCAAAGCGCTGCTTAAAGAGCTGCGGCGGATGGGTAAGACGATTCTTATTTCCAGCCACATCCTCACCGAATTGGCCGACTGCTGCACTTCGATAGGGATCATCGAGCGCGGCCATTTGCTCCTGCACGGACCGATTGACAAAGTCTATCGCAAGATCACCAGTAATCGAAGCATCGTCGCTCGTTTTACCGGCAACCCCGCACAAGGTATCAGCCTCATCCGCAGCGATCCGCTGGTAACCAACACCCAACCCGACTCCCGCGGCTGCTCGCTTGAGATGAAGGGCGCCGACGCCGATGTCCAGCGGTTGATGCGAGCGCTGGTCACCGCCGACTGCGGCCTACTCTCTTTCGCCGAAAAAGAACCGACGCTGGAAGACGTGTTTATGATGGTGACGAAGGGCTTAGTGACTTAAATCTGCTACCCCAACAACAGCGGCCCTTCGCTCTCATTGTCGCGCTCTTCCCACTGCTTGCGCACCTCGCCGAGACCGTAGACACACAGTTCAAAGCGATCGCTCAACCGCTCGAGCACTTCGCTGGGCGCAGACTGTTGGTCGGCAGGCAACCGGCTAGCTATGAGGTAGTTGCGTTTGCCTTGGTCTTGATAGTCGAGCAGGCTATCTTTACGGCCTTGACGCTGACGCTCGGCGATCTCGGGATAGAGGCCAGTCCAGAACAAAGTGAAGTCGCCAATATGGCGATGCAACCGGCGTCGGGCTGCGCCCTGGCGGGCTTGCGCCTCGGCCAACATGTCGGCAACTTGCGAAAGCCGTTTGCCGGTCGGGGTGCGCACGCCGTAGATAGCGTCGGTGCGGACAAAGTGCGTGAGCATCTCAGAAAGGTAATCCACCAAGGGCGGATCAGCGACACCAAGCTGCGTGGTGAAGGTGTACTCGGTCAATCCGGCAAAAAAGCGACACAGCACCTGGCTGCGTCGCCGTGTTGCTGCATCTTCGGCTGCAGAGCGCCTACGTGGGGAATCTTCTTGCATCGACAACCTCCTGGGTGAAGGGGGTCGGTCGCGTCATGAGCAATAAAGCATGGCATGCCAGCCATGTCGCAACTCAACCTATCTCAATTTTACCCTGCCATTTCAATGCAGGTCAAATTAAGTTTGTCGGTATTAACACCCTTTTGTTATCGACCGATGACGCGGGGAGTAGCCACAAAAAGGCGGCCAGAACAAGAAAATGCCCATTGCCGCACTAAATCATGGACTAGACACTGTTTGGTCGAGTGCCCCGAGCAGGCATATTTCCGCGTCTCAAACACTCTTATTCGAGTGCCCCGAGCAATGTAGCTACGTAGTCACCAATTTGCTTCAAGGTCTCCATACGTCCCAGAGACTGCACATCGGCCATCCGCCGCACGATCGCGGAGCCGACAATAAGCCCATCGGCGACCGGCGAGAGTAGCTTCACATGCTCAGGCTGGCTGATGCCAAAACCAATGCAAACCGGCAATGGCGTTTGTTCACGTAACCAACTAACGCGATCAATCAAGTCAGGCGGCAGCTCGGTCCGTTCGCCCGTGATACCGGCCACCGAAACGTAATACAAAAACCCACTCGATGTTTCGGTGATTTTCAGCGCTCGTTGCCGGGGCGTGGTGGGCGTGACCAACTGAACGAGACTCAAATTGCGCGCCCGGCAAACCTTGGCCAACTGGGGTGATTCTTCAACCGGCAGATCAGGTACGATCATGCCGGCGATGCCGCGCTGTTGAAGCGCGTCGGCATAAGCTTCCAGACCATGACGGTAGATGATCGCGTAGCTAACCATGGTCACGACCGGCGCAGTGAGCTGCGGTGCAACGCTGCGTAGTGTTTCAAGAATGCTGTGGAGTTTTATGCCGTTGTCGAGGGCGCGAGTGTACGATGCTTGAATGACGGGGCCATCGGCAATTGGGTCGCTGTAGGGGATACCGACCTCGCAGAGCGAAGCGCCCCGCACAGCCAACTCGGTGAGGACCGCCGCGGTAAACTCAAGATCAGGATCTCCCGCGGTCACGAAAGGCATCAACGCCTTGCGATTCTCGGCGCGGAGCTTTGCAAATACGTCGTCGATAGCGGACATGGAAATTAGCGGCTGGGGGCGAGGGGCTGGCGGCCCGGGAGCAGGGAGCAGGGAGTTACGAGCGACATCCTTGTCGCGAAGATTGGCCAATTCTAGCCAAGCGTTTTTCCTTTCAAACGAGCAATTTCGCTGGCGTCTTTGTCGCCTCGTCCTGAGAGGCAGATAACAATCTTTTGCTCAGGCGGACGCTCGCTGGCGAGCTGCATCGCTTTGGCAATCGCATGCGAACTTTCCAAAGCAGGTAAAATTCCTTCGAGTTGAGCCATCGAGTCAAACGCCTTCATTGCCACATCGTCGGTACAACAGGTGTAATCTACTCGGCCGGTCGACTTCCAATAGCTATGCTCGGGGCCAACGCCTGGGTAGTCCAAACCGGCAGACATCGAATGCACTGCCGACGTTTGACCATCTTCGTCCTGCATCACATACGAAAAACTGCCATGGAGCACGCCAGGGCTGCCATAAGTCAGTGGCGAGGCATGATCGCCCGGCTGATCACTGCGACCGCCCGCTTCGACGCCCAACAATTCGACGCGGTCCGGATTGATGTCGTCGAGTTCGACAAACGGATAAAACATACCCGCAGCATTACTGCCTCCGCCAACACAGGCAACAACGACGTTAGGCAATTTACCTTTGAACCGCTCGCGCGACTGTTGGATCGTCTCACGGCCAATTACTGATTGATAGTCGCGAACAATTCGCGGAAACGGATGGGGCCCGACAACTGAACCGAGAATGTAATGCGTCGTCTCGACACTCGCCATCCAATCTCGCATCGCCTCGTTGATCGCGTCGCGCAACGTCCGCGACCCTGTTGTCACCGGGCGAACTTCCGCGCCCAGCAGTTTCATACTAAAGACGTTGGGCGACTGGCGGCGAATATCTTCTTCGCCCATGTAGACGATGCAATCAAGCCCAAAATGAGCACACGCAGTGGCGGTCGCGACGCCGTGTTGACCGGCGCCAGTCTCGGCGATAACCCGTTTTTTGCCCATCCGCAAAGTGAGCAATGCCTGGCCGAGCGTGTTGTTGATTTTGTGAGCGCCGGTGTGGTTGAGGTCTTCCCGTTTAAGCCAAATCTTGGCTCCGCCGCAATGCTCAGTGAGCCGCTTAGCAAAATAGAGTGGCGAAGATCGACCAACATAGTCCTTGAGCAATTCGTCCAGCTCCGCTTGAAACTGGGTATCTTGCCGCGAGGCCTCGTATTCTGCCGCCAGCTCATCAAGCGCATGGACAAGCGTTTCAGGAACATAACGTCCGCCATAATCACCAAATCGCCCGGCGGCGTCCGGTACATTGGCAGAACATTTTTCAGGGGTTGTCGACATGCACTCTCCTCGGAGGTAACAATCAATTCTCGATACCGACCAGCCCAGGGTCAAGGGATGTTCGATGGAACACGTCAGATCTGCCAAGGGCACAGAGGGCCGTGAAGCAATAATGATTTGCTTCTCTGCGGCCCTCTGCATCATTGCGTCCGCTGCGTCCGCTACGTTTTAGTTGTTAATTCGCGATTGGTGTGGAAAATTCGCAACGTAAACCGCAAAATGGCCGTTCCTCCATCACGTATCACGTCCTCCTTCTCACAGGTCTAGGAAAAGTCCTACCTATCACATCCACCCATGCCTGAGCTTCCTGAAGTCGAAACGATGCGGCGCGGCATTCTAGCCGCGATTGGTAGCCAAGTGGTTAGCGCTACCAAGCTACCTTGTTCTCGAAAGCCGATCGCCATTTCACCGAGACCAGCACTATTCAGCCGCCGGATTCGGGGAGCCAAGATCGTGGAACTCGCTCGTGCCGGTAAAAGGGTTGTGATCTGGCTCGACACTAACGAGGCGATCGTCATCGAACCGCGCATGACCGGGTTGGTACTGGTCGTCGATCCGCCCACTCAGGAACATCTTCGTTGGCGTTTGCAACTCAGCGGTGGAGCCTACACCGAAATCCTCTACTGGGACCGCCGTGGGCTGGGCAATGTTCGCTTGTTTTCTCGAAAAGAATTCGAAGCCCACTTCGCGCGAGACCGACTTGGCCCTGATGCGTTGTTGATTACCGACATACAATTCCGAGAGCGGCTGGGACATTCGCGACGCGAAATCAAACCAGCATTGCTCGACCAACGGGCCGTAGCTGGAATCGGCAATCTGTACGCCTCCGAAATTTTACACGTTGCCGGTATTCATCCGCGACGAGCCTGCGCGGCGATGACCGCGCGACAATGGCAAGCGCTGACGGCTGCCACGCAGTCGGTGCTCGAAGCAGCGGTCCGCAGTGAAGGCTCGACTTTGGGCGACGGCACCTATCGCAACGCACTCAACCAACAAGGCGGCTACCAAAACGAGCACCGCGTTTACGATCGGACTGATCAACCCTGCCTGCGCTGCAACTCCGCCAAGATCAAACGAATCGTACAAATCCAACGATCGACGTTTTTTTGCGCCAAGTGTCAAAAACGTACCGGTGCGATCGTTGAAGATTAAACGACCAATGGAAATGACAAATTCAAACAATTTGAGTCCCCCATTGAAACGGGGAAGCTATTTATTTGATCGGTCTCTTCGTTCCGCACTCCCCGCTCATTGCCCCGTACTCATTCCCCCCACATGATAATTATGGCACTGCATACAACTGTCGCCCGCAGCTCGTGGCGTGTGGCACTCGGCACAGCTTTGTTTGGTGAGTGGCTGAAAGCCGTCCTGAAAGGTCTCTGGAGAATCGCCATCGTAACTGGCCATGACGTTGGCCAGCGGATTGATCTGGTGACATGCCTGGCAGTCGGTCAAATGAGCTTGGGTCAGATGGGGAGCATGTGAAAAATTCGTGAACCAGCGCGGCACGTCCTCTACGTGTTTGGCAAACCACTGCACTACGCAACGACCATCGTCATGGCTGCCATCAATATTGCGATCAACGCTATGGCAGCTACCACACTGGCCGGTAGAGGTCGGGCCCATCATCTGCTTGAGCATTGGTTTGGCGAGCTTTGCATGAGGGCCGGTGGTCGCCTCGGTCATCACATCGATCCAAGCAGTTATCCACTGATCCGCGTGTCCGGTCGGACGGTAGCGAATCGAAAGCGTCGTCTCGTCGCTGAGCCACCCGCCAGCAGCCACTCGCGCGTGAACGGCTTCGCGATTCTTCTGTGGCGAGTTGGAATCGGTCGAAGCGGAAGTCGCTTCGCCACCGTCAGCCATTTCTTCCGGCAATCGCAGGAGCCACCGCTCCGTAATAACGGCTAAGTTTTCCGGTGAGAGCCGCGCGGTCAGCGCCGAGAATTCTTGTTTCGAAAGCTTGCGTTGCAACACGGTTTCGATGCGGGTGCGGAATGCGACTTGTCCCTGCTCCGAGATAGCATAGAGCAGTCGCTTGCTTGCCGAAACGATTTCTCCAGCTGCTTGCAATTGCTTCGGGTCTTCGGAGTCAACATCGAAAAAGTCAAAATCAGCGCCCAGGCTAGCGAGCGCTGCTGCAGCGCGCTGGTCGGCGACCAGTAAAAGCTTCATAATCGGCGGTAAAGCGCCGTCGAATTCATCTGAAGCTTGCTCTGGCCACTCCCCAATGTCACGTCCTGCCGCGCGGAGCGCCTCGGTATCGATCATTGGCAATGCAAATAACGCGAATCCTGAGTCCCAGCTTGCCTCCATCTTACTGTCGTGGCACTTGGCACAAGTTTCTTCGTAGGCCATCGTTATCTGAAACGCACCACCACGATCTTGCTGATGGCATGTGGCACAGGCAAACTCTTGTTTTTCTTTTGGAAAATACTTGAGCTGGTGCGCGCCGTGATCGAATGCAATCCGCGTGCGGCGTCGAGTTGGCCAGCGGTCGAATTCGGGATGGTCGGTCGCAAAACTTTCATATTGCTCTCGATGGCACGCCTGGCAAGTATTGTCACTCATCCGCTTCAAGTCATGCTGCGCGCCATGATGTTCGCGATGACATGTCGAGCAGGCCAACTCCTGCATAGGATCGAGGCGGCGTCGAACCGTAAGATCTGAGTTGGCCACTAGCGCATGAGGATCGACATTGTGGGCCCATCGTGCTTTGGCAGGTGCGATCTGCTTTTGATGACATTCGAGACAACGCTCGGTTTGGCTCGGCTGGGCTAGCTTGTCATCGACCGCGTGCTTTAGCCACTGTCGAAAGGATTGATCACCGGCGGCGTGACAACTGGCACACCGTTTGGTACCTTCACTGCGCTCTAGCAACTGGGCATGTTGCGCCGACAAGTCGCCTGGTGTCAATACGTCGTCGCGCCAAGCGGCACTCAATAGCAGACACAAGCCGCCCAAGGTCGCCAACACACATCCAAACACAAAGCGTCCGCGGCTAGCTCGCAGCGATCGTAACGGCGTGCATTGATAGACTTGGAACAGCTGCCGTCGGGCGAAGGTCCGTTCTCACAAGGCCCGCCGCGAGCTGGCGAGCGATTGCAGACCCAGCGATCGCCCTCAAGCAAGGGATGGCATGCAGAGGCTCCCGGACATCGACCTCGCCGTCCAGGTCCCGTCGGGCAGGACGCTCCTTCGTCGGCCAAACCGCACAGCCAAGGTTGATTCGGCCGCTCGTAGGTATCGCCCTTAAATTCTTGTAGAGATTCTCTCACGGCGCGCCCCGCAAACAGGTGCGCCAACAAACCATGCACGCTTGCTATCGCGACCAGCGGATAAGTCAGACCGATATGTAGAAACAACCAGCCCTTCAGCCTCCATTGAAGCGCCGCATGATAATCTAAGTCGTCGCGTCGGCGTATTAAGGCAAACAGTTGCTCGCAAGTTTTTCGTTCGGGCTCCGACAGGTAGCGATTCACTTCGGTAAGCTCGTCGAGCATTTGGCGGCGTAGACGGTTGTTGGGCCGCAACATATACCTCCAGCCGCGCGACTGCTCAAAGAAATGATGTAGTCGCTCCGAGTAAAACTCGCTGAGCGTGGTCGCGCCGGCCGAGCCGACCGTTTCCAATACCGCTTGCTGAGCCCGATCACGTAGCTGGCTCCGTAAGAGCGGAATCCGCTCGTAAATCACCTCTTCGCTGACCCGAGCCAGTTTACGGGGTAGGGTACGCGTCCAATAGAGGCCAATCAGCCCGCTGGCAAACGTTGCCAGATAAAAACCAGCCAAGGTCATTTCGAAAATACCATCAGGCATTCGCCAACCGACGTGCAAACCGAAGAGAATCGCCGTGCCAAGCCCCACATAGAGGTGCGTCTGCAGCCAACCGCCTGAGGTCGTCCAAGGCAGGACGGGCAATTTCTTGCGGAGATTGTACAGTGCAAGGAAGAGAATCGCAGCGAACAACGCATAGCCCGTGTCGAAGCTGGTCGATCTCAGCCCCGCCTCGCGCCACCCCGTCCAAGCCGCGAACCCGCCCAGCGTAGCGACCGTCAATGCAGTATTCCGCAGTCTCCGACTGACAAACGATTTCATAGTGGGAAGTGGGAAGTTTGCAGTGGGTGGGCGGTGGGCGGTGGGTGGTGGGTGGTGGGTGGTGCGTGGTGGGTGGTAACGTACCCGGTAGCCACAGTGCTACAGGTATACCGTTTTGCTTCAATTGTGCGAAGGGTGCCAGGCCACATCCGGCGGCTAGGCGCGCATATTTCATCCGTTTCTGCTGCGACGGCCTAAGTCCTTCCATGGTCGGGTTATGTTTCGGACCCGGGCACTGCGGCGTAGCGGTGGTCGCCTCAACGCCGTTTTTCCAGTCTACTGGGAAAACACGCCTGCGGTCGCGGACCTCACATGCCTTGCCATGAAACGACTTAGACCACCTCGCCGACCAAAGCTGCGCTTCGGTGCCCGAACAGATGAAATATCCGGGCTAGCCCAAGTTCCCCA
>Ga0310121_10004149_pt1 | contig 12925 bp, 11 predicted proteins | sample CB27_Tmax_986_MG_FD_203504 | JGI IMG/M metagenome (GOLD analysis project Ga0310121, IMG submission 203504) | Marine microbial communities from Western Arctic Ocean, Canada - CB27_Tmax_986 | ecosystem: Environmental > Aquatic > Marine > Oceanic | place: Canada: Western Arctic Ocean | collected... | reverse complement strand
ACCACGTAGTGAAAGTGAGCGATTACGTAGTACGTGTCATGCAGGTGTATGTCCGGTGCTGCGAGGCCAAGCGGCAACCCAGTCAATCCGCCGATGGCAAACATCGGTAAGAACGCCAGTGCGAATAGCATGGGTACCGTGAAACGGATCGATCCACCATAAAGAGTAAGAAGAAACGCAGAGAGGATCACGACCGATGGAATTGAGATGATCATCGTCGTGGTTTGGAAGAACGAGCTCATCGTCGTTCCCATGCCCGTCATGAACATGTGGTGGGCCCAGACGACAAACGACATGAATCCGAGAAACACTATCGATGCGACGAGAACGCGGTAACCCCAGATGGGTTTACGAGTGTTGTTCGCGAGGATCTCACCCACAATGCCCATGGCGGGCAGGATCAGTACGTAGACTTCCGGGTGAGCTAGGAACCAGAACAGATGTTGCCATAACAAGGGGCTGCCCCCGCCACTGACGTCGAGAGGACCATCCCCGACGTATAACCCACTCGGGAGAAAGAAGCTTGTCCCCGCCACTCGGTCCATGAGTTGTAATACGCCCGCCGCTTCGAGTGGGGGAAACGCCAACAACAAGAGAAACGATGTGACTAATTGAGCCCAGACAAAAAACGGTAGGCGCATGAAGCTGAGGCCAGGCGCCCGAAGCTGAAGTGTCGTCACAATAAAATTGACTGAGCCCAAGAGTGACGAGGTAATCAGGAAGATCATCCCGACCAGCCATAAAGTTTGTCCGGTCGTCGCGATCACGGATAGCGGTGCGTAGGAGGTCCACCCAGAATTGGCAGCGCCACCCGGGACAAAAAAACTAGCGAACATCACGACGCCACCGACAAAAAACGACCAGTAGCTCAGCATGTTGAGCTTGGGAAAGGCCATGTCGGGGGCTCCGATTTGCAGGGGCAGCACAAAGTTCCCAAAGCCACCCACCGCAAGCGGGACAACGCCGAGAAAGACCATAATCGTGCCGTGCATGGCGCCCAACTGGTTGTAAAACTCAGGCAACATGATGCCTTGAGGTGCTCGGCTGTCGCCCAGAAGACCGCCAATCAACGGGATGGGCTGGAAGGGATAGGCCAGCTGCCACCGCATGACCATCATTAATGTGAAGCCGAATAACAGGAAGAGCATTCCGGTGATGGCGTATTGAATCCCAATCACCTTGTGGTCAACGGAGAACACATAGGTTCTCAGAAAACTTTCGTCGTGATGCTCGTGCCCGTGTTCGGCGTGCTCAGTTTGTTCAGCTGTCGCCACGTGATCCAACGCGTGACTCCTTTCATCTGGACTTATGTCCACTAGCTGATGCCATCAGTTAGTGGACTGAACTTTTTACCGTACAGTACAAACCCCGTCCGACCTCGACAGCACTCGCGAAATGAAAGCCGTCGGAGGCGCGCCGCGGCAGAGAAATTCTACCCGGCTGGAACAGCGTGCGCAAGGTCTGTGTAATCGTAAAGTTGCACTTTGATTTCACTGCGTCGTGTCCTGTTTTCCCGTTGCGTCCTGGAGAGCCTGTCTTGCGGTACGCGTGACAATCGTTGTTACCAAGATAGTCGCAGCTAGTCCGAGAAGTAGTAAGACGTAGTACTCGGGTCCACGTCCGACAGTTGCTCCACTAGCAAGCTGGGCGACGTCACCCGCGAGTTTTCCATAATAGATATAGAGGAACGTGCCCGGAATCATGCCGAGGCAGGCAATCAAGTAGTCGGTAAACCGCACAGCAGTTAGGCCAAGTGCATAATTGAGCAGATTGAACGGAAAAACAGGAGACAGTCGCAACAAAAAGACAATTTTTCGACCTTCGCGCCCGATAGCACGGTCGATCGCGCCAAAGCTGCTATGCCTGGATAGTCTTTGTTCTATCGCACCTCGAACAAGGTAACGTGCGATCAGGAAGGCTAGACACGCTCCGATGGAGGCGCCAATCATGACGTATGCAACCCCGCTTGCTAAGCCAAAAATTGCGCCAGCTGCTAGAGAGAGGACGGATCCTGGAACAAAAGCGACCGTAGCACCGGCGTAACCTGCGATAAAAATAATGGGCCCCAAAAGGCCCAAGCTCTCGACCCACCCGGCGAATTGTGGGAGTCGCCCGCCCATTTCGCGACCAACCGAGATAAGTAGAACGACTACGACCAGAGCAGTGAGAATACGAGCGACTGGGATCGGCCGGTGGGTCTGATTAGACGTATTCATGCTATTGATGCCGTCAGGGGACTATACTCCGCCCGGTGAATCGAACCTACCTTGCCGTCGTGGTTGTGCAACTGTTTGTATTGATAGCACTGTGGCTATTTTCGAACCATTTTAAACTTGGGTAAACGGATATTTTTCAAAAAGAAAAACAAGGGGCCAGGGCAAGAAGCTTTCTGCTGTCTTCAATTGTTTCTAGGTGTAGGGTTCTTACCCAACCTTCTGTGACCTCCTAACTCTTCCTAATGCATCCTCTCGATTGGCTCATCGTAATCGGTTATCTCAGTTGGATTCTTTACGACGGCATCCGACGGTCGAAGGACACAAAGGCCATAGAGGGCTATTTTCTGGCTTCTCGATCGCTACCTTGGTGGGCTGTCGGTCTTTCCGTTATGGCGACTCAGATGAGTGCTATCACGTTGGTTGGGACGACGGGCCAAGGCTATACGGACGGCGTGCGTTTTGTGCAGTTCTATTTTGGCCTTCCGGTTGCGATGATTATCTTGTCGGTCACCCTCGTTCCCTTCTTTCATCGCGCGAAAGTCTTTACCGCCTATGAGTATCTGGAAAAACGTTTTGATGCTCGGACCCGTGCGGCGGCTAGTTTCCTGTTCTTGGTGTCACGGGGGTTGAGTGCGGGAGTGATAATCGCCGCCCCAGCCGTGATTCTGTCAATCGTTTTAGGATGGAGTCTCCCGCTAACGATTTTGGCGATCGGCATTCCAACGACGATCTACACGATGTTCGGTGGTGTGCAAGCCGTCACATGGGCCGACGTGAAGCAGATGGTCGTGATCTTGGTGGGGCTGACGGCAGCAGTCGGAGCTCTGGTTGCCGGGTTGCCGAACGACGTCGGGATAGATTCGGCACTGCATCTGGCGGGTGCTACGGGTCGACTTCAGACAATCGATTTTACCTTTGATCTGAACGAAACTTATACGTTTTGGTCAGGTTTGATTGGCGGATTGTTCCTGATGCTCGGCTATTTTGGTTGCGACCAAAGCCAAGTCCAGCGTTACTTGACCGCTAGTTCTGTCGATGCCGGCCGCTACTCACTCATGATGAGTGCGTTCGCCAAGATTCCCTTGCAGATGTTGATCTTGCTGACTGGTGTGTTGATGTTCACGTTTTACCTTTTCGACCAGCCGCCGATGCTTTTCAATGGGGTCCATGACAGCGCAATCCATGGAAGTGTACGCGCTGCGGAGTACGCGGCACTTGATGACGAATTTGACCAGGCCTACATAGTTCGGCGCCACGCAGCAGGTGAGGTTGTTGAGGCAAGACAAAGTGGCGATACGGCACGGGAAGTATCGGCCGTTCGGACCTTTCTTGACCAGGACCGACAGGTCGTTGCCCTGAGGGGGAAAGCAGAAGGTCTCGTCAGAGATGTGACTGGTGATGACTCCTACACAGACGTCAACTATGTTTTTCCAACTTTTGTTACGACCCAGCTGCCAGTCGGATTGGTCGGATTGATGATTGCCGCAATTTTTGCGGCCGCCATGTCGAGTATCGCAGCTGAACTAAATTCCCTTTCCACTTCTACCGTGATCGATTTTTATCGGCGCCACTTCCGAAAGACTGCTTCAGATGCGCATTACCTCCGTGTGTCCAAGTGGGCAACAGGGTTTTGGGGGTTATTTGCTTCTGTAACGGCATTGTATGCCGCGAATCTCGGTTCACTCATAGAGGTCGTCAATCGATTCGGGTCGTTCTTTTATGGTTCCCTGCTTGGGGTTTTCGTCTTGGCTGTAGGGGTCAGACATGCTACAGCTGCCGGTGCATTTTGGGGATTGATCGGCGGAATGGCAGCTGTAGCGGCAGTAGCCATCTATACTTCCGTCTCGTTTCTATGGTTAAACCTTGTTGGAGCGGTAGCCGTGTTCATCGTGGGTAGTCTTGTTAGCCGAGTTCCGCTGTCGAACAACCAATCGTGAGTCTACCGGTCACCGGCTTCTGAAATTGTCCCGCTGCGTTTCAAGATGCTTCATTAACTAAAATAGGCTACTATTGAAGTAGGACTAAATAGGTCGGAGATTCGTTGTCTTTGACGATAACTTGGATAAGCTAGGATATTTACGACAATGCCTACATCGCAAGAAACCATCGAACAACTGGCCAATAAAGACTACAAATACGGTTTTATCTCCGATGTTGAAGAAGAACGCATCGAGCCCGGACTGAACGAGGATGTAGTTCGCCTCATCTCGCAGAAAAAGAAGGAACCTGAATGGTTGCTGGATTGGCGCTTGAAGGCCTTCGGCCTCTGGAAGGAGATGACTGAACCTGTTTGGCACAACGTTAAGGTTAAGCCAGTTGACTATCAAAATATTACATACTACTCCGCTCCCAAGAACCAGCCGAAGCTTAACAGTATGGATGAGGTCGATCCGGAGGTGAAGGCCACGTTTGACAAGTTGGGCATTCCTCTGGAAGAGCAGAAAATGCTTTCGGGTGTTGCCGTGGATGCGGTGTTTGACAGTGTGTCCGTTGCTACGACATTCAAGGATAAGCTGGCAGAACTCGGGATCATATTTAGCTCCTTTTCCGAGGCGGTGCAGGAACATCCCGACCTCGTACGTCAGTACTTGGGATCGGTTGTGCCGGCGTCTGACAATTTCTATGCAGCTTTGAACTCAGCGGTGTTTAGTGATGGCTCGTTTGCATATATCCCAAAGGGTGTGCGGTGCCCAATGGAGTTGTCCACGTATTTTCGAATCAATGCGGCCCAGACTGGACAGTTTGAGCGGACGCTTTTAGTGGCTGACGACGGGGCGACCGTCAGTTATCTCGAAGGATGTACGGCACCCCAACGTGACGAAAATCAATTGCACGCAGCCGTTGTGGAATTGGTGGCGCTGGATTCCGCCACTATCAAGTATTCAACGGTTCAGAACTGGTATCCAGGTGACAAGGACGGTAAGGGTGGCATCTATAACTTTGTGACCAAGCGCGGAAAGGCGATGGACAACGCCAAGATTACATGGACGCAGGTGGAAACCGGTTCGGCTATCACCTGGAAGTATCCGAGCTGCATTTTGCAAGGTGATAATTCCGTCGGTGAGTTTTATTCGGTCGCCGTGACTAATAATCACCAACAGGCCGATACGGGCACCAAGATGATTCATCTTGGCAAGAACACTACGAGCACCATCGTGTCAAAAGGTATCTCGGCGGGATTTGGGCAGAATACGTATCGCGGATTGGTTCGGATTGGAAAGAACGCCAAGAACGCGAGGAATTTCTCTCAGTGCGACTCGTTGTTAATCGGAGACCAGTGCGGCGCACACACGTTTCCCTATCTAGAAGTGCGCAACACGTCGTCGCAGGTTGAGCACGAAGCATCGACGTCGAAGGTCGATGAGGACCAAATCTTCTATTGTCGCCAGAGAGGACTGTCGACTGAGGACGCGGTCAACATGATTGTTAACGGGTTCTGTAAGGAAGTGTTTCGTGAGTTACCAATGGAGTTCGCGGTCGAAGCACAGAAGTTACTCGGAGTGAGTCTCGAAGGCAGTGTGGGATAAGAAAGACTAAGGTGAAAAACGGATGCTTGAGGTAAGAAACCTTCACGCGAGCATTGGTGGTCGTGTGATTCTTAACGGTGTCGATATTACGGTCAAAGCCGGTGAAGTACATGCGATTATGGGACCAAACGGTTCAGGTAAAAGCACTTTGGCGAATGTGCTGGCTGGTCGAGAAGAGTATGAGGTCAATTCTGGCACGGTGAGTTATGACGGCAGCGATCTTTTGGAGATGGAGCCTGAGGAACGTGCTCGGGAAGGTGTATTTCTAGCTTTCCAGTATCCGGTCGAGATTCCCGGTGTCAACAATGCTTACCTGCTGAAGGCCGCTCTGAACGAGGTTAGAAAACATCGCGGTGAGACCGAGCTTGATGCTATGGAGTTTATGACTCTGGTCAAAGAACGGATGAACGTTCTAGAGATCGATCAAGAGTTACTCAATCGTCCGGTGAACGATGGGTTCTCGGGCGGAGAGAAGAAGCGCAATGAGATATTTCAGATGATCGTGCTTGAGCCGAGACTCGCGATTATGGATGAAACGGATTCTGGGCTAGATATCGACGCCCTTAAGGTTGTCGCGCAGGGCGTTAATGCGCTGCGTTCACCTGATCGCTCGACTATCGTGGTTACCCATTACCAACGTTTGTTGAATCACATCGTTCCCGATTTTGTACATGTTCTCTCTAACGGCCGAATCGTGAAGTCTGGGGGTAAAGAATTGGCACTCGAGTTGGAGGAAAAAGGGTACGGATGGATTGAGGATGCAACCTCGGTCCCCGCGAGCGCATAACAAGTTTCCGGAAGGTCAGCACGATGACATCCCAACTTACAGAGAGCCACACTGCCTATCGCAGTGCCTTCGATCAACTTCAGCGTGACAGTAATGGAGTTAACCTTGTGAGCAAGCTTCGCACTCGAGGATTTTCTCGATTTGCGGAGGCAGGGTTTCCGACGACCGCGCTTGAGTCGTGGCGCTTCACGAACGTAAAGCCGTTGACACGCCGCCAGTTTGTGGCAGCTGCACCCACGAGGCTCGACCCGTCCAAGATCTCGCGGTTTGAACTCGAGAACGTCGATGGACCGAAACTTGTCTGTGTTAATGGCCGTTATTCGCCGGAGCTGTCGAATGTTGGTGCACTGCCGGCCGGAGTGGAACTCAGGAGTTTGGCTGACGTGGTTGCTACCGAACCTGAGTTGGTGGAGTCCCAGTTGGCTCAGTTGGCTCATTTTGACGATCCCTCGAGCTCATTCACAGCGCTCAATACGGCTTTCCTCCAAGATGGCTTTGTGGTGAGAATTTTGGACGACACGATTCTTGAGGCGCCTATCCATCTGTTGTTTGTTGGCACCGGAGATGGCGATGCAATGAGTCATCCAAGAACATTGGTTGTTGTGGGAACCAATAGCCAAGTCCGATTGGTCGAGAGTTATGTTGGCGTAACGGACGGCGCCAGTCTAACTAACGCGGTGACCGAGGTGTTCGTCGGTGACGGCGCGGTGGTGGACCATTACAAATTACTTCGCGAGAGCGTCGAGGCGTTCCATGTTGGCAGTATGCATCTGCGGCTTGGACGCAGTTCGACCTTTTCCTCACATGCAATTACATTAGGCGGGGCGATTGCCAGGAATGAGGTAATCGCTGAATTACAGGGTGAGGGTGGCGAGTGCACGCTGAACGGTTTATACCTGGCCAACCAGAAGCAATTAATTGACAACCACACCACAATTCATCATGCGAAGCCTCACTGCGAGAGCCATGAGCTCTACAAAGGCATTCTCGACGGGCAGGCGCGCGCAGTTTTTAATGGAAAGATCATTGTAGCCATTGATGCCCAAAAAACTGACGCAAAGCAGTCGAACAAAACCTTGTTGTTATCTGACGAAGCCCAGATCAATACCAAGCCAGAGCTTGAGATCTTTGCTGACGACGTTAAGTGCACACATGGTGCAACCATCGGACAACTCGATACCGAAGCACTGTTTTATCTGCGATCACGTGGCTTGAATTTAGAACAATCACGAGATATTCTCATCCACGCATTCGCCAGTGATTTGATCGGTCATATTGCTATTGAACCGATTCGAAGACAACTGGACGCAGTTCTTCTGCAGAAGCTTCCCGGGTCGGAGCATATGTCCTTTGCGGTGGCTTGACACATGGCCAGTCCGATTCAAGATTCTCCACCGGAACTGGACGTAATTCGTATCCGTCAGGACTTTCCTATTCTTCATCGCACGGTACGAGACAAACCATTGGTCTATCTCGATAGTGCCGCTACGACGCAGAAACCGAAGCCAGTCTTAGATGCCCTTGCCCACTACTACGCATATCAGAATGCCAATATCCATCGTGGTGTGTATGTGTTGAGCGCCGAAGCAACGGCAGCCTACGACGACGCCAGAGAAAAAGTTCAACACTTCGTCAATGCACGGTCTTCGCAAGAAGTGATTTTTACGCGGAACTCTACCGAGAGCATTAATTTGGTGGCGCATAGTTTTGGTAGAGAGAATGTTGGGCCAGGCGACGAAGTCTTAATTACCCACATGGAGCACCACGCGAACATCGTGCCTTGGCAGCTTCTATGTGAACGGTCTGGTGCGCGGCTACGCGTTGCCCCTATTAATGATCAAGGCGAACTCTTGATGGATGAGTTTGCGCAGTGTTTGAATGCCCGGACCAAGCTAGTGGCAATCGTTCATCTATCGAATTCACTGGGAACGATAAATCCTGTGTCTGAGGTCATTCAGTTGGCTCATCAGCAGGATGTTCCAGTTCTAATTGACGGGTCGCAGGCGGCCTACCACATGCCGATTGATGTACAGGCTCTTGGCTGCGACTTCTATGTTTTCACCGGTCACAAGCTGTACGGCCCGACTGGTATTGGCGTGTTGTATGGTTGCGAGAGGTTACTTGATTCGATGCCACCGTTCTTGGGTGGCGGAGACATGATTCGCTCTGTTACCTTCGACAAGACTACCTATGCTGATTTACCAGCCAAGTTCGAAGCTGGTACTCCCCACATCGCTGGCGCGGTCGGATTAGGTGCAGCGGTTGACTACATCACGGAGGTTGGTTTTGACAAGATCTCGAATCATGAAGCCCAGCTCTTGGAGTACGGAACGGCCGTCTTGTCAGAAATCCCAGGGCTGCAACTGATTGGCACGGCACGCAACAAGGCGAGCATTTTGTCTTTTGTTCTCAAGGGAGTTCACCCTCATGATATTGGTACGATTGTTGACATGGAGGGTGTGTCAATACGCACTGGCCACCATTGCACACAGCCACTGATGGACCGATTTGGTATTCCAGCTACTGCAAGAGCATCGATAGCGATGTACAACACGCGCCAAGAGATTGACCAACTGGTTCATGCGTTGCACCGGGTTCGCGAGGTGTTTCCATTATGAGTGACCTCAGAGAACTCTATCAGCAGGTCATCTTGGACCATAACAAACACCCGAGGAACTTTGGAGAGTTGGACGGTGCGGACCGGCACGCGGATGGATACAATCCGCTGTGTGGTGACCGACTGGTTCTCTATATGAACCTAGAGGGCAATGTGATCACCGAAGTCAGTTTCGTAGGGTCAGGGTGCGCGATTTCTAAGGCCTCAGCGTCGCTGATGACCGATGCTGTTAAAGGGAAAACTCTTGCAGAAGCCCGGCGGTTGTTCGACGAATTTCATTCCATGATAACCAATTCAGAAACGCAGGTAAACCTGGAAAGTCTAGGGAAACTGGCTGTTTTTGCCGGGGTTCGAGACTATCCTACCCGTATCAAATGTGCCAGTCTTGCTTGGCACACTTTGCGTGCAGTATTTGAGAATTCACAGGAGCTTGCAAGCAGCGAATAAAGGTGATCAAAGAGCCATGGATATCTTAAAACTAGATGATGTGCCCCCACCGGATAAAGAGAGAAGCGGTGTGTCGTCGGAAGAGTCGCTGTCGTCGGAACCCGCGATTGACACCAGTGCTCTTACGGCTCCATCGGCTGCGATTTCCGAGCCTGCCGAAATTGAATCGGACCCTGTGAAAACTCTTGAGCTTAAACCGAAGATTGTTGAACAGTTGGCAACCGTGTTCGACCCGGAAATTCCGGTGAACATCTATGAGCTAGGCCTGATCTACGACATCATTGTAGATGCGAACGCGTTGGCAGTGATTAAGATGACCCTGACGGCACCGAACTGTCCGGCTGCTGTCACTTTACCGGCTGAAGTGCAGGGCAAGGTGAAGTCGATCGACGGCGTCACTAACGCGCGTGTTGACTTGGTTTGGGAACCACCGTGGGACAAAGACCGGATGACCGATGCCGCAAAGTTGCAGCTGGGAATGTTTGACTAGAAGATACGAACCCGTTACTACAACGGCTTAACGGTCACGTCGGAGATGACCACAGTCGAGATGAGGCTCATGTTGGCAGCCACGTAGTCGGGTGAGAGGGTCTCGACTGGAACGCGATCCCCGTTGATAGCGTAGTTCTCTTGGGTCGAGAACAACACACCGCCTACCCGTTCGAACTCGATTCCTTTCCGAAAGCGTAGCCCGCCGCCGAAGTCGTAGCCGAATTGTTCCATCCGTCCGGATTCCGGATCGAACCAGAACATATACCCATCGTCGGCATCATTGCTGGTGCCCGGCGTGAACGTCACGTGAACTTTGTGGAGTTCGCGGCCTTCCCAGTCGTCAAGACCGAGGTCTTCGTAATTAATGTCACCACCGTTGAGGGTATAGGGTAGTAGGGGAAAAAATACACGAGCATCTACGAAAGCTCGTGCCCGCGTTGCATCACTTTCATCGAGGGGCACTGCGTCCCCGCCGCGCCATTCCTGGACGGCATCGTTAGTTACACGGACCCGCCGCTCGATGTCTCGTTCGATAGTACCGATAACGGCGTGGTCGAACTGGCCACCTTGACGGGTTACTTCGAGCTGGAAACTTCCTGATAGTGAAGAGATCGTGAGGGCCATTACGGAATTCTCATAAAGATCTCCACCGTGGAACTCAATTGACTTAGCGACAATGCTTGGCATTTCCGGCGGAAATGAGAGTTCTCCCTCAGGAGCACAGCCTGCCACGCCGGTGAGTGCCAGAGCCAAGATCAGTAGCCGGATTCGCATAAAATCTCTGTGTACCAGCAAGAAGCTATAGTCCTTTCATTTTCGCACAACTGCGTGCCCTGTTTCTAGAATTAAGGTGAATCCGAAGAAAACTCATCCTAGGGGCTTGCGCCACCTGTTGTCGTAGGACAAAATGCAGACACAGCCTACGCGTAGGCCGAGTCTGTCTCGTCGGAATAGTGGACGGAGTTGCACATGATTTCTTTATATGCGGCGTCGCGTTCGGTGGGCTGCAGTTCTGGTGGCACGGATGTTCTTCTGCCATTTTTTTTACTCAGTGAATCTGGTGTCGTCTACGTGTGGGTTGGCAACAAAATCTTGCCCTGCGAAAGGAGTTCGTAGTCATGAGGAAAAGCTTAGCGATACTTCTCTGTTTGGTGCCAGCGGTGTACGGATGCGCACCGCCTCCACCAGAGATGCAGTTAATCATTGATGCCGCCGAAGCGATGGGAGGCGAAAGGCCTCTATCTGAGCTTGAGAATCTTGTAATCGAGGGCGATGGGCGACAGTATCGTCTGGGCCAGAACAGCTCGCCGGCTAACCCCCTCCCCTATTTTTCAATTGATTCATACGTTCGTGAAATCGATTTGGTGAACGACCGCTGGCGGTTGGTTGAGCGTCGGTCGTCTGGGTACCTAACCGGGAATCCGATATCGGGCCGACAGCAGACGACTGGGAGCGACGGCGATGTCGCCTACAACATCACAGAGGATGGCGCAGTTAGTCGCGCCCCGGCCAAGGTGGCAATGGAACGTCGAGCCGACCAATATGATCACCCAGCTGCGCTTATTAATCTTGCGCTCGCGGAAGGGACCGTGGTGGCCAATCTTCGCCAAGAAGATGGGCAGGACGTTGTTGACATTACGGCGCCAGGTGGGCAGAGCTACACGATGTATGTTGACTCAACCACTAAATTCCCGACCAGCATCGTCACCACAGGCTATGACACCGTTCTCGGGGATGTGACGCGGGCTACCCACTTCGAGGATTATTTTGAAACCGGTGGATTCGGAGGATTTGCAGCACGCCTGACTCTTCCTCGCGGGATTGGTTCCTCAATTGACGACTTCACGATTTGGGAGCTTCGGGTCGAAACTGCGACTAATCGGGAGCTGGATGACCTTACTGCGCCTGAGGAGGCACAGTCCGCACCCGTTCCAGAGTTCAGCGCTGATGTGCAAGTTGAAGAGGTCGGCGAGGGGCTCTGGTTATTGGCCGGCCAGTCTCATCATAGTTTGCTCGTTGAGTTCGATGAATACCTCGCGTTGATTGAGGCGCCGCAGAATGACGCACGCACGCTTGCCGTTATCGCGGCAGCCCGAGAACTACAGCCTGAAAAACCGCTTCAATACGTAATCAACACCCACCACCACTTTGACCACTCGGGCGGCATTCGAGCTGCGATCAGCGAAGGCCTGACCGTAGTCACTCACGCGAGCAACGCGGAGTTCTATCAGGAAATCGCCCAACGACCGCACACGATCATGCCGGACGCGTTGGCGAATAATCCTCAGGAGGTAGTTCTGGAACTGGTCGAAAACGAGATCTACGTAATGGGTGAGGGTCGTCGCACCCTGGAGGTCGCTCGCGTTCGTCCTGACTCGCATACGGATGCGATGTTAGTGGCGTATCTACCGCGCGAGAGGACTCTCATTGAGGTAGACCTCTACACGGCCAACTCTAGGACGGCGCCGTTTGCTGAAAATTTGCTCCGAACAGTCAGTGATCGCGAGTGGCAGGTTGAAAATGTGTTGCCGCTTCACGGAAGTCCCTTTGAATTTTCAGTGTTGGAAGAGGCAGTGGAGTCGGAATCGACGCGACCATAATCTTCGTCTAGTCCGAAGACCGCTGTAGACTAATCAGTCTGTGGTCGCGCCGCGAGTGTCTCTCGACTGGGGGCATTCTGGTCGCGACCACAGGCTCATTTAACACGGTGTCCTGCGGATGAAGAATCGTCTTCGAGTTTTTGCTCCGGCGTCTGCATCGAATCTTGGTCCAGGATTTGACGTGCTTGGCCTTGCGCTTGAAGAGCCTGGCGACATCGTCGAGGCTGAGCGTTCTGAGG
>Ga0310121_10004148_pt1 | contig 12925 bp, 11 predicted proteins | sample CB27_Tmax_986_MG_FD_203504 | JGI IMG/M metagenome (GOLD analysis project Ga0310121, IMG submission 203504) | Marine microbial communities from Western Arctic Ocean, Canada - CB27_Tmax_986 | ecosystem: Environmental > Aquatic > Marine > Oceanic | place: Canada: Western Arctic Ocean | collected... | reverse complement strand
CGTTGTACTTCGCCGTCATCGATTTCGTATTCGATGGTTTCGTCAACGCGCTCGGGCGGCAGCGGCCCGCGTAGTTGTCGCTCGTGACCAGGCTGAGCGCCGCGGCGTGGTTTCTTTCGTCCCTGGGCTTTTTTTCGCTTCGGTTTGGGCTTGGTAATATCGCTAGAGGGCGGCTTGGAGGAGGTGGACTAATCCTTCTTCGCCTTGGCAAGGGCCAATTAGAGCTCCCTAATCCGAGATGCTTGTTGCTCCAACTGGGCAGCCTGCTTGGCAACCAGTGCTCGAAGTTGTTCAACGACTGCACCCCTACTGTCCATGCGTGGAACAGTAGCAAAATACGCTAAACTAATGCTCTACCAGTTTTTCACCCGTGAACGGTTACCTTTCGTTTTTGGGCTGGGCGGCAGGAAAAACAACCCGACGCGTAAGCAAGGAATGCGGCGAATTGCGGCCTCGTTCTCGCAAAAGCGTCGCGCATACGAGTCTCTCGATCAACCCCACAAATTTACCTTGCCACGGCACTAGCCCGGATTTCTCACACGGATTCGTGTAAAGCGAATTCACAGAGAACGGCGCGCCTAGGGATTGTGAAACCGCAAGTAATGCGGTTTCACGGCGTTGAATGATCAGGCCAAAAGCCGTTGGACGCTCTCCACCAATCGATCCATCGCAAATGGCTTGCGAATATAGTCGTCAACGCCCAACATCTCAGCATAGGCTTTGTGACGACTACCCTCGTTGGCAGTAATCATAATGATCCGCAAGGGAACCGGCCGAGTGCGGCGCAGTTTTTCCAGCACCAAGAAGCCGCTCCGCTTGGGCATCATCATGTCTAGGATAACGAGGTCCGGATCCTCACGTTCGGCCAATGCCAATCCCTGATTTCCATCGCGGGCGATCACGATGTCGTATCCTTTCGCCGAAAGTGCATATTGCAACGCTTCAACAATCTCAGGATCGTCGTCCACGAGAAGAATGCGCTTTGCCGCCTTTTCACCACTCGCAGCCGCGTCCGACTTCGGATTGTCCACTGTATATTCACTTGCCATGGGAGTTTCGCCTGATGCTCAAGAGACTTCCACTGGTGCAAAAAGCCCCAAACGTGGTTATTGAATTTTCATATGCCGATTCTGCAAGTTTGCCAACCTACTGCGAGAGAAACAAGGGGGAGCAACCGATTTGACCAATGTTTTGCTGGAAATTTCCAGATTCCGGTTTCGGTCATTGATTTAACCTCGCTTTTTCCTGCCGATATTTCTCGTGGATCTCCAGGTCGAATCCGGCATGCTGCTCGGCGTTGCTGACGCCTCGATATTGTGCATGACAGCGGTAACACTCCAGCACTTCTCCGACGCACTTGTAGACAACGACATCCAACAAGGCCGTCGCCAAGAGGATTCCAAAAGTGGCGATGATCCAATGGTTGAACCACGCCACACAACTGGCAGCAATTCCGGCCACCACAATCGACACCCCTAAACGTTGTGGGAAGTCTTTACGAAGAAACAGCTCGGTGCTAGGACACACGGCGCACTGGCGCAGACTCGATCCGTTGACGACGTCGTCAATTGTACGGATGCGCGTCTTGCATCCTTCGCAATGCAGTTCCGACGCTTCCTCCGTGATCTCCTGCTGGATAACCGTACCGCATTTGACACAGCTAAATGAAACGTTCATGGAAATAATTTAGTTCAAAAGCCAGTTAGCGTGAGACCATTACCGCCAGGCGCCATTCAAAGGGGAAACTCCGAACCAGCGGTAAGAAACTGAGATGTCAACTCACCCAAACACGCAAAGATAACACCGACGTACAAGATGCCCGTAGCACTTTGCGTGTTGGGAATGCGGAGCGTATTCCAGGTCATGACTGCCATGAGCGCCAGTCCCAACAATCCAGACAACCAACGCAACGCCAACAAATAGGGCGTCCCTGCCCGGGCCATGGCTGGAGAAAACAATTCTTCCCGCAGGCCCGTACCGCAAACCAACATGCGCAACGACACGGCGATGAGAATAAACAGCACCAAACGACGTAACGGCTGTAACTGCATGCCTGGCGAATTCAGATACCAATGTCCCAGAAACATGGCAGTCAGCGTTGATCCCAACAAAAATCCCGCACTCAATGCGTCCACTCCGGCGACCCAGTAATTCACATTCGCCGCACCATTCATCTCGCGACCGCTGAGGACGGATGCAATCAACGCCAAGGTCATGATCAGGGCGACGAAAATGTTTCCGGTTCGCTTTTTTTCATACAGCCACGCAACGGCGCCAAAATAACTGCAGACGACAATGGCGATTGCCAGCGTCATCCCTTGGCCAGCGTGATCAGCCGAGTTGCGCTGCGAGAACAGGGTGAGCGCAACCAATGTATTGGCACCCATGATAACCCAGAGATGAACCCGGAAAAAGCCACTGCTAATCAAACTGGCCGGCGTCGCTACCATGGCAAAAGCCACGCCAAACGTCGCTCGAAAGAGAAACTGAGTCAAGATGATCCAAAGCATACCGCGGCTCGATGTTTTGGCGATCTGGGCGCTTCACGCCAGCGGCCCTTCGGAATCGCCGGCCCCTTGCTATCCTGAGCCGTAAACCAGCTGCATGATTTCGCTGCGCGACGACAAATTCGAGCGAAATGTTCCTTTCATCGCCGACGTGACGCACAGGCTGCCCGGTTTGCGAACACCGCGGATCGACATGCATGAGTGCGTGGCTTCGACAATGACTGCGACCCCTTTGGCCCCCAGTTCCGAGACCAAAAGGTCGGCAATCGTTTCCGTCATACGCTCTTGAACTTGTGGGCGATGAGAAACGACTTCCACCACTCGAGCCAGCTTGCTAAGTCCGATGACTTTGCCGTCCGGCATGTAACCGATATGGCACTTGCCCATAAACGGCAACATATGGTGCTCGCACATACTGCAAAAACTGATGTCCTTCACGACGACCACTTCGTCATATTTTTCGGCGAAAAACTTTTGCAGATGCTCACGAGGGTCCTCAAACAATCCACTGAACAATTCGGCATACATTCTGGCAACGCGAGCCGGAGTCTCTTTTAGCCCTTCACGATCCGGATCCTCGCCGACGGCGAAAAGAATTTCGCGGACGGCTCGTTCCACACGTTCGTGGTCGAAAGGCCGACCACCCATATCGGATTTCGAATCCTCTAAGTTTGTCATGCCATCCGCCTCTATGCCCACTCCCTCTATCTCAGCCGGCGGCAGCGAATTCGGAAACTGTGAATTCGGAAACTGTGAATTCGGAAACTGTGAATTCGGAAGCTGTGAATTCGGAAGCTGCGCGTTGCTCGCTGGGGCATCGACACAGCCCTCATTTCGATCGAGTCCGGCAGCATCACTATATTGAGTCATTGGATACGAGAATTCCCGGGAAGAGATAGGACCATGGCGTCGGCACGACGCGCGTAACGCCCCATGGTACGGGGCCCCGAACCGATGGTCAACAATGGCGGCCTCCAGCTAATTAGCCAAAGGCTGTAGGTGAATCTCCGGGATCAGCTCCGGTTCAATCTCGATCTTCGGAAACTCTTCGTTGGATACCAGGATTTCCGCACAACACGAGGACATCTGCTCGAGAAACTGGGACAGATCGAGTCCAGCCTTCAGCGGCTTGAATCGCTCCAAATAGGCCGAACTGCTGTTGTACAGCTTTCGTGCCCCCCGAATGTTGCCGTTGCCAAAATGGTGCAAACAGACGGCCGCTTGGATGAGTCCCTGATAGAATTTGCGATCTTCCCCCCGATAATCGGCCCAAAGCTCTTCCCACACTTCGTGCGCCTCGAAGAACTCACACTCGTTGAAATACTCAATTCCCTTTAGATACAGCTCGTCGAGATGAGTGGCACCTGTGTATGTCATCAGCAATTTACCTTTTTTGGCGCGTTTTTGGGCACCTATTTTGCACGTTTTTGGGGAGTCTAACGGTCAAAAAACGCCCCGTCAAGCCAATCCCAAAATTGCTGCTTGACGAAATCCGTTCACGCCGACAAAATGCGCGGCAGACTTCTGGACTTGGAAGTCAGCTGAACGAAAAACGCGGTGAATAATCGGGCATGGTTGCCGACCCCCCTATCAAGCGTCAAGCCGACAAGGTTCTGCGCCGTCTGCGTCGCGACTATCCCGACGCTGAATGCGCGCTGAATTACGACTCACCGGTTCAGTTACTCGTGGCAACCATTCTTTCAGCCCAATGCACGGACGTGCGGGTGAATTTGGTGACCAAGAAATTGTTCGCCAAATACCCTACGGCCGAGGCACTCTCTCGAATCCCCCTCTCCCGGTTGGAACAGTTGGTAAAAAGCACTGGTTTTTTTCGGAACAAGGCCAAGAATATCCGGGCCTGCTGCCAACAACTGGTCGAAGACCACGACGGCAACGTTCCCCAGAACCTGGACATTCTCGTCCAGTTACCAGGCGTCGGGCGTAAGACGGCAAATGTAGTGCTTGGCACCGCCTATGGCCTGACCACCGGTGTGGTTGTCGACACGCATGTGGGAAGAATCAGTCGGCGTTTGGGACTGACCGCCGAAAACGATCCGGTCCGCGCCGAACGCGATTTAATGAAATGCCTGCCCAAGAAGGAATGGGTCCTCTATTCACATCGGGTTATTCACCACGGACGACGCGTCTGTAAAGCCCGTCGACCGATGTGCGATGACTGCTCGATGGCGGATATTTGCCCACGGATTGGAGTTCGCTCGGCATGAACTCGCGGAAAGGGAACAGCAACCTTCGCAACCTAACCTTCGCAACCTAACCTTCGCAACCTAACCTTCGCAACCTAACCTTCGCAACAATAATGCAATGGTGGATACAAAATGATTCTATCAGGTGATGAAATTCGCAAACAGCTCGGGAAAAACATTGAGATCGATCCGTTCGATGAGGATCGTCTTAATCCCAACAGCTACAACCTGACGTTGCACAACGAAATCATGACCTACGAAGAGGTCGTTCTGGACATGTGCAAGATGAATCGCACCCGACGCATGATAATTCCCGATGACGGAATCGTATTGAATCCAAGCCAATTGTATTTAGCGCGTACCTCGGAGCGCACAGAAACGCACAATCTAGTGCCGATGATCGAAGGCCGCTCCTCCGTGGGACGCCTGGGATTGTTCGTCCAAGTCACCGCTGGTTTCGGCGACGTCGGATTTTGTGGCTACTGGACCCTGGAGATGTCTGCCGTTCAACCCGTGCGCATTTATCCAGGCATACCTATCTGCCAGATCTTCTACCACCAAATCGAAGGAGCGATTCGCGAGTACTCCAGCGACAAATACCAAAACAACCAGGACATTCAACCGAGTTTGCTGTACAAGGAACTCAACCCGAATGCCGAGTTGGACGATCCCCAGCGACGGTTTCCGTTTAAGGTTTGAAACGGTTGACGGTTCGATTGGTGTGAGTTGCGCGTAGCGGGATGCGGGGTATTGGAACTGAGAACCGAGAGCCTTTTTTATTCCATCACCGCGACATAATTCGCCACAGCAAAATCGACCGTCTCTTTCGTCAAGCTTGGTGTCTGCCTTTTATAGTGGCAGTAGTTCTTGATTTGCAGCAACAAATCTCTTGGGTGGCAACAACGGAACGGACGGTCGACCGGCTTGTAATGCGTATCAATCAGATAGTCCATGGCGCGACTGTTGGTTTTGATATCGAATTTGGGACTCATAATATCAAACAGCTGTCGGAACTCGGACTCCGATGGATTCTCTACTTCAATCTTATAGGGAATACGTCGCAGAAAAGCGTCGTCGACCAAATCCATCGGTTTCAGGTTCGTCGAGAAGATAACCAACTGGTCGAACGGCACCTGAAGTTTGGTGCCGCTAGGAAGATTGAGAAGGTCGTATCGTTTTTCCAACGGCACAATCCAGCGATTAAGCAACTCGTCGGTCGTCATGCGCTGGCGCCCAAAGTCATCGATAACCAGCGTGCCGCAGTTGCTCTTCATTTGAATCGGCGCTTCGTTGATTCCTGTTGCATGGTTCGTGGTCAGTTCAAGGTGATCCATCGTCAATTCGCCACCGACGATGATCGTTGGACGGCGAATTCGCACCCACCGCGCATCGGACTTGTCGGATTTCACAATCCCTTGAGACTCGGGGACTGGCATGACTTCATGTTGACTTGGGTCGAACACCCGAATGATCTCACCGCCGATACCGATCGCTCGGGGGACCCAAATCGTCTCTCCAAACGCTTTCGTAACGCGTTCGGCAATACTCGTCTTTCCATTACCAGGAAATCCATAGAGAAACATGCCACGCCCAGAGTTCACAGCCACGCCGAGTCGGAGAAACATATTAGGATTGACTAACAGGTCGGAGAATGCCCTTACGAGGTCCTCTTCACACGGATGTTGGTGGGTCAAGGACTGCTGTTCAACACTATCACAGTAGGCCTTCAAGGAAACAGGTGCGGCTCCATAATACGTGCACTTCAGGCTGTAAGAACGAGCGCGGTTGCGGCCGTCCTCGGTCAGCACGCAATGGTAATCGTTCATCGATGTCATTCCCTTGTAGGCGATCAGTTGCTCCGTCTTGAGACGTGGCAACATTTCCGCGACCATCTGGAATGGCAACTTGATTTGTTCTGCGATGCCCTGCCCGCAATCTTCTCCGACGACCAGGAGGTACTTAAGTACCAGCTCCTCAACCTGAGTTTCCGACAGACACGCATCCTTAAACGACTTTGGTTCGGGCGGAAAAAAATCACCGTCTACGTGGTTGTCGGGACTTGGCGTCGCAGCGGCAACAGCTGGTTCCTTGCGCGCTTCATCGCTCGATTCTGTCTCAATTTCTGACCCAGATTCTGGGTTAGTTTCGGTCGGTGCGGCCGCGCCCTGCTTCTGCTCTTCGTTGATCGTCTGCGTGAGCGTATTGATTCGGTCCAACAGCCCGTCGATTTCCTGCTCTGATTCTTTAGCCCTCGCGACGGGTACCCCAATGGGTTCGGAGGCACCGTCGGCGGTGACTGGTGTCGACTTGTTTCGTGATGAGGAAGTAAGCTGGTTCAAACGGTCCAACAACCCGTTTTCATGATCGTTCGACATATAACGATTGTTCCTATGTTTCGGCGAGTCGCCTGCCGATTGGCATTCAGCGCCAGCAGGAAGCCAGAAGTCGCCTTTTTTATCAGGTTTTCCAACCACAATCGGCACAAAACCCTGCGAAAACGCAGGTCGTCATTGACCGGTCGTCAAACCACAGTTGGTAGTTGTTTTGGCTCCATGTGACCATCGATTGCTCAGCGCCAATTGCTCAGCGCAGGAAGAGCAACACGTAAATCGTGGCCAAAAGAAGCTGAACGACTGCAAAAGGCAGTGCCAGCTTGACGAAGCCGGCAAACGATAGTGTCAACTTATGACGGTGAATGATCGTGACCGCCACCAGAGTCGAGGCGGACCCGATCGGTGTGATGTTCCCGCCCAGGTTGGCACCGAAAATGACCGACCACCAAAGTGAAGAATCGTTCGCAGTCCCCAGACCCTGCAGAATCTTCGCCAACATGGCTGCCAGCGGGATGTTGTCCGTAACGGAACTGAACACCGCCGAGGCCAGCAAAATCGCCGCGGAACCAGCCACATCCCCCCAGGCAATGACGGGTTCCAGCCCCTTACCGATCCACTCCAACACCTGAGCATGCTCCATGACGTTGATGACCACGAACAACCCCATGAAAAAACCAAGCAAATCCCAATCGAGCGAACGATAGAACTGATCGGCCTCGCTTCGATACTGCAGCAACATGACACCGGCAAACGCCAGCGCAACGAATCCCATCTGCAAATCGCCGATTACCGGCATAACCGACGTCGTGGCAATCGTCACGATGAACAGGACTAACATGCTGGCACCGAACCAAAAGACTCCCCAGCTTTCGATGCCATCGTTCTCGTCAAAGCTCGCCACTTGAGCCGCGGCTTGTTCCTGTTCCGCCGGTGTGGTCAGGCGGTTGATGCCGAACCACTTCGCACCCATCCACAACGTAACCAGGGTCGCCACCACAACGTAGGGGGCTGAGCAATAGACAAACCGCACAAAACTGATATCCGCCGTCGTACCAACGATGATGTTCGGCACCGAGCTTATCAACGTCAACAGACCGCCCACGTTGGTCAGCAACCCCTCGATCAACAAGAAGCCCAGTAGTTTGTCCATGCGCCCCAATCGATCCAGCGACACGGCGGTGAGCGAACCCACAATGATCATCGCGGTGACGTTATTTAACACAGCTGAAAACAAAACCGTCATCAAACCGTAAAGCACCAACAAACGCCGCGGGTCACCGCCCGAAAACTTCGTCAACTTGATGGCAATCCAGGTAAACAATCCCGATTTGCTGGTGATGTCCACGAACAGGCTAGAACCGAAAATAATGGCGATCACACCCCAATCGATCGCGGGAATGTACACCGGCATAGATATGCGATGACCATCGACATGCAGCGGTGCGGCGTCTGTTTCCGCCGTTGGGCTGGACTCGTCCATCGCCTGGACGTGAACTTCCTCCCGGTCACCATTGGACTCTTCGATATACTCCCCATCCACCTCCGTGTGCTCGACCAGTTCGTGACTCCCGACAACAATCTGCTCAAACGGTAGGATTTGCCAAAAAGCTCCCAACAACAGGCAGACAATGGCAAAACTTCCGGCAATTACCGACTTTTTGGCATGCAGCTTTTCTTCCAGCGCCAAACAGAGAATCAGTCCAACCAGCAGCAGTGCAAAGACGATCGTCACCCCCGCCGGCACGTGGTGGACTTCGGCCAACAATAAGAAGCCATTCATCGTTTCAACATTCCCTGCATGGTTAGGCACTGCGACGTTAGGTCTTGATTACAGCAACAACATTGCGGTATCTCGCAACTCGATGGCCAAGGGATAAGCCAATCCGTGAATGGCCAGTTGGTCGTCGTCCTTGGTATTCAGGACCACCAGACTAACGTCATGCTTTTCTACCAAGCGCACATAGTCCTTGAGTTGGTGTCCCAACATCACGATTTCCTCAACGTGAATGGACGGTCTCGATTCATGCAATACTTCTCGGCAGGCAATCACATAATCATGTGGCTCTTTAAGTAACTGATGCTGTAGCTCATGGGCCGCAGATTTGGTGTCGATAGCGGGAATCTTGGCGAACGTCGCAACATACCGCTGAAGGATGGCCTCGTCCTCGATGTGGGACAAGTACAACGTTCCTGAGGCCGGAGTAAATCTCGCCGCGTAACTCACCAGGTGTCCATCGCCAGTCAGGTGATCGGTGATCGCCATGACCACCGAGGGAGCTGGCACGATCGCTGTCGATTCCGCTGTGGGCCGGGGCAGAACCAACACAGGTGAGCCGACAACCTGAGTGAGCACGTCCAGGTAGGTGCCCAGGCTGTACGGGTAGTCCGTGGCGGGATTCCTTAGGTTGCGGTAAGTGCAAATGAGATCGGGAGGACCATCCTGGATGCCTTTCATCAACGCGTCAACCGAACCGTAGTCATCCCCGCTGAGCACGGCCCAATCGACTTGGCCCAAATCCTCTAGGCTTTCCACGAATTGCCGACAGGTCCCTGTAAAACCCTCCGACGATTCGGCATCCAAATCCGTAACCACCAACACGGACTTGAGGCTGAGTACCTCCGACTGGAATTGGGGCTTGTGGGCGGCGTTGAAAAAACTTTCAAACTGGTCGATGTTGGTCATGGTGCAACGTTCGTCATGAATCACAGTTATTTTCGAGGTACGAAAACCGTGCGATGTTTGTGCCACAGCTTAGCAATTACCCAACTGGACGACGATAGCGATGTTTTTCAGAGATTCTCGACTCACACAACATGGCAGAACTCCCTGTGTCCGAAGGGACGACGATTCATTAGAATTTCGTACCGAGGGCTGTACTGACATAGGGAGTAGCACGAACGCGACTGCCCTCCCACGTCTAATTGGAACAACAGAGAGGTGAAATCAAGATGAGTAGCGACCTGAAACGTGATCCCTTTGGTGCCCGTGATGAGTTCGAAACGGGCAAAGGATCGGCGGGTATTTATAGGCTGTCGAAACTTGACGAATTGGGACTGGGCAATCCCTCCAGCCTCCCCTATTCCATCCGCATCTTGCTGGAGGCCGTCCTGCGCAATTGCGATGGCTATGTGGTCACTGAAGAGGACGTGAAAGAATTGGCAAAATGGAACGCCGCCGCACCGGCCAAAGCCGAAATTCCGTTCAAACCGTCGCGCGTGGTACTGCAAGATTTCACCGGCGTACCAGCGGTCGTTGACTTGGCGGCCATGCGCAGCGCAATGCAGCGACTGGGGGGGAATCCTCGTAAGATCAATCCGCTGATCCCAGTCGATTTGGTGATCGACCATTCGGTGCAGGTGGATCGTTATGGCTCAGCTGGCGCGCTGGAAGCCAACGTGGACCTCGAATTCAGCCGTAATCGCGAGCGGTACGAGTTTCTACGCTGGGGACAAAAGTCCTTCGCTAACTTCCGGGCCGTGCCGCCCAATGTTGGTATCGTCCATCAAGTCAACTTGGAATTCCTGGCCAAAGGGGTCTTCCTACGCGATGACCATGCTGGGCCAGTCGCCGTACCTGACACCTTGGTAGGCACCGACAGCCACACTACCATGATCAATGGCCTGGGTGTGGTCGGCTGGGGCGTGGGCGGAATCGAAGCCGAAGCCGTCATGCTCGGCCAACCACTTTACATGCTGATGCCAGAGGTCGTTGGATTCGAATTGACCGGTTGCTTGCCGGCCGGCGCGACGGCAACCGACCTGGTGCTAACCGCTACCGAAATTCTGCGGCAGGAAGGTGTCGTCGGGAAATTTGTCGAGTTTTACGGATCGGGCGTATCGGCCATGTCGCTGGCCGATCGCGCGACACTCGCTAACATGGCTCCAGAATACGGGGCCACGATGGGTTTCTTCCCGATTGACAGTGAAACACTGGCCTACCTGCGGCGGACTGGACGAACAAGCGAAGAAGTCGAGCTGGTCGAGCGATACACAAAAGAACAGGGGCTCTTCCGCACGGACGACTCCCCGGTTCCGACGTTTACCCGGAATTTGTCGCTGGACATTTCCACGGTTGAACCCTCGTTGGCGGGTCCCAAACGCCCGCAAGACCGCGTGGCGCTGTCCGCGATGAAGTCGCAGTTTCAAAAAAGCCTACGAGCGCCTTTGGCCGAGCGCGGTTTCGCATTGGATGATTCCGCGCTGCAGCGAACCGCCGCGGTCCAAAACGGCAGGCCCCACGAAATCACGCACGGCGCGGTCGTCATTGCTGCCATCACCAGCTGCACCAATACCAGCAATCCATCGGTAATGGTGGCCGCTGGTCTGCTGGCCCGCAACGCCGTCGAGCGAGGGTTGACCGTCTCGCCCTTTGTCAAAACCAGTCTCGCGCCGGGATCGCGTGTCGTGACCGACTATCTCGATCGAGCTGGTCTGTCCGAATACTTGAACCAACTTGGGTTTCATACCGTGGGCTACGGATGCACCACCTGCATCGGCAACAGCGGTCCTTTGCCGGAGGCGGTTGCCAGCGCCGTGACCGCAAGCCAGTTGGTGGCGTCGTCCGTTCTCAGCGGCAACCGAAACTTTGAAGGTCGCGTTAATCCACACGTGCAGGCCAATTACCTGGCCAGTCCGCCGTTGGTCGTCGCCTTCGCGCTGAGTGGCACTACCGATATCGATCTGACCACAGAACCACTTGGAAACGATCGCGACGGCAATCCAGTCATGTTGGCGGAAATCTGGCCGACACGAGAAGAGATCCAGCAAGTTGTCGATTCTGCGATTCAACCCGAAATGTTCTCGAAGCGTTACGACAGCGCCTTTGAATCCAACGATCGTTGGAACGCCATCGACGTCACCGAAGATGATCTGTACGTCTGGGATAATTCGAGCACGTACATCCAGGAGCCACCGTTTTTGATCGGCCTCTCACGCGAGCCGCAATCGATCCAATCGATCCAAGCTGCTCGCGTGTTATGTTTGCTGGGCGATTCGGTTACCACCGATCATATCTCTCCAGCGGGAGCGATTGCCCAAGACAGTCCGGCTGGCCGCTACCTGATCGAAAACGGCGTAGAACCACATGATTTCAACAGTTACGGTTCGCGCCGCGGTAACGATCGCGTGATGCATCGGGGAACGTTCGCAAATATTCGCATACGCAACCAACTTGCCCCTGGTACCGAAGGTGGTTGGACCCGTCATTTACCCAGCGGCGAGCAACTGGCCATCTACGACGCCGCCACCCGTTATCGAAAAGAAGGAACGCCCTTGGTCGTGTTGGCTGGAACGGAATACGGCACAGGCAGCAGCCGCGATTGGGCGGCCAAGGGAACCCAGCTACTGGGTGTCAAGGCAGTCATTGCGGCCAGCTTCGAGCGTATCCACCGCAGCAACCTGGTCGGCATGGGGGTGCTGCCACTGGAATTCGCCGGGGGCGACACCTGGCCGTCGCTGGGTCTTACCGGCGAAGAAACTTTTAGCATTGCGGTCTCCGACGACCTTCAACCCCGGTCCACCGTGTCGGTCGTGGCGAAATCGGAAACGGGAGGAGAGGAAAAGACGTTCGACACGGTCGTCCGCATCGACACCCCGGTGGAGATGGACTATTACCGCAACGGCGGCATTCTACAAACCGTGCTCCGCAAGCTGCTCGACGAGAGCTAAAAGGGAGGGCAAGGCTCCCGCCGAGCCACCTGCGCAGCCGGGAGGGCAAGGCTTTAGCCCGGATTATTCATGAATTCGATCGCGTTCGTCGTAAGCCATTTGTCCGTACAGAATTGCGGCTATCTTACCTATTTCACACTGCGCCAGCAGCAACACTAGCCCGAATGCGCAAGCGAGGAGAGCGACGGTGGTTCCACGAGCGCACTGAGTGTCG
>Ga0310121_10004147_pt1 | contig 12926 bp, 9 predicted proteins | sample CB27_Tmax_986_MG_FD_203504 | JGI IMG/M metagenome (GOLD analysis project Ga0310121, IMG submission 203504) | Marine microbial communities from Western Arctic Ocean, Canada - CB27_Tmax_986 | ecosystem: Environmental > Aquatic > Marine > Oceanic | place: Canada: Western Arctic Ocean | collected... | reverse complement strand
CGCGGCAAGGACGGCAAGGTCGTGCCCTACACCGCGGTGGGCAACGTCGACGAGGTACCGCGCTGCCTGGCGTGCCTGACAGCGCCGCAGTGGCGCGACTACGTCAAGCAGCACGTCGGGTCAGCCGTCGACGCCGGCGTCGATGCCGTCTACTTCGACAACGCTTACGACGGCTGCTACTGCCCACGCTGCAACGAGCGGTTCCGACGCTACACGAAGGATCGGCTCGGCGAGGCGCACGACATTCCCGAGAACATTGAATGGCTGGCCCACAACAAGCAGGGCTCGACCCCGCTGGCGATGGTCTGGTACGACTTCCAGCTCACCGAGATCGTCGACATCTACGCCGAGATAAAAGAGTTCGCCCTTTCCAAAAACGAGGATGTGTTGTTCTACACCAACGCGCACTCGTGCATTCCGGTTGACGAGATTGGCGACCTGATCCTCTCAGAGGACTGCTACCAGCCGTACTACGACGAAAAGAACGGGCTGACCACGAACATCGCGGTGCTCAAGTACCTGTACGCCGACGGCGGCGCGGACAAGCCGTTCCGCAGCGCGTTGCACCTGCTGCCGTGGAGTCTGGGCTTTCACCCGGTCGAGGACTACTCGACGCTGATCATGCACCACACGATCTACAAGCTGTCGATCGCCGAGGCGGCGTCTCAGGGCGGCAACTTCTACCTGTCCCCCGAAGGCGTCTTCCTGACAAGGCTCCTAGATGGTGATCCGGAAATCCTCGACGCATGGAAAGAGATCGGCCGGTACAACAAGTTCCTCGAAGAGCACAGCCACTGCTATCACAAGACGTATCAGCAGGCGAAGATCGGAATCATCACCGATGGCATCGTGCGCAAAGTCGAGCGCGAGGTGACCAATCACGATCTGCTCGAGTTGATGGCGCACCAAAACGTGTTGTACGAACTGATTCCCACGGAATATCTCAACCACCTCGACGTGCTCTTGCGTTTCGAGTTGGTGTTGCTGCCTGCCACGCGTTATCTCAGCGATGCGCAGGTCGACCTGCTGCGCGCCTACCAACGCCAAGGCGGCAAACTGCTAGGCATCACACCGGTCGCCACGCACGATGAAAATTACGACGAACGTACCGAGCCGGCCATGCGCGATGATTTCAAGAACGACTCGGCCGTGATGTTCGATCAGGAGTTGGCGGCCATCTTCCCGGACGAGGCACGGCGGTCGAACCTGATGGATACGATCCGCCGACTCGAGGGCGAGCCGTTGATCGAGATCGACCAACCCGGCGCGGTCGTCACCAACCTTTTCGCATCGCCCGACCGGATGCTGCGCGTCCTACACGTCGTCAATTATTCACGCGACACGGTCCGCAACATCCGGATCAGGCTAAACGGCGTGCAGGTCGACCAGGGCGGCGTCGAGGTGCTTTCTGCCGACGATGTGAGCAGGCAGATCACCGAGTTCAAGCGGGATGACCGCGGTATCGAATTTGTTCTATCGGAACTGTACATCTACAGCCTGGTGGTGGTCCATAGTTCGAACGATCAAGCATGACGAATTGCAATGAAGGAGTTTGATGATGACAGTGGCGACAGAAAACTTCGCAACAAGAGCGGACAGCGTCGGTTGCGAGTCGAAGCTGACGGCGTTTAACGTCGCGGCGGTGGCCGAGGCGATGGACACCGTGCAATCGCTGAAGGGCACGAGCGCGGGCCTTAAGACCATCCAGACACGCGAGGGCGACTGGAAGAGTTGGGATCCGGACGTGTTCGGTGTCGACGAGGCGACCGAGGGCGGATACCTGCAACGCGCCAAGGAACTGGGCAAACCGATCGTCATGCTCTCGGAGGAAACGGATCGGGTCGAGATCAACCTCGATGCCGGCGGCGATCCGATGTACTGCGTATCCGACCCGTTCGACGGGAGTTGGCTTTTCAAGCACCAACTTCCCATCTGGTGGTATTCGTCGCTGGCGTTTTTCAACAAGGATTTCTCGCCGATTTGCGCCGCGACAGGTGACGTGAATCAAAAACTGATCGCCTTTGCCGACGACAATGGCGCGTATCTCGTGTCCGTCGAGGATGACAAGATCACCAACAAACACCGGCTCAACGAACAATTTCGCCAGCAGATCGCCGGTGATGCGCCGAGGGACTTGGCCGACATCTGCATCGAATCGTACGGCCTCAAGCCCAAGAAGTTTCTCAAGCCACTGCTTGAGAAGTACGGTGAGTTGCTCTACTCGGTCAAGATGTACTACCCCAACGGTGGTCCGTATGCGTTCGTCGACGTGGCAACGGGCCAGGTTGATGCCTATTTCGCCGTCAGCCAGCCGTTCGTCGACGTCTTCTCCGGTATCGAAATCGCGCGTCAAGCCGGCGCGGTGATCAGCGATTTCGAGGGCAATCCGTTTCATCTTCAGACTGACAACCCGAGAACGACCTACGACGTGTTGGCCAGCCGCAACCAGAATCTGCACGACCAGATCCTGGCGAAGCTGGCCCAATGCAAGTGATAAGGAGACGATATAAATGTCAGAGGTAATCAGACTCGCGGACCTGCCCGCCGATCAGGTACCCGAGAAATTGCGGACCGAATACTATTTCGACTTCAACGCCCACCCATTTGACCACGCGGCGGTGGTAACCGAGGCGAAATCGGTCGTCGACGTGCTGAGCAATATCAGCGGCTACGCCAAGAACTGGCTCGCCGCGAAGGCCGACGAGATGGGCAAGTCCGGCTCTGCCAAGCTTTACACCGAGAAGGATTTTCCCGGCCGCGGCACGGGCAGTTTCCGCGCGATCGTCGCCGACGGAGCACAGTTCGACCCGATGTACTACGTCGGCAGCGCCGAAGGCGAGACGCCCGGGACGCTCATGCTCGACTCGGGCGCCAAGTGGCTGGGCGCCACCGCGTTTCTCAACGAGGGCGACGTCTACATCGGTGCAGAAAGTCTCGTCGAGCCCGGCGTGGGCATCAAGGGCCCGACTATTGCCATGAAAGGCAACGATCTGCGTCAAGGCACGTACCTGCGTGGCAACGTGATCATTGGGTCCAACTCCGGTGGCAATGCTTTCCGCGGCGAGCTTAAAAACGTCGTCATGATGGACGACGCCAACTTCCCCCACCCATCGTATCTGGGCGACAGTGTCTGTGGATTTGCCACACACTTTGGCAACCAGGTCACCGCTGCGAACCTGGGTATTTTCCAGGGACTGCGCGATCGCGCGGACCGGACGACCATCACGGTCCCGATCAACGGCCATCGGTACGACCTGGGCATCATCAAGATGGGCGTGGTCATGGGCGATTTTTCACAGATCGGCTGCAGCAGTGTGGTGGCGCCGGGGACGCTGATCGGCCGCAACTGCGTCGCCTACGGGCTTTGCAACATCGACCGCGGACTCTACGACGCGCACACGCTGTTCAAGAACAAGGCGATGGACTCCGACGTCGTGCAGGTCGTATCGGTCGATCCGAACCGGGTCTAACCCATGCCCGACCAGATCGGTGAGCTGAGCGTCGAGCGGTATCAATCGCTGGCGGCGTCTGCGAGCCGGGGCGATCGCAACGCGTTGCTCGAACGGGCGGCCTCGCTGCACGGGTCGCGCGCCGAGGCGATGGCGACGGCTCGAACGTTTGCCGAGTTGATCAACCATTTCATCGAGCGATTCGGCAAGGATCGACGGGTTTGCCTGTACGAGTCGCCGGGTCGCGTCAACCTGATGGGGATGCACGTCGATCATCGCGGCGGAATCGTCAACCCGGTGGCGACCCGCCAGCGCGTTCGCGCGGTGTGCGGCAGGCGTGAAGACGACCTGATCCACGCCGTCTCGCAATCGGGCGGATTCGGTGAAAGTGAGTTTCGCATCAGCGACCGACTGCCGCGGCAAAAGCTTCGCTCGCTCGAAGACTGGCTCAACTGGAGCGAGCAGCAGTCGGAGGCGCTGGGCGGCGGCCAAGACTTCATCAACTATTTCGCCTGCGGGCCGTTGTACGCCGCCTGCTTCATCTACCCGTGGGGCGAGTCATTTGCCGGAGCCGATTTTGTCCTCGATTCGGACCTTCCTCCGTCGGCGGGTTTGTCATCATCGTCGTCCATTGTCATCCTCGCAACCGACTTTTTCCTGCGCTGCAATCGCAGGGGCGCCGACGACCTGTCGCTCGAGCAGACCCTTGAAGTCTACGGTCACGGGGAGTGGTACATCGGAACGCGTGGCGGCACCGGTGATCATGCGGCGATCAAGCTGGGCCGCCGTGGCGAGGTGCTGCCGGTGATCACCACGCCCCAATTGCGCCCCCTCGACCCGGTACCGGCGCCCGACGGGTGCGACATCATGCTGTACCAGTCGGGCGACAAGGCCAACAAATCGGTGGAGCCTTATAAAACCGGTTTCAACGCGCCAATCGTGGCGTATCAAGTCGGTGAAATGTTCCTCGCCGAGTTCCTGCGTGCACACCGCCCCGGTGAGTACGAAGCGCTTCTGGCCGGGCGAGATACGCTCGACGCCAAGCATCGACGCATCTACCTCGGTGACGTGATCAGCGAACGGTTGCTTTCCGATCAACAGATATACGATTTTCTCTGCGGACTACCCCAGCGCATGAGCAAAGCCGAGGTGCTAAAAAGGTTTGCTGACCAGGCTGAGAGCTTCCAGGCGGGCATCCATGAGATCGACCCGCCGCCAGGCGGCTATTCGGTACGCGACGTCAGCGCGTTTGGGTTCGGTGAATGCATGCGCAGTCGAGACGCCGGCCGAGTGCTCGCCGCCGGCGACGCGCAGACTTTCGCCGACATGTTGAACGTCTCGCAACTTGCCGACCGCGTCACCGACGTTTCGGATGAACAGAGTGCACAAATCAAGTTCCTCGAGAGCGACACATTGCAGCAGATGCGGCGGCAGCGTTTCCCGATTCGAAGCATCGCCGGCGATTACCACGTAAGCACCGCAAACGTCGACCGCATGGTGTCGATCTGCCTGGACTGCCCGAACGTGCTCGCGGCGCGCTTGAGCGGCGCGGGACTGGGCGGCATGTTGATCGTCCTGGGCGAAAAGGGTTTTGATCAGGCGCTCGACCCGATACTGCGGCGGCGGTATTACGAGCCACTGGACAAGCCGCTTGAAAAAATCCGAATTGAGCCGTCACAGGGCGCCGGGTTTATTTAACTCGTGTAACTGACAGGCCGAACAGGTGATTCCCCTTGTTCAACCGCGACCCACAGGGGCGCCGCTGATCACTCGCTTCCGGCTTGCGGGCAAACGTTATGCCAGTTCACTTAGTTGCCTGGCATCGCCCAGCTTCGGGCACAACTGGTCGATCTGAACGGGTTGGCCGGTCTGGAACGATACGTTGGCCGCAGCGCCGATGAGGATGGACGCGGCGCCCTGCGCGTGCCCGGCGCTGCGCCCCCAGGGATCGTCGGGCGGGATCGGCGCAAAGATCTGTTCCTGAATCTTCGGATCCCCGCCGCCGTGGCCGCCCGTGGCCCTCTTGATCGGCACCTCGTAGCTTTCGGCGAACAGCGGATAAATCATCAGGCGCATCGTCTTGAGGATGTCGGCATCCGCTTCCTGATCGGTCAGCGCCGGAATGGCCGAGGTCTGGTGTATCTCTTCGTACTCCAAGCGGCCCTTCGTACCATTGATGGCAACGCGCCAGCCCTCGTATGGCATGTACGTGTTCAACGAATAGTTCAGCGTCACACCGGTGCGATAGCGCACGAGCACGCTCATCGTATCCTCGATGGTGATATTGTCACCGAACACGTTGCGGTCGCGCACGTAGCCATCGTATTGCTCTGTCTCGTAATAAAGCTGTCGCGTCGTGTCATCCTTCAGCAGGTTCATCGCAAACGGGTCATCCCCGCTGTCCTCGTTCGTGTACCGGTCGTACTTGACGTCAATTCCCCTTCTTTCAGCGTTCTCGCGTCCATAAAATGCCAATCGGCCCATACCGAACACCGTCTGCGGCACCGCGTCGATCCACCAGTTGACCAGGTCAAAATGGTGCGTGGATTTGTGCACCATCAACCCGCCCGACTTGTCCTTCTCGCGATGCCATCGGCGGAAATAGTCAGCTCCGTGGTTGGTGTCGAGCATGTAATCCATGTTCACGTGGATCACCTCGCCGACCACACCCTCACTCAACACTTTGCGCACCATGGTCGGACCGGGACCCCAGCGATAGTTGAACGTCACGCGTAGCTTCCTGCCCGTGCGCTCGATCGTCTCGAGAATGGCGCAACACTTGTCCGCATCGATGGTCATCGGCTTCTCCGTGATCGCATCACAGCCCAATTCCATCGCACGGATGATGTACTTGTGATGAAAGGCGTCCACCGTCGTGACGATGATGCAGTCCGGCCGCGTCCGCTCAATCATCTGATCGAAGTCGGCGGCGGCGAACTCGGGCACCTCGTGGTAACCCAACTCCTCGACCAGCCGGCGGTTGTGGTACGCCATGCGGCCGGGGTTGACGTCACAGAACCCGACCAACTCGCAATGATCCTTGTGCAGCCCGACGATCGGGTCAACAAACATCGGGATGCGTCCGCCGGTGCCGACGATCGCATAGCGCTTTTTTTCATTGTCAGTCATGGTCGCGGATTTCACTCCCCACCGTTGAACGACGCGGTTTGCCCCGTGTATTCACAGCCGACTTGAAAAATATTGATCTTAACAAACGGCGGTCAGCCTGTCCCATCGAGCCGGCGCACGAGCTTGAGCCCCTTGCGGATCCAGTCGCGCATCGCCGGGTTTTCACAATCTGTCCTGTAAAGCCGCAGGATGTCGTCCTGCTCGCCCAGCGTTCGCCGTGCATACGTGCGCGAGGCGCCGGCCATGTCGAGCGTCGCGATGACCAGCCGTTGCTCAAACGACCCCGCTTGATCCAGCACGTTGCCCGCCGGATCGACAATCATCGAGTTGCCGTGTGATGTATCTAGCCGGGTCATGTCGCGCACGTCGGCGGGCGGGTTGCACATCACGGCAAAGACGCCGTTCTCCGCCGCCCGGCTGATCTGCATCGAGCGGTAGCCCAGCAGCTTGCCCTCGGAATCGAGCCCGCTTTCATTGTTGGCGATGAAGACGATCTGTGCGCCGGCGGCCACGCCAAGCCGAGCCAATTCCGGGTAACGCAAGTCATGGCAGATGATCGCCGTGCAATCTACGCCGGCAACTCGAAATATCACCGGCCCGGTTCCGGGGGCCACCCACGACTCGCCCGCTCGCCACGTCTTGGCGTATCGACCCAATGCCACACCCTTCTCATTGATGATGAGCAGATCGTTGTAGTACCTGCCGGCAGATTCGCCGATCGAGCCCACCAGCACCGCCAGGCCCAATTGCTTTGCCAGTCGCTGGATACTGCGCTCGACGCGACGAACCTGCTGCATGTCCAGGATAATTTTACGCCTGGTCGCCTTGGACACGGGCATACCGGTCAGCGCACCTTCATGAAAAAGGACAATACGGCACTTGTTCCGGTGCGCCTCGCGGATTGAGGAACGGATCAGCTTCGCATTCTCCACCACGTCGCGATCGGTGGTAAGCACTTGCGCCGCGGCCACCTTGATATATCCACGCGCCATTTCGATCACCTTGTCCGCAACAAGTGTATCGCCTTTCCCAGCCCACAGCCGCAAACATAACCGCGACGAAGCTGATATGCTAGGCGGTTCATGGCATCCAGCCGGCGACTTGGCAAGCCAGCAACCACACTGGAGTTGGAATCAGCCGACAATGAAGACACAACTTTTCGACCTATCGGGCAAGGTCGCGCTTGTGACGGGGGGCGCCAGCGGGATCGGCCAGGCGATCGCCGCTGCTCTCGCGGCACACGGCGGCCACGTACTCATTGGATCACGCACCGCCGACAAAGTCGAGCAGGCCGCCAAGCAACTCAACCAGGACGCCGAAGGCGACAACGAGGATCCGAAGGTCGCCGGCGTGGTGCTCGACGTGACCCACGACAACTCCGTCGAACGCGGCGTGCGCAAGGCCGTCGATCTTTTCGGCAGGCTCGATATCCTGGTCAACAGCGCCGGCGTCATGCTGCGCACGCCGACGTTTGACCTCACGCCGCAACAGTTTAATGACGTGCACGAGACGCACGTGACCGGCACGCTGCGCTGCGCCCAGGCGGCCGGCCATTTCTTTCGCGAGCAGCACAACGGATGCATCATCAACATGGCGTCCGTCAGCTCGTTCGTGGACCTGATCGAGGTGGCAGCGTATGGGGCGGCGAAGAATGCGGTGCTCGGACTGACGCGGAGCCTGGCCAACGAATGGGCGAGGTACGGCATCCGTACCAACGCCATCGCGCCGGGATTCGTCCCGACCGACCTGAACCGCAAGATGCTTGAGAACACTGACCGGGGCCGGCGGGTTCTCGAGAATACCCCGATGGGTCGGTTCGGCAGGACCGACGAAATCGCCGGCGCCGCGGTGTTCCTGGCGTCGCCAGCGGCGTCGTTCGTTAACGGACACACCCTGACGGTCGATGGCGGTTACCTGGCCAGCGGTATCGGCGCCAGCTTTGCGCCTTGGGCGCCCGAACCGAACCCGTGACGTGACCGGCCAGGTTCACCATCAGTCCCCGGCCCTTGCGGACGATTGCCGCAACCGAGATGATTGCTCACATGGCAAACATCATCATTGATGAGGCGATGGTTACCGACGAGTTGGTTGCCGGCCTGCGCGCGATCCGCAACGAGTTTGCATATCGATTCGCCGGCCAAGATGGTCTACGCGTCGCGTTCGAACGGTTGGCGGCAGACGCAGGTCATTCCTTGCATATACAGGCGGACGGCACGACCGCAACCGTGCGATACAAACGCAAGACGGATGCGTTTCGCGCACTGGGTCGGTTGCTGGGCGCCGACACCGACCATGCGCTCGACCCCGCCACCGAGACCTGCCGGTTCGATATGCTCGGCGTGATGATGGACGCATCACGTAATGCGGTGCTGCTGCCGGAGGCGGCGCGGTCGCTGCTGTGCCGATTCGCGATGATGGGCATCAACGTGGCGATGCTGTATGCCGAGGACACCTACGAGGTTCCCGGCGAACCGTGGTTCGGTTACCTGCGCGGCCGATACACGCACGACGAGTTGGTTGGGCTCGACCGGTTCGCCGGTGATCTGGGCATCGAGATGTTCCCGTGCATCCAGACGCTCGGTCACATGGGCCAGGCCCTGCAATGGCCGGCGCTCGCCGAGCATCGCGACACCGGTGATGTGTTGCTGGCCGACGACGACAAAACTTACACGTTGATAGAGAAGATGATCACGGCCGCCAGCACGCCCTTTCAATCAAATCGCATCCACGTCGGCATGGACGAAGCCAGCGGTATCGGGCGTGGCCGGTACCGGGCCCTGCACGGCGAGAAGCCCCCGCTGGAGATCTTCAACCGCCACCTGTGCCGTGTCAGTGAGATCTGCCGCCGACTCGGACTCAAGCCGATGATCTGGAGCGACATGTACTTTTCGCTCGGGTCCGAATCGGGCGATTATTACGATGAGAAATGGTCGATCCCCGGGCACGTGCTCGACGACGTGCCTCGCGACGTGCAACTGATCTACTGGGACTACTACCATCACGACACAGCGTTTTACGAGCGTCACATCGATCGCCATCGCCAACTGGGCGGCGACCCGATCATGGCCGGCGGCGTGTGGACCTGGAACCGGTTCTGGTCGGCGTTGCCCTACACGTTCCATGTCAATGAGGCGTGCATGCAGGCGTGCAAGACGAAGAAGCTGCGCGAAGTGTTCGTCACCATGTGGGGCGATGACGGCGCCGAAGGCGATATCTTCTCGTGCCTGGCCGGCGTGCAGTTCTTTGCCGAGCACGGCTATCACGACGAGGTGAATTTGGATGCGATTCGCGCCAACTTCCGGGGCAGTTGCGACGCCGATTTCGACGACTGGTGTACGGCCAGCGAACTCGACGCCGTGCCCTGGCTGGACGAGCCGGCAAGATCGATCGTCAACGTCAGCAAAGCGCTGCTGTGGCAGGACCCGCTGCTGCCGCTGTTCGATCCACAGGTGCAAGGCTGCCAGCCGCGCAAGCATTATGCGCAGCTTGCCGACAGGCTGTTTGCCGCGTGCAAGAAGACACCCGGCGCCGCGAGGTTGGAACTGCCGGCGCGCGTCGCCCAGGTACTGTCACTCAAATGCGAGCTGCGCGACAAGCTGCGCACGGCGTACCTGGCCGGCGACCGCAAGCAACTGCGATGCCTGCTCGATGAAGACATCAACTCACTGGTCGCCGCCGCCCGGGCGTTGTATAAGTATCACCGCGCCACCTGGCTTAAAACCAACAAACCGTTCGGCCTCGAAGTGCTCGAGCAGCGCTACGGCGGCCAGTGCGCCCGGCTGGAAAGCATGCGTGATCGACTGGCCGACTACCTAAGCGGCGACGCCGACACCATCGCCGAGCTGGACGAAATGATGCTGCGAATTCACGACCACTTCGAGAGCCAGAACCTGGTCATCAACCACGGCCGCGCCGTTACGCCAAGCCGTATCAGGTAAGTTGTCCGGCGGGGGCCAAACGTCCAGTGACTTCATCGGCGGTGTAATCATCGACCAGCTCGACGACGAAACGCGTCGCTGGGCGCACGATCTGGGGCGACGCCTGGCGGAAATTGCGAAGTGAATGGGCGCCGACTGACCTGCACAACCAGGCACCACTGATATAATACCGCTGATGTTCACCATCGAAGACAAAGTTGTCGTCTGGCCCGAACTGGGGCAAAACCCCTCGGTCGGGCGTGTCGCCAACGGTGACCTGCTCGTGCTGTATGCCGACCTGACGGACGTGATGGCGGGTGCCCGTCATTTTCTCGTGCGCTCGGACGATGGCGGGCACACATGGTCGAAACCACAATTGGTCGTGGAATCGGACCTGCCCGACGGCGGTGTGGGCGGCACACTGACATGCCTAGATGATCTGTGCCTGATCTCGTATCTCGAGGGCTCGGACCTCAAGCGCAAGCCGAAGAACCTGAAGCGCAGCCGAATCATCCATTCGACCGACGGCGGGCGAACGTGGTCGAAGCCACGCCCGATCAACGAGCAGGTGGACGCGGCGATGCCGCTGTCGCCGTTCGGAAAAATCATCCGGATCCGGGCAACCGGCGAGTTGCTGATGCCCGCCTACTGGTGGGCCATCGCAGCCGAACGGCGCGCAACGGGCGGGCAAGACAACATCCTCAGCTCGACCGACGATGGCGCGACGTGGTCGCTAAAGGGCCACATCACACGCGATCCCGCCCTGGAGGGCTATTTCATCGGTGAAACCGAGATGATCGAACTGGCCGACGGCCGGTTGCTGGCAATCACACGCGGCAACGCCGAGCCGGCCAGCCGAGTGCCGTTCGGTTTTCGCAGCATCTCACAAGACGGCGGCGCGACCTGGGACACCGAGCAGATCAACATCGCTATCTGCGAGCCACGCCTGATCCGCACGCAGGACAACCGGATCCTGCTGCTGGCGCGTTCATGGCCGGGCAACATCGTGTTCTACTACCGACCGCTGCGCGACGACGAGCGCGAACCAGGCTCGAGCCAGAAGGAAACCGTCGACGTACAAGTGCTTGACGATTACCGAACGCCGGTGCGCGAGTTCGGCCTCACCCTGTTTACCACAAATGATGACGGGCGCACCTGGCAACCCATGCTGACCATGCAGAATCCTCGCCCCGACAGCGTCGCCAAGTATCGCGAAATGACGGCCGCGAACCCGTTGCTCGGCCATCGCTACCAAGCCGGATACGGCGACATCGTCGCACTCGGTGACGACCGCTACTTTGTCGCATACCGCGAGGCTGACCCGCTGATGCCCGATCTACGCCCGGGGCTGACCTACAGCCATGCCTTTCAACGCTTTATCGCGGGCAACATCGTTCGCATCCGCTGAGACTCGCCGCTTGGCTGCGCTCCGATAACGCACTCGATGGGAGAAAGACCCGCGCGGATTATGACGATAGTATTGTCTGTATGTGCCTCCTGGCACGCACCCGGGTGTAACAGGAGCGTGTGATTCCCATGTTGATTGATCGATCATATCGCAAACATCCGATGGGGCGGGCGGCGATGCGGTTGGTGCAGTCGGTATTCGAACTGATCCAACTGTTTCCCGACAGCGAAAAGAGCGGAATGGCCTCCATGCTGAAACGCACGGCGGCGTCAATCCCACCGAAGATTGCCAATACATTCATGCAGGACGAACCGGCCGACGCCGCCAAGGCGCTCGAGTCGGTGATCGTTTCGCTCCGCGAACTGGCGGGCTATTTAGACGTGGCGCAACAGCTTCGCATGACCAACCGCCGGCACTTTCGCCGACCGCGACGCCGGGCCAATACCCTGTATGCTCGGGTACGTGAAGTTCTCGATGCGATCGAGGCCTTCGAGGCGCAATCGCCACAACCGCAGTTTCACCTCGCGGCGTGATCATTTCCACCCGACGGCTTCGTGTCCCTTCGCGTGCAAGCACCTTTCGACGAATCGGCACCGAACCGGGTCCGGCTCATCCGACCTGAACAGCCCGCTCATGAAACTACCCGCGCCGGCCGCAGCGCAGCATCAAGGGCGGCGGCCGCCGCGAGCAACACCCCTACCCACAGTATCCACGCCCGACCTCCGCGGATCATGGTTCATGCTCCCGGTGAGAGGCCCCGCTCGCCCATTTGGCATATTGTACGTCACGAGTCTTCCACCGATGCCCACCGAGCACAAAATGCGGACGACGCGCGACGGACCGGTCGTGGTCAGCGAGCGGACACTGCGCGCCATGGTCGCGATTCGGCGTGACAAGCTGCTGGCAGCGTTGTACGGCGAGGTCGTCATGTCACAATCCACTCACGACGCGATGAGGGACGAGATCAGCGGCGACACGCCCCGGCCCTGGCTGCGCGTGGAAGCGGATCGGCCGGAACAGACG
>Ga0310121_10004146_pt1 | contig 12926 bp, 9 predicted proteins | sample CB27_Tmax_986_MG_FD_203504 | JGI IMG/M metagenome (GOLD analysis project Ga0310121, IMG submission 203504) | Marine microbial communities from Western Arctic Ocean, Canada - CB27_Tmax_986 | ecosystem: Environmental > Aquatic > Marine > Oceanic | place: Canada: Western Arctic Ocean | collected... | reverse complement strand
CACAGCCAGGTGCCCCCAGGTGGCGGCCCGATACAGCCGCCGGACGCGCCGCCGCACGAGCGCCTTGGAGAGCCCCTGGTGCGCGGCGTCGTTCTTGGCCACCACCATCAGCCCCGAGGTGTCCCGATCCAGCCGGTGCACGATTCCGGGACGGAGTGCGCCCCCGATCCCCGAAAGATCGCGCACGTGGTACAGGAGGGCGTTCACCAAGGTGCCGTGCGCGTGCCCGGCCGAGGGGTGGACGACCAGCCCCGCCGGCTTGTCCACCACCACCAGGTCCGCGTCCTGGAAGACGATCGTGAGGGGGATCGGCTCGGGCTTGGCGGCGAGCGAGGCGGGCGACGGCACCTCGACGACCAGCCGCTGACCTCGGGCGAGCACCTCGGACTTGCGCGGCGGCCTGCCGTCAAGGCGGATCCGGCCCTCCTCGAGCAGCCGCTGCACGCGCGTGCGCGAGAGCCCGAGGGCGGACGCGACGAACACGTCGAGCCGCACACCGGCGTCTTCGGGGCCGACCTTGAGATCAGCGGTCACCCGCTCTCGGGCGCCACCGCCACCGCGACCCGCACCTCGAGACCATCCCCGACCGACCCGGGGAACCCGTCCGAAACGGGCTCGTACGCGACCGCGTGCGCGAGTGTCTCCTCGGCGAGGAAGCGCTCGTACGCGCGCGCGGCGGCCACCACCTCGCGACCCGCCTCGACCGTGAGCCGGATGCGGTCGGAGACGTCCAACCCCGCGTCCCGGCGCGCCTGCTGGACCACGCGCACCAGATCGCGCGCGATCCCCTCCGCCTCGAGCTCGGGGGTCACGCTCGTATCCAGCAGCACGAGCCCGGAGCTCCCCGGCAACTCGGCCGTCGCGCCCCGGTCCCGCGACACGAGCCGCCGCTCGTACTCCGCCTCGAGCAGCTCGATTCCAGCCGCCACGACCCGCCCCTCCGGGGTCGTGGTCCACTCCCCTGCCTTCACCGCCCGGATTACGGCCTGCACGTCCTTGCCCAGGCGGGGACCGGCTAGGCGCGCGTTGACGGTCAGCTCGAAGCGCCCGTGTGCGGCCACGGCCTCCGTGAGCTCGACCTCCTTGACGTTCACCTCGTCCCGGATGATGTCGGCGAACTCGGCCAGGCGCGCGACATCGGGCGCGGCCAACCGCAGGCGGGGGAGGGGAAGCCGGACGCGCAGCTTGTTGGCGGTGCGCAGGGCGAGCGCGGACGAGCACACTTCTCGAACGCGGTCCATCCTCTCGACGAGCGCCGGGTCGCCGGGGAGCTCGTCGACCAGTGGCCAGTCCGCGAGGTGCACCGAGCGCCCGCCGGTGAGTCCCCGCCAGATCGTCTCGGTGACCAGGGGAAGCAGCGGCGCGGCCACCCGGCACGTGACCTCGAGCACCGTGTGCAGGGTGTCGATCGCGTCCCGGTCCCCCGCCCAGAAGCGGTCGCGCGAGCGCCGCACGTACCAGTTCGTGAGCACCTCGAGGAACTCGCGCACCGTGCCGCACGCACCCGCCAGATCGTAGGCGTCCAGCTGGGCCTCGACGTCCGTGACCAGCTCGTTGGTCTTGGCCAGGACGTAGCGGTCCAGCACGTGGCGCGAGTCGGTGCGCCTCCGCCCCTCGATGCCCTCGGCGTTCGCGTAGAGAGCCAGGAAGTAGTACGAGTTCCAGAGCGGCAGCAGCACCTGTCGCACCCCCTCGCGGATCCCCTTCTCGGTGACCATCAGGTTGCCCCCGCGCAGGATCGGACTCGCCATCAGGAACCAGCGCATGGCGTCGGAACCATCCCGCTCGAACACCTCGCCCACGTCCGGATAGTTCTGGCGGGACTTCGACATCTTCTGCCCGTCGTTGCCCAGCACGATCCCGTGCGCGAGGCAGGTGCGGAACGCGGGCCGATCGAAGAGGGCGGTCGCGAGTACGTGCAGCGTGTAGAACCACCCGCGCGTCTGACTGTTGTACTCGACGATGAAGTCGCCGGGATAGTGGTGCTCGAACCACTCCGCGTTCTCGAACGGGTAGTGCACCTGCGCAAAGGGCATCGAGCCCGACTCGAACCAGCAGTCGAGCACCTCGGGTACCCGACGCATGGTCGAGCGCCCGCTCGGATCGTCGGGATTGGGGCGCGTGAGCTGGTCGATGTAGGGGCGGTGCAGATCCGGCGGCCGCACCCCGAAGTCGCGCTCCAGCTCGTCGAGCGAGCCGTACGCGTCCACGCGTGGGTAGGCGGGATCGTCGGAGATCCACACCGGGATGGGCGAGCCCCAGTAGCGGGTCCGCGAGATCGACCAGTCGCGCGCGTTCTCCAGCCACTTGCCGAACTGGCCGTCCCGGATGTGCTCGGGCACCCAACGGATCTGCTGGTTCAGCTCCACCATGCGGTCCTTGACGCGCGTGACCGCGACGAACCAGGAGCTCACCGCACGCTGGATGAGCGGGCTGTCGCAGCGCCAGCAGTGCGGATATGCGTGGTCGTAGGTGTCGTGGCGCACCAGCGCCCCGGTGGACTTCAGATCCTTGATGATCGCCTTGTTCGCATCGAAGACCTGGAGCCCCTGGTAGGGCGGCACCTGCGCGTCGAACTCGCCGCGCGAGTCCACCGGGGTGACCGGCTCGATGCCATGAGCATCGGTGACCGCCTTGTCCTCCTCACCGTACGCGGGTGCGAGGTGGACGATTCCGGTCCCGTCCTCGGTGGTGACGAAGTCGGCATCCAGGATGCGGTGCGCCTGCTCCTGCCGTCCGGTGAAGAAGTCAAACACGGGCTCGTAGGGCGTATCCACGAGGGAGGCGCCCGCGAAGCGCGCAAGCACCGGCGGAGCGTCGCCGAGCTCGCGGGCGTAGGCCGGAACGCGGGCCTCCGCGAGCAGGAACCTCCGGCCCTCGAGCTGGCCCTGCGCCTCGACGACCACGTACGTCACGTCCGGGTGCACCGCAGCTGCCAGGTTCGAAGGGAGCGTCCACGGGGTGGTCGTCCAGACCAGCGCCTCCACCCCGGCGAGCTCCGGGACCTGGGACCGCAGCTTCAGGGCGACGGTGATCGCCGGGTCCTGACGGTCCCGGTAGACGTCGTCCATCTTGGTTTCGGTGTTCGAGAGCGGGGTCTCGCAGCGCCAGCAGTACCACAGCACGCGGAAGCCCTCGTAGATGAGCCCCTTGTCCCACAGGCTCTTGAACGCCCACAGCACGCTCTCCATGTAGTCCAGGTCGAGCGTCTTGTAGTCGTTCTCGAAGTCGACCCAGCGCGCCTGCCGCGTCACGTAACTCTTCCACTCGTCCGTGTAGCGGAGCACGGAGGCGTGGCAGGCGTCGTTGAACTGCGCGATGCCCATCTCCTCGATCTCGACCTTGTGCGAGATCCCGAGCTGCTTCTCGGCCTCGAACTCCGCGGGCAGACCGTGGCAATCCCAGCCGAAGCGGCGCTCCACCCGGCGGCCACGCATCGTCTGATAGCGCGGGATCACGTCCTTCGCGTAGCCGGTAAGCAGATGGCCGTAGTGCGGGAGGCCGTTCGCGAAGGGAGGGCCATCGTAGAAGACGAACTCGTTGGTGCCGTTCATCCCGGCGTCGCGGGCCTCGACGCTCGCCTGGAAGGTACGGCCCTCTTCCCAGTGGGCGAGGACGTCCCGCTCGAGCGCGGGAAAGGAGGGCTGGGAAGGGATGGGGTCGGCACCGGTGTGCCCGCCGGAGCGAGCCCTCAGGTACGGCACGGTACGCTCCTCGTAGGTCGCCTCGCAGTCCGGGCGCGCGGCACTTGCAGGCACTTCTGCCGCTGCGCCACCCGGGGACGACGCGCACGACCGCCGTGCGCTCCGCGGTACCACCCCGTTTGTCCGCGCGCCCCGGCCGGGCCGCGCGCGGACCGCTCGTTCGTGCGGCTGTCTCGGGCCGCGCCCGCCGGTTCTACTGAGGCTCCTCGCGCCTGCGGCGCCTGGGCCCGTTCTTCCGGTCGGCTCCCCGGTGATGGCCGGATCGAAGCCGTACGACTGATCTTTAACTCGAGACAGCGCTTCCGGGAGTACGTCTCAGTCCAGCCGGGCCGCCAGGTCGCGGAGGATGCCCACCGCGTGCGCGCGAGCGTGCGCACCGCCCCGCACCACCAGCAGCGCCAGGACGCGCATTCCCATGTGGCGCGCCACGATCACCTCGGGCACCGCGGCGCATCCCGCCAGCTCCGTGCCGAGCTCCCGCAACACCGTGTACTCCTCGGCCGTCGCGAGGTTCGGGGCTGGAACGGCCGCGAGCACACCCTCGCCGAGGGTGACGCCCCTCGCCGCCGCGATCTCGTGGGCGAGCGTCCGCAGAGGCCCGTCGTACGCCTCCGACAGATCCGGGAAGCGCGGGCCCAGCGCCTCGAGATTGGGGCCGACTAGCGGGTTGTCGCCGAGCAGGTTCAGGTGATCGGAGACGAGGGTGAGATCGACGGGGCCGGGCCCGGGCCCACTCGCGGAGCGAGGGGAGGCAGCGGGGAGCGCGGCTAAATCTGTGAGCGCGACGGCCGTGCCGGTCGCGAAGAGCACGTCGGCTCCGAGCAGGTAGGCGAGGCGCACAGGGAGCCCACGCGCACGCACCCCCGGATCGGACGCGGGGACGGTCCAGGCCGCCACGGCAGCGCCCTCGAGCCGGCCGAGGAGGAGATCACACCAGGGTGGAAGCACCGCGGGAAGGTCCTGCGCGCCGAGCGCGGCGGTGTCTTCGATCGCCTCGCCGAGCTGTGCGAGCTCCGGGTCCAGAGCCAGCGCGACGCGGGGGATCAGGTCGGTCCGCACCCGCACCGCCTGCACCCCCGCGCGCAGGCGCTCCATCGTGACCGGCTCCGGCGGGCCGACGGGCGCGCTAATCTTCGAGGCGGGAGGCGCCCTCCGGATCGCCCCGTCCGGAGAGCCAGAGCTCGCCGGGAGCCGCGGGGCCCTTCCCCGATACCGGGCCCGATGCGGGGCCGGGCTTCGGCTCGCCGGAGCGCGGGGAGCTCCCGCCGCGCGGCTCCGCCGGCTGCGTACCTATTCCATCGCCTCCCCCGTCACCTCCCCCCTCCCTCTCCTCCGGGCCCGACCGCCCCCCCGACAGCTCCAGCTCGACCGGGCGCTCGTCGAGCGGGCTCCGCCCCTCCTCCACCATCACCACGTCCAGCTCGCGCTCGAGCAGTACGCGGAAGGCGCGCAGAACGCGCGCGCGCTTGCGCTCCAGCTCCTCGAGCGCGGCGCGCCGCTCCTCGACGCGGCGATCGGCCTCGGCGAGCACTTTGCGCACCTCCACCTCAGCCTCCCGGCGCGCGACCTCGGCCTCGCGGCGCGACTGCTCGCGCATCTCCTCGCGCAGCTCCTGCGCGGTCACCAGCGCGTCCTGGATCGCCCGTTCGCGGCTGGATTGGGCGTCCACCTGGGCCTGGAGCCGCTCCGCGCGCTCGCGGAGCCCGATCGTCTCCTTGACCAGCTCCTCCATCCGCTCGGCGACGAGATCGATGAAGATGTCGACCTCCTGGGGCTCGTAGCCGCGCATCGACTTCTTGAAGTCGCCGCGCTTCTTCCGAACATCCAGGGGAGTCAAATCGATCATCGTGGTGGTCTCCTGAGAGGCCCAGCTAGCCCCGTTCGCCGAACAGCGCGGTCCCGATCCGGACCATGGTGCTCCCCTTGCGGACCGCCACCGCGAGGTCGTTGGTCATTCCCATCGACAGCTCCGGGCCGACGCGCGCGTCCGCCGTGCGCAGCCGGCCCAGCAGGTCGCGCAGCCGGCCGAAGGTCGCCGACAGCACCGTCCCGTCGTCCGTCAGCGGAGCCATGGTCATCAGCCCCTCGACGCGCAGCCCCTCGAGCGCCACCATCGCCAGCACCGTGTCCTCCGCCTCGGCGAGCGAGAGGCCGTACTTGCCGGCCTCGCCGGAGCTGTTCACCTGCGCGAGCAGCGGCACCGTCCGCCCCGACTCGAGCGCGGCGCGTGCGAGCCGCTCGGCGAGCCGGAGCGTGTCCACCGAGTGGATCAGGTCCGCCAGCTCGACTGCGGTCTTCGCCTTCCGGCTCTGCACGTGGCCCACCATGTGCCAGCGCACGCCTGGCGCGGCACGTGGCGCGCGGCCCAACGCCGCCACCTTCTCGGCCAGCTCCTCGACGCGGTTCTCGCCCAGATCCGTGAGTCCCGCGTCCAGCGCCGCCTCCAGCGCGGCCGGCGGATGCCCCTTGGTCACCGCGACCAGGCGCACGGCGCGCGGATCCCGCCCGGCGGCGCGCGCGGCCTCCGCGATCACCTCGCGAACCTTGGGCAGCGTCACCCGGAGCCGCTCAGCGTAAGCTAGGGCCACAGGATCGGCTCTGACATGGGGTTCGCGGGGAGGCTCACGGGAAGGTTCGGGGGCGGGGCACCAGGAACGCGTGTCAGCACGCCGGCACCGGCACCGCGCTCCGCGACTCGGGGAGCGCGCCGGTCAGGACCTCCCGCAGGCGGTCCGGATCGACGTCGCGCTCCAGCCGCCCCGCGCGCGCCACCGAGACGCGCGCGGTCTCCTCGCTCACCACGATCACCACCGCATCCGTCTCCTCCGAGAGCCCGATCGCGGCACGATGGCGCGTGCCCAGGCTCCGGTCCGCCGGAGAGTACTGGGTGAGTGGCAGGATCGCCCCGGCAGCCTTGATGTGATCGCCCTGGATGATGACGGCGCCGTCGTGCAGCGGGGAGTACGGCGTGAAGATGGTCGTGATCATCTCGGAGGAGACGCGCGCGTCGATCTTGCTCCCCGTGTTCGCGTACTCGTCCAGTCCGACGTCGTGCTCGATCGCGATGATGGCGCCGATCTTGGAGCGGAGGAGCTGCTCGACCGCCTGCACCAGCTCGTCCACCACTACGCTCTCCTCGAGCGTCGTGAAGAGCCGGAACATGCGGCTCTGACCCAGGCGGGCGAGTGCCGAGCGGAGCTCCGGCTGGAATACCACGAGCGCAGCGATCGCGCCGTACTGGAAGAGGTAGGCGAGCAGGGTGCGGATCAGCACCAGGTCAAGTCGATCGGCGATCAGGTAGACCACGGCGAGCAGCAAGATGCCGAGCACCATCTGCATCGCCCGTGTGCGCTGGATCAGCAGGAGCAGCCGGTAGAGCAGAATCGAGACGATCGCGATCTCGACGACGTCGGCCCAACCGGGGCGGAGGAAGCGAAATTGCTCCCAGAGCGATTGCATCAGCAGGCGGCTCCGGCCCGGGGCGGCTCGGGCACGGCTTCTCGCACGATCGCTTCCGCCACTTTGAGCGCCTGCGCCACCGGCGCGACATCGTGCACGCGGAAGATGCGCGCACCGGCGAGGTACGCCGCAACGCAGGCCGCCGCGGTGCCGATCACGCGCTCCGCCGGGGGAACGTCCAGGATCCGTCCGAGGAAGCTCTTCCGGCTGGGCCCGACCAGGATCGGCTGGCCGAGCGCCTCGAGCTCGGCCAGCCGGCGGATCACGATCAGGTTGTGCTCCGCGGTCTTGGCGAATCCGAGCCCCGGATCCACTACGATGGCGGTGTCCGGCACGCCCGCCGCCCGGGCGCGCGCCACCGAGGCGCCCAGCTCGTCCCGCACCTCGGCCACTACGTCGTGGTAGCGTGCGTGCCCCATCATGTCGGCCGGCTCGCCGCGCATGTGCATGAGCACGAGCCCGACCCCGCCCTCCGCAACCACATCGGCCAGCGCGGGATCGTGGTTCAGCCCGCTCACGTCGTTGACGACCCTTGCCCCGGCCGCGAGCGCGGCACGGGCGACGCCGGCCTTGCGGGTGTCGACGGAGACGGGCACGTCCAGCTCGCGCGCGAGCGCCTCGATCACGGGAATCACCCGGGCGCGCTCCTCTGCCTCGGAAACGGGAGCGGCGCCGGGCCGGGTCGACTCGCCGCCCACGTCGAGCAGCGCCGCGCCGGCCTCGACCATCGCGCGCCCGCGCTCCAGCGCGCGGGCGGGACCGCCGGCGAGCTCGCCGCCGTCAGAGAAAGAATCGGGGGTGACGTTCAGGATCCCCATGACCAGGGGACGCGAGGTGTCGAGAGCTCGTCCGCCGGCGAGACGCCAGAGCGGGAGAGCGGCCATTGGCGGGTCGCTCAATGCTCCGTAGCGAGCGGCCGCGTTCCGAGGCGCGGCTCGACCTCGACGCGCGTGCGCGCCGCGGAATCCGCGGCGGCCGCGAGCGGCTCCGGCTCCGGCACCTCGAGCGGAGGCAACTCCTTCCCGTCCGCGATCAGCTGGATCTCCTTGCGACCCAGGGTCTCGCGGTCGAGCAGGGCCTGCGCGATCCGCTCGAGCAGTTCCCGGTTGTGCTCGATCAGGCCGCGGGCGCGGTCCTGCGCCTCGTCGAGGAAGTGCTTGATCTCCTGATCGACGAGCTGCGAGGTGTGCTCGCTCACGTCGCGGCGCTGGCTGAGCTGGCGTCCGAGGAACACCTCGTGCTCGCCCTCGCCCACCGCCATCAGGCCGACCTTGTCGCTCATTCCGAAGCTGGTGACCATCCGGCGCGCGATCTGGGTCGCGCGCTCGATGTCGTTCCCCGCCCCGGTCGTGATCCGCTCGGGGCCGAAGATCATCTCCTCGGCCACCCGCCCTCCGTGCAGCATCGTGAGCTGCCCCTCGAGCCACTCCTTCGTGTACGAGTGTCGGTCCTCCTCGGGTAGGCTGGCCGTGATGCCGAGGGCGCGCCCGCGCGGCACGATCGTGACCTTGTGGAGCGGATCCATGCCGGGGACGCGCAGCCCGATCACCGCGTGGCCGGCCTCGTGGTACGCGGTGAGGCGCCGCTCCTTCTCGGTGAGCACCATGCTCCGGCGCTCGGTGCCGAGCATGATCTTGTCCTTGGCGCGCTCGAAGTCGTCCATGTTCACCCGGTCCGCATCCCGCCGCGCGGCCAGCAGCGCCGCCTCGTTGCAGATGTTGGCGAGGTCCGCTCCCGAGAGGCCGGGGGTCCCGCGAGCCACGATGCCCAACTCGACGTCGTCGGCGAGCGGAAGCTTCTTGGCGTGCACCCGCAGGATCGCCTCGCGGCCCCTCACGTCGGGCGCGTCCACCACGACCTGGCGGTCGAAGCGGCCGGGACGGAGCAGCGCCGGGTCGAGCACGTCCGGGCGGTTGGTCGCGGCGATCAGGATCACGCCCTCGTTGGGCTCGAACCCGTCCATCTCGACCAGCAGCGCGTTGAGGGTCTGCTCGCGTTCGTCGTGGCCGCCGCCCAGCCCCGCCCCGCGGTGGCGGCCGACCGCGTCGATCTCGTCGATGAAGATGATGCAGGGCGCGTGGGTCTTCCCCTGCTCGAAGAGATCGCGCACGCGCGAGGCACCCACACCGACGAACATCTCGACGAAGTCGGAGCCGGACATCTGGAAGAACGGCCGGCCGGCCTCACCGGCGACCGCCCGCGCGAGCAGGGTCTTCCCCGTGCCCGGAGGGCCCACGAGCAGCACGCCCTTGGGGAGGCGTCCGCCCAGCCGCGCGAACTTCTGCGGATCCTTGAGGAACTCGATGATCTCCTGGAGCTCCTCTTTCGCCTCGTCCACCCCGGCCACGTCGGCGAAGCTCACCTTCGGAGTGTCGGGGCTGATCATCTTGGCCTTGGAGCGGCCGAACTGGAACGCCCGGTTCCCACCGCTCTGCATGGTGCGGAAGATCCAGATCCAGAACGCGATGAAGAGCAGCCAGGGGAGGAAGCTCACCAGAACCGTCCAAAAATTCGCCTCGTCGCGCTTCCCCTCCATCACGACGCCCTGTGCGAGCATCCGCTCCTCAAGCTCGGTAGACAGCTCGCCCGGGAGGGTGGTCTCGAAGGCAACCAGCTCCTGGTTGTTGCGGGTGACCGGGGTGCGCAGCTCTCCCTCCACCCGGCGCTGGTCGATCACCGTCACCTTGTCGACGTTCTCGGCCTGGAGCTGCTGCCGGAACTCGGTATAGGTGAAGGTGGCGGGCCGCTCACCCTGGGTACGCATCGTCACCCATGCTCCCCAGGAGAGCAGCAACATGATCACCCACAGCGCACCGGTCTTCGAGTGCTTCGACCAGCGCGGGGGCTCGTTCCGGGTCGGCTCCAGTTCAGCCATTCGTCAGGGTCTCACGCCCGCTCCAGAGCGAGGCTCACAGGCTTGCAATATACGGCAGATGCCGCAGCTCCTCCCGGTGATCCAGGCCGTAGCCGACCAGGAACTCGGCGGGTGCCTCGAATCCTACCCAGCGTGGCTCCGGATCGAGCCGCACCCGCCGCTTGTGAAGCAGGGCACAAAGCTCCAGGCTCTTCGGCCCGCGCGCCGCCAGCAGCGGCAGGATGCGGTTCAGCGTCGTCCCGGAATCCACGATGTCCTCGACCACCACGACCGCGCGTCCGGTGAGGCGCGCCTCCGGGTCGTAGAGGAGGCGGACCTCGCCGCTCGACACCATTCCCGCACCGTAGCTGGCGGCCACCAGGAAGTCCACCTTTAGGGGAAGCTCGATCCTCCGCACCAGATCGGCCAGGAAGATGAAGGATCCCTTGAGCAGCCCGACCACGAGCAGCTCGTCTTCGGGGCCGTAGGCCTCCGTGATTTCCCTGGCCAGCGCCTCCACCCGCCGCCGGATCTCCTCCTCCGCGTAAACGACCCGCTCGAGCGAGCGCCCCCCCAACTGCGCGGGGCTAGGGACCGTCGTCATCGGCGATCCCGACGTGCAAGAACTCCTCCTCCGCCCCGGCACCCAGCACGGCGTCCATGCCGGTGTCCATGCCGGCATCCCGGGCCACCCCGGGGACCCAGAGCACCCGCCCGCGGCCGTCCACGAGCACCGGAATCCGGCTCCGCTCGCCGGCGGGAATCCGGGCTTCACCGAGCAGCTTTTTCAGCTTCTTGGACCCGTAAAGGAGACGGACGCGGTCTCCTGGACGCCAGCCACGGATGTGCAGTGGGAACGCCAGGCGGGCGAGCGGGAACCACACCTCGTCGCGCTCCGCACGCTGGGCACCGGCGGCCGCGGCATTGGACCACCGGGCGCGCAGCCTTCGTCCGCCGATCTCCAGGGTGCCCTCGCCCGGGCTCGCCGTGGGGATCTCGAGCGGCCGCTCCGCGGCTCCGGGCTCAGCGCGGTCCAGCACGATTCGCTCGAACTCGAGCGCGATCCGGACGCCTCCGGAAAGCGACTGACTGCGCCCGCTCGCTGCCTTCCTGGTAAACTGAATCAGGGCGCGGGTTCCAGCCTCGTCCAGCGCACCCCCCAGCTCGCGCGCGCAGCTCCGGAGCACGCGCGCGGAGACCCCCTCCGGCCAATGGAGGAGTACGCTCCGGTCGAGCACGATCCGATTCGGCCCGCGCCCGCAGGTCACCTCCTCGACCAGCCCCGGAAGCAGCGCGCGCCAGGCGCGCTCCTCCCGCGCCGCGACCCGGGCGAGCCGCACCAGCGCCCGCCGCGCTCCGGGAGCCGCCCGTGCCAGCGCAGGGAGGACCTCGTGGCGGAGCACGTTGCGCGCAAAGCGGAGGTCGGCGTTGGTCGGATCCTCGCGGTGGTCCAGCCCGTGCGCGCGGGCGTAGTCCGCGAGCTCCTCGCGCCAGACGCCGAGCAGCGGTCGGAGCAGCGGACCGCGCCGGGCCGGAATCCCGCGCAGCCCAGCCACGCCGGTTCCGCGCGCGAGTCGGAACAGCACGGTCTCGGCCTGGTCGTCCGCATGGTGCGCGGTGAGGATCCAGCGCGCGGCCATCCGGACCTGCACATGATGGAACCAGGCGTAGCGGAGCTCGCGGGCGGCCGCCTCGGAGGCCGGCGGCCGGTCGGCGACGCCGTGCTCGAAGGGGATCCGCCAGGCGCGCGCCAGCCGCTCCATCCAGCGGGCATCCTCGTCGCTGCCGGGACGCATGCGGTGGTCGAAGTGCACAGCCACCAGCTCGAGCCCCGCCGTCTCCGGCGCAAAGCGCAGCAGGTGGAGCAGCACGACGGAGTCGAGCCCACCAGAGACGGCGACGAGGGCGCGCTCGCCCGGGGCGGCGCGGCGCTCCGCAAAGAGCCGCGCGGCCACGCGCTCCGCGAGCGTCCGGCGACCCGCGCTCACCATGCCGCCCTCACCGGGCCGCCGCGTTCGCGCCCGCCAGCCCGGGGGGCGCGGGCCGGCCGGCAACCTCGACCAGCACCTGGGCCAGCAGATCGGGGCGGTCGCTCTGGATGCCGTCCACCCCCCAGCCCAGCAGCCGCCGCATGTCGCCGGGGTCGTCCACCGTCCAGACCTGCACCGGAAGGTTGAGCCGGTGCGCCGCGCGCACGAAGCCCGGCGTGACGACGCGGATCCCCCTCCACCGCTCCGGCACCTGGAGGAGCTCGGCGCGTGGAGCGCGCCGAGATCCGAGCCACCGCACCAGCACCACCTGGCCGCGCGACGCCCCCCAGGGCCCACGGTAGCCGCGCGCGCCTGCGCGCTCGCGCTCGCGGAACGCCGCGATCAGCACGCGGTGGGTCGCACCATGGTGCTCGATCACGCGGGCCAGCGGCGCGGCCGCGGCGGCGGCCTTGCACTCGACGTTCAGGCGCGCGCGGGGGAAGCTCTCGAGCACCTCCTCGAAGCGAGGCACGCGGACACCCGTACCGCGGAAGGGAGCACTGCCGTCGAGGGCGCGGAAACGGTGCCCGGCGTCGAGATCGCGCAGCGCGGCCCAGGGGAGATCGGCGACCCGCCCGCCGCCGTCGGTCGTACCGTCGACCGTGGCATCATGGATGACGACGACTTCGCCGTCCGCGCTCAGGTGCACGTCCAGCTCGAGCGCGTCGGCCTGCCAGAGGTCGATGGCCTGCCGGAACGCGACCAGCGTGTTCTCGGGCGCCAGCCTCGCGCCCCCCCGGTGCGCGACCAGCAGCGGAGCGCCGGCCAGATAAGGGTGGCCGGACCGCACCGCATCGGCCACCTCAGTGGACCGAGCGAACGGCCTCGGCGCGCGCGGCCTCCTGTGGAGAGAGCTCGAGCCAGTGGTAGAGGACGAGG
>Ga0310121_10004144_pt1 | contig 12930 bp, 14 predicted proteins | sample CB27_Tmax_986_MG_FD_203504 | JGI IMG/M metagenome (GOLD analysis project Ga0310121, IMG submission 203504) | Marine microbial communities from Western Arctic Ocean, Canada - CB27_Tmax_986 | ecosystem: Environmental > Aquatic > Marine > Oceanic | place: Canada: Western Arctic Ocean | collected... | reverse complement strand
GTTCGTGGATTAGCCAGAATCTTATCAGAATCTGTCAGTATCACAATGTTCAGATTTAGAGTAAGAGAAATTACCAGAATAATAACTGAGATAATCTATATCGATGGATTCTCACTGGAAGGAATAGGTAAGGCATACAGGAACAGAACAAAGATAGTTGCTGATGCAGTATCCATAGTAGAGTTTAGACAGAAGATAAGAGATGTCATAAGAACTATCGTAGAATCAATAGGAATTACAGAGATAAGCCAGAAGGCAAGAGAGAGACTTGAGATAATTTCTGAGGTTATTGGTGTCACAGAATCTGCATTAAGAATCAGAGAGTTATTACGAATAATATCTGAGAATGTGGGCATATCTGAATTTAGAGGAAAGGCTGCAATATTGGTAAAAATATTAGCAGAAGCTATTGGTATCACAGAGTCAAGAATCCGTCTAAGAACACTATCAAGAATCATGGTAGAAGCAGTTGGAATCACAGAAATCACACCACGGTTCAGAGAATTACTCAGAGGATTTGCAGAGAATGTTGGTATATCTGACGCAGTAGCAAGAGCAAGAACACTATCAAGAATACTTACAGAGTCAGTCTCAATTCAGGACTTTAGAGGAAGAGCTAGAGAATTAATCAGAATGATAGTATCGGAGACTATCGCTATTGGTGAATCTGCACTAAGAGCCAGAGTATTATCACGAACACTCAGTGAATCAATATCATTACTTGAGGTCATATTTACACCAGCGAGACTTGTAAGAGGCATATTAGAAGCTGTTGCAATTACAGAAATTCCAGCCACTGCAAGGACAATAAGCAGAATGCTAGGAGAATCACTCAGCATCATAGAACAAAGCTTCATAGGAAGAGACAGATTTAGAATGATAGCAGAGTCAGTGACAATAGAAGACTTTAGAGGCAGAGTAAGAGAGCTTATCAGAATACTTGTTAATGAAATTGTTGGCATTACAGAAACACCAGTCAAGGCAAGGACTTTGTCAAGAATGCTATCAGAAGCAATTGGAATAGATGAAGTATCAGATAAGGTTAGAGGAATAGTAAGAACGTTCACAGAGGCTGTTGATATTGACGAATTAGCAATTAAGGTAAGAGGAATTACCAGAGTAATTGCCAACTCATTAGGTATTACAGAAACAATAGAAAGAGCCAGAGGCATAATCAGAGCATTCGAAGAAGAGATTGACATCACTGAAAGCCTATCAAAGTTCAGAGACAGATTTGTCAAGGTCACAGAGTCAATATCCATTGCAGACACAATTGTTAGAGTTAGAGGACTACGCACCAGTATTGCTGAATCAATAGAAATAGCAGAAGCTGCAGTAAGACAGTTCTTCATTGCCAGAGCAATATCTGAGATAGTTGGAATTGTAGAATCCAAATTCACTAGAAAGAGTCTGGTCATATTGATTAATGAAATTGTAGGAGTTGTAGAGTTCAGAGAACACGCCAACGTATTAGTCAGAGTAATATCAGAATCAGTCGGTATTGTATCTGACGAAGTAGCCAATATATGGAGAGGAATAGTAAAGGCAGTAAGCAGAATCAGAACATCAATAGCACCAGTAAGCAGGGTATTAACAACTCAAACCTCTGTATCCAGAATAGTCAATGTATTAGGAATCATATCAAGAGTATTCACAGTTGTAGAGTTAAAGACAATATCCAGAGTTATCACAAGAAAGATATTCATATCAAGGATTGTGAATGTCAAATCATTCGAGTCTTCCAGAAGGATATTGAGCTTCATCTCACAAATTAGAACACGATGGGTGGGTGTTTCAAGGATAAAAACAACTGAAGGTGGTAAAGAATCCAGAGTTTCATTCATAAAATCAACCGTATCTAGGATTAGAAATATCTTTAAAAGTCAATAGAGGTATGTAAAAACATGGCTGTATATGAAGACGCAGTGATTAGAATAGGCAATAAGGGAACAGTGATAGATGTCACATTAAATTCTGTGGCAGCCGATGGAAATACACAAACACCAGTAGATTTGTCTGCAGGTAATGGTTATAATTTTGACTTTAAGAGAAAGGATGGAACAACTCAACAAGTGACAGCAACCGTAAAAAATGGTTCAGGAACAGATGGAATCCTTACATATACAGATACAGGTGGAGCAGTTTTTGATCATGCTAAGGCTAAAAGAGGTAGATGGGAAGTTAGAGGTATTATCAACTACGCTTCAGGAAATACTTTTAAAGGAAGTTGGGAAGGATTTACTGTAGGAGAATAATATGAATTATGAAAAAATGGGAATAGCAGTATCTATGATAGTTCTGGTAGGAGTTCTTGGTGTTGCAGTAGTAGCATCAGGTGAGTTTGATATAGGTATTGATAGAGACTATGTTATTCCTAACATAACGTCAAGCACTAGCACAGATAATGACGATTTCAAATCAGATGGTTATTATGAATGGTGTTATAAGATTGGAATAAAGGACTGCTAATGGCTAACTTAATTGAGACTGCAGGTGGAAAATGCGACAAGTGTGGACATCACCAAGAGTATCATAAAACACAACAATGTTCATTCGAGAACTGTAATTGTGGAGCATAAAAGCCTGAGAAAAAGATTTTTAAGCAATATATAAGTAGTTTTTGTAATGGGTATATTAAAGAAGCTTGGTGTTGAAACTGCGTTTCAAACATTCAACAACTATTTAAGTAATATAGTTAGGAAACGTAATGCTTCAGTAGTCGGACCAAGTAGGCAGATTACTGGTGAGTTTCCAGAGGTTACATTCCCACGGTTATTCGAATATTATCATGGATGGGATCAAATTAAAAGAAGTATAGATACAATGCACCAAAAATTTATGGGTGCAGGGATAGAAATTAGAAGTAATAGTAATGAGTTTGATGACTTTTTACATAAATGGATGGAAGTGGCAAACTTTCAAAAGAAGATGTCAGACTTCTTCTTATCTGTATTCATAACAGGTAACGGTATTCTTGAAAAACAGTTCACCGAAGATGGTAGACTAGGAAACGTAGCAGTAATTCCGATGCAGACAATTTATAGGATATTTCGAGACGAGTTCGGTAACGAAGTAAAGATAGTTCAAAACATAGATGGTATTTTCAAAGAACTAGACCCAGAATATTATGTTCATTGGATGATAAATAACCCAGACAGACTAGCTTTTGGCAAATCAGAATTTCATTCATTGGCTGCACCAAGAAAAGTTTCTTCAAAGATTGACCCAGATACAGGAGAAGCTATTAACCCAGAAAGAAACTTAGTTTCATTACTTGACGCACAAGCAGAATTACAAAACGCAGAAGTAGAGATTAAGAGATTAATGGCTAAACCAAGAGTGTTTGCTAGTTTTCCGGGAATGCCACAACAACAACTTAACAAACTTCAAGATGAATTACAAGATGAAGCTTCAGCTCAAACCATTTGGGCATTTGATAAAGAAGCTAAAATGGCAGAAGCACAATACGCAGGTCAAGCAAAGTATCAAGAATACGGAAAAAATGTTGACAGCCACATAGACATCGGAACAGGATTTGCATCACAAGTCATTTCTCATCCCGGTGGATTTAGTTATTCTTCAAGTCAAACACCATTCGATGTGTTAGATCAAAGAATGGTAGATATGCAATCAGATGCAAAAGAAATGCTTCGTGATCATATATTGAGACCATTGTCAGAATCATGGGGAATTGCAAACTTTGATGAAATTGAAGTGGAAATATTTTTCCAACCAAGTGTAAGAAGATTAACAATTGAAGATATACAGAAATTACCATTAGACGCAGTAGCACCAAAAGAAAAGAGAGAAATTCTAAAGGCACTTCACGTTCCATTAGATGACTCTGTGTTTGAAGAGTTCCAAAAGAAAGGAGAGCAAGAAAAATTAATGGGTGGAATGGGAGGTGGAGAAAACCCACCACAAGAATCACCAGTGTCACCAGTATCTCCAAAACAAGGAGGTGCATCTCCACAGGGTGATAGTCAAAGACCAAGACCACAAGCTAATGCAGCACAAGAACACGCTGGTGGAGCATACATTCCTTATTCAGGAGAAAGGATTCATGTAGCACCACATACTGCAGGTGGAGATTTATTCGTTCCCGGTGGACTTGATGAACAATATGACCCACCAGAAGTGACGGATATGGATATTTTAGACCAACTACTTGAAAGGTTTGATGAAGAAAAACTATGGACTACTAATGATAACGAAACTAATGATACTGACGCAATAATTGAAGATATTACAGATAAAGATTGGGGTGGAACAGGAGACACAGCTTATCCAGACACAGGTCAATCCGTAGGAGTTCCTACAGGAATTAAGGGAACAGACTTAGCTGGTAGTCCATTTGAAACTTCCCACGACAAAAGCAAAGCCAATAGATATGAAGATGGTAATAACGATGTGTCGACATTTGGATTCTTAGATAACGAAGACGATGATAATCGTAGAAGATTAATTGGGGAATTTATCAATGGAAAAGTTAAAGGCAGAGTGGTGGAAAAAACCTCCAAGGAGTAGCAGAGTTTGCTACCGTTGTGGGCATAAATATTCTTCGCATATAGACGTTAAATGTTTAAAACTAGTTGAAAGAAAACCAACGAGAATAGAATGCACTTGTAAAGGATTCATTAAAGATAAACAAGAAATGGAATTTATGTTGAATCCAAGACTAAGAAGAACTAGAAAACAGGTGAGAAAATAATGGGTAAAAAGAAATCCACAGAAGCACTTGATTCCACAACATTTGAAGAACAGGAACATCCAAGAGATGGAGACGGTAAATTTACAGCAGGTAGTGGAAACGCAGAAATGCAAAGTGCACAGAGAATGATGGCAGAAAAACCAACTGGTGATGGATTAGATTACGATCCTACTCATAGATACCCACCTGAAATATCCACCCTGCTTAAAATGGGTAAAGACAGGCAAAAAAAGAAAACATCTAAAAACCCACCAATGGAAGCACTATCATACACATCAGCACTAAAAACATACGCAAAATTTCTGAAATCAACAAAAGAAAAGAATTATTCATTTAACCCAAAGACAGGTAAAGGTTTTGACGCATTTAATGATCTGGATGCAGCAAAAGATTTTTGGCAGCAACACTCAAACGGTAAAGACCCAGTTTATGTTGTTGGTATTACAAACCATCAGGGAGATTTAGACCGTGAAACAGAATCTGCATATGACCAAGCACAACAATACGGAGAACCACTGATAGGTCATTGGGAATCTGATGATACAGGGTTCGCTTATACAGACATTTCATATCCTGTAAATCACGGAACAGATGATGTTGAAGCTGGAAAACTTGGAAAAAGCCATGAGCAAGAAAGCGTATTAAAAATAACACCAGACGGAATGGCTACACTTATTGATGAAAAAGGTAGGGTGTCTGAAGTAGAACTCAAGAAGTATCCAAACGATTTTGCACAATTTATTACAAATAAGACATTAACAATACCACAAATCATTCTATGTCTACAAGCATCATTTTTACACCATGACACACTTCCAGATGAGATAAGGAAAGACGTTGATGATTATCAGGAAAATATTCTTAAAAACAAGAAAGTTGATGATAAAACCATGCCTAATAAAGAACCCACTGATACTATGCAGACTATAGATACTGTTGAGAGTAAAGCTACTGAAGCTACTAGCCTTAACACTTTTGACTTTGAGGATATTGTAGACGGTGAAATAATAGATGAAACACCATTAAAAGGGGTTGAATACACACTTGAATCTAAGAAGCCAAAAATCAGACTGAAAGAATCAAAGTGTAAATGTGAGAATTTTGGTGACTTTGTAGATATACAGATGGGTTGTCTAAAACTGAAAGCAAAAGAAGGTCAATCTTACAGTCTTCTATATGATCAACCAACAGTAGAAGGTAGAAAAATTAAAGGAACTCTAGCCTACGCAGGAGTATCTCTGAATAATCGCTTGTATTTACCAGAAGAATTGGCGAAAGGTGATGGAATGACAGTTCCATTGATATTAAACCATGCTTCAACTGCAGGTGCAGAGGGAGAATTATACAGATTACCAGAGAAATTTAGAAGTGGTTTGGATAGAGGACTTGAAATGAAGGTAGGAGAAGTTAAACTAAATTGGCAGCCTGACGAACTAACATTGTATTATGAAGGAACTGTAGACGATGAATTTTTCATTAAGGAGATAGATGACGCAGAAATGGCTGTTTCATTAGGGCTGTATTATGATTCTGACAGTCCACAGATATGTGACCAAGAATGCTATACTATGATTAAAGGAGCAGAGTTTCATGAAGTTTCACTCGTATATCACGCAGGATTCCCAATAGCCACGATTGAGGCTGTAGAGGCAATGATCAAGAACAACGGTAAAAAAGCATTAGATTTTTCAAGATCAGAAGACCCTTTAGTTGACAAAAAAGATTTAAAAGAAATTAACTGGTCTGATGAATGATGGCAAAAGCTGATAGAGTAAAGGACTCACTTAGGGAATCAATTAAAGCAAGAGAGGTATTATTCGACTTTTTGGATGCAAATCCTAAAGGAAGAGGGAATGAGGCATTAGATTATTTAGTTAAACGTGGAGTTTCTAATGAAACTGCAGTAGAAACAATCAAACATTATGGTAATGAACATCATACAGGACATCCACATACACATGAAGTAGATTCAGACCAAGGGCAGGACTTGTCTGGAACTAAAGTTGAAGAAGATAGAGCAAAGAAAGATAAAGAAATAGGTGATTTTGCTAAAACCAAAACAAAATACACAAAAGAAGAGGTTTCAGGTCCCTCTGCAGATTCTCACATGGTTCAAAACAATGAAGAAGAGAGAGCAAAAGAAGATGTTTTACCAGCAAAAATAGAGAAACACGACCCAGAAATAACAGAGAATGACTCAGCATTATCATCAGATGTTGGAAAAGTTAGAGGTCAACCTACGCCTGACTTAAATACTTATAAAGAGAGTTTAAATACTAAAGAACACATGGCAGAAGAAGAATTAAAGCCTGAGGAAATTAAAGCTGAAGAGGAAGAAGTTCCTAAAGTCGACCCTACGAAAGCAGAGGAAGACCAGAAGACCGATATTCCAACTAACAGCCCAAATTGTCCACCGGGTTCAACATTCGATTCTACATTAAGAAAATGTGTGCCAAACTCAACTGGCTCAGCAGGAGCAAGGGGAGCACCAAGCGTTGTAACATCAGTATCTGATAAAACTGGTGGTGGAGAGAGATATTCAACTAGACGAGGTGGAAGAATAAATGCAGACATCAAATCTGAAAAGAAGAGAGTCGCAGAATATTACAAAAAACTCGATAGACTTGAAGCACTCAGAAACCTAAAAGTAGCAGATGCTAGAATTTCAGCGAAAGAAAAATTCTTGAAAGAGAAAAGACTAGACAGACTTATACGAAGTGCAAAAGAAGGAGCAAAGCCTAGAGCTTCAGTCGTTCCAAGACATTCCGTAAAAGCAGGAGAGTCAGGTGTTCACAAAATATCTGCTCAAGAAGCAGAAATCCACGGACCAGTTAAATGGATGAGAGACGTAGCATCTGAAAAGAATGTTACACCTTCATACGTATGGCACGTAAATAAGCAAAACATTTTCGACAACAGCAACAGCCGATTCTTAAAAGAGTTTGACAGTGCTGACAATACCAAATATAATCCAATACCTTCTAAACAGAAGGGTGGAGAGGCATTGGCAGGACCAAATACTGCAGACTTTATGAGAACTATGTCCGAACAAGTTTTGGTTTTACCAGATGGTAAAGTCGTAACACCAATCAGACAATTTTGTGAGACAAAAATCCTATCACCCGGAACACGTGAAGCATTCTTCTACGATTTCGGACCAGTAACCTTCGCAACAGTATCCGAAGGAACAACTATAGGAGATTCAACCACAAACATTAGAAGTGCAGGTGGAGCAGCAGAACCACGTGGAACTAAACTAACAATTGGTTATACACAACTTGAAGAAAGCCCAATCGATATTGTAGCAGCAGCAAACAGATCATATGCACTAGAGTCAGTTAATGACGAAAGCGTAGAGGTCTTAAGCAGAGCATACAACAGCGATACAGCAGGTTCAGGAAGTGCAACAACAACCAAGGCAAAAGGTGGTGGTGTAAAAACAGGAAGATGGGTAGACGAAAGTGGAGTTCAAATTACTTCTGATGGAAGTGGTCTGACAAACTTAACATTCGCAGGTTTGGTAGCAGCAAAAGGTGTTATCGAAGACGAAGGTTTAGACCCAAGTAACCTAGTTACATATACTACAGGAAAGGCAATCAGAGATCTGATTTTCGATCCAGACCTTGATAGTTTCATATCATTCAGTCGCCCAGCAATTATTACTGAGGCAACCGTAGAGAGAATCGCAGGAACTAACGTAGTTCGTTCAAGTGCACCAGCAGCAGCATCACAAAGTGGTGGTAGTCGTTCAGTCACATTTGTTCCAAATATCGCATTTGGTCTAGTGACAGGAAGAGACCTGACAATGGAAGCACAGAGACGTAACGAAATTCAATCCATATTCCTTACAGGAACACAGAGGATTGCTGCATTTGTCAAAAACGTTGAAGCTACTTGTAGAATCAGTCACACTTAGGAACTTAAAATCCCTATTTTACTTTTTTTTTATATTAATAAGGCAGAGTGTAATCTAATAGATATGGCTCACTACGGAAGTCTTGATATGGTTAAGCAGAAGTTGAGAGTAGAAGATTCAACAATAGATGATGAACTAAATATCTACTTAGACGAAGTTGACGCACTCATAGACAGGGAATTAAGAGCAAAATTCGGTAAAAACACAGAATATGGCTATGAAATATCATTACCATTAACAGAAGATACTAACCCTCATATAGATTTTGAATTAAGGTCAATAGCAGCAGATTTGGTTGAAGGCAAATTTAGGATGAAAACAACCAATGATTCTGATTTACAAAAAGAAGCAATGATGGCTTTAAGGGAATATCTTGATAAATCGTTTGGTTGGACTGAGGGTCATGCATTTAGGCGTTATCCAGAAATCACAATAACACCTACAAATGGTGCAGCAGCCTCTACAATTACTTTATCAGGCTCAAGTTTTAAACCAAGAGGAGAATTAACTGTTAAAATAGTTGACGAGAATGATGCACAGGTAGTTCAAGAAACAACACCAGAAGTCGTTTTAACTGATGATGATGGAAAGTTTAGTGGAGTCACTTTTGCTACTGCGTCAGGAACAGCTATTGGCAGTTATGTTGTTTTAGCTTCTGACAAGGTTAATGCAGCAAAACGTAATTTCACGGTGACTTCATAAATGGTTGAGATTGCATTAAACCCAGAGGAATACGAAATTATTGAAAAATGGTTTGGTTTAATCTTTGGTGATAAGAAGGCAAAGAAGCCAAAGAAAGAAGAAATCGCACTTTATCAAAAATTAGCATTCATGCACATAGCAGAAATGCAAGCTGATATTGCAGAGGCTGAAGAGGGTGAAGAATAATGGTCACTGATTCAGGAACAGGAACTAGAATAATAGCAGCACTTTCAAGTGATAAAACAGTAGATCAATTATTGGCAGCTATAACTACACCATCAGGTAAGAAAACTAAAAGACATCAATTAAAACACTGGTTAGAGTATCTATTAACAAAAGGAACTGTTAGTATTGCTAGTGGAACTAAATGGCATAACGCAACATGGCATGAGGTATAGATATGGTAGCTATAACAGCAACTGCATTGAAAACCACATTAGAAGCTGAGAAAGATAATTATCCATACACAATAAGATTCTTTACAGCAATTCCAAAATATCCAATTTATCCATATGTAGTAATTCGAAAAATAAAACCACAGGGAACACAAGAAGACTTTGTGACAGTAACCAAAACAGATGGTTTTGAGGTTAAACTCCATATAAGATATACAAGAGATCAGGCAAAAGAAGAAGCAGACCAAACAACAGTAGAAAACGTAATTTTAGCTGCATTAGAAGCTCAAGATTTCGGTTCTGTAGCATTATTCTCAGAATCCAAAACATGGCAGAGACAACCACTTCAGAAACTCTATGGTTCTACTTCAACAATTATGATCACAATTACAGATATTATATCAAAATCTGGTTCAGGAATTGGAGGATATACAGATAAAATTGAGTTGAATGCTCCAAGTGGAACGTTAATCCAAATATTAAGAATGGAAGATCAAAGAGGAACTACAACAGACGCACACCTAAATGACCAAGGACAATCATTCTGGGACCCGATTTCGTCAGAAGGACATTCAATACAAGCCACATATGAGAGCACAACTGCTTTAGACACAATAATTAACACTGCAGCCGATTTGAAAGAGGAAATTAAAGGAAGACTTCAGAGAGGTGGAGTGACCACAAACTACCTATTTTTGGTTGGTAGAACAACTAAATCAGGACAATTTGACAATATTGAGAGAGCTACAACTACATTTTACGTTGCAGGAACATGGGTAGAATGAGTGAAAAATACTTATTATATACTTATTAAATATTGAGAGGTTGAATTGTTATGGTAGACTTTAACCTACAGAATCTTAGGACTAGGACATTCAAGGGGTTCGTGCAATTTCAATCACCAGATGGTGGAAATACTGCTTATTACAGACTTAAAGAAAGACAGAGTGTTAGGATAGATTTTAGGTTTAATTATGATACACACTATACAGATGCAGGTCAAAAAGTTTTAGACCCAAGTGGATATAACCACACATTTGCTATGGATTTAAAGACGACTTCAGATTTATTTGATGATGCTTGGTTAGATTCTGACGCAGCAACTGCTGGATTAACATCTACTCCTACAGTTCCTCCAACAACATCAGGTGGAACAGCAGATATGGCTTGGCAATCTCTATCATATTGGATTGCAAGAGGAAATGCAAACGAACCAATGGAGATAACATTTGTTGCTACATTAAAAGCAATGGAAGACCCAGCAGGAAACTCTGGTGCTACTGCTACAAAATGGATTCATATGAAATTTGTTTTACAACCAAACAGCTTTGGTCCCATTACATATGGACAGGGTGGAAGCAACGAGATAGGAATCAGTGGAGATATACTATCAATAGATTACATTAAGAGAACAGCTAATGAAACACCAGCGTAGTGGTTTAATTGAATACAACACTATTTTTTTCTTCTATTAATCAAAGTGGGAGAACGCCAAAGAAACTCTATGAAGTTTTAGACAAAGAGTTTAATTTTGATTTCGACCCATGTCCTAACAATCCAAAGTTTGATGGTCTATCTGTTCAGTGGGGTAAGTCCAACTATATCAATCCACCATATAGTGAGGCAAAGGAGTGGATTAAAAAAGCGTATGAAGAATCACTAAAGGGAAAAGTGTGTGTCATGTTATTACCATCAAGAACAGACACTAAGATATTTCATGAAATAATATTACCTTATGCTTATCAAATTCGTTTTGTTAAAGGCAGATTAAAATTTGAACAATATAATAACTCAGCTCCATTCCCATCAATGATTGTAATCTTTAAAGGTAATACGAAATGAGTTATGTTAAACCACAACTAAAGTCACTTCTAACTCCTTCAAGGATTATGACTTCAGAGGAAGTTAGAGACTATAAAACTAAACTTGCACATATAACAAACAACATGGATGATTATCTAATACAGATAACCAAGGAACATATGAATAAAATAATTATTGACGAGATACAGAGAAGAATGGAAGTAGAAAACTTTTCACCAAAAATCATTCAGAATACATATCTTAAAGAAGTCTACATAACAGGAGAAAATATCAGGGCAAAAGTAGTATCAGAATATACTTCAGAGTCTGGTTTTGATGTAGCAGTAGCCAGAGAAAAAGGAACTAAAGATCATATGATAGCTCCAACAAGTGCAAACGCATTATCATGGATATTCCAAGGGGTGAGAATGTTTAGTAAAGGTCACATGGTAAGTGGACTAAAATCATTAAACATTGTTAGAAACACAATAAAAGACAAGTCGTCAGACGTAAAACTTGCAGTTGATAACGATTTTCAAAAATGGGCAAAGCAGATACTAACAACATGAAGTGCAGACATAATGACGGTGTTCATGTTTGCAGAACAGCAGAGACTGGTTGCTACATTCTAATCTATTGTGAAAACTGTTCAATGAATGTAAAATGGATTGATAAGTAGATGGTAAGACACCTGTCCACCTGTCTTACCGTTTTACAAAAAAAATAAAAAAAATAAAATTATTAACAAATTTAAAACTAAAGATTTAAATTACCAAGTGCCGTAGAAAGAGTTATGGGAAAGAGAAAAACTTGTAAGACGCAAAAGAAGTTCACAACAGAAACAACAACATACAGAGCAACACACCCTGACTTCATCTGGAAGATGACAAGCAAGATGGAAGCAAAGAAGTTTCATATGTTTGCAGCAAAGTCTATCACAGCAGCAATGGACAAGTCCACAGATAAAACATACGAGAAAGGAATAATAAGAAATCTCGAATCGTGGATACGTTCTCCAAGTGATAAATACACTGAAGCAGATGTGAAACGACACCAAGACGTAATAGACAACATAAGTGAAACAATCATTTCAGAAGATGGAATGACTGCAACTGCACATACCTATCGTGATGATAGAAGTGCTAGATTGACAGAAGCAGGTAAGAAACTGTTTCCAGACCTTGGCGAAAGACTTCCCTACTTGGAAGTGGTTCACTACAAAGTCGTAGAAGTTCCAAACGAAGTGATGAAGTCCGACTACATCAAAAGCAACAGCAAGTTGGCGAAATGGATTAACAAGAAAATTGCTAAGTATGCAGAGCAATTGAACTGTTCAATCCCAAGAGTCTTTATCAACCGTAGAGATATAGTTGAAAGATTCGGTGAGTCTGCAGTTGCTATGA
>Ga0310121_10004143_pt1 | contig 12932 bp, 10 predicted proteins | sample CB27_Tmax_986_MG_FD_203504 | JGI IMG/M metagenome (GOLD analysis project Ga0310121, IMG submission 203504) | Marine microbial communities from Western Arctic Ocean, Canada - CB27_Tmax_986 | ecosystem: Environmental > Aquatic > Marine > Oceanic | place: Canada: Western Arctic Ocean | collected... | reverse complement strand
AGAGTTGAATTGCGAAGCACGCACGACTCTCGTCATGGTGACGCACGACCTCTCGCTCGCAGCACGGGCACACAGAATCGTGTCGCTCGCTGGAGGTCGGATCGTCTCCGACCGGGCAGGGCATACAGTTTGAGAAGAAGACTACGTCTCGCTTTCGCGGTGCGCTTCGCGATGCGGGAGAGCCGGCACAGCCTCCGCCGTGTGGGCGTGTACATGGCGTCGATCACGCTCGGAGTTGGAGCTCTGGTCTCCATCCACTCCTTCCGAGACGATGTGGCACGCTCGATTCAGGAGGAGGCCGACGTGCTCATGGGAGCTGACGCGCGCATTTCTGCGCGCCGAGTACTCCCGGACTCCATCAACACGCTCCTGGATTCGCTGAGCCGGGCCGGTGTCGAACTCGCTCGAGTGACGACGGCCGGCTCCATGGTGTTCGCGCCGGGGTCGGGCACGGTACACCTGATGCAGGTGAGGGCGGTGGAGGGGGGCTACCCCTTCTACGGCGCGGTCTCGACGGACCCGGCAGGTCGCTGGACCGGGGGTATCGGCCTGGGTGAGGTCCTGGTGGATCCTGCCGTGCTCACCCAGCTCGACACACGGGTGGGTGACACACTCGTGGTGGGCCGCGCCCGCCTGGTGATTGCGGCGACTGTGGCTGACCTGCCGACGGACCTCGGCTTCAATTTTGTGATCGGACCCCGGATTTACCTTTCGCAGGAAGCCATGACCCGGGCCGAGTTGCTAGGCTTCGGTTCGCTGGCCCGCTATGAGGTCTTCCTCCGGTTACCGGAGCGAGACGACCGCTTCGCGCTGCGGGAGCGGTACGGAGACGTGTTTTCGGCCACCAGGGTACGCTACGCGGTCGCTGAGGAACAGGCGCAGAGCCTCTCCAACGGGATCCGGTTTCTCGGGCGCTACCTGGCACTGGTGGGCCTGGCAGCTCTCCTGCTAGGTGGGATCGGAGTCGCGAGCTCGATCCACGTCTACGTGCGCGAGAAGCGACCGGGAGTGGCGGTGCTCCGGTGCATGGGAGCAAACCAGTGGACTGCCTTCCTCGCCTACTTGATCCAGGCTGGAGCCATGGGACTCCTGGGTTCACTTGCGGGCGTGGTGCTCGGGGTCATGGTGCAGAAGACGCTCCCCTTCGTCCTGAGTAATCTGCTACCGGTCGAGGTTAGCGCACGCTTCTCCGTAGGCCCCGTGCTCACCGGCCTCGGAATCGGCGTGTGGATCGCGTTGATCTTCGCGTTGATCCCGTTGCTCGGGGTGAAGGACGTGCCCCCACTGCTGGCGTTGCGTCAGGACTTCGAGCCCGTGCGTCGACGCGCGAACCCACTGACGATCAGTGCCTACGCGCTGCTCGGGGCGAGCGTCTTGATCCTGTGCACCCTTGAGGCGCCCGAGCCGGCGCTCGGGCTCGGCTTTGCCGGCGCTCTCGCTGCTGCGGTCGGCGTGCTGACCCTCGTGGGCTGGTCGCTGACTCGCCTGACCCGCCGTTTCTTTCCGCGAGGCGCCTCGTACCCAATCCGACAGGGGGTGTCGAACCTGTTTCGCCCTCAGAACCAGACGGTGTCCGTCACGCTCGCATTGGGCTTCGGCGCGTTCATCATCGGCACCGTCGTCGAGGTCGAGGGCAACATTCGCAACGACCTCAACGTGTCGTTTGGTGAGGGGCAATTCAACGTTCTGTTCTTCGACGTACAGACGGATCAGGTACAGGGCGTGATCGACCTGCTGCCCGAACCAGCCCGGAGCAGCGCAGAAGTGGCACCCCTCGTCCCGTCCAGGATCGTGGCGATCAACGGAAGGAGCCCGGACGAGTTGCGCGCTGACACTGTGCGGGAACGGCGCCCCGATGGTTGGGCTCTACGAAGGGAATATCGGAACAGCTACCGCACGGAACTAGGGCGCGCGGAAACGGTGGTACACGGCCGTTGGTGGGACGGGACTCCAGGGGAGGAAGACGGCGAAGAGGTCGATGCAGGGGGTCTCATTCGGCTCTCGCTCGAGCTGGAGGTCTCCCAGAGCCTCAAGGTCAGCCTCGGCGACACCATCACCTGGGAAATCTCTGGGATGCACGTCCCATCCGTGGTCACCAACCTCCGGCGCGTGGATTGGAACCGCATGGAGCCGAATTTCTATGCGATTTTGGAGCCGGGGGGACTCGAGAACGCACCGCAGACTATCCTGATTGTGGCGCGGCTTGCGGACGCTGGCGCGCGCGCTGCGGTGCAGCGAGATCTGGTCAGGACGTTTCCGAACGTGTCGGCGCTCGACTTCTCACGGGTCCAGGAGGCGATCGACACAGTTCTCTCTCGGGTCCGGCAAGCGGTCGGCTTCCTAGGGGGGTTCAGCGCGCTCGCAGGGGTGCTGGTGCTGATTGGCGCGCTCGCCACGTCCCGTGTTCAACGCCTCCGTGAGGGTGCGCTGCTAAAGATTCTCGGAGCTAGCCGAAAGCAGGTGCTGACCGTCCTCTTTGCCGAGTATCTCGCGATCGGCACACTGGCCAGCGCCAGCGGCCTGTTCTTGGCGGTAATCGCCGGCGCGATCATCGTACCGAACGTGTTTGAACTCGCCTATGCCCCACGCGTGGTGCCGCTCACCGCGATCTGGGCGGCTGTGGCGGCCCTTACTGTCCTCGTAGGGCTCCTCGGCAGTCGCAGCCTGCTGACAAAGCCCCCCATCCCTGTGCTGCGAGAAGCCGCCCGAATAGCGAGCTAGTGTATCATGCCGGCTGCCAGCGTCTCGGCGGGTACCTTCAAGGAGACCTGATGGTGGCATCCTTCACACGTGATCGGGTGTGGTGTGCGCAGCCGGGCGCGTTTCACCTTGAGGGGCTCCTTACACTTGGGACACGAGCCCTCCAGTTCTATCAGGGTGAATTGTTCCATCATGCGTCGTCGTGCGAGGATGACCCCAGCTGCGAGCGTGCCGATCCCCCAAGGGGCGTGGGGTGGGACAAGCGCCGCGACCGGCGCGATCACGGCGAATATGCCCATGGTTCTGGCGGCACCGCCGACCCGCCAACGACGTCCCCGCATTCGGATGCACGCAAGCGCCTCGGTTGACTCGAAGCCAAATAGAGTGACCCGAGCAGCAGTGCGGATGAGACCGTCTCGCTCGGAGCGCTGTGTGTGGTCGGTCAATGCGGAATGGGAATCCGTCCCGGGAAGTCGGGCTGAAATGTATGTTGCCGAGCCCCCATCCTGAACCGCGACCGGCGCCTAGTGACCTAAGACGAGACCGAGCTTGCCGTCCAGCAGGCTTCCCTCTCGAGGGAATTGTCCGAATTCCTGATCGAGCTATCGATCGGCGGGCATCGCTACGCGATGTACCCGGCGGGACATCCCTCGCACGATCCGGTGCTCGACAACATCGTGGGCCGCCTGAGCGAACTGTTCAGCGAGCGAACGTCGCTTTCGATCGGCGTGGCGGCGCGACAGCTGATCATCGAGGGAATGGCAACGGACCAAAAACATCCAGTGCTGTCCGACCTCGCCAGGCGACACCACGAGCACCAGCCCGCGGACTTCGATCCCAAGCCGTACCTCGATCATGACGATCACCGGGTGCGGCGGGAGGCCCTACCCGCTCGCGATGCGGCCCGGCAGCGCCCTCCGCGACCGATCGCTCGTCGCTGCGCTTGCGGACGAGGACGAGCGTGTGGTGCGGATGGCTCTCTTGCAGATCCAGGACGGAGTGCCCCAAGCCACGCTACCGACCCTGGTGCATCGCGTCGTCGCGGCAGTGACCCGTACCGACGAGATCCGCACCATGGCGATTCGCTGCCTGGAGCACGTGGATCATCCGTTGGCACGTAGCGCTCTGTGTGGGATCGTCGTGGGTGGAAAGACACTCTTCGGGAAAGCGAGGATCTCCGAGAAGAACACAGCCGTGTTGGAGGCGCTTCGGATTCTGGCCGCGACCTGGTCGGGGCAGCCGGAGGTCGATGAGATCCTCGAGCTCGCGAGCAGGTCCAAGGACCGGAGTATTCGAGTCGCCGCGCGGGTCAGGGCGGGCGGGAGCTGATGGACGCACCCGCTCTGTTCCTCACGAACCTGGCCAAGGTCGTGTCTACCATGAACCTGTACGAGGACGGCCATCCTGCCCGGGAACGCGCCATCGACAGCGCGTACGGACACATGGTCGATCTTCAGGAAGAGTCACCCCGTGCGGTCTTCACCTTCCTGGCCGACGAGATCGTCTTCGGCGCTCGCCCTTTTCGGGAGCTCGGCAACTGGGGCTGGGCGACCCGCCTCAGACAGGTAGGCATCCAGCACGTCTAGTTCCTGGATGCCGTCAGTCGGGACGACTTCGAGGCTTTCCTGGAGGAGGTCTACATCCGGATGTCAGGGGACCAGGTCAATTCCGCCGAGGTTAGACAGGGCGGACCTTCCAACATCCGCTACGGCGAGGTCGGCCTCCGGGGCGAACCACAAGATGCCCCCGCGCCGGACGTCGCGATACTCCTTGAGGGAAGAGATAGAGAGCGTGGAGTGGCTTCACGGCGAGCTCAAGGAGGCTCGCCAACTCCAGATGCTCGAGGCCGAAGCAACCGTTCGCTCTCTGTCGGTCGCGATGCATGGGGATCAGGCGTACATGATCCCGCTGGTGCGTATGAAAGAGTACGACCAGTACACCGTCACGCACACGCTCAATGTCTCGGTGCTGACGATGGCGCTCGCCGAATTCCTCGGTCTGACTCCGAGGGAAGTGCGGATGTTCGGGATCGCAGGGCTGCTGCACGACATGGGGAAAGTGACGAGCCCCAGCGACGTCCTGAACAAGCCCGGCAAGCTCAGTGACGAAGAGCGTCTGGTCATGAACAGCCATACCGTCGAGGGCGCTCGCATCATCATGACTACTGAGGAGCATCTCGATTTCGCCGCGGTCGTCGCGTACGAGCACCACATCCGAATCGATGGCGGCGGGTATCCCGCCATCACTTTCGATCGCGCGTGCCATCAGGCGAGCAACCTCGTGCACGTCTGTGACGTCTTCGACGCGCTTCGCACGCATCGCCCGTATCGGGAAGCGTGGCCGACGGAGCGGGCGCTAGTCATTATAGAGGAGGGTGCGGGCCCCGAATTCGACGAGGAGATCGCCAAGGGTTTCGTGAAGATGATGCGGAAATGGGAGGGGCAGGTCACGGAAGTCTCGAGGGAGGATCCCGAGGTCCAGTACACCGTCAGTGACGCGGATGGCAAAGGCACGCCTCCACCGGAAGGGGGCCGGGAAAGCGTGACTCGGGAGCGCCTCAGACAGGCTCAGTGAACTTCTTCAGTCGTTCCGCAGCGGCGTGCAGTGTGTCGAGCCGCTTGCAAAACACGAAGCGCACGAGGGAGCGCCCTCCCCCCGGAGTGCTGTAGAAGCTCGAGCCTGGCACGGGGGCGACGCCGCCCTCGCTCGTCAATCGCTTTGCGAAGGTGGTGTCGTCTTCGTCGGAGATCCCGCTGAAGTCCGCCAGCACGTAATAAGCACCTTGCGGCGTCGTGCATGCAAATCCCGCGGCCTGCAGCGCCGAGACGAGAACGCCACGCCGCTCCCTGTAGCCCTCGACCATCTGTGTGTAGTAGTCCTCGCCGAACTCACGGATACCGACCGCGCACGCCTCCTGCAGCGGAGCAGGGGCTCCCACTGTGAGGAAGTCGTGCACCTTCCGGATCGCCTTCGTGAGATGCGGTGGCGCCACGATCGTTCCCACGCGCCACCCTGTCACGCTGAACGTCTTGGAGAGCCCACTCACGGTGATCGTGCGGTCGCGCATCCCCTCGAAGGACGCGAGCACCAGATGCTCACCCTCGTAGTAGATGTGCTCGTAAATCTCGTCGGTGATCGCGAGGATGTCGTGCTCCCGGCACATGTCTGCGATCGCCTGAAGTTCCTCACGGTCGAACACACGCCCAGTCGGGTTGTTTGGCGTATTGACGACGATGGCACGCGTCTTCGGCGTCACGACCGCCTCGAGTCTCTCTCGTTCCAGCCGATAGTTTGGTGCTTCCAAAGGCAGAAACACCGGTCTCGCCTGAGATAGCACGGCGTCAGGGCCGTAGTTCTCGTAGAAAGGCTCTAAGACGATGACCTCCTTGCCGGGATCGATCGTTGCGAGCATGACTGCGGCCATCGCCTCGGTCGCCCCACAGGTCACCGTGATCTCGCGCTCCGGGTCGAACTCGAGGTCGTACATCGTCCCGTATTTTTCCGAGAGCGCGTGCCTCAGGTTCGCTGTGCCCCATGTGATCGCGTACTGGTTCACGTCGCCCTGGATCGCCGCACACGCGGCGTCTTTGAGCATCTTGGGCGCAGGAAAGTCGGGGAATCCTTGCGCGAGGTTGATCGCATCGTGCTCCCGAGCGACTCGTGTCATCTCCCGGATCACGGACTCTGAAAACGCGTGTGTGCGCATGGCGGTGCGCAGCATGCGGTCGGTCATTCCGGCCCGGTGTCGTTGTGGCGCGACTCCACATGTTCGTGGCCAAAGAGCCGCACACAGTTCCTCGCCTGGTAGAGTGCTCGGCCCGCGGCGCCCGGCAGCTCGTCCGGTGCACTCATACCGGAATCGAATGTGGCGCCGCCCGCGCTCACGGTCAGCTCATAGCCGTCGTTGAGTTCGGCCTCGGAGAGCGCGGCGCGGATGCGGTCGCCAAAGATCATCGCGCCTGTGGTGTCCGTCGACGTCAGGACTGAAACGAATTCCTCGCCTCCGAAACGAGCAGAGAGATCCATCCGCCGTGTTGCGCGCTCGAGGATGCCGCCGAACTCGCGAAGTGCGGCGTCCCCAGCCGGGTGCCCTAACCTGTCGTTGAACTTCTTGAAGTTGTCGAGGTCGAAGCGCAGGAGAGCGAGTCCCTGCCCGCGTTCGGCGACGGCGAACGCGTTCTCGAGGAAGACGCGACCATGGCGGCGGTTCGGCAGCCGGGTTAGCTGATCGGTGAACGCCCTGTCCTCGACCACGGCTAGCTCCTGGTGGAGCGATTCAGCTAGCCATCCGATGCAAAGTGAGATTGCGACATAGGCGATCACGACCCCGATAAGCATGTCAGGCACTTGTCGCCCAACTAGCAACACCGCGGCCTGGGTCATCGAGAGCGTCGCCATCCCGACCGCCAACGCGGTGGCGATTCCCCGCCAAGCGCAGTAGTAGGCCAGGATGAATGCGGGCAGGAGGGCAGTGAGCCACAACAAGACAGAGTAGTCGCCGAGTTGCTCCTGGAACTGGAGTGCCCCGATCACGGGAACCGTCAAGGCGGCGAGTGAAAGGGCGAGGGCGCGGGGTGGAACGGTCCGGTCGCTGAAGTCGATACTCATTTGAGAAAAGTGCCCACCAGCAGGCGGCGGGGTCAACAGCCGTGCGTCGCGATGGAGCTCTTCCCCTTGCCTGTACTATCGGGGAACTGAACGCTGCTGACGGCTGGCCTGCTCGCTGGTACCCACCTAATCTGGAGCGGCCGGCCCGCGTGGGTCGGCCGCTTAGAGATACGCAGGAGTCCTTTCATGAAGTTCGGCCGCTTTTTTGCCTTCGTAGCCATGGCAATGACCGCGCCCCCGGTGGGCGCGCAAAATTCTCCCGATCCGTTTGCTGCCATCCGCGCCCGTGAGATTGGGCCCGCCGGCATGAGCGGTCGCGTAGCGGATGTCGAGGTCGTGCTCAGCGACCCCAACATCATCTACGTTGGTTCGTCTACAGGTGGACTCTTCAAATCCGACGATGGCGGGATCGCCTGGAACCCCGTATTCGACGAGCAAGAGGTGCTGGGTATTGGCGCGATCGCGGTCTTCCAGCCCAACCCAGACGTCGTATGGGTCGGTACGGGCGAGGGTAATCCCCGTAACAGCGCCGGCGTCGGGAGGGGCCTCTTCAAGTCGATCGATGGTGGCCGCTCCTGGCGGTCGATGGGGCTCGCGCGCTCGGAACGCATCCACCGGATCCTGACGCACCCGACGGACCCGGACATCGTGTACGTAGGCGTCATGGGACCCGCGTGGTCGGACGGCCAGCAACGCGGGTTGTACCGAACGCGCGACGGCGGCCGCACGTGGGATCGCGTGCTGTGGCAGAACGAGCGTACCGGCATTGCTGATCTAATCATGGACCCGTCGAATCCGGACAAGCTCTTCGCGGCGATGTGGGAGTTCAGGCGTACTCCTTGGGACCTAACGTCGGGTGGCCCCGGCTCGGGGCTCTTCGTGACCTACAACGGTGGAGATGCTTGGACTCAGATGTCTACTGACGACGGGCTCCCCGAGGGCGAGCTCGGGCGGATCGGCCTAGCGATCTCGCCGTCGAACCCGGACGTGGTCTACGCGATCATCGAGGCGACCCGTTCCGAGCTCGTACGCTCAGCGGACGGGGGGCGCACGTGGAGCACGATCGATGACGGTCCCGGGGCGAACCCGCGTCCCTTCTATTACGCCGATCTGCGCATCGACCCGAAGAACGAGAACCGGCTCTATCGGTTGCAGTCTAGGATCGAGGTGAGTGAGGACCAGGGGCGCAACTGGAGGACGGTGGTGCCCAGCGAGATCGTGCACGGGGACGTGCATGAGCTGTGGATCGATCCGACAGATCCGGCTCGCATGATCCTGGGCGAGGACGGCGGGATCGCGCTCAGCTACGACCGCGGAGACACCTGGCGCTTCGTAGAGAACCTTGCGGTGGCTCAGTTCTACCACGTCACCGTCGACGACGAGGTGCCATTCAACATCTATGGAGGCCTACAGGACAACGGCTCCTGGTATGGTCCGAGCACGGTATGGGAGAACAAGGGTATCCTGAACGCTCACTGGCGGCGCGTAGGCAGCGGTGACGGCTTCAGCGTGATGCCCGATCGTGCCGACCCCGACAACTTCGGGTACTCGATGTCTCAGGGTGGTAACCTGCAGCACTTCAACAAGACTACCGGTGCCCGACGTAGTATTCGGCCGGTCCACCCCGACGGTACCGCGCTCCGCTTCAATTGGAACGCGGGCCTCACCTGGGACCCGCTCGACCCGGGGACGATCTTCCTGGGAAGCCAATTCCTGCACACGAGCAGCGATCAAGGTCGCAGCTGGCAGATCATCTCGCCCGATCTGAGCACGGATGACCCACTCAAGCAGCGAACGGAGGTGAGTGGTGGGCTCACCGTCGATGCATCGGGCGCGGAGATGCACACCACGATCATCTCGATCGGTCCGAGCACGCTCGAGCGAGGGCTGATCTGGGTCGGCACCGACGACGGTAACGTTCAGATCACGCAAGACGGTGGCGAGAGCTGGCAAAACGTGCGGGACAACATCGTGGGACTCCCACCCGGCATTTGGATCCCGGACGTGCAACCATCCAAGCACGAGCCGGGGCGCGCCTACGTCGTGGCAGAGGACCACCGGCGGGGCGACTGGACACCGTACGTGTATGTGACCGAGGACTACGGGTCGACGTGGAGGTCACTGAGCTCACCCGGCATTGCAGGCTTCGTGCACGCCGTCGAGGAGGACCCGGAGAACCAGAACCTGCTCTTCCTGGGCACCGAGTTCGGGCTGCGCGTGAGCTTCGACCGAGGACAACGCTGGGAGAAGTACACTTCGGGCGTGCCTGCAGTCCCCATTCGCGACCTTGTCGTGCATCCGCGCGATGCCGACCTGGTGCTGGGCACGCACGGCCGGGCGCTGATCGTGCTGGACGACATCCGGCCGCTGCGTGAGTTGGCGGAAGACCCCTCAATCCGTGGCGCTACAGTGCACGTGTTCGGCCCGCCGCCGGCGTACAACCGGAGCATCGCGGAGGCGATCGGCTACCGCTCCACAGGGCATGCCATGCAGCAGGGGGAGACTCGGGCGAACGGCGCGATCCTCACGTTTTGGGCAGCCGAGGGTGGAGATGCGGATGTGGCAATCACCAACGAAGAGGGCTCGCTCGTCTACTCCCGCTCGCTGTCCGCCAGCGCGGGAGCGAATCGCCTGGTCTGGGACCTGCGTCCGGGAGGAGACTCGGACGAGTCGGTATTGCCACGCCAGATGCCGGTCTTTCCGGGCACGTATCAGGTCGCGGTGACCGCCGGAGACCTGACTTCCGCGACCAGTCTCCGCGTGATGGGCGACCCGCGGAACCCGGTCAGTATGGCAGACCTGGTCGCGAAGCGGGATGCGCTGCTCGAGATGTCCGCGATCATCCAACGAGGGAGCGACGCGCGTCAGGAGCTCACGCGTCTGCTGCGCGCTGTCGAGACCGTGCTCGAGACGCTCGAAGACGCTGCCGAGGCGCTCCGCGAGCAGGGTGAAACGCTGCAAGGCGAACTGCGGGCGCTCAACGAACGACTCTTTACCGGACCCGAGTGTCAGGGTGGGTGCGGCGGGGACGTAGTGGCCGACTTGATCGACCGTCCGATGTCACGTATAACGGGTGACACGGGTGGGCCCTCTCCCAATACCGTCCACATGATGAACCAGGCCAGCGGAGCTGTGGATACCATAGAAGACGAGCTAGCGGCGATTTCAGCCGGGCCGGTCGCCGCCTACAGCGCAGCGCTTCAGGCGGCCGGCTACACACCATTCGGAGGCAACTGATGAAACGCGCTCTCTGGTTTTTGAGCATGCTGCTGAGCGTCGGCGGCGTGAACACTTCGGTCAGTGGTCAGGAGCAGCTCCGCATCTTCATCTCAGTCGACTTGGAGGGCATCGGTGGGATCGGCACCGGCGCGATGACCTCGACGAGTGGAAAAGACTATGCCACGAGTCGTCGGCTCGTGACTGCCGAGGTGAACACCGTGGTAGAGGAGATATTCGCGCGGGACCCCGGCGCCGAGATCCTCGTCAACGACTCACACGGCGATCACCAGAACGTGTTGCACACCCAGCTCGATCCGCGTGTCACCTACATCCAGGGCTCCATCAAGCCGTTCGGCATGGTCCAGGGGCTCGATGCCTCTTTCGACGGCGCGATCTTCCTAGGCTACCACGCCAAGGCAGGCGACCCGGACGGATTTCTCGCGCACACCGGGACGGGGTCCGTCAAAGGGCTGTGGCTCAACGACATCGAGGTCGGTGAGGGGGGCCTGAACGCGGCGTTCGCGGGCGGGCACGGAGTGCCGGTCATCCTGGCCACGGGTGATTCCGCTGCGGCGGCCGAGCTCGGCGCGCTACTAAAGACGGAGACGGTCACGACCAAGACTGCCGAGTCGCCCGCGTCGGCACGCCTCATCCATCCCGAACGCGTGCACGAGCTGCTACGCGAGGGGGTTCGGCGGTCGCTCGCGCGACTGGATACCGATAGCTACTCGCCGTTCGACATCGGCACGCCGGTGCGGATCCGTTTGCGCTTCGCATCGACCACGCACGTGGACGTCCTTCAATCGATTCCGGGCGCGTCCAAGGTGGACGGCTTCACGGTCGCCTACACCGCCAGGGACGCGGACGAGGCATACCGAGTCATTCGGCTCATGTACAATTTCGTCAGATCCTGACCCCGACCGAGCCGCCCACGATCGAAGGATCGACGACCGGGCCGCCCGCGAGCCAACCGAAAGGAGGAACCGTAGTCGATGATGGGGAAAGCGCTGCTCTGGGCTTCCACGAACCCAGTGCTCGCCGAACGGCTCCCGCGATACGCCTTCGTGCGGCGTGCGACCCGGTGCTTTCTGGCAGGTGAGACGCTGGACGAAGCGCTGAACGAAGCGGCCCGACTGGCCGACTATTCGATCACGGGCACGGCGACGCTACTAGGCGAGTACCTCGAGTCCGAGGAAGAAGCCGACGCGGTGCTCGAACACTACCTCGGGGCCCTGAAGTCGATCAGCGAGCGCGGTCTCGACGTGCAGATCTCCGTCAAGCCGACACAGCTCGGGATCCACTTCAGCGTAGACCGCACACAGGAGCGGATCGTTCGGCTGCTCGAGGTGTCTACGGCCCCTGTATGGATCGACATGGAGAGGTCGGAGCATGTAGACGCAACGCTCGACATATTCAAGAGTGTGTTCGCGCAACACGGCGACGTCGGGGTTTGCCTGCAGTCGTATCTCCACCGCACGAGGGGAGACGTGGAAGCACTACTGCCGCTTGGACCCCTCGATTCAGCTGGTGAAGGGTGCCTACGACGAACCTGCCAGCGCCGCCTACCCCAAGAAAAGGGACGTCGACCAGAATTTCGTCCTACTCACAGGCATGCTCATGCGCGCTCGAGCGAGCGGAGGGAAGGGACGTCCCGTCATCGCCACGCACGACCCGCGCATGGTCGGTGAAGCCACTCGGCTGGCGTACGAGCTCAACCTGGAGAAGGGCAGCTACGAGTTCGCGATGCTGTACGGCATCGATCGGGCGCAGCAGGTGCCGGCTGGCAGGAGGAGGGCATATGCCATGCGCGTGCTGCTCAGCTACGGCCCGTCGTGGTTCCCATGGTACATGCGTCGTCTGGCTGAACGGCCCGCCAACGTGCTCTTCGTCCTGAAGCAGCTCATCAGGTAGTGGCTGGGCCTGTGGACACGGACGCCGACCCCGGGCGTTGGCGCTCGCTCGCGCTGGTCTCGGTGGCGATGATGCTTTCGCTATCGGCGTGGATGAGCGTGACCGCTGCGGGCCCCGAGCTCCAGCAGCGCTGGGGACTCACCGCGAGTCAGGTGGGGTGGCTCACCGCCGTCGTGCAGCTCGGCTTCGTAGCCGGCACTGCGGTCGGTGCACTCCTGAACCTCGCCGACGTGCTTTCCTCGCGTGCCTACTTCGCCACCTCAGCACTGCTCGCCGCTGCGGCGAACGCCGTCCTTCTCGTGGTGCCGGGCTACGGGTTGGCGCTCGTGGCACGATTCGCGACCGGTTTCTTCCTCGCCGGCGTGTATCCACCCGGCATGAAGATGGTCTCCACGTGGTTCCGATCGGCTCGCGGCTTTGCCATCGGGACGGTCGTGGGGGCCCTCACCGTGGGTAAGTCGACCCCATACCTGCTGAAGGCTCTAGGTGGGCCG
>Ga0310121_10004142_pt1 | contig 12932 bp, 11 predicted proteins | sample CB27_Tmax_986_MG_FD_203504 | JGI IMG/M metagenome (GOLD analysis project Ga0310121, IMG submission 203504) | Marine microbial communities from Western Arctic Ocean, Canada - CB27_Tmax_986 | ecosystem: Environmental > Aquatic > Marine > Oceanic | place: Canada: Western Arctic Ocean | collected... | reverse complement strand
CTCCGGTCGAGTATGCACGCGGTTGTTCCGTTTAGCTGACGGCGACTTTTTGGCAAGATGTCATTCACGCCACGGACAATATCGCCACGGACAATATCGATTGTGCGACAGCGGGAATTGGTGAGTTCAGGGTTGAGTTGGATTTCCACGCATCGGTTGTGCACCGTTAAAAATTTTGCGATCCACCAGCTGAGGCCATTTCCGCACCAGGTCTCCGGCCCAAAACATGACGAGACAAGGCCCAAATGAGTTTTTGCGCCGAAAAACCGGGGCAGGCTTAAGACCGGTAGGCACGACGGTTTTTGCCGGGAAGGTATAAGGCAGATCATGAAGACTCCATTCAAGCACATGGTTGCCTACCACAATGTTGAGAAGATGGGCCGGTTGCTTGTCGAGGATGGGTCGTGTCGTGTATTTACGAACAAGCCCGTTAAAGACTTAATCGGCAAGACGGTGTGGACCTTCACCGGCGCGGGGCGGCCGCGGAAGTATTTACTTGCGAGTGTGTTCCAGATAGAGAAGGTTGGCGAAACCGGCGACTCGGGGTTGCGGAACTTCGTGGCCGGGCCCGGGCACTGCTTTCAACCAGCTTTGATGCTCAACGATCTCGACTGGTTTTCCGCAATTCTGAAAAAAGTTGGACGTTTCAGCTTTGGACTGCAAGTCCTGGACGATCCGGAACTCACTCGCCGTTTAGAAGAACTAAGGCAGAATGGTCGTACAAGGCCCGTGAGTGAACCAGATGCTCATAGTCCGGCATTGGCATCGGATGTGGGGGTTGCCTTGCCCGAAGCAATTACCTCAGGCAATGAATCGAAGTTGGTTAAGGTTATTACGGTCCGACAGCCATGGGTGGATCACATTTTTTATGGCGCTAAGTGGTGCGAGAATCGAGCTTGGAAGACCGAGTAGCGTGGGCCGCTTTATGTCCACTCGGCAGCAAACTGGGCAAGTGGAGTGCGCCGGTGTTCTCCCGGGCCTGGCACCACCGGTGCAATTATTGGTTGTGTCCAGCTAGTTGACGTGATTGATCTGACGGTTGCTGGCCTGGAGGGAGTGAAGGCAGCTGCCCGACGGTATGGTTTGCGACTGGACAGCGTTTCGCTTGAGCACGTCCAAGGTTCGCAGTGCTGGATCATCACACAACCAAGATTGTTGCAGAAATCGATTCCGCAGAAAGGCAACCAGGAGATTTGGAACGGGTCCGCTTCGCCTGGTCAGCTTGAATTGGTGAGTGTTGGAGCCCCGGGGTGAAAATTGGCGGAGTCCGGCTCATGTCCAGGCCGGGGTTCGGGGAATCATTGCGAAAGGCACGGATTCCGCCATCTTTTCACTTCTGTTTTCGGGGGTGTATTGCGGTTGGGTAGCGATCTTAACGGCAATCATCACCGGCATCGAGATTTCCGGTGCATGGCACGGTTGAACGTCCGGGTTACGGTCGGTGTTTGAGGTGTTTGCGACGTTTGGTAATAAATGCGGTCACGCCCATGATAATCAGTGCAACCGACGAAGGTTCGGGTACGGTAGGAGCTTGTAGAACGAAACTGTTGTGTGTCGTGATCTTGTCGAGTTCCATGGTGTAAATGGGTTGATTACTTGCGAGGGCGAATGCAACATTTGGGTTGCCGCCGGTAATGGTTGATCCATTAATCACATACGTATCGGGAGTTGCAGGAGCGTTCCACGACCAACCAGGCATATCGTTTGTTATCACAGCGCCAGCGGTTCCGGTCCCGGGGCCCCGGACGGCGTACGTGTCGTCAAGCCAAGGGGTGGAAATTAGATTGTTGGAGCTGTCAAAAGCTCTGATGTCATATTGTTCATCCAGGGTTGAACCGCTGTCGACATCCCCAAAAACGAAAAAGGTACCGGCCGGGAGATAACCAAGCGGAAGTGAGCTGAAATCATAACCTGTTGCTCCAGAACTCATCGAGGAAGGAATGGGGCCCGTTGCGCTGAATGTCCCTACCCAGTTTGGTTGAACGGGAGCCGCCCAGGTTCCCGTGAAGCCGGTTCCCGTGGCAACACGTGCGACCGGTTCTCCTGGTGACCATGCAGGATTAGATGACGGGATTGACAGGTGTGTGCCTGCACCGGTGAGTGGTGCTGCACACACGGGCATGGCGACGAACAAGACAATGAACAAACTTGTTGAGCAGGTGAGTTTGCGGGCTGCGATTTGAAGAGTCACGATCACTTCTCCTTTTTCTTAGGAACAGGTGGCTGAGTTGGATTGCTGGTAGTGTGAACCTCAAGACGTCCAACAGGTCTACGTTTTCCGCTGGTGAACGCCAGGCGTCACTCGGTTGTCGTAAAAAGACGCCCAACCGGTGAAATTCTGCCTCTTTTTAAATAACTCAGCTTCGAGTGCGTTTGCCCGACACCGAAAAAATAATTTTTTTGAGTGGGAAAGCCAGGGGTGTGCTGCTGGGCAAAATGAAGGGGGCTCTGAGACTCTGCGTTTTTCGTACAACCGGTTCAGGTCAGGCTCAACAGTGTGATTCTCCAGGCCGTGGTGTGTCTGGAGACGACGTTGCGGGCCGTTGATTTTTGGAAGCTTTCGCGGGGAAGGCAAGGCTTCTCGGGCTGAACGGTGGTTAGAACGTTGAGAAAAAAGCGCATTTTGACGGCCGCTTGCGAAACCTCTAGGCGGCCAAGGGGTTCTTAGGACTAACCGGGTGCTTCCATGGGCCTTGGCGGCGGGCAGCTCTCGGTGGTGTTTCAACGCACCTGGTTTCTTGTGCAGGCCCGGCACGGTAGCGGGGTGCTCAGTTGCTCACCCTGTTTTCTGTTTTAGAGAGGAGTTTTTCGATGATTAGCGCGCCAAAAACCTGTGTTTTGCCCAAGCCGCTGTCATGCGGGAACTGGCCAGCTGCTTTTTGGGGTGTGGCCTCTTGGTCCCGCCTGTTGCTGGGCATTTTAATTCTGACGGTTGCGGTTGGTTTTGGCTGGGCTCCCGCTGTGGGAGTGGCTGGTCAGTCCCCCATTTACATGACTTTTGATGTGCACGTTGATCCAGTCAGCAACGGTTTTCCGGTGTCTGGTAAGCGCAGTGTTTACGAAGAGCGTACTGACAACATGGTCTGGGTGCTGGATCAAACAGAAGATTTAGACATTCCGATTTCCTTCCTCAGCAGTGGGTGGTACATGGAAATGCTGGTAGATGACGGCCCCTCGGGCGAGGGTGCCAAGGTGGTGCGTCGGATGTATGCCACGGGAGGACAAGTCGGTTCGCACAGCCATAACGAATACCAGGCCGGTAAGTTCGACTGGCCGTCGTTTACCGGCACTCCGAACCTGGTGGAGTCGCGTAAGAGTTGGGCGGACAACATCAACTGGGTCAACCGGGGAATCGAAGCTGCTTTCTGGGGAAATCCTCCCCAGCCAGTCTCGGAAATCAACAATGTTAAAGGATCTCACCTGCCGAAATCGGAAGAAGACTATCACACCCTGATGGAGGAGTTTGGTATCACAGTCCGCGAACCGGGGCCGGAAGAAGATTACTACGGGTACTACGGGCACCACATCTGGAACCCTTTCCGCCCTTCGACTGACAACGCAATGGCTGAAGACTTGTCGGCCCCGTTTGTACAGGTTGTTTCCGGGCCGGTGATTGGCAAGTCGGGCATCCATCATGGAACACTCCAGGATATGAGTGCCGAGTCGGTCAAGCGACAGTTCCTTCAACTCTATATCAACTGGCGACATGCCGAGCGTGTCGACGCCCCGGAGAAGGTCTGGACTTGGGGTTGGGGTGGTCACGCCCATGATTTCTCGCCCGGATCCGACTCGCGGACTGACCTTCTCGACGTGGTAGACTGGCTGGAAGACAACTTTCGTGATCGTGTTGAACCAACCGGTACACAGATCATGGAGTATGCAACCGAAATGCAGGTAGCCGAGGCTTACGAAGTATGGGAAGCGGCTAATCCGGGTGAGTCTTCTTTTTCGTTCGAGTCGCTCTCGGTCGATTGGGACGAGTATCCCTACCTCGTGCCAGTTGCAGTCGCGATGCACGATTATCTGTGGGAAGCCGATCTTGATTTGACCTGTGGGGTTGACGCTTTCCAGTTGGACAAAGCGGGTGACGACGCAGTCGTCATGTGGCGTGAGCTGGGTTTCACACGCGTCGACCTGAGTGACGTTTTTTCCACAAAAGTCAGTGTGCTGGGGCTGGAAACGGGGAGTATTTACGGTCTTTCGGTTGACGCGGCGAACGTGCTGGTCGGGACCGAACCGTTGTTTATCGCTGAGCAGCTTCCCTCAACGCTGCTTGGCAAGTCTTTTCCCAGTAGTTACGGGCGGTTTGACGCGGTCCCGGAACCTGCCAGTTGGGCCCTGATGGCTTTGACGTTGGTGTTGCTCTCCCCGAACCGCACCGGTCGGTTGACAACTTCGTAGCCTCGGGGCGTGAAAACCGGTCCGCGCAGGGAAGCGCGGACCAAAGTTGTCGGCAACCCGAGAACTTACGAACGGGCACCGGGGTGGACCTTGACTTTGCAACTTCGGGTCGTCGATACTGTGCGCCCATCGGGCCTCCTCCGTGAATGACGGGAGAGACGACTGGGGCCTGGCCAAAACGTACCGAGACGTCTTTGATGGTTGGCGCTGCGTTGGATGGAAAGAAAATTATTCGCGTGTGATCTTGCCAGCGATGGGTTTCTTTGAATCTCGCTGGTTTTTCGTGCCGGGTGACGGTTTGGTTGCTCCGGAGGGCAACGGCAGGCAGCACGATCACCGGAGGGAAACACGACGCTGAGTGTTTTTTCATCACCAAGCCGATATACCCAAGGAAAGAACGCAACCGAATCGCTTGGCAGGGAGATGAAGAAACTCGGGCTGGAAGGTCCCGTATTGATCATTGCCGGTACGAGTGCACGTCGGGAACTGGCAGCCACGTGGAAGCTAACGCTCGGTGAAGCAGGCTTCACGTACACCGTCTACGCGTTTGGGGGGGGAGTGCTCGCTGGCCGAGATTGCCCGCGCAAGACGGGAGGCAGAAGCGACCAAGGTCCGAGTGATCGTTGGAGCGGGAGGGGGAAAAGTCCTGGACACTGCCCGGGCTGTGGTAGCCGACATGGACCTGCCCGTTGTCAACTGCCCAACGCTTGCTTCCAGCGACTCTCCTTGCAGTGCTCTATCGGTCGTTTACGACGAGAATGGGGCTTTCGAGAAATATCTCTTCTACCGTCGAAATCCCGACCTAGTGTTGGTCGACACGGCGGTCATCGCCAAGTGCCCTCCGCGGCTGTTGGCTGCGGGGATGGGAGACGCGTTGGCGACCTGGTTCGAAGCCCGCACCTGCGTTGGGGGGAATGTCCGCAACATGCGTGGGGGCGGATCCACACTGAGTGCGGCAGCCTTGGCCCGGCTCTGCTACGACACCCTCCTGGCTGATGGTGTCGACGCACTGCGGGCGGTCGAGAATCAGGTGGTCACATCGGCACTGGAGCGGCTCGTCGAGGCGAATACGCTGCTGTCTGGCCTCGGTTTCGAGTCTTCGGGTCTGGCGGCGGCCCATGCGGTTCACAACGGGTTGACAGCCATTCCCGACACGCACGCGATGTACCATGGCGAAAAGGTCGCCTACGGCCTGCTGGTTCAACTGATCCTTGAGGGGCAGCCGCGGACCGAATTGGAAACGGTTCTCGACTTTCTCACGCGGATCGGTCTTCCCTGCACCCTCGCAGGAATTGGAATTCAAGATCCCACGCGTGCCAAGCTCAAGGCCATCGCCCAGCGGGCCACGGCTCCGGGTGAAACCATTCACAATGAACCTTTTGAGGTCACGGTCGACGCCGTTATCGACGCCGTTTTGGCTGCGGATGCGGTAGGGAGAGTCTCCCGGGACTCTCATCCGAGCGTGCAGTGACGCTACCTGGCAGTTTTTTTTGAACAGAAAAAACAGGGTGCAGGAAGGCGGGGGGCTGGCTATAATAGCCTCTGTTGGTCAAGACGGGTTTGACCGGGCGACGACAGAAGGCGAGTCAGGGCGAGTGGCCAGTTTTGATGGATCGCGGGGCCAGAGTTGGGAGGTGCAATTGACTTGCTTTGGGGCAGTTTGTCGCTTGGTTCGCTTGGTTCGCTGGTTTGACTTACCGGTCTTTTTCCCTGTCATCGATTGCAGATATTGCTGCCAGGTTGTGGAGCGGAATTGTAAGTCTCTTGTGTGATTTTAAGAAACGCTTATGGTTGATAGGCGCGTAAAACAATCTGTATCTATTTTTGCGGTTCCAGAAAATCTAGTGTGAGTACTACCGATACCATTCAGAAAATAAAACGGGAACTGGAGCCGCTGCGCGACAGCTTGTTGAATCACCCCGTTTACCACGCAATCGACAACCTTTCACAACTGCGTTCCTTTATGCAGTACCATGTGTTTGCGGTGTGGGACTTCATGTCGTTGCTAAAGGCATTGCAACAATCCCTGGGTGTTTGGGAAGTTCCCTGGTTGCCGACTGACGATCCGCCGGCAGTTCGATTTGTAAATGAAATTGTCCTTGGAGAAGAGAGTGATGAGGACGGGCAGGGCGAATATGCCAGCCATTTTGAAATTTACCGACGGGCGATGCGGCAGTGTAACGCCTCGACTACCCAAATCGACTGGTTCATTGAGTGCCTGAAAGCGAAGCAGCCCGTAAGCTCGGCCTTGGAAGTTGTGGGTGCGGAAGTGCCCGTCAAGCAATTCGTTTTGCAAACATTTTCGACGATCAACAGTGGCGAGGCAGTTGCTGTTGCTTCTGCCTTTTTGTTTGGTAGGGAAGACCTGTTGCCCGATATTTTCCAACGCGTGGTTAGGCGGCTAAATGTCGATGAGGGCGGTCGGCTAACGATGTTTCAATATTACCTGGAGCGTCATATTGAGATTGATGGTGATCAGCACGGCCCCCTTGCCGAAAAACTGTTGACTTCAATGTGTGGCCAAGACAAACAGCGTTGGGAAATGGCCCGAGTTGCGGCAAACAAAGCTCTTGAAGCTCGCAAATCACTTTGGGACGGGATAGTCGTTGCAATCAGGCAACCAGCGGATGGCAAAGCCACTGGTGTAAGGGTGGACTAGTTTCCGCGGTGACACTCATCACCGTGTGAGAAATCCCGGTGATTAGCTGTTAAAAAGCAACTCCTGTAATTCCCGGTCATCATGCTGACGACGGACGGATGGGGTTGTGGTAGCAACCGAAGAACCGTGAGGGAAAATCTTCCCAACTCAACCGATGTGTTGGTAGTTGGAGCTGGTCCGACTGGCCTGATGCTGGCGGTTGAACTGACCCGGCGCGGCATTGACTATCTGCTGATCGACGAAGTCGAAGCCCCTTCTACATTTATCAAGGGAAGTGTTGTCAGTTTCCGAACGCTTGAGATTTTTGAAGAACTGGGAATTTTTGAGGAGGCACGCAAGCTTGGAACCGTCGTACACGCGGTCGTGTTATGGGCCGAAGGTCGACGGGCAATGACCGGCGACATGGCACTGCTCGATGCGCCGCATGCCTACAATCTACACCTTGGCCAACCTTACACCGAGTAGTTGCTCACCACCCGGCTGCTCAGCGAAGGAGGTAGTATTCACCGGCAGGTACGTCTGGCCGACTTCGACCTCCAGGGGGACCGTGTTGTCGCCAGCCTGGAGGCTCCAGAAGGTGAGTGTAAGCTTCAGGCCAGTTGGATTGTCGGTTGTGACGGAGCGCACAGCACGGTGCGTCAAAAACTGGGCTTTCATTTGGAAGGCCCGACGTATCCGGTTGACTACATGCTCGCCAATCTGAAAATTGAGTGGAATCAGCCTCACGACGAGATACAGCTTTTCTTTACGCGTGAAGGTAGTTTTACGGTGAATCCGCTGCCCGATGGGCTTACGCAGGTCGCAGGCGACTTGCCTCATGAAGAGGGAGGTAACCGGATAAAAACGTCACCAACGCTTCAGGATGTTCAAGAACTGTTTGATCGTCGGGTTACGATTCCAGCCCGACTTTACGAGCCACGTCGTCTGGTTTACTACCGCTCACACCGGCGGCAGGTTGTGCAGCGCATTATGGGGCGAGCGATTTTAGCGGGTGATGCAGCCCACCTGGTCAGTCCGCAAACGGGGCTTGGGATGAATACCGGTATGCAGGACTCCTGGAACCTTGGTTGGAAACTGGCCGCAGTGGTCAAGAGAGAGGCCGACGCTTCCATTCTGGAAAGTTACCAGGAAGAACGCCAGGCCGTGCTCGGACCACTTGCCAAGATGTCCGATACCGACGAAATGCTTTATTCTCTGCAATCGCGAGTTGCGCAGGAGTTGCGAGATCACGTGGTAATGGCAGCGCTTCATTTCGAGCCGTTCTGGCGCCGCAACGTCAAGGACATTACGCAAATCGGGGTCAACTACCAGGGACTCAGCAGTTTTGACGAATATGTCGCTACTCCCTTGCACTTGCCAGGAAAACATGTCGTTGAAAGCGGGCGTTGTACGAAGGCGTGGATGGCGTTTGGGCGCGGGCCCCGCGCGGGTGAGCGGGTGCCTGACGCGAGGCCAGTGACACGCGATGGTATCTCGAATGAGAGATTGCTGCCGTTTTTGAGTCAGGGACAGCACGTGCTGCTGTTGTTTACCGGGGCTGCAGATCCCGCCAAGACCGTTTGCGAGGCCCTTGCCGAATGTGCGACACTAGCCCGAAAGTGGTTGGATGACCGCGTCTGTGTGGAGCTGGTTGTGCCGTCCGATGCAGTCCCCGAAGCGTGCCGGCAAATTGGCGTGGATCGAACGGTGTTCGATGTGGAGCGCGCAGCCCACGACCGTTTTGGCGCGCGCGCCGAGTCTGTTTATTTTTGTCGTTGCGACGGTTTCGTCGGTTTTCGTTCGTTGCCACCAAACGCCGAAGCACTCGGCAAATGGTTTGACACGGTAAAGTTTGTGGCCAGCTAGGTTGGACATTGGATCCGCCTGTCTGTCGCAACCGGTTGACACGGTCTGGTCCCGTTGTCCTGGTAGGGATTCAAATCAATCTCCTGTACGGCAACCAGGGCTGTTGCCAGGAGGTCAGAACGCTGCACCCGCCTTAGCCCCTAGGTGGCCACATGCTTTTCTGCCCAGGCGGCAGCTCCCATTGCGGTTGCGTCATCACCGAGCTGGGCGGCTACCACCTCGAAGGAATCTACCAGGGATGGGAGTACACGTTGCTTGGCAGCGTTGCCCACTTCATGGATGAACAAATCCGACATTGCCTCGACGAGTCCTCCCCCCAGGACAATCAGGTCGGGGCCCAGCAGGTGCACGATCCCGGCCACGGCTCGACCGATATTTCGAGCTGCTTCGCGAACGATATTTTCAACGGTGGTGTCACCGGCATCAATCGATTCAGCAAGTACACCACTGCGAATGTGGGCGACGTCGGTACCAGCGATCGACAGAAGATGAGGTGCCTGGCCACGGTAAGCCGCTGCGGCTGACCGCGAAGCGATCACAAGACGGCTGGCGATAGCCTCAAGGCAGCCACGGCGTCCGCAACCACACAGCGGTCCTTCGGGTACCACTTGCACATGGCCAATTTCCATACACGAGCCGCTCTTGCTCTGCAAAATATTGCCCTCGTAAACACAGCCACCGCCGATTCCTGTGCCAGGAAATACCCCGACGACCGTTTGCGCGCTTTGCGCGATACCAAACCGGTATTCGCCATATACGCCGGCGTCGACATCATTCAGAATGATTGCAGGACAAGGAAATGCTGCCTCGAGGTATTTCTTGACCGGTACATCGGTCCAACCGAGGTTCGGAGCAGTGCGGATTTTGCCGTGTTCGAGATCGAGCGGACCCGGGCAGCCGATGCCAATTCCTCTAACTTGTGTTGACTTGATTCCGGCATCATCGAGCGCCTTATTAATCGTGGCGACAATCCGCGCCAGCCCCGCGTCAACGCCTTCGTAACCTTTGGTCTTGGTGCGTTCTCGACCAACGGTATGGTACTTGGAATCGAAAACCGTGGCAAGCATTTTTGTCCCGCCCAGGTCAAATCCCACCCAATGCCGTTCGTTGTGGTGCGCTGCCATCCTGCCTCCCTTTCTGGGACGTCATTGCGTTCCAAAGGACCTGGAACGCACCGCCTAACGTACGCCATTTTAACCGCGAAGGTTAACGTACGACATTTTACCCGCGAAGGAAAGTGGAGACGCGACGATAGTCCAGCGTTCACTGCGATGCACCAAAGCGGGGGAAAAGGAATCCCACAAACGGTACGTCGCCACCATCACCCCCGGTACTTCCCGTTCAGTGTTGGACGCGGGTAGTCGCTACCGGTCGTGAGGGAGACTTCGTCGACTTCCAAGCTGCTGGGATCCCGAAACCTGTCACCAGCCACCGGTCACCGCCGGAACAGAAAAGATTCTTAAGTTATATGGCGGTTTTCGAGTACGGGGCCCGAAAACGGGAGCCCGACGCTGGGCGCAACCGAAGTTAGCCGTTGTTGTTTTGGAGAACCCGGTTTGGCGCAACGGTCGGCAAGAAACCCCGACTGTTTTCTGGAGAGCAGAAGCAGGTGCGTCGCAATTACAAGTCGCGGGGTGGCTAAACCCTGTTTCGGTGGTGATTTTTTTGCAGACAGTTACGCATCAACAGATAGAATAGCAGCAGAGGGGATTCTTTATGGCGACGTCTCAAAAGACAAGCGACACTCTCGTTGCGGAGAATCTGCGGTTGAAAGCCCTGGTGGCCCAGCTTGAAGATCGACTTGATCACCTGGTTGAACAAGGCGGTGTGTCGGAATCACTCAAGCAAGCCGCAAGAAATCAGCTGTCGGCAGAAAGACTGAACCGGAGTGTACTGGAAGGGGTGTCTGATGTTGTACTCGTGGCGAACGACTCGAGACGGCTCACGTATGTTTCCCCGAATGTACATTTGTTGTTTGGCTACTCCCTCGAGGAAGTAGAGCGTCACGGGCGGATAGGCTTTCTCTTGCCTGCGAACCTGGTTGATCCCGACGTTCTTGAGAGTCGTGGTCAACTAACCAATATCGAGTGCCGAATTCTCGATTCGATTGGGCGACCGCGTGATTTGCTGGTCACCGCCAGGCGGTTGCCGTCGGCAGACGGTAGGATCATGTATATCTGTCGGGATATTACCGAACGAAAACGCCTGAAATCAGAGCTTGAGTTGCTGCGGTTGTCGCTTGCACAGAAAGTGGAAGAGCGTATGCAGGAGTTGCGCGAGAGCCGCGCGCAATATCGCCGCCTCATAGAGAGCCTCCAGGAGGAGTACCTTTTCTACTCAACGACTGAGAAAGGAACCGTGTTGTACGTGAGTCCCTCGGCGCTCAATATTCTCGGTCGTCGGCCTGACGAGGTCGTAGGGAGAAGCTGGCGTAAGTTTGTCGACACAGAGAGCCCTTCCTTCAAGCTGGTTGAAGAGATGGAAGAGAAGCGGTCTGCCGGATTGGCGGTCCCTGGCTACGAGGTTGAAGTACGTCATGCGAATGGAGAGACACGGTTACTGGCCGTCCGCGAGGTGGTGGTCTGTGACGCGGATGGCTGTTTCATTGCCAACGAGAGTATTTGTCGAGACGTGACTGCCGAACGCGAAACGAAAAGCGAGGTCGACCGGATTCGTACACAACTGGAAGAGTGTGTTGAGCAGCGGACAGCTGAACTCAGGGCAATGTACGACCGTTTGCTTGACAGCGAGCATCGTTATCGAAGTCTTGTGGAAGATAATCCTGATTTCGTCATCCGCTGGCAAGGGAATGGAGTCCGTTCCTTCGTCAACGATGCCTATTGCCGTTATTGGGGAGAATGCGCCGAATCGCTTGTGGGTACGAGTTTCTTTCCTTCAATTGTTGAATCCGATTGTGAAGCCCTCCACCAGCAACTTGTTGCGATTACCGCCAATTCACCTGTTGTAGTAAGTGAGTACCGAGTCAAGTTGCCAGATGGACGAATTGCCTGGCACCGCTGGTCGCATCGCGCCCTGTTCGATACGGCCGGCAAGTTGGGAGAGTACCAGTCTGTTGGCAGTGATATCAGCAGTCGGCGTGGGGCCGAGGAGCGTACCCGTGAGACCGTGGTGGCCGAAGCCCGTATCCGGCACCTCACTCAACGTGAATGTGATGTGATGACGTTGGTTGTTGCCGGAAGTGCGAATAAAGTCATTGCCCGTCGGCTCGATTTGAGCATCAAGACGATTGAAAAACATCGCAGCAGCCTGATGCGAAAGCTGGGAATTAAAAATGTACCCGAGCTCGTCCGCCTGGCAATGCTTGCCGAGGCAGGGCCCACGCTCACAAAAAGTGACGCCCACAAAAAGTCAAGTAGCGGGGTCGGAGATCAATCCTAGTGGGAAGCGTGTGATGTCCGTTTTGTCGGACCAATTGCCTGGCCGTTCGCAGGCAATGTTGGTGGTTGGGTGATGCAACGCGTCATTGGGCACCAGGACGGCAATTCGAGGTAGGGTATTTCCCCTGTCTGGTATTCAGAGCGCAGGGTTGCCCCTTTTTTTCAAGTGCGCGTTTATACAAATGCGTGTTTTCGTTGTAAAAAGAACGGGTAGCGTGACCCGAATCGCTTCGTCACGCGGCGAAGGAATAATTTAGGGAATATGAAAACCCGGTCACAGCTTGGCTGTGTCTATGCACGCTCGCGTTGGCGAAGTCATGCCGTGCGTTTGAACTCGATTTCTGCAAGGTACGATGTGGTGGGTTCCCATGGACCGAGTTACGGTTAGTCTTTTCTTAGGGGCGAAACGGATGGAGGACGAGTGATGTCAGTGCAACTAGAGAATGGTAGCGAGCGGGGGAGACGAGTGTCATCGGGGTCTGAGATAAAGCAGAAATCACCCGGCAAGGGGCATCAACTGGCCGAAGTGCGAAACCGGCAGGGACTTTCGCAGCGTTGTGTGGCGAATCGTCTTGGTATCTCAGTCGCTGAAGTTCGAAAGCAGGAGGAGCCCTCTTTTGATTTGACGA
>Ga0310121_10004141_pt1 | contig 12933 bp, 9 predicted proteins | sample CB27_Tmax_986_MG_FD_203504 | JGI IMG/M metagenome (GOLD analysis project Ga0310121, IMG submission 203504) | Marine microbial communities from Western Arctic Ocean, Canada - CB27_Tmax_986 | ecosystem: Environmental > Aquatic > Marine > Oceanic | place: Canada: Western Arctic Ocean | collected... | reverse complement strand
CTCGGGAACATCGATGGGAAAACCCGTAAACGGCCCGGGTGGGGAGCCCTCATCGACCGCTACATCCTCTGGAGGATCGCCCGTATCCGAACCAACATCTGTAGTCGGCGCATCGGTACCGATATCCTGTGCCACATCCTCACCCGAATCCGACGACGACGTTTCGGAGGCCACATCGGTGCCTGGACCGGGATCCGCTCCTTCGTCCGTTGTCGCGCTATCGGATGTTTCGCCGACCGAGGTGTCTTCCTGCCCATCCGATGACCCGTCAGAGCCCGGCCCCAGATCCTGTCCTGTTCCCGAATTACTGCTTCCACAGGCAAGTAGAAGACTGACGATTCCTATTCCAATCCATATCCGCATCATTTGTCTCATCCCTTTCCCCAAATTCTCTAGGACAGATTTTTCCCTGGCACGCATCATACGGCCATACCGCCCTTTATTACAAATCCTGATATACGCCTTTTCGGCTCTGTGTTACACATTCCCTCAGAGGGATTCATGGCGGCACCGATTACGCCCAGGCTTACAGTCGACATCATCATCGAGCTGGTCGATCGACCAGGAAGGCCCATAGTTTTGATCGAACGGGGGAGTCCACCCTATGGCTTCGCATTCCCCGGCGGCTTTGTGGATGTGGGAGAACGTATCGAGGCAGCCGCTCTGCGAGAAGCCCAGGAAGAAACCGGGCTGTCGGTCGAACTAAAGTGTCTATTGGGGCTGTACTCCGACCCACGCCGAGACGCCCGTGGGCATACGGTTTCTGCCGTATATGTGGCCGAAGGATCGGGCACACCCACAGCCGGGGATGACGCCAAGAAAACACAAATACACGAGCCGGCCCAGATCCCAGACTCTCTGGTCTTTGACCACGCGTTGATCCGTGACGACTATCTGCGATATCGAGAGGATGGTCGATTGACACCAGTTCGAACGGGAGCGCTAGACTAGTGAAAGAACTTTTCAAGCCTCGGGGCTGTACTCTCATCGGCATGGTTCACCTTGGACCCATTCTACGGCCTGACAGCGTCATTGATCTGGTTGAACAGACGGCGATTGCGGACGCACTTACCCTTGCAGAAGCAGGCTTCGACGCCGTTCTGATTGAGAATTTTTCGGATCGTCCCTTCTACCCGGACCAGGTTCCCCCCCATTGCGTCGCTGGAATGACACGAATCGCCCATAGTGTGCGCCTGGCCCTGAACGAAAAAGTAGAAAAGGAGATATTCATGGGCATCAATGTGCTTCGCAATGATGCCGCCGCTGCGCTGGGCGTGGCGGCCGCCGTCGGAGCCGACTTCATCCGCGTAAATGTACATGTGGGTGCCATGCTCACGGACCAGGGGATTATTCAGGGAAAGGCCCATGAGACGGTTCGGTATCGAGAGACCATTCATCCGGGCTGCCGTATTCTCGCCGATGTGCGCGTGAAACATGCCGTACCTCTGGCGGGCCGACCGGCCCTGGACGAAGCCAGCGATCTTGTGGAACGGGGATGTGCCGATGGGGTGATCTTGACGGGCGACCGAACAGGAACAACGACCGAAACCCAATTGCTCCGCGCCATGCACGAACGACTGGAAGGTTGCCCGATTATCGCAGGAAGTGGTGTGACTCCAGACACCATTCCCCATCTGGCCCCCTATATCCACGGGGTTATTGTCGGCACATGGATCAAGAAAAATGGGCTCGTAGACAATCCTGTGGACCTGACTCGCGCCAAAGAACTCGTGCGAAACGTTCAAGCCTATACTCGGAGTTGATCTCCCAGCGCTGTGCACAGGAACAAAAGCGATGCTATAGTTTCGCCATCTAGAGAGGACCCAGCCATGAAGATTCTCATCGCCGATAAAGTACCGGACGATTGCCTCCATGCCCTTCAGGCCCTGGGGCTTGAGGTTTCGCTTCGCCCTGAACTGGGTGCGGATGATCTACCCTCCGCCGTCGGGGACGCCCAGGTCCTGGTGGTCCGATCCACGCGGGTCACCACAGAAGCCATTGACGCAGCCGAACATCTGCAATTGATCATACGGGGCGGAGCTGGCACCAATACAATCGACTGTGAACATGCAGCCAAGCGGGCGATTCATGTAGCCAACTGCCCCGGCAAAAACGCCGTCGCCGTCGCTGAACTCACCCTTGGTCTCATACTCTCTCTCGACCGCTTTATCCCCGACAACGTGATCAGTCTTCGTCAGGGCTCCTGGGAAAAAAGTCGGTTCGGCAAAGGTCGCGGCCTGCTTGGCCAGACCCTCGGAATTATAGGCCTTGGACGTATCGGCCAGGAGGTGCTCCAACGTGGTAAGGCATTCGGGATGAACTGCGTCGGCTGGAGTCGTTCGTTAACCCCGGAGCGGGCCCAGGCGCTCGGTATTGGCTATTGCGAGACCGTCCTCGACCTCTGTCGCCAGGCCGACGTGGCAACCGTGCATGTCGCCTATTCGGACGAGACCCACCACCTCATCGGAACCAAAGAGATCGCTGCTATGAAGCCGGGTAGCACTGTCATTCATATGGCTCGCGGCGGCGTTGTCGACGATACGGCCCTGCGGGAAGCCGTCGCAACCGGCCATATCCGCGCAGCCAGTGATGTATATGAAGAGGAGCCGAAGGGTGGGAAAACCGAATATGCCGGCCCATTCCAGGATGTGGACGGCTTTTACGGAACCCACCATATCGGAGCCTCAACGGCCCAGGCCCAACAAGCAATTGGCGAGGAGATCGTCCGAATCATTGAGCATTGGATGAATAGCGGTGATGTGGTCAATTGTGTGAATCGAACCAATCGTCAACCGGGATGCGGTCAGCTCCTGGTACGGCATCTGGACAAAGTTGGTGTTCTGGCGACCGTCCTGGACGTGGTGAAGCGTGCCGATCTGAGCGTCAAAGAGATGCATAACACCGTCTTCGACAATACTGGGGCCGCCACAGCGGCGATCACCCTCGATCGTCCGGCAGACAACGGGGTTCTCGTTTCTATCCGTTCCAGCTGCGACAATGTACTCGGAGTCGAGTGGATCCCATTCGACTAAAGGACCTGTATTAGAGCCGAAAACCCTTCCCGAAAACTGGGATGTTGGAACGAATATCCGCTACCTAATAGCCGGTCGTTTTTACAGCGTTTATTACCTGGTCGACGGCGTGGCGGCCGGTCCGAAGCCGGTCGCAGTATCGGCTCTGGGAGTCCGAGCTCCCGGGCAAGCCAGGCAAAGACATCCCGCTCATCTGCAGGCTCACTATCCACTCCGAGATATAGATCGGCTGGGTCATCCAACGCCAGAAGGTGCTGCAATACTCCCGCACAATCATCACGGTGATTGCGATTGATGTACCGGGCGGCCCCCTCATAACAAATCGCTGTTCCGGCCTGAACCATTCGCAGAAGACGGTCTCGACCGGGGCCATAGATTCCGCCCAACCGAACGATCGTATGCGGTAGACGGTGGGATCGAAGCAGGTCTTCTGCCGCAAGCACGGTCTGACCCGCAAAGCTCTGCGGCTCTGTCGCTGAGTCCTCATCCACCCAGTCTCCATCCTCCTGGCCGTAGACACTTGTTGTCGAGACCATTACCAATCTCCGAAGAGGCTCATCCTGGTTTGCGAGAACGTCGAGTAGATTCTTCAAACCGTCGAGATATACCGACCGATAGGCGGCTTCATCAAAGCCGCTGGGGGCCGCAGCAAAAACCACGGACTCCAGATCTGCCGGTAGAGCACGCAGGCTTGCCGGGTCTCGAAGATCTGCGGCGATCGGAACGACTCCCTCGGGAAGATCCGTAGGATTGCGGCTGAGACCCCAGACGTCATCGCCCGAATCGCGAAGTATCGTTGCGAGAGTACGGCCCACATACCCGCATCCGGCTATGAGTATCTTTCTCATCGTGTGGTCAACGACGATCACGCATCCACGTACATCGCCTCGATCTCATCCGAGTACTTGTCATGAATGACGCGTCGTTTGATCTTCTGGGTCGGTGTAAGCTCGCCATCCTCGATGGAGAAATTTCGCGGCAATACCGTGAACTTGCGAACATGCTCCACGCGAGCAAACATCTCGTTCACCGTGTCGACTCCCGACTGGATATGGGCCCGAAGCTTGGCGTCCGCAATAACGTTGTCGTTAGCCAGGTTGTTTTCCGACGCAAACTCGGTGGTGGCGTCTTCGTCGAGGGTCAGTAATGCCGTAAGAAATTTGCGGCGATCGCCAATCACCACCGCTTCAGCGATCAAATCCTGATTCTTCAACGCCGCTTCAATATTCTTCGGTGCGATGTTCTTGCCACCAGCCGTAATGATGATCTCCTTTTTTCGACCGGTAATGAACAGGAAGCCATCGTCATCGAATGACCCCAGATCGCCCGAATGAAGCCATCCGTCGATCAGAGAGTCCGCCGTGGCGGCCGGATCTTTGTAGTAGCCCATAAAGACGTTGGGCCCCTTAACGAGGATCTCGCCATCGTCCGCGATCCGAATCTGAACCCCCGGGACAGCCGGTCCTACCGAACCAAACTTTGTTTGTCCGGGAACATTGAATGAGGTGGGACCGCAGTCCTCCGACTGTCCGTAGACCTCATGAATAGTGAGGTCCAGGCCCCCGAAAAACTCCAGGATCTCCGGAGCAATTGGAGCAGCTCCACTCACACACATACGGGCATTCTTAAGCCCCAGCAGTGGTTTGACCTTTGAATATATAAGCTTGTTTGCAAGCTTGTACTGCACCGCCAAAAGACCGGTCGGTTCTCCACCACGGTTACGCAAATCTGTAACTCGAGTTCCCACACCACGGGCCCAGCTGACCAGCTTGGCCTTCACTCCGGTGGCCTTGGCCAACTTACTCGATACGCCCGCATGGAATTTCTCCCAGACACGTGGAACACCAAATACGATTGTGGGTTGGACCTCTTTGAGGTTGTCGGGGAGTTTTTCTAGAGATTCGGCGTAGTATACCAAGATTCCGTGACTGACAGGCCCGTGAATCGAGAACATCTGCTCTGCGATATGCGATAGGGGCAGATAGGATAGACAGGTGTCATTATCGGTGAAATCGGCGATCTCTCTGGCAGCCTCGGCCGTCCAGGATAGATTCTCGTGAGAGAGCATAACCGCTTTGGGAGGACCGGTCGTGCCGGATGTGTAGATCAGAGTGGCCAACTGGTCCATCTGGATCGAATCCATCCGTTCCGTAAGCTGGTCTTCGGTCACACCATCGCTCTTCGCCAGGAACGCTTCCCAACTCAAAACCATGGGATCGTCGACAGAGTCCGCTCCTTTCATGAGGATCACATGTTTCAGATTGGGCAGATTCGCGCGTTCCTCTTTGACCTTCTCCCACTGCATGGTGTTTTCCACCAGGACAATCTCTGCTCCCGAGTGCTGAATAATATATGCCACTTCCGGAGATGAACATGTTGTGTAGATACCGGCCGGAACCCCGCCCGTCATCATCGCAGCCAGATCGGTAATAACCCATTCCGGTCGGTTGAATCCGAGTATACAAATCATACCGCCATTTTGGAGTCCCAACGCCATCAAGGCACGGGATGCCTCCTTGACCTGGTCCACATATTCCGTCCACGTGGTTTTCACCCAACCGGACGCCGTGCGTACCGCGTACGCATCGCCATAGGGGCGTTGTGTTGCTTGTTCGATCAACCGTGATGGAATGCTGTCTACAGCCATATCTGGGCTCCTGGCTCGCGTAATGAGTGGGACAAACTACGTGCGTTTTACGGCCGGGTCAATGCCTTTCGGCCATAAAACCACCGATTCCGAAGTCAATGATTCCAGGGCGTGAACGATCTCAATGGATCAACCGATGCCACTCGGTTATAGGTAATCGCGCCTCCTATCCCAACGAGTAGACGGTTGCCATGAGCGGCAAAACCTCAAAGCCTAGAATGTCCTGGTCTCGCGCCCTTACCCATGCAGTAATTCCGAGCACTCTGCTTGTACTCGCAGCCGTTGGACTGACCTTTAGTGGGGGCCTGGACAAGCGCCTCCTTTGGCAGACCGTCGTCGGCGGCGTTTTGATCATCGCAGCTATTTCCTGTGGGGTGTCCTATTTCATCCAGACTGATCGCGTTCCCCAGGCCTGGGCGCTCGGCGCCACGTCGGCACTTCTGGTCTTTGGTGCCCTTTATCTCGTTACGCATTTCAAGCTCGAAGCCGTACCCCGGATCCCCGATGAACTGCGGGTTGCTCTACGTCCAATAACCACCGAGTCCGGATCGCGCCTGGAACATCCGCTCGGCTTCTCAATTCGGGATGTCGCCCCCGAGCTTTCACCGAACGAAAAACTCGCTTCCAGGCGTTATCGGGCCATGGGAGAAAGAGTAGATACGGCGGTCTGGGCCTTTTCCGATCGGACGGGAAGCCAGGGTCTGTTCCTCTACATTATCCGCGCCTTCCCCTACCAACGAAAGACTCTCGCACGCTTCGTCGACCGTTTTGTTGCAAGCTCGGGAGCCACCCCCAGGGTCCGGAACATCCGCTGGGGACAGGGTGAGCCAGAAGCTCGCGTGGAGATCACATCCGCCCACCACGGTGAGATCATGCTTCGAGCTATACCAGTACACTACGGGGAAACGCTCGAATCCTATCTGGTCGTCTTGCTAAGCCAGGGAATACCAAATTCGAAGGCTCAACCAATTCTCGATAGCCTGAAATTCACCCAGGCCCTGCCCACCCCGGGTATATAAGAGCGCGGAAGGACTCCAATCGGTGCCACGCAAGAAGCCCGTCTGAAACCTCGTGCGAATGGACTTGAACATTGACATGCTCTTCGATCGTGGTCAGATTGTTGATCACGTCTTTGTCGGTGATGAGTCCTGGATCCCAACGACCAAAACTTCTATGCCATCTTAAACGTGGCACCAGACGCCTCTGATGACGTCATTCGGAAGGCATACCGAAAACTCGCCCAGGAATGGCATCCAGACCGGCACCCGGATCAGCGAGAGAAGGCGGAATTCCATTTCAAGGAAATAGCCCTGGCGTACGAGATCCTCTCCGATGCCCAAAGCCGCCAGCTCTATGATCTGACGCTTTCGCTGGATCTGACGGAGATCGTCGAAGCGGCGGATCTCGAAGACGACGAAGAACTCGATTTCGGGGATCCACTGCAACCCCCGCCCCTGAGTGATCCCGGAGATCCTGTCTGGTCTCCCTACGAACAACCACACGAAGTCCGAAAACCCACAAAGCTCAAGGATAGACTCAAGGAAACCGATCCGGTCGAGAAGAGCTGGGAGGGCTGTAGCCACTGCGCCTCCGTGCCAGCCATCTCCGTAAATCTTCGAGGAGTCGGACCAACCCGTATTCTACGAAGCCCTACCGTGATGGTTGGTCCATTTTGCCGCTCATGTGGTCTGGCCAAATTTCGGGATCTGACGAATGTCACCCTGCTCTTTGGCTGGTTTGGCCCTTTGCCAATTGTGTCGAACGTACAAACACTCCTCGGTAATCTACGGTCGCGAAATAAGCTCAGGGCTCTGGTTCCTCCGGCGCGGCCCGAATCGGCCGGGAGCTCCTTTCCCGAACCACTCTTTCCAGGTCGTTCCGTCTTTCTGCGACCGGCTATGCTGATACTATTCGTCGCGCTTTTCGCAGGGCTCTGGTTTGGTTCTGGCCGGGGATTACCTCTCCCTGGCCGTTTCGGCGGCCATCATGCGGGGAAATCGGGAGACACCAACCCCGCCCTCGATCGAGGCTCGACAGTAGGGCAGGATGCCGATGGTACCGAAGCCGACTCATTGGCAACGGCCGCCGATTCGGACGGATCAGCGACCGTAGACCGAGAGAAGCAATTGCTTCGTCTTAAAGATCATCCCGTGGCCGTTCTGAGCTTCTCCGGACAACCGGCGTTGGGCTGGATTGGTCACCGTCTCGGGATGATGTCGGACACCGGCACTGACGAAACCGACACCGGCAAAGTCTGGCGTGATCTGGGGCTGGCCACCGATCAGCCCGCCCATATCGTGATATGGCAAAAGAACCAACAGCTCACCACAACCTGGTTTTTGCCCGTCTCCGACCGTGCGGGCCTGGACGCGCTTATCGCAAGTCATGGCAAAGCCCAGGACAACGTGCCCTATATAACATTAAAGACGGACGAAGGGCCCTTGTACCTGGAGAACCTGCGGACCCATGTCCGTATCTCCGACGAGCCCCAATATCTCCGCTTTCCAGAAGACACATGTACACAGTTGCAGAATAATCTGCAGGATCGGGCTCATATTGCATTGGAGTTATGGCCCAAACGAATGCAACCGGGAATGGCCCAGGAAGCGGCTGCAATGCTTCAGGCCGCAAAGGGAAGCTTTCAAAAAAACGGTCTTCCCACCGAAGGGCTCTCCCTCCTCTCCCAGGTTCTTCTAAACTCAAAGACTCAAGACGTGGTTCGGAATCGCAGCCTTGAATACATGCGACTGCGCGTATTTCCGACGCCCCGCGGGATCCGGGTTGAAATGGATGGGCGCCTGCCCAAAGACCACGAACTCAACGAAAAGACCCATCGCATCATTGCTCCAGCCCCGACGTCGCTTATCACGGTTCCTCCAGAAGGGTACGGCTTCATAACCATCGACCGTCATATTCGGGATTTTATGTACATCGACCCCTACCTCCGGCCCATCGCCCAGTGGTTGGTTGGAACGTCCCGCGCCATACGTAGAGAGGTGGAGTTGGGGTTGCAGGACTGGTTGACGACCGTCGATGACTTTACCCTGTCCGGCGCATTCTTTGGCGCGAAACGACATGCCGTTCAGTTCAACGCGACGATCTCCGGCCATCCTCTTGATACCCACGGCCAGGATCTGTGGTCCTATGTTCGTACCCGCCTCCTATCTCGCCTGGGAGGCTACCTCCATAAGACTGTACCTCGCGACGTGAACAACTGGACCAGAATCCACGATTATCTGGCCGTATCCGCCCGACATGGATATCTACGCGGCGACCAGGTCGTCGATCCTCCACTCAAGGGTTTGGTCTTTCGACTAGGCGACGCCGGCTTTGAACATCTATCCAACCGAAACGTAGAGGCGTTCCGAACCGGCTTCGGACAATTTCTGGGCCTGATTACCGGTAATACCGGGTCCCAATTTGTCTTGAGCGCAGGCTCGGAAGCCAAGTCTGCCACCTGGCTATCCGCTCGAAGTACCCGCACACGACATCCAGAAATCGATCGACTACTCAGCCTTGCGCCCCGAAATATCCTCCTTATAGCCTGGGCCGACTTTGAGCAGATCACCAAAGCACTTGGCCCCCTTCAGCAGACTCTTTGTAGCCTGGGTTCCCGCAACTGTAGCCTACTCGCGGAGTTCGGCCTTCGTGATTCGATAGCCATCATCGTGGGGCACGACCGAAACACTCTTCATTTTATCGCTGACCTACCAGCGAATACCTATTCTTTACTTCAAGCAATCGATCAACTTCGTCATAGCAGGTTGCTCCCCAACCAACGGCAACTGGAAGGGGCCCTCGAAAACCTGCTACGGCCACGGAGCAAAAATCAATTCGCCTCCCGCAAGAATGGACCAAGGCACGTCAACCTGGCCGCCCGTCAGAACACCAGCGGAGTGTCTCCTTGTGAAGAGCTTAGCGCCTTCGTCTGTGAGACCTGTGGGCAGCAATCCCCCGCCTGTACAAAATACACACGCCTGGCAACCCGTAGATCCTCTGCGGACTGCAATAGTAGGCTCGGCAACATCATAAAAATAAGCGAGTTCGCCGACATGCGGATGTTCTGCAAGCGCTAGCACAGGGCACAGCCAGATATAATGTCTACTATTTATAGATTAGTTGCTATTATTATACACTTATGAAACTATAACAAGCAGTAGAATCACGCCACGCACATAGTGTATTACGTTGTTTTTATTGCTTAATCCGGTTTATTATCGCAGATATTCAAAAGTGGCCCATACCTTGCTTTTTATTGACGTATTCCAAGTAGGGAGTATGTCATGAAGAATGGTTTGATTATGTGGATAGGGCTCAGCCTGTGGTGGGGGTTGGGCGCGGCCTATGGAACGCCCCGTGTGATCTCAAACCTGGGCGATCCCTCCGAAGCAACCTGCTTAGCACCGCAGAGCGACTACCTATGGGTCGGCACTCGAGGTGCGGGGATGATCCGTGTCGATGATTTCGAGAATCGCAGCTGGGGTGCGCTGGACGGACTCCCAGGAAATACCGTCTTGGACTGCGTTGCCCACATGAATGTTGTCTGGGTTGCCACAGAAACGGGGTTGGCCCGCTTACAGGCGGACGGAAAACGATTTGAGGTCCTTGCAAGAGGGCGGTTCTTGAGTCTGGCTTCGGGGCCGGACGGTATTGTCGCCGGGCGCGATGACGGTACCGTATTTCAACATCAGCCCGATGGGTCTATTCGAGAAACAAAGACGGAAATCACCCCCTACGCACTGGCGGTCAGCCCGAACGGTACCTGGGCTGCAGGCAGTCTCGATGGGTCGATCTGGATGCAGGGGCGCCAGGTTGTACGTACTCTGCCAACACCTGTCCGTGATCTGGCCTTCGTAGGGGACGATCTTCATATCCGTACCGCAGGCGGCGGTTATATTCTGCGTGGAAACCAACTGGAGCCAAACGATTCGATTGGCAATGCTCTCGCACTGACCGATGGCGGCCAACCTGTCCACGCGGCTCAGTACGCACATCTACAGGCCCACGACGCGGCCTCATGGCGAGGCCAGCTGGTCTTAGCTACCGACGAGGGCGTCCACCTTCAGTCCACAAGGGGCTGGAAACAGATCGAGCTCGCGGGTATGCCCTGCGGGCACCGGATTGCTGCCCTTACGGAATTTGACGGGGATCTCTGGGTAGGAAGTTTCGACCGTGGGCTTTGTCGTTTCGATGGCCAGAAATGGACCCGTTTTCATGGGCCCACCTACCTGGCCTCCGACATGATCAACGATCTGAGTTCCGACGGAAAGAAGCTCTATGTGGCCACAAATCGCGGATTGACCATCGTCGATGCAAAGGGAACGTTTCAGATTTTTCGTCGCGATGACTGTGTAGACAATACGAGCCGAAAATGCCCCTGGCATACGGCTGTTAACGGGGTCACGGTGGATCCTGTTTCCGGAGTTGCCTGGATGGCCGATACGGGAACAGTCCACCGGTTGAATCGCCGTCGATGGAAACGGTACTACCGAAAGGCTGGTATCCACTCCAACAAGATTACTCGCATCGCCGCGTTCCGTCATACGGTGGCCGTTGGAACATCCGATCAAGGGATCCTCGTTCGGAAGCGTGGTGGAAAGTTCGAGCCGACCAACGACCAGGCTGGCTTGGCGGATAACTGGGTGATGGATCTCAGTTTCGACGACCAGGGTAATCTCTGGGTAGCTACATGCACCCGCGGGATCAGTGTTCTCAAAGACGGTCGCTGGTCTACCCTGACCACCCAGGACGGACTTCTGGATAACTACACGCTCTCCGTACAACAGATAGGTACCGACATCTGGATTGGTAGTCTGAGCGGACTGAGTATTTTGCGCGGAGAAACGGTCACCAATATCTCTACGACAGACGGATTGGCGGGCAATGAAGTTCATGCGACAGTGCCCTATAAAGGACTCATCTACGTGGCGACCAACGGAGGTTTGAGCGTAGTTGATTCCGGAATCCCCCGAGCGCGGGAGTGAAGCCTTGGTACCTGAGCCCCTAGAGCCTCTTTTTGACGCCCTGTTGGATCTTCAACACGACCTCGGAAAATACCTGACGCTTCCTATCGCCTGGTTACCCGAGGCGGCCTCGGAGGCTGCGTTGCGCGAAGCCGTATTGAAAGCCCTACGGGAAACGCGCTCTGGGCCGGATGGAGTCCGCTCGGCACGAGAAATCTGGTCCTATTTTGAAACCGCCCACGCCCAGGAGGCCAAGGACCAGGCTGTATACGAACGATTACAGAGCGCGGTGGAACGTGCTCTGGTCTGGGAAGGTCGAATTACCGAAAACCAGCCGGTCGAACGAACGGCTGTATTACAGGATTTTCGCGCCATCGCGCAGGAGATCTCAACTATCATCAGGGAGATGAAACGTGACGGAGAAACCCAGAGTTCTACTGATTGATGATGGGGATCTATTCGCTCGGCTCCTCGGAGAACGGATGCCGGAGATTGAACTTATCGCAATAGATGATGATGGCGGACTTCCATGTGTGCCCGACGGCCCATCAGCCCTCGCATTTCTGGAACAACACGCGGACAAGGTAGACCTAATCCTACTCGACGTGCAGTTCGACATCGAAGACCACCGCCTTTTGCCCCTGGGTCCACACTTCACAAACCGGCAAACTCGCCGTTTCCAGGGGGTCGCTATTCTACGGGAACTGCGTCTCAGATATTCTCATCTTCCCGTCGTGCTGCTCACATCTGTAGAAGATCTATCATTGGTTGATCTAGCGTCTGAAGTCGCTGGTGAATCCATGACCTACTTCTTTGGCACCGAAGATCTGGACGCCCTGCGTATCCACATTAATTCGGCTTTGGCAGAGGCTCGTCTGGAGCTGGAAGAGGAAGGTATCCTATGGGGAGCAGATCCACATATGCGCAGCCTTCGAAGGCGACTTGCGGTTGTATCTCGTGGCCCCTTACCTGTGGTTTTAGAAGGAGAGACGGGTACCGGGAAATCCTTCCTGGCGGAGCGTTTCATCCATCGAAACAGCGGGCGAACCGGTCAATTCGTTGCCGTCGATCTCTCCACCATCCCCGACGATCTTGTGTCGAGCACTTTGTTCGGATCGGTACGTGGAGCCTATACGGGCTCCGTCGAAGACCGTCGCGGTGTGTTTCAGCTCGCGCACCGGGGTACATTATTTCTGGATGAAATTCAGAATGTGTCTCCGGAAAACCAACGGCAGCTACTCCACGTTCTCCAGGAACGACGCGTCCGTCCTTTGGGCGCAAATCGAGAGAT
>Ga0310121_10004140_pt1 | contig 12933 bp, 10 predicted proteins | sample CB27_Tmax_986_MG_FD_203504 | JGI IMG/M metagenome (GOLD analysis project Ga0310121, IMG submission 203504) | Marine microbial communities from Western Arctic Ocean, Canada - CB27_Tmax_986 | ecosystem: Environmental > Aquatic > Marine > Oceanic | place: Canada: Western Arctic Ocean | collected... | reverse complement strand
CGGGTGGCAATGGTGTATTCGGTGATAGCGCGCTGCTCGTGGTACCGCCCCCAGGCACAGGTTGCGTCAGGTTGCATCGCGCGGATGCGTTTCAGATCTTCAACAATTAATTCCGGTTGGGTTTCCATGATGTACGCGCTGGGCAGTCCGTCGATTTGTTTACCAAACCAATCGGAAGTTTTGCTGTCAGCTACCTGGCCGCCCAGCAATTGCCGAACGGTCTCGCGCCGCTTTTGAGAAGCGAGTTGGTCCGTGGGCGTTTGGTCGCCACCGCTGACGTGGTGCATCGCCCGGCGATAGACATCCGACAACAGGTCCACTTTCCAGGGGTTCAAGAATCTTCGGCCGACCGAGGCGATGTCGCATGCTGTCAGCACGAAGAGCATCCGCAAGGACTCGGGTGAACCGACTTGCCTGGAAAACTCCAGGATGATCGATTCGTCGGTCGTGTCGCGACGAAAAGCCAAATGCGACATGATCAGGTGTTTATGAACCAAGAACTCAAGCATCTCGGATTGGTGTGGGGAAAGGTGTAGTCGGGCCGCGGTCTCACGCGCCATCCGCTTGCCCACTTCACTGTGGTCTTCGTCGAAACCTTTGCCCATATCATGGCAGAGCAGGGCGAGGTGGAGAATGTCTCGATCCTTGATGCTCTTGTACGTTTGGCCAAGCAGAGTTTCCGTAGTGACCAGTTCCGTGGCTTCCTCCACCGCGCGAATGCTATGTTCGTCCACGGTGTAGCGGTGTGATTTGTTGAACTGCAACAAACTGCGAGCGTGATCCATACCCACGATCAGTTTTTCCAAAACCCCCACCTCGTGAAGCCGCCGGAGCAGACTTCCGAGCCGTGGTGTCTCGCCCAATAGCGACAGGAAGTGCTGGGCGGTATGCCTCGTGGTCTTTGTTTGCTCGGACGTCAACAAATCAGTTCGGATCTCATCCCAGACGGTGTGGTCGATGCGGCGATCATATCGGTTGGCCAAATTCATCAAGTGGAGTACTTCATCAAGATTGTCGTGTAGTGTTTGTCGGCCTCGCCGGTTGACGGAAATGTGGACCGGCCCGATACGGTAGTTGTCTTCCAATCTCTTGGTGACCAGCGGCGCGAAAATGCGGCTGACGACCGAGCGCCGTCGGGTATTGGCAATGAAATGTTCGACAATATCGCTGACCTTTTTGGTCCGTTCGAACAACTCCTGCATGAATACCTCGACTGGAAGCAATCCGTCGATTCCTTCGTAGTTCCAGAGCTCCGCAATCCGCAGCTGTTCGTCGCGGTTGAGAACATCGAATGATCGGCCCGCGTTGAAATGCAGCTCATTTCTTACCCGCAACAAAAATTCGTGGGCGCGGCGCACCGTACGTTCATCGTCCGGCGTCAGATAATCCATTAACCGAAGAGTACGTGGGTCGGACTCTCCGTAACAGGCAAATCCGACCCAACGCAGTAGATGAACGTCGCGCAAACAACCTTTCGACCGTTTGACGTTGGGTTCCAAAACGTAGATTGTCTCACCGTGTTTACGTCGCTCGTCCGAGCGTTCGGCGACGATCCGATTAGTGAGCCTTTGTTTTCTCAGCTTGGTTTGTTGGCTGAATCGATGCATGAATTTGCGAAACAATCGCACGCTTCCCGCGAGAAATCGCGCTTCGGCCTGAGACGTAAAAATGACTGGATCCTTGCGGCCGAACGAACAAGCCTCAGAGGGGGTGCGGATCGCGAATCCCAATGACAAACCGAGATCGGATACATCCTTGACAATGTGTTTGGCTAAAACAGCGACGCGTCGGATGGCCGATGGGCGATACAATAATAACAAGTCGACATCGGAAAACGGCGCGACGTCCCGACGCCCGTAACCACCGTGAGGTACTAACGCCGTTTCGCTAAGCAGACCCCCAGGACCTTCCTCACCCAGTTCGAACAAGGCATTTTCGTAAATCTCCAGTATCCGAGCATCAAAAACGTCGGAGAGCCTGGCACCTACCTGGATGCCACGCGTCCCCGACGTGTGTTGTTGATGAAGTTTTTCTCGATCTTCCGCCAGCTGTTTGCGAGCGTCAAGGATGGCCTGCGGCACACGCACGCGCCGCTCGGCCGACGTGTCTCCATCAGGTGTGATCAAAGTGCATCTTCGCCAGTTTCGCCTGTCCGAATCCGGATCGTGTTGGATAGGTCCGTCACAAAGATCTTACCGTCACCAATCTGACCAGTCTGCGCCGATTGCATAATGGTGTCCAACAGCCCCTGCAGCTGTTCGTCCGCACAGACCACCTCGATCTTGACCTTCGGAACGAAATCGATCGCGTATTCCGTGCCGCGATAGACTTCCGTATGGCCTTTTTGCCGACCGAATCCACGCACCTCCGTAATGGTCATCCCGTGGGTGTTGTTTTCCGACAGGGCTTTCTTGACATCTTCAAGTTTGAAGTGCCGAATAATCGCTTCGATTTTTTTCATCATGTCGCTCCCTGATTCGTATCCGCCTCGATTTGAGTAAATTACGGTTGTGTGATTTCTTCGGACAGTCAATCCCATCCTCGAAATTAGCAAAATCTAATTGAAAATGTAACCTTCCTCACCGTGGTCCGTAATGTCCAGTCCTTGGACTTCGCTGTCCTGCGTTGCCCGCAGTCCCACGAGAACGTCAACGATTTTCAGCAATATCAAGGTGGCGACGGCCGCAAACACCCAAGTCACCAGACACGCGACAATTTGTCCAATCAAAACTCGAGTCCCACCACCTTCGAGCAGCCCGAGCTTATTGCCGTTGTCGATATCCCAACAGGCACGTGTTGCAAAGACTCCGGTCAGCACGGCCCCGAGGGTGCCTCCGATGCCGTGGACGCCAAAGGCATCCAGTGAGTCGTCGTACCCAAAAGTGGCCTTGATCGAGCTGCAGGCAATGTAGCAGACAATGCCTGCCGAGAATCCCATTAACAGCGCGGACATGGGATTGACGAAACCGGCGGCGGGCGTGATGCAGACCAAACCGGCAACCGCCCCCGAGGCGGCACCGAGAACGGATGGCTTGCCTCGCGACAGCCACTCCACCACGGCCCAAGTCACGGCTCCGGCGGCCGCCGAAAAGTGCGTGACCGCGAAGACGCTAGGTGTCAAATCGTCCGAAGCCAGTTCGCTGCCAGCGTTAAAACCGAACCAACCCACCCACAGCATGGCGGCTCCTAACGCCGTATACGTCATGTTGTGTGGCCGCAGGTCAACCGTGCCATGGCCCAGTCGTTTGCCAAGGATTAAGGCGCACACCAAGGCGGATACGCCAGAACTGATGTGAACCACCGTGCCACCCGCGAAATCGAGTGCCCCCCCCTTGAAGCCAGTACCGAACGCCAGAATTCCTCCGTCCCACACCCAGTGGCACAAGGGACAATAAACAAGCGTCCCCCACAGGATCAGGAATAACGTCATGGCGCTGAACTTCATCCGTTCGGCAAAAGCTCCGCAAATTAGAGCCGGGGTAATGATGAAAAACATGCCTTGGAAAAGCATGTGAGAAAGTGTTGTCAGCTGCAAATCGTCATCAAACATGGGAGTAACGGGGGCGCCAGCCTCCTCATCCCAGTACCGCGAGACATTGTGCATTAATAGGAATTCACCGTTGCCGATCCATTTACTGTCGCCATCGCTAGGATCGCCACCAAAGGCCAGCGAATATCCGTACAAGGCCCAGATTACGGTCATCAGACCCATCAGAAAAACGCACTGCATCATTACGCTCAGCACATTTTTGCGGCGGACCAAACCGCCATAGAACATCGCCAACCCAGGTGCCGTCATAAACAGCACCAGGGCTGAACAGATCAACATCCATCCGTTGTTGGCCGCTAAAGTGTTTGCTTTGATCGCCTCCTCCTGCCCAAACGCATTGGAGCTAACAACTAAAACCGTCCCCAGCGCGAGCATCGTTGCCACAGCTGTTCTCAAGTACCGCCTCATTTTGGCCATCTCCATACGAATGTAAGTGATTACACGAGCACACCGCCCCGTGACCTGCCCTCATTGGCCCGCCACGTCACACCTCCCAGGATTGATCGGTCGTAAGAATACGCCTTGAAAATTAAGGCGTAAAGGGGGCGAAACGCCCTGAAACGGCTATCGTGAGCAGGCCATCGGCCTATCGAGCCGGATGCATCCCTCCCTCCAACCAGGGTGTTTGCTGATTCCACGCGGTAAGTTGGATTCAATTTTCTTTGGCAGGGCCAACCCATATCGTGTCACCACGACCGGCCGACTGATTCACGACACGCGAGGCGACGAATAACGCGTCGCCGAGTCGATTGAGATAGACGAGCAGTCCCGGTGCAATTTCTTCCGATTCCCGACCAGCCAGCGTCGCCAATCTTCGTTCAGCACGCCGGCAGATCGCGCGGGCCAGGTGCACGGCTCCGGTTGCCTGGGCGCCGTGGGGAAGAATGAAGTTCTTCAGCGGTGTTAACTCACCTTCCCAGATGTCGATTGCCAGCTCGATTTTCCTAATGGGACCCTCCGTCGGCCAACGTGTGCCGGCTGTATCGGGATCGGGAGACGCCAACTCCGCGCCGAGACAAAAAAGATCGCTCTGGACTGTCTCTAGCCATTGTTCCACTTGCTCAGGCAGCGCTAAACTCCGGGCGAAACCGAGTGCCGCGTTGAGTTCATCGACGGTTCCATAAGCCTCGATGCGGGCATCATCCTTGGGAACGCGACTGCCAGCGAACAGTCCCGTCGTCCCGTCGTCTCCGGTTTTCGTGTAGATTTTCATGGTAAGTCGACTTGGCCGCGGTGTAAGGCAAGGTATCGATGGCAGACAGGTTCGATCTTAGTGTTATTCTTATGCTGGTCCAGCTGCTTGGCTAGGGACCCTAGGGCCGTCTTCTAGCACATCACAAAGTAGGCACCAACATGCGAAAACTCAAATCCTGCGGCTTCATCGTGACGCGGGGCAATCCGCTTCAGGAATTCCTGCTGATGATTCACAAGGATCGCCTGGACCTTCCTAAGGGCCATGTTGATGGAAATGAAACCGAGATCGAGTGCGCTTTGCGAGAGTTGGCGGAGGAAACGGCTATTCGTAAAGAGGATATCGAAATCGATCCGGAGTTTCGTTTTGCGACAACCTATCAGGTGCGACCCAAAAAATTCAAAGGGGAGATCTGTGAAAAGACCACCATCATTTATCACGCATATCTGGTCCGAGATGTCGCGATCCAAGTCACAGAGCATCCGGACTACGAATGGCGACCTTGGGATCCGCCACATCGCATTCAACCAGAGACGATCGATCCATTGTTGGAGCGGTTGGAGCGGCATTTGGAGCGGGAAGCTGAAGGATAGGCATTGTTCTAAAGCCCGATTTGACCTGACCACACCAACAGTAACCCGATGCGTAAGCGAGGTATGCGGAAAATTACAACTTCGTCCTCGCTAACGCGTCGCGCTTACGAGTCTCGTGGTCAACCCCAAAACTTTAACTTGACAAGGCACTAGTCAATCTACGTACTCAATCTCCAACTGCCCCAGCACCCGTATGATCGGTAGCAGCGTGCCTAACGCATTGGCACCCGCGAGACGGCTGTGTGTGACTTTGAGGTGCCCGGCGCCGATACCCCCCTGGGCCATGGTTGCATCCAATGGCCGCCAAAGATCATCTATCCAAACCTCGTTCCACATGTGGTAGGCGAAGCCTTGGTCCCGCGGTGAATAAACCAATCCCAGGGCCACACGTGCGGGAATTTTTCGGGCGCGACAGAGTGCGGCCAGCAGAGTGGCGTGTTCCGTGCAATCGCCCTGCCGGGTCTCCAAAACCTCCACGGCGGAACTCAGAGGCCGGTTGAAGTTCTTGTCCTGGATGAATTCGTGGACGTGGGCCTCGATGGCGGCAGCCAAATCCCAGGCGTTTTCGTCCTCCGCCAATTCGCCGTCGGCCACCACCCCAGCCGAAATCCCGTTGGCCATAGCCACAATGCGTGGGTCCGTCGATTGGACAAGCCCCGATTCCCTCAAATCCATCTCCGTCGGCAAATCTTCCTCCTCGCCTGCTGGTGAGCGACTTTGCCGGCCGCCCTCGAAGGTTTGGATCTTGGCGGTCCTGTCATCCACCGGTTGGACCGTCTGCGATACCCCATTCGAAAAAGCCTGGCTCGGATTATCACGAACTAATCGCACCACGTAGTTGGCTGTGTTACGACGATGAATGTCCGCAGGTATCTCCGCTGCGGGCACGATGGTTTGGAGCCCAAAATCCAGTCCCCGGTCCGTGTCTTTAGCCATGGCCGTTTGGCGATCAGTGTAGTAAGTCTCTTGCTGCATCAGGGGCATGTGAGTTTTGAGAATGCGACCAGCCGGATCGGCCCACATCGTGCTCTGTAGGGTGTTTTCGGCGTCCAACTGCAAGACATTTTCGATCCGCAGCAAATCCAGAGGGCCAGCTGGTGTTTCCGTCGGTTCGATTTCTCTTGCTGTCAGGCGGACCGTGCCCACCGTGTTTAGTATCGGCATCAAAACAGTCATGGCCCGCGACTCGCCGGGATCCAGCGGATCTTGTAGGAGTGATTGCTCGACCCCAAAATAACCTCCATTGGTATCCTGCCAGTCGACATCCAATACGCTGGTTTCATTCGAGACGCGATCGTGGATCCGCAGTCGATTTGCTTCTCGTACGATGGAAACTTCCGTTTTCGTCGCACCCGATTGCAGGCTCCACTTGCATCGGACTAACCCTCCATCGGATGACTCCCAACTTTCCAGCGTGATCGCCTGCGAGGTTTCATCGCCGAATCGTTTGACGTTCAGCTGCATTTCTTGCTTCCAGTACACCAATTGCCCCTGCGACAACTGCCCTGGCGACAACTGCCCTGGCGACAACTGCCCTGGCGACAACTGATTGTCATCGCCCTCGGCCGGTTGCCAGGTGGTGACGACGTGTCCAACTTTGCTGCCCAACAGGAAGATGGTGTCCCACCGCTCGCCTCGTTGGAGTTTTGACGCCGGGAGCTGGCCGTCTTGCGTGATCGTCGCTGGTTGGCAGCCGAGAAGAAACATGCCGGTAAGGACGAGTAGCACCAGCGGTATCAATTGCGTCGATATGTCGGCATCGCACCCCACGATCGGGGTGTTAGCTGACGCCGGTGTCTGTTCGGCAGCCAGGCAATCTGGATGAGTTGGACGAGCTGGCGCCGCCGCCGGATCGGTCTGAGCGGCCGTCTCCCGGCACGGGTTCGCGTCAAACTCAACTGAATCGTGCGATCCGTAGCGATGCCGATCGGTTCGACGGATGAGTTCTCTTGAATTTGGCTTGATGTGCATTAGTGGGTGCTAGACTTCCACTGACTGCGGTGATAGCTGCCGAGATGGCACCCGACGACTCCGTTTTTAACGGATGTATCGTGTGTGACAGGCTAGGAGCGCGTCAATCGGTGCAAGCTCCCGCAATTGGTGAAAACCACCGGACGACGAGTGGTCTAACCTTGAGTGAATCAAATTTCGGCGGCGACGCTTCCCGACCTGATTGAGGTACGACATGGGTTTTTTGAAGGATTTCTTTGCGACGGCGTTGAAGGAAAGCAAGGAAGTTTCCAGCCTCAGCAGCTTTGAGGAGCTGTCTGAAGGCCAATTAGAATCGCACCTCGGCGTGGATAGGTACGGTGAATTCCAGCTAACGGACGCCGTCCGTCCATCGTACGACCTGAAAGTCGTGCCGCGACAGGGGTACCGACACGAGATTTATCGCGAAAATTCAACGTCCGAAAATGTTCCGGTCGTGATGGCATCCGTTTCGAAAGAGCGGTTGTTTGATGTTTTCATGGATCTGCTCGATCCATTGGGAAACACCGCAGATGTTGTTTTGGAAACGAGTCACGACCAATCGTCACGCCAGCATACTGATTTACTACGCGAGCACATCGATGTTCCTGTTCTGAAGAGCATTCTTTGGGACTACGAGGAATTGCTGACCAATGACGGCTGCACCGGCATTGCCATCCTCAACCCGCAAATTCCTCACGAGATTCAATTTGACGAACACAAGCTGTTGATGGTCTACGGAAACGATCTTTCAAAGTTCGAGGCCATCTTCAACTCCTATGTCGTCGAGTGCGATGAGGAGTTGCAATTTGTCACCGAAGCCGAGCACGTGCATTCGTCAAATGAGACGTTTGCCGGCCAGTTCCACGAGCTGAAGGCTCGGCTCGGGATGGACATGCAGTTCTGATCTAAAACGAATAGGCCTGCCCCTCGAACTCGACCGTTACCGGCTCGTCGATCGCCAGGTACTTCGCGAAACGTGTGCCCAGCTGATCAATCATCTGGAAATAGGCATTACTATAGCGTTCGATTCGCTGCACCTTCTGTTGCTGCTCGGGTGTCACGTCGGCATCCAGCCAACCATCTTTGGAGCGATAGAAAGTCTTGGCTCCGATCTGACGGACGTTGTCGATTTGGATAGGTCTCCCCGCCGCCTCGTCCAGGGCCTGTTGATACAAGTGAGGCGCCGCGGAGGCGGCTTTCTGCAGTTGGCCCTTGAACCGTCGTTGGGCAAAGCCTTCTCTACCTTCCGTTGCCAACAAGGCGTCCGCCGCCTGGCTGACCTGTCGCCCCGCTTCCTCGCGGCTGATCGAAACCATATCGTCATCGGCAAGGAAGGAAGTGTAGGGGGTAACAATGCCGTGTTTCTTGGCCAAGGCCACCAGCTCGTCGACCAATTCCTGGTTTTTGCCGTGGAGATCGATTTCGTCGATGATCTCGCCGACTCGTCGCGTTGCCCACAAGCGGGCCACAAAGGCGTAACTGTCGTTAGCTGACTTTTCGACGAATTTGATCGAGTAGTTGTGGCGAACCGATTCCTGGCCCGCTTTGCCGTGGATGACGACCTGGCCGTCACCACCAGCACGGTACCGTCCCAGCAGCAAGAGTTGTTGGCCGGCGAAAAGCTCCTGGGACTCTTTGGGATAGATCCGATTCACGTGTCCACTACGCGACGCGGGTAGGTGATCCAGTTCAAAGTCGATTGTCACATTCGTCAAAACGGGAGCCTGGATGCTGCTGTAGAATCGGCTAACGTGTGACTCGATATCTTCATTGGGCCGTATGTAGTGGCTGTCGCCCCCGGTGGACCTCGCCAATTTGTCCAACAAGCGACTGTTCACGTCGTATCCGACTCCAAAGCTGAACACACGTGTGTCGCGGTCGTTCTGCTGACGGACGTCTTCCACGATTCGCAGCTCGTTTGTTTCACCGGCCGTCGGCAGGCCATCGGTGAGAAACACGATGTAATTGGGCCGGTCAGAGTCCTGAATTTGACGGAACGCCTCTTTCAGCGCGGCGTTGATGTTGGTGCTTCCGCCAGCGTAGATTCCATCCACGAAATCGATCGCCGCTTCGCGAGACTCTTCGTTGAATCGTTGCAATTCAGACCGAAAAGTCATAACGGCCGAATCGTAGGCGAGGATATTGAAGAGATCGCCTGCGCGTAAGTTGTTTACAACGAACCTTAACGCTTCCTTGGCTTGTTCAATTTTTTTTCCGCTCATGCTGCCCGAACGATCAACGACAAAAAGGATCCGTTTCGAGACAGCCTCCTCGGACGTTCGTGGCATGTCCGGATTGACAAACAGCATGAAATAGCCGTCATCGCCGCCGTCCTGACGAAAACTCAATAGCTTGGTGCCGATCGGTTGGTCCCCCACATCATAAAACAGACGGAAATCACCGGTCGGCACGTAGTTTTCAGCTATGAAAGTGACTCGCGACCGGTTGGGGTCGTCGCGCTTGACCACGATTTCGTGAGAGGGGCTGTAGATGTTACGAATAGTAGCGTCACTTTTGATTAAGAGATCGATTCGTAGTTGCTCGATCGGCTTGGCCGAGAAACGAGCCGCCTTCAATGGAAACGTGAATTCGACGAGATCGTGGGCTTGGCGACAAAGCTGTGAGTAGCGGATCGTGACCGTTCTTTCAGCTCCTGCGGGAACCGGAAATACACTGGTTCTGAACAATCCTGTGCCAATCCATTCCATGAGGGCCGGGTCTTTGGTTTGACGGACATACGATTCGTAGATGCGACGTGCCTGTTTGGCGTCCATAATCTCCCCTTCGTACTCCTTGCCGTCGACCAGGAACGTCAAATCGCTGATCGCTCCGTCGTAGGGCAGAGGAAACACAAACTGCACCTCCATGATCCGTGATCCGGTATTCACAAATTTCTGGGACATCTGCAACTGTGCAACGTTTTCATTCAAGGTGCCATTGATGTTGATTTCTTGAATCGCGTATTCAGAAAGTGGTGGTAGCGGCAGATCGGGACGGATCACGATCGGGGTGGGAAGGCGGCGGCTCGAGTCGGTTTCGATGAGAACCCCTTGGCCCATCGCCGTCCCCAGAGAAGTTAAACTAGCCACAAGCGACAGCACGAATTTAGAGTGGGTCGACATGATTGCTCTCCCTGTTTTTTAGGCTGACCGTGTTTGAACTCCGAATAACGAAGAAACGAAATTTAAAGAGAAACTGAAAGGGACTTCTTGATTCGAAATTTCTTGTTCGAACTTCAAACGATCATCGTTTATCATCCGCTTGCATCATCATAACTTTGACAGTATTAGGCTTAAGGCCTGTGCCCGCGCGGGTATTGCTAGCCAGGGGTCCCGCCCCGCCAGACTGCCTGGTGGACGTTCGCCTCATCACGAGTCCTTGAAACTTCTGACGGGTTTGCCCCTGACCGAGTTCCGCGAAATCGCCTTAAAATCAAAAACCGGGCTGGTATCCACGAAAAACGCCCCCTTTTTGGCTTCAGCCATCGCCATTCCGGCTTGTGAGCGGTGCGGCAGCAAAGCTGAAGGGTCGTCAGCCAAACCAGTCCTGACGGTTGATATTGATCGCCCCAGGGGCATACGCGAGACTCGCCCGCCCCTATTTCGGGGCCCGACCAGCCGGGGGCCCGACGAAGAGGGTGCACTTGGCCGAGTGCGAACCATTCGATCAGTGATTCCTCCTGGGTTCTCCACATCTGATGCAACCGTTCCATTCATCGCCGTTAATGTTTTTGGCAGCTGAAGTCGAAAGACTTGGGGGGCGATGCCGAAAAGTCCAAAGCCTTACGACTTCGGCTACGTCCAATAACCAGTGTCTTCCGGTCGCCTTTGCCATGGCGATGGTGCTACTGGTCGTCATCACCGTCGGCTGTCGATCGGACCCATTCTACATGGACGAACCGGCGGCAGAGCTGCCAGCGAATCTCAGCGTGGCCAACGATTTGCAGAATCCGTTCGTCGTATCGAATATCGATCGCGAGTTCTTGTGGAATCAAATCGTAGATGCGGTCGACGATTATTTTGAGATAGATCGCGAGCAGCGAGTTCAGAATCTTGACGGCGTCATCATGGAGGGACGCTTGGAGACACACCCGCTTCCCGGCGCAACGGTGCTCGAACCTTGGAGGTTGGATTCGACACCCGGCTTCGAAAAAGCGTATGCAACGCTGCAATCGATCCGACGTCAGGCGACGGTCCGTGTGGTACCGGTGTCCGCTGGATACTCAATTCACGTTATTGTCCAGCAGGAATTGGAAGACGTGGATCGACCCGCCTTCTCGACACCAGGTTCTTCCATTCCTCGGCATGATGGCACGATCGTGCGGGCGAAGGGCGAGTTGGACGAAGAGCCAATAACTTTGGGTTGGATCGGGGTGGGCCGCGACGCCGCCTTGGAGAATGAGATCATCCAACACATCCGGGGTCGACTAGCAGACGGCAGCCCCAGCGCCCCGCTGGATCGCGCGGGATATTAATTGGGCAGCGCCACTTCCGCGACAGTCAAGATGCTAGCTCATACGGTTTGGGAACACTAATCAACACTGATTTTCACTAATGCACATGGAACCGGATGAGTTTTGATTAGTGTTCCCTTGTTCTTGTTTTAAATCCTTTCACGGCAATCGTTTAGAGATGCTTGCTTTTGCGAATGTGGCGCTGTCCAATTAACATACGCCACAGACTATAGACCAATGACCAATGACCAATGACCAATGACCAATGACCAATGACCAATGACCAATGACTAATGACTAATGACTAATGACTAAGCGTCCCGGTCGGTTGGTGCGTCGGAAGGTCGGACGCGAACGGCTTCGATTCAACTGCCGCTGGAAGTTTGATCGTAAAAGCCGTACCTTGGCCCGGAGTGCTTTCCACACGTATCTTCCCCTGGTGGGCTTGGATGATATTGCGACATGCGCTCAGTCCGAGTCCCGTTCCGCCTTTACCGCTTTCGTCCGGTCCCTCTTTGGTGGAATAAAACGAATCAAAGATCTTCGGCAGTTTGTCCGCTGGGATTCCACAACCATTGTCACGAACAATCAGGTCCACCGTGTTCGCGGAAGGGTCATGTACTAAACGGATGCTGATCTGGCCACCTTCCCGCAGGGCCTGGCGGGCGTTGATGAGGAGGTTCAAAAGCACTTGTTGAATCTGGTTGCCGCACGCCATCGCCCGAGGGGTTGGCTGCGGGGTATATTCGACACTGATGCGGTACTTTCTCATTTCCCGTTCGAGTAACATCAGCGAGTCGGTAATCAACTGGTCCAGATTGGTGGGCTCGATTTGCGTGGATCGGTTGCGAGCCATGCCGAGGATGTTCGAAGTCAGCTTGGCAGCGCGCTCACCGGCCGCGAGAATTTTTCCCAGTACTTTGTCTCGCGTCTCTTCATCCTTGTGGCGGAGTCCCATCTTGGCGTAGTTGATGACCGTCATCAGGATGTTGTTGAATTCGTGAGTGGTCGTTCCGACTAACTCCCCCAGTGCCGTCAACCGCTGCGCTTGAGTGAGCTGCTGTTGAAGAGCAGCTACCTGTTGTTCTAAGGAGGCCTTGGCTTGATCGATTTGTGGTTCTGCCATCCGTGTTCTGCGCCTTTTGCCTAGATCGTCTGTTTGGGAGACTGGGAC
>Ga0310121_10004139_pt1 | contig 12933 bp, 9 predicted proteins | sample CB27_Tmax_986_MG_FD_203504 | JGI IMG/M metagenome (GOLD analysis project Ga0310121, IMG submission 203504) | Marine microbial communities from Western Arctic Ocean, Canada - CB27_Tmax_986 | ecosystem: Environmental > Aquatic > Marine > Oceanic | place: Canada: Western Arctic Ocean | collected... | reverse complement strand
TGAAAATATAGATGTCGATGATGAAGGCTTAATCCAAGGGTTATTCTAGAAATTATCTAATCGATTGGTTCAACGTATAGAACTAGGGAATGATCAACAATTTTATAACCACTTTTCTTAGCGAGTGTACGTTGCCTTTCTTCAATTAAGTCATCTTCAAACTCAATGACTTTTCCAGTTTTGACACAAATCATATGATCATGATGTCCTTCAGGGGTTAATTCAAAAACAGCCTGGCCAGAATCAAAATGATGCTTTATACAAATTCCAGCATCAACAAACTGATTTAATACTCGATAGATAGTTGCAATACCAACTTCATCATTCTTTTTTAAAAGAATTTTACTGATATCATCAGCACTAAGATGGCTATTATTACTTTTCTCCAGGAGGTTCAGTATAGACTTTCTAGCATGAGTAACTTTTAGACCAGCTAATCTGATTTCTTTGTTCGTGTTCATATCAGTATCATATATCTGACAGACAAAATATCAAGTGGACCGATTGAGACTAGAGACATAAACACGACATTTAGATTACTTAAACCAATCATTAGATTTATTACTAAACTACAGATCAAGCTATATGAAAAATACGATACTAAATATTTGAATCTGAGTGGTTAATTATTTTCCGGCAATTTTTGTTGTTAAGAAAAAACATTTAACCTAAGAATTCAAAAATTTTTAAGAAATATTATTTGTGTATGATTCTCTTTGAGGTAAAAAAATCTTTTAAAATCCTGCAATTAAAGAGACTTCTTTGATTTCTTCTTGAATTTTTAATGACAGATATGTATTAATCATCATTTAATAGCTTTAGTAATCATCTTGTAAAAATCAAAGAATAGTTTAGGATTTGTTTTCTAGGTTTAATTACCTTAAAACATGTTTTTTAAACTATCTAATTAATGAGGGACAACGATGTCTAAAAAGATATACGCAACTGTATTATCTGCCTTGTTTATATTTACTACATCTACTTTTGCAGAGGTTGACACAACTTCTTCAATCAGAGGCGTTGTGAATGTTTCCAGTGCAGTAGTATCAGCAATACATACCCCAACGGGTTCAACAAAATCTAAAACCGCCACAAATGGAGGGTTCTTCTTATCCAATCTATTGATTGGTGGACCTTATGAAATAACTGTTTCAGCTCCAGGTTATGGAGCTCAAAGTATCAGTGATGTTTATTTGGTTTTAAATGAAACCACTAATCTCGATATTACTTTGGTATCAGATAACCTAGAGGAAATTACAGTTACTGCTGCAGCAAATCAAGGTTCTATCAGAATGGGATCAGGTACGTTTCTTGATCGAGATGCAATTGACGGTATTCCCACTGTAAATAGATCAATCGCTGATATTGCAAAAATTGATCCAAGAGTAACAATAAGCTCTGGTTCCAGTAGGTATTCTGAAATTTCAGTTATGGGACAAAACAACAGATTCAATGACTTTACAATTGATGGCGTTAGCTTTAATGATCCGTTTGGTTTGAATGCTAATGGCTTTGGTAGTATGCGTAACCCTATCGGCATGGAGTTTGTTGATCAAATGTCGGTTGATGTTACCCCGTTTGATGCTTCAAGAGGTAACACCACAGGTGGGTCCATCGCGACAGTAACAAAATCAGGAACCAATGACTTTCATGGAAGTGTTTTCTTTATTGAACGAGATGAAAGCAATATCGGTGACTCTCCGGACGGTAATAAATTCCCAGAATTTAGCGAAGAAACTATGGGCTTTACTTTCAGTGGACCAATCATAAAAGATAAACTCTTTTTCTTTGTTGGTTATGAAGATTTTGAATCAGCTAGTCCTGCTCTTTATGGGACTAAAGACAGCAATGCCCCAATAAAAGCTGATGCTCTTACTACAGCCATGGCAGATCAAATTAAAGGTATTGCGATGAATCGATACAACTATGATCCAGGAGAAATATCAAACTTTACAACCCCTGAAACCAGCGAAAAAATGATTCTTAAACTGAATGCAAACATTTCAGATATTCATCGAGCTGTGATTATGATCCAACGGGATGAAGATTTATACCCAAGAAAATACAACAGGGGTTCCACAGTCTTTAGTAACAACTGGTATGCGAAACCTCCTATTATTGATCGTGAATCATTCACTCTCTACAGTGATTGGAACGATCGATTATCAACTAAAATTAGATATTCTCATTATCAATTAACAGAAGATGACGCCTCTATAGGTGATCCATTTATGCCAGAAGTAAACATTGAAGTTTGTGATGGGTGGGATTGCGATAATGTCTATCTAGGCGGTGATCGATACAGGGGTGCGAATTTTATTGATATTGATTCTGATTTCCTAAGCTTTAAAGCCACTTACGATTTAGGCGACCATGTCCTCTCAGCAGGTATAGATCGAGATGAAAGTGCAGTCTATAATCTGTTTATTGCACGATATAACGGTGAAGTTCAGTTTGATAGTATTGCCGATTTTGAATCCGGAGAATATTCTTATCTAAGGTTCCATACTCCACAAGCAGGTATTAGTGCTGTTGAAACTGTGGCGGCTAATTTTGATATTGAAAAGACCACTCTCTATGTTCAAGACCGGATGTATCTTGGTGATTTAACGCTTGATATTGGTCTTCGATACGATCAAGTAGAAACACCTACGCTGCCTACGGCAAACCCTAAATTTGAAGAAAGAAATGGGTTTTCAAACGCCCAGCGATTTGACTATGATTCTGTGCAACCAAGATTTGGCTTTAACTATGATGCATCAGAATCACTTTTCGGAGACATGGATAGAATAGTTAGTGCTGAGATCAGAGGTGGTTACGGCAAGTTCATGGGACGTATACCAAGAGTTTGGTACGGTAATGCCTACAGTCGATCCGGTGGCCTTAGTGATTATGTGAAAGTTTATGGTCATGATTCAACGCTACCTTCGTTCCGCTGTGGCGGCACAGTAGGGCCTATGCCTGCAGGTGATCCGTCGTTCTTCTGGATGGGAGCATCAAGTAATTATTGTATTCCGTCAAGCCCATACTTTAATGACGCTCAAGTTACTGATCCAGATTTTGAAGCGCCTCAAAGTTGGAGAGGCAACTTAGCTCTTGATTTAGTGACCGCTGGCGGTTACAAGCTAACTTTGGAATATAACCATGACTCAGTTGATCAAGCAGTTTTTTACAAGGAGTTAGGGTTAAATCGTGAAAGTGTTATGGCTGATGGAAGAGGGGTCTATTCACACGGACCTGGTGATTTCATGTTGACTAATACTGGCGAAGGTGGTGCTAAAGCTACCTCCTTCTCTGTCCAGAAATCGTTTGATAATGGGCTCAGTATGTTTGGATCATGGGCATCTGTGAGTGCCGAGGATGTCTACCCATTAACATCAGCTCAAGCTGAATCTGCTTACGGTTATACTCAAAGATGGGACGGCGAAAATGTACCTGCCGCCAGATCTTCATTTATGGCTGATAGCAAGTTAGTGGTTGGTTTGGAATACAGAACCATGCTCTTTGGTGATAATGAAACCAGAGTTTCAGCAATTTATATTAATAAATCTGGTGAGCCATACAGTGTGACTTTTGATAATAGTAGCTACAGCCCAATAGGTGGGACAGGTTATAGCGCGTTCAGGGATGATTATTCGCTTGCCTATATCCCAACAGGTGCTGATGATGCTAAGGTGGTGTTCACAAGTGCTAGCGTGGCAACTGATGTAATGAACCATATCAATGGTGGTCCTTTAGCCAAATACAAAGGCACTTATGCTCCTAGAAATGCTTTTGATAATCCAGGTTATGACCGATTGGATGTTAGGATTACTCAAGAGATTCCATCTTTTATGGAAGGTCATAAATTTCTCTTCTACCTTGATCTGTTGAATGTTATGAACATGCTTAATGATGAACAAGGAAGAATATTTGAGTACGGTTACAACACCAGTCGACAAATCATAGCAGACGCTATGGACGATGGTCGCTTTGAAATCAAGGGTATTGACCCTGATGACAGTTTCTATCTGCAAGATAATGACGGTCAATCTAGATGGCAAATACAAATGGGATTGAAATATCGATTCTAATTTAATTTGCTAAGAACAAATAAAGCCGCCCTTTGGGCGGCTTTTTTTGTTATTTTATATTTCACAATACAATGACTGAAAAATTTAAAAACTGGAACTTTAGAGCACTAATTCTGTTGCCTGTGATCGCTGTTATTTCTTCAATTATGGCGATTGAAATGGATATCTTAGCAATTTTAACGGTAGGTATTATTAATTTTATTCCAATCCTAATTAGTTATCTGTTTGCACGTTTTCTTCTAAGCAAAGCATCTAAACTCCAATCTCATATTGTTGCAGTGATCAGCCCATTAGCAATCTCATTTTGCACTTCTTTTTGGTACTTAATGAGAGTAGTTAACCCAGTTACATCCTCTCCTGGCATTGAACATCTAGCAATACCTCAAATGATCCTGATTGGGGCTATTGGCTTTGGTTTACTTAGCATCCCCTTGGTGTTCATCCTTGAAAAACAATCTTAATTAGCTTTTGTAGAGAACAATTATTTCTTCACTGCTAGTGATCTAGTCCAGAATTATTGTATAATCTCCCGCCTTATTGGCTGCTTTTAGGGAAAGTGGCGGAATTGGTAGACGCGCTGGATTTAGGATCCAGTGGGGCAACCCGTGAGAGTTCGAGTCTCTCCTTTCCCACCATTAATTATTTGAGAAGATTATGAGTGAACTAGACATAAAAATTAAAAAACAAGAAGGCTTGAAACGAGAAATTAATGTTTCTGTCCCCTCAAGCTTAGTCGAAGCTAAAAAAAGAAACCGTTTTGAAGAACTTACTAAAAAAGCAAAATTACCCGGTTTCAGACCAGGCAAGGCCCCATTGAATATCATCCAAAGCCAATACGGAAATCAGGTTAACCAAGAAGTTCTCAGCGATGTTTTAGAATTGACCTATGCCGAAGTCATTGAAGACAAGAAATTAAAGCCTGCAGGCCCTCCTGATGTAAGCATTGACCAATTTGTAGACGGTAGTGACTTTAAATACACAGCAACCATTGAAGTGTTTCCTGAATTTCAACTAAAAGACGTGGATAAGATTGAAGTGGATAAATACACTTCAACTATCACCCAAACTGATATTAATGAAATGATGGATAATCTCCAGCAGCAAAGAGGGGAATGGAAGCCTGTCGAAAGAGAATCACAAACAGGTGATCAGTTGTTAATGGATTTTATCGGTAAGATTGATGGTGAACCCTTTGAAGGTGGCACAGCCAATGATTTTGTCATGCAATTAGGTTCTGGTCAGATGTTGCCTGAGTTTGATGAATCGTTACAGGGTGTTAAGGCTAATGAAGATAAGGAAATTAACCTCACTTTTCCTGAAGACTATCATCAAAAGGATTTATCCAATAAAGCAGCGGTTTTCTCTGTATCTGTTAAAGAAGTCAGAGAAATGGTTCTTGCTGAGATTAACGAAGAATTTGTTAAAGGTTTCGGTATTGCAAGTGGTAAACCTGATGATCTTATTAAAGAAATTAAAGACAATATGGAAAAAGAAAAAGAAAATAAGATTAAAGATCATCTTAGGGTCAATCTTATGAATTATTTGAGAGAGAACAACACTATAGAAATACCTGAAGTTATGGTTCACAGGGAAGCTCATGCAATGCAGAAGGACTGGATGAGACAGTCAGGTATAGAGGACGAAGAGAAAGCACTATCAATTGACAATTTTGAAAAGATTGCTGCTGAAAGAGTCCATCTTGGTTTACTCGTTAATGAATTGGTGCTCTCAAGAGAATTGAAGTTAGATGATGAAAAGGTTAAAACTAAATTAGAAGACGTGACGAATGCATACCCTAATGGTGATGAAATACGTAAAATGTATGAACAGAATCCTGAATTGATGGAACAGTTGAAATCCACAGTGATGGAAGATCAAGTGGTAGAATGGTTAACGGAGAGATCCAGCTTTAATGAAAAGGAAATTGAGTTTAAAAAATTAATTAATAATAACCAATGAGTATTGAGCAAGAAAAATTAAATCTTATCCCAATGGTGGTTGAGCAAACACCTCGAGGAGAACGTGCTTATGATATTTATTCACGCTTACTCAAGGATAATGTAATTTTTGCTGTTGGTTCTATTGAAGATCACATGGCTAATTTAATTATTGCTCAACTCTTGTTCTTAGAAAGCGAGAATCCCAGTAAAGATATTTTTCTTTATATCAACTCACCAGGAGGAGCAATAACCTCTGGTTTGTCGATCTACGACACTATGCAGTTTATCAAACCTGATGTGAGCACTATTTGTGTGGGACAAGCTGCAAGTATGGGTGCCATCCTTTTAGCTGGGGGAGCCAAAGGTAAAAGATACTCGTTACCAAACTCTAGAATGATGATTCATCAACCAATTTCAGGCTTTCAGGGACAAGCAAGTGATATTGAAATCCATGCCAAAGAGGTATTAAAACTTAAGAATAGAGTTAATAGCATCCTTGCAGAGCACACAGGGCGCACAGAGAAACAAATTGCAAAGGACACTGATCGAGATAATTTTATGGACGCTCATCAATCACTGGACTATGGTTTAATTGATATTGTTCTTTCAGAACGTAATGAAATTAATATATAACAAGAATAGATGACTGACAAAACAACAAAAAAATCCAAGGACAATAAAATTCTATATTGTTCATTCTGTGGCAAAGGTCAGAATGAAGTTCAGAAACTAATAGCTGGGCCTTCTGTCTATATTTGTGAAGAATGTGTTGATTTGTGTAATAACATCATCGAAGAAGAACTTAATGATAATGAAGCTAACCAGGATTTGATTTTATATAAGCCCAAAGAAATCAAGGCATTGTTAGATGAATATGTCATTGATCAAGACACTGCAAAAAAAGTCTTATCAGTTGCTGTTTATAATCATTACAAACGATTAAACGATAAGCCTAAGCCTAGGGATAACGATTATGTAGAAATTGGAAAAAGTAACATTCTATTAATCGGGCCCACTGGTTCTGGAAAAACATTGCTTGCCCAAACACTAGCTCGTATTTTAAATGTTCCATTCGCCATAGCCGATGCAACAACTCTCACAGAAGCCGGTTACGTGGGTGAGGATGTTGAAAATATAGTTCAAAAACTTCTTCAAAATTGTGACTATGATGTTGAGAAAGCTGAAAAAGGGATTATCTATATTGATGAAATCGACAAAATTTCTAGAAAAACAGATAACCCTTCAATCACCAGAGATGTCTCCGGTGAGGGCGTTCAACAAGCTTTACTGAAACTCATAGAAGGAACCAAAGCTTCTATTCCACCACAAGGTGGTAGAAAGCATCCTCAGCAAGAATTTATTCAAGTAGACACTTCAAATATACTGTTCATATGCGGTGGAGCCTTCTCTGGGTTAGATAAAGTCATTCAATACAGAACCAATAAATCAGGGATAGGGTTTATAGCAGAAATCCGGGAGAAAGAAGACAATCAAGATCTTGGTGAGATCTTTGAAAAAGTAGAGCCAGCGGATCTAATAAAGTATGGTTTAATCCCAGAATTTGTTGGAAGAATGCCAGTGGTTTCATCCTTAAAAGAATTAAATCAAGAAGCACTGATTAGGATACTAACAGAACCAAAAAATGCCTTAGTAAAGCAATATCAAAAATTATTTTCGATGGAAGACACCAAACTAGAATTTTTACCAGAAGCTTTAGATATCATAGCTAAATTAGCCATGAGACGAAAAACTGGAGCCAGAGGCTTGAGAACAATTATGGAAGAGACACTTTTGGACACGATGTATGAAATTCCTTCACACGATAAAAAACTAAAAAAAGTTGTGGTCAATGAACAGTTTGTTTTGAATAAATCTAAACCGTTTCTTATTCTCTCTAATGACTCTGATCCCAAGGAAGTTGAGAAGCAAGCTAAAGTAAGAAAAGCTAAATTAACCGGCACTAAATAACTTTATTTAATTAAATAACAGAATGACTTGAAAATTCTGTTTTTAACCCCATAAATAAACTATGATAATAAAAAATCATTTATGACCATGAGTGAAATCAAAGAAAAAATCTCTTTAGATATTGTTATTGATAAGCCCTTACTACCATTGCGAGATGTGGTTGTTTATCCCCATATGGTGATTCCTTTATTTGTTGGCAGAGAAAAATCAAAGGTCGCCCTTGAGCAAGCAATGGCAGAGGATAAAAAGATTCTCCTTTCATCACAGAAACGATCTGATATTGATGATCCACAGATTAATGACATAAACACCGTAGGCACCTTGGCAAATATCTTGCAATTGGTCACTTTACCAGACGGAACAGTAAAATTATTGGTCGAGGGTGTATCACGAATTGATCTTTTAGAGATTCGATCCAGTGAATTTTTTAAAGCCGATTATTGTGTTCTCCATGAACACGGTGATGAACAAGATAAAGATATGGTTGCCTTGAGAAGAACTCTGTTATCCCAAGTTGAAAGTTATGTCAGAATCACTAAAAAAGTCCCTGCTGAGGTCGTTAGTACCCTAGCCAACATTAAAGAGTCAGGGCGATTGGTGGACACTATTATTGCTCATATGTCGTTAAAACTTGAAGAGAAGCAAAAAATATTAGAACAAATTAATATCAAAGAACGCCTAGAGTATGTCATTGGTTTAATTGATGTTGAAATCGACATGATTGAGGTTGAGCAGAAAGTCAGAGGTAGGGTTAAGGATCAGATGGAGAAAAGTCAAAAAGAGTATTACCTTAATGAACAGATGAAAGCTATTCAGAAGGAATTAGGTGACCTTGATAACGCATCAAATGAGCTTGAGGAACTTGAAAAGGAAATAAAGAAATCTGGCATGCCTAAAGAGGCAAATGAGAAAGCAACTTCAGAGCTTAAAAAGTTACAAATGATGTCACCCATGTCTGCAGAAGCCACAGTGGTTAGAAATTACCTTGATGTTTTAGTAGCGGCACCATGGAAAAAGAAAACCAAAGCAAAGGTTAAATTAGATCAGGCACAAAAAATTCTGGATGAGGATCATTATGGGTTAAAAACGGTTAAGGAACGAATTACTGAATACTTGGCAGTACAGCAACGAACCAAAAAACTAAAAGGACCAATTTTATGCTTGGTTGGGCCTCCTGGAGTTGGAAAAACCTCTCTTGGTGCGAGTATTGCTAGATCCACAGGCAGAAAATTTATTCGTATGTCCTTAGGCGGTGTAAGGGATGAAGCTGAGATTAGAGGTCATAGAAGAACTTACATTGGGGCTATGCCTGGTAAAATTATGCAAAATCTAAGCAAAGTTGGGGTAAAAAACCCTTTATTTCTTCTCGATGAGATTGACAAGATGTCAATGGATTTTAGGGGAGACCCGTCCTCTGCATTACTCGAAGTTCTAGATCCAGAACAAAATGCCACATTTAATGATCATTACTTCGAAGTCGATTACGACCTCTCTGATGTGATGTTTATTTGTACAGCTAATACCTTAAATATTCCTCCTCCATTATTGGACAGAATGGAGGTTATTAGGATCGAAGGTTACACCGAGGACGAGAAATTAAATATTGCTGATCAGTATTTGGTGAAAAAACAAATCGATGCTAATGGTCTTCAAGCCAATGAGATTAAGATTACAAAAAGCGCAATTCGCGCCATAATTCGCCATTACACTAGGGAAGCAGGCGTTAGAAGCTTAGAAAGAGCAATAGCCAAGATAGCTAGAAAAGTAGTGAAATCACTGGTCTTAAAGTCAAAAAAAGAAACCATTCACATTAGACCCACAGGCCTTGATAAGTATTTAGGTGTGCAAAAATTTAAATACGGGATTGCCGAGAAAGACAATCAAATTGGTCAAGTGACAGGACTGGCTTGGACTCAGGCCGGTGGAGAGCTTCTCACCATTGAATCTACGGCTGTTCCAGGTAAAGGAAAATTAATTAATACTGGGCAACTGGGTGATGTCATGAAAGAGTCAATACAGGCAGCAAGTACAGTGGTCAGAAGTCGGGCAAAAACCCTAGGTATTAATGAGGATTTTCATCAGAATCTGGATATACACGTTCACGTCCCAGAAGGTGCTACGCCTAAGGATGGGCCCAGTGCAGGCATTGGAATGTGCACGGCATTAATCTCTTCTTTAACTGCAATTCCAGTCAAAGCAAATGTGGCAATGACGGGCGAAATTACCCTAAGGGGTGAGGTGCTTCCAATTGGAGGTTTAAAGGAAAAATTATTGGCTGCTCATCGAGGAAGTATAGAGACAGTAATAATTCCAGAAGAAAATGCAAAAGATTTAGTTGAGATCCCTAAAAACATTAAAGAAAAACTCAACATCATTCCAGTGAAATGGATAGACCAAGTCTTGGAAATTGCTCTTGAAAGAATGCCTGAAATTAAAATCTCTGAAGCTAAAGATCCACAAGCAGCTAAAAATAAATCAACAGCTGAGAAAAACCTACCCCATTAAATATCTAAAAATAATTGAAACCCTTTGTTGACAAGGGTTTTAAAGGACTGGTATAAATTGTATGTCTAAGCTCTATAAGATTAGACAACAATGATTCATTAATTTTTTTTTAGAAAATAATGAATTGAACTTTAAAAACACATATAAGGATGTATAACATGAATAAAGGTGATCTCATTAGTGCAATCGCAGCAAGCACAGGACTTTCAAAAGCAGACGCAGGTAGAGCAATTGATGCAACCACTTCAGCAGTAGCAGGTGAACTAGCAGGTGGCGGTTCAGTTGCACTCGTTGGATTTGGAACTTTCTCAGTCAGCCATAGAGCTGCTAGAATGGGTCGTAATCCAGCAACTGGTGAATCGATACACATCAATGCAAGTAATGTACCTAAGTTTAAAGCTGGTAAAGCTCTGAAAGAAGCTTGTAACTAGGCCTTATCTAATAAGAAGGTTGTAGCTCGATTTATCGAGCTCAATCTTCTTTTCGCTTTAAGAGTAGCTAATACTCTCTTCTTTTTTTCACCAATTACTGATCAGCAATCTTTAATTTCTTATATAAATTTCTTGCAGCAACAAATACAATCATCGCAAAAGGTAGGCCAGTTACAATAACAGATGTCTGCAATGCCAATAATCCTCCACCCATCAAGAGAATAATAGCTATTATCCCAAGAGTTAGCGCCCAAACTACCCTAGTAATTATTGCAGGATCACGGTGCAGGGAATCTGCTTGATTTGAAGAAGTCATCATAGCGGTTACTAGCGCACCCGAATCAGAGGAAGTTACAAAAAATGTAACAATATTGATTATAGAAAGACCCATTAAAAGAGTTGAACCAGGATACTGTTCTAAAAAAATGAAAAGTGATACTGAAATATTCTCATTGATAGCATTCGCTAGTGATCCAGCTGTCGTAAATTCTTGATATATTGCTGCATTTCCAAACACACTCAACCATATGAAAACAATCAATGAGGGCAAGAAAACAACCCCAAGGATAAATTCCTTGATGGTTCTACCATAAGAAATTCTTGCTATAAAGAGACCTACAAAAGGTGACCATGCGAACCACCAACAATAATAGAATAATGTCCATGCATTTTGCCAGTCAGAGTCACTGTAGGCATTTACATTAGTTGACAGACTAATAAAATTTTGAATGTAAGACCCAACATTTTCTACAAATCCATCAAGAATATATCCAGTAGGTCCAAATAAAAATATAGTTATCAAAAAACAACCGCACAAAATCATATTGAATTGTGAGAGTCTTTTTATGCCGGCATTCAGACCCAAAACTACACTTATAAGCCCCAATATAGTAATAAAGATAATAATCCAAACTGTCCCTAGGAAACTGGAATTTGCAATATCAAGATATTGAAGCCCTGTACTTATCTGAGTTGCTCCCAAGCCCAATGATGTAGCTATGCCAAAGACTGTTGCGAGAATAGCAAACACATCAACTGTTACTCGGCTCCAGGCACTCTCCAGCCCAGTGTCTAAAAAGAATGAGCTGACTCTGAAAGGTCTTCCTAAATTAAATGCAAAATATGCAAAGCATAATCCTACGACACCGTATATAGCCCAAGCGTGAAACCCCCAATGTAAAAATGTTAGATTCATTGATAAAGTAGCTCGCTCTTGGAAAGCAACACCTTCTTCAAAGAGTGCCGATGAGCTGAGATGCAGAACAGGTTCTGCGACCGAGTAAAATAATAATCCAATACCTAATCCAGCACTAAATAGCATAGCAATCCAGTTTATAAAATTAAATTCTGGTTTCGCATCAGTTCCACCCAATCTAATTTCTCCAAACTTACTAATAGCTATCCATATACAAAAAATTAGAAAACCATTTGCACTTAAAATAATTAGCCATCCGAACTTGTTAGCTATAAATGATTGTGTGCTATTAAAAAGATTGCTGGCAGTATCAAGGTTAACTAGGGTAACCCCTATAAAAGTTGAGATAAGAAATAAAGAAATGAAGAATCTCTTATAATCTATATTTTTAAACATAAGTGTAATACTAAAATAATTTATTTTTTTTAACTCCAAAAGCCTTAATGCTAATGAGTTCTATAAATTTAAGATTAAATATACTACACTTTACGTAATAACTATTTGATATATTTATCTAATCGGGGGATAAAGGATGACAAGAAAACAAAGTAAGGCCTTAAGAAGATCAAAGGCTATCCAAAAGAAACAAAATATAATTAAAAACGGAGCGAAATCTGTTGCTGCTGTCGCAGTTGCAAGTGCCGTTATTGCTACTCCCAATATAAGTGCTCAAGAAACCAGTGCTCAAGCAACCATCGAAGAAATTGTTGTAACATCAAGAAAGAAAACCGAGAGCCTGCAAGATGTTCCTTTGTCAGTTTCTACACTAACAGAGGAAACGCTAGAAGAACTAGGAATTAATACCTTTGAGGACTATCTCT
>Ga0310121_10004138_pt1 | contig 12934 bp, 9 predicted proteins | sample CB27_Tmax_986_MG_FD_203504 | JGI IMG/M metagenome (GOLD analysis project Ga0310121, IMG submission 203504) | Marine microbial communities from Western Arctic Ocean, Canada - CB27_Tmax_986 | ecosystem: Environmental > Aquatic > Marine > Oceanic | place: Canada: Western Arctic Ocean | collected... | reverse complement strand
CCTGGACAGATCGTGCGACTGGCGCTTGGCGACAATCCGCCCGAGACCTGTATCGCCGAGTACTACCAGCCGCCGTTCGACAACCCGAACGCGCCGATCCAGGGGTACTCGCCGCGCGGTATCGACATTACGACCGACGGCATGGTCTGGACCGCCCTGTCCGGCAGCGGACATATGGCCAGCTTCGATCGCAGCAAGTGTGCGGTGCTCAACGGACCCACGGCCACGGGTCAGCATTGCCCGGAAGGATGGTCGCTCTATGCGACCCCGGGACCCCAGATGAATGGCGTGACGGACCACGGCAGTGCTGACTTCCACTACTACAGCTGGGTCGATCAACACAACACGCTGGGTCTTGGCAACAACATCCCGATTGCCACCGGCAGCACGTCCGATTCGTTGCTCGCGTTCCTCCCGGACGAGGAGGAGTACGTCGTCATGCGGGTCCCCTACCCGCTGGGGTTTTATTCGCGAGGGATGGACGGCCGGATCGACGACCCAGATGCCGGGTGGAAGGGACGGGCGGTCTGGGCCGATTACGGGACGAACGCCGTCTGGCATTCCGAAGGCGGCAAGGGCACGCAGGGCAATCTCGTGAAGTTCCAGATGCGACCTGATCCCTTGGCGCATTAGTACTTCGTCGGGGCTTCGCCCCGAACCCTACGCGGGAACCCCTGGGAGCCCCACTCCGCGGCCGCGGGGCGCGCATGGTCGCGCGCCCGGGGTACCGTGGCGTTGCGGCACTGCACTCGTGTCCGGACGGCCCGGGAGGTAGGATCCTTCCGGGCCGTTTTCTTGTCCGCGAGTACCTGCCCGCCGATTCCGTGACTGACGCGATGACCAACGACCACCAGCCGGAGAGCGCCGCCGCCAGAGACGATGACCTGGCGCTGGTGCTGGTCGGGGGTGGGGCGCGCGCCGCCTATCAGGTCGGGTTTCTCAGGGCGTTGGTCAAGAAACACCCGGCGATCAGACTGCCGATCATCACCGGCACGTCAGCCGGCGCCATCAACGCCACCTATCTCGCCTCGCAGGTCGGCCCGCTCAGTGAGGCGGTTGACGGACTGGTGCAGCTCTGGCGCCGGCAGCGGGTCGACCAGGTCTTCCGGGTCGATGGTCGTTCTCTGCTGGGTCTGGTGGCGCGATGGGGCTTGAGGCTGATCTCCGGTGGCGGCAGCCTGGCCCCGCAGGTCCGCGGACTGCTCGACACGTCTCCGCTTCGGAGATTTCTCGAACACGCGCTGCAACCAACCGACAACGGCGAGTTCGCCGGCATCGCCCGCAACATCGCCGCCTGCCGGCTGCGCGCGCTGGCGATCACGACCAGCAGCTACACCACCGGGCGATCCGTGGTCTGGGTACAGGGTGACGACATCGAGAACTGGGAACGACCGAACCGGCGCAGCCGGAAGACCGCCATCACCATCGATCACGTCATGGCGTCGGCCGCCTTGCCGCTGTTCTTCCCCGCCATCGAACTGGACGACGGATGGTATGGCGATGGCGGCATCCGGATGCTCGCCCCGTGCTCACCCGCCATCCACCTCGGGGCTCGACGCATCATCGCCATCTCGAACCGCTGTCGAAACAGTATGGATGAGGCCGACGAGCCAGTCATCCGGCACTATCCGCCGCCGGCCCAGATCGCGGGACAAATGATTCAGTCGATGTTCCTGGACGACCTTGACCGCGACGCCTTCAGCTTGCAGCGACTGAACCGTTTGCTCGCGGTCCTTCCCCCCGACCAGCATCAAGGGCTGCGACCGGTTGATCTCGTGGTGGTGCGCCCGTCGCGGGACCTCGGCCGACTCGCCGGCGAATTCGAGCCGCAGCTCCCATGGCTCTTTCGCCATTTGACACGCGGCCTGGGCTCACGGGAAACGCCGAGCCCTGACCTGCTGAGCCTCCTGATGTTCCAAGAGGACTACATCGATCGGCTGATGGAGATCGGCGCGGAAGACGCAGAGACGCAAGGGGAGAGCGTTGCCGCTCTTCTGGAGCGGCGCCCGGGGTAGTCTTGGACCGGGGCCGGCGGTATCGGATGCGAACAGAGAGGACGCACTACCGATGACGCCGTGCCGCCCCAGGTTCATGAATCATGCGGGTTAGTGGACCGTACCAGACAGATGTAACGCGTCCGCCGGCGCGCGGCGCCCGGCTGGCTAGGCGCGACGAGGGAGCATACCGGCAGTATGCGACTGAGGAGCAACGCCGCCAGGCGGGATGCCCCGCCCGGCCGGCGCGTTACATCTGTCTGGTACGGTCCACTAGAGCCATCTCCGCCCTGACGGTGCTCACGACGACGCTGCTCGTGCTCGTCGGTACCGCCCAGCAGAACAACCGATTCGCCGTCTCGCCCCGACACCCCGCCATCGAGTACGGCACACGTCCGCGCACCGATCGGGCGGCCCGCCTACACGCGCAGCTTCGCGCCGGCGAGGTCACCCTCGCGTTTGACCGCGAACGCGGGTATCTCCGGGCCCTGCTCGACGCCCTCAACATACCGATCGAGTCGCAGACGCTGGTGTTCTCACACACCAGCCTGCAGGCAGACTTCATCACCCCTGAAACCCCACGCGCCATCTACTTCACGGACGACGTCGCGGTGGCGTGGATTCCGGGTGCGCCGGCGATTGAAATCGCCGCGCTCGACCCACGGCAGGGGGTTATGTTCTACGCGGTTCGTCAGCAAGTCATACCAGCGCCGCCCTTCGAGCGGCCACGGACCTGCGTTGAGTGCCACATCTCGGACACCACGCTCGGCGTGCCTGGTCTGGCGGTCGGGAGCACGGTCATTGACGCGGAAGGGGTCCCCTTCTCGGCGATTCCGGTCGACCACCGAACCGCGCTCAAAGAACGGTGGGGCGGTTGGTATGTCACCGGCGACACCGGGGAAGGTCCGCACGTCGGGAACACCGTGGCCACCACCGCGATCAACCCGACCCTCGAGATCGACCCGGCGAACCTGAACCTCCCCTCGGTCAAGGACCGGATCGATAGCGCGCGATATCTCACCCCCTACAGCGACGCGGCAGCGCTCATGGTGCTGGAGCACCAGACGCACATGACGAACCTGCTCACGCGCACGGGGTGGGAATTCCGCGTCGCGGCGCACGAAGGGCGTGCCACCGGGGGCGACGGGGCCCCGAGCGCCCTCGACCCAGCGCTGGCCAAGACGGTCGACGCGCTCGTCGACTACATGGTGTTCGTCGACGAAGCGCCACTGGACGACGCCGTTCAGGGTTCAGCCGGATTCGAAGCGGTGTTCGAGAAGCGCGGTCCGTTCGACTCCCAAGGCCGGACACTCCGGTCGCTCGACCTCACCACACGGCTGTTCCGATACCCGTGCAGCTACATGATCTACACCGCCGCATTCGACGCGCTACCGGCGGCGGCGCAGCACGCAGTGTACGAACGGCTGTGGCAGGTGCTCAGCGGTGCGGAACCGGCCGCGCGTCTTCTCCTCGACGACCGGCAGGCGATTGTGGAGATCCTGCGAGAGACCAAGCCTGGGTTGCCTTCGTATTTCGAGCCGCCCGTGCGATAGACGGCGGCCAATGCTACTCCTGCAGACTTCCCTTGACAGCTTAGGAGACATGGCTTATTCTCCTTATGTATTTAGGAGAACGTCATGACGCGACGCGCCGATCTGTTGCCGGGAACTCTCGATGTGCTCGTGTTGAAGGCTGTCTCGCTGGGACCGCTCCATGGATACGGCGTCTTGCTGCGGATCGAACAGATGACCCAAGGGGCGCTTCTCGTGGAGCAAGGCGCACTGTATCCCGCCCTCTACCGTCTCGAGCAACAGGGCCTGCTGGATACCGAGTGGGGTGTCTCGGACAACAACCGTCGCGCCAAGTTCTACAGCCTGACCGCCGCCGGGCGCGGCCGGTTGAAGGACGGCACGGCAAGCTGGAACCGATTGGCCGAGGCCATGGCGATCGCCTTGCGGGCCCAGTCGAGTGAGATCTGAAGGTCGAAGCCGCGGCTATCAGCCTGTGGCGAGGTCGCCACGCCGGGTCGACACCGTGGAGACGCTACGTACACGATTCGCTCGGCTCAGCGTCAACCGACGCCCACCCGGACGCCGCTAGGCGCGAGGCATCGACGCCAGCCGATATCCATCGATAGCTTCGGGCAGGTCTGAAGTGCCGCCGTGATCGGCCACGATCGCGGCCCCCGCGTCTACTCCCGACACCAACGCCGTCCCGGTGGACGCGATTGACGGAAAGGTGCGGTAGTTGCCAGCGCAGTACACGTTTGCGAGCACTGCATCGCGGAGCGGAGGATTCTCGTAGCCTCGGTGAAAGACCGGTGCATACATCCCAAGTCGGTTGATCTGCGTCCAGAACGGCTCCAGCTCGAAACCGAACACGCGATGAAAGTCAGCCCGATAGCCAGCGAGAATCTCGTCGTCGCTCTGGTGGAAGAACGCGTCATGCCGGTTGGGGACGTGCGTCATGATGTTGAGGCAGGTATCTCCCGGCGCCCCGATCGTCGGGTTGAGCGCGTTCAGCATGAACATGCCGCTCGCGGTGCAGTCCAGCGAGGCCAGGTTCATCCAATAGAACGTGGGCGTCACTCGCTGCTTCGTAGCAAACATCGCTGAGACCACCGCCGTGTAGCGCACGTGGTCGAGATCCGGCCGAGCATCGGTCAACAGCCGTTGATAGACCTCGGTCGGGACCGTGCTGATGACGAGGTCCGCCTCGAGGCTCTCGCCGTCGTCCAGGTCGACGCGGGTGACCCGGTCGTCCTGGATGACAAGGTGACGGGCCGATGTCCCCAGCCGCACCTGAACGGACGCGTCGTCGAGCAGACGAGTGACCCCATCGCACAGCACCTTGGTCCAGTTGCCCCCAGGGATGTAGCCCAGCGGCGCCGACCCCTCCCGGAAATGGAGACGCGCCCCGAGCCAGGCCCCGCTGACGTCTTCGCACGGTCGGTTGAACTTGAGCCGCGTCAACGGATCGAAAATCGCTCGCCGGACGCCGGGGCCGCCCCAGGCGTCCACCAACTCGGCCGCACTCCGTTCGTTCCAGTCCGCCCAGTCGGACTTGCCGAAGCAACGCAGCATCAACCTGACGAAGCGGAGCTTGTCGGTGAGACTCATCGGAAAGCGAAGAAAATCGACCGGGTGCGCCAGGTCGAACAGACGGCCCTTCAGCTGGAACAGCATCGAGATCTTGCGCCAGCGCACGTCGGGCAGCGCCCCGATTCGATCCAGGAAAAAGAGTAGACCCCGGTCGCGATGCAGAATGTGGTGGTAGGCCAACGGGTAGAAATGCCCATCGGTCTCAAACGTGCCGGCCAGACCACCCAGTTCTGGGCCCCGCTCGACGATGGTGACGCGATCCCAGCCGGCATGAGCCAGGGCATAGGCCGCGGCCATCCCGGACAGCCCTCCGCCGAGAACGACTACCCGTGGAGTCGCCATCACGTACGCGGGTCGGTGCCGGACCCGGCGACACCGGTCCAGCCGGCACGCCATTGGGGACCATACACGCCATGCGCGCGAATGCGTTGCCAGTGGCGCTCGGCCTTCAAGGCGGTCCACACGCGGTAGTAGAGCTTCGCCCCGATCAGACAGACCCGAAAGATGGGGGTATCGAAAAAGAGCCGCTTGAGCGCGGACCTGCGTAGCAGATTCTCGACCGCCGAGACCGTGTTGTGGGCAGCCGGCCGAAAGGGCACCACGTTCGCTTCCGGCACCAGGCCACGAACGTCGATTCTGGCCCGATCGTCCGTACCGATTCCCCGTTCGGCGCACCGGCGAAGATGCGGCACGGTCGCCGGGTCGATGCCCATGCAAATCGCCTGGACCGTGTCGAGCGCCACCGGATCGGTGGAACACAGGATCCGGTCCGCGACCCGCGGGGAACCGGACTTCGGACCGTTACCTTCGAGCCCGACCGTACCATCCATCACCGACAGGACCGGCCGTACGACCTGATTCAGATCGGCCAGCGCGTCAGTCAGCACCAAGTGATACTCGTGCCGCATCTTGTTCAGGCATCCCCATTGATTCTTGAGGGCCCCGGTGATCCCGGTCTTGGCGTGGGTCTTCATGACCGGCACCGTGACGAGCAGCGTGTCGCGCAAGATCCGTGGCACCTCCACCTCCCGCAACACGATGTTGTCCGGCACTGCCACCCTGACGGTGGGAACACGCTCCATGTTGACCCACTCGACACCGGTCCGGCGACAGACCGCTGCCATTCCGCTCCGGTGAAAGGCCGACTCCACATCCTCCAGCACCTGGTCCGCTTCGACCATATAGATGGTGCCAACGTGGTCCCGCAGCTCGAGAATGAGCGACTCGGCCACGAGGGGCGAGGTGATCGAACCGGGAATAAACAGATCCCATCCCAGGTTCACCTTTAGCGAGATATCAGACCCGCGTGGAATCGCCTGACGCCAGTCCACCGCGTCGAGGGCGCGACGAATCGCCCCCCGCACGTCGTCGGTCACCGGCTCCAGGGCGACGACAGACCGGTTGGACTCCGGCATGGATTCGGTGAGCATGACTTAGACGGGGCTACTCCCCCCCACCCCACGCGGGCACTTGCCGGAGCTGGTCAGAACCCCGCCCGGACGGCCTCTCCGGGCGCGACGCCGTCGATGAGACTCTCGTCGCGCACGACAAACGTCCCGGACACGAGCACGTGCACGATCCCCTCAGAATAGCGGTCCGGCGCGTCGTAGGTGGCTCGATCGATCACCCGCTCTGGATCGAAGAGCGTGAGGTCCGCGTCGGCACCGACCTGCACCCGCCCTTTGGACGCCATCCCGGGGGCGATGGCCTCCAGCCGCTGCGCGGGCATCAGTGTCATCTTGCGCACACCGTCCATCAACGGCAGCACGCCACGCTCGCGCACGTACTCTCCGAGAATCCGGGCGAAGGTGCCGGCGCCCCGTGGATGGGCGCGGCCCTCGGCGAACGGAATGCCATCGCTGGCGGCGATGACATCCGGCTGACTGACGATCCACTCGTTCGTCGCCTCCGAGCGCCCGTGGGTAATGACCCAGCCTCCCTGCTCCCGATAGGTCCGAAACGTCGCCTCGGTGAGCCGCTCACCGGTGTCGACCCATTGCAGGCGGTCGTACGCCTCGGGCGACCGGCCAACAACCCAGCTGTCGAACAACGCAGACTCGATACGACTCGCGCTGGCGGTGTACGGATACGCCTCGGTGGTGACGTCGACGCCGCGGGCCCGGGCGCCGCGAATCAGGTCGAGCGCCGCCGGCGCCGCTCCACCGGCGCTGCTGTTCATGTGCACGATATGCAGGGACACTCCAGTGCCGGCCGCATTGGCCACCGCTTCCTGAAACGGCGCGAGCGCGCCGCCGGCGCTGAACGCCGCGGCGGACCGGAGATGAATGAAGACCGGGGCCTCCCGATCCGCCGCCACGGAGAACAGATGCCACAGCTCCTCATGACTGGCGCCCGGCGTATAGCTGATGCCAAACCCAAATCCCAGCCCGCCCTGGTCGAGACCATCCGCCATCAGCCGGCTCATCTGACCGAGCTCGTACTCCGGGGCCGGATCATACAAATACGCGTCGGCCTGCGCGGCACTCCCAAGCGAGAACGTACCCTCGCCGTTGCTTTGCGCGACCAATGCGCCGAACGCTTCCCGGCGGACCCTCTGATGGCTGACCGACGCTCCGAAATTGATCAGGGCTCGCCCTTCCCGTCGGGCGTACCACTGGTCAACCGGGTAGACGCCGATTTCCAACTCGAGCGCCGTGGTCACGCCGTCACGCGCTTGATAGCGGCTGCTCTCCGGGTCCTGCCCGTGTGCATGGAGGTCGATGAAACCCGGCGCGACCACCAGGCCTGACGCGTCGAGGACTTCGGTCGCCTCGAGACGGCGCTCGCCGTCCTCGATCACGGCCACGATTTCGCCGCCGCGGATCGCCACCTGACGGACGGCGTCCAGGCCGCTTTCCGGATCCATGACCCGACCGCCGGTGATCAGCAGGTCGACCACTTCGACGTCGATGCTGGGCGGGGCGCCACATGCCGACAACAGCCACACCAGGAACAGCGCGACCCAACTCCGCGCGCGACGCACCAAGACCATCACCATAGACCAAGCACCTTCCACCACAGCATCCCCACCGGCAGCCAGATGGCCAGATTGAGCACCGACGCGTAGAACCCGACCCGCCACCAGTCCTTCAGGCTGACATACCCCTCGATGAAAATCACCGGCGAGGTCGTGGTGCCATAGTGGGTCAAGCCGGCCGTCAGATTATTGATGAACACCAGGCTGTACACCACCACCGGCGCCGGGGCCCCGAGGCTGACCAACAGTACGAGGAACGGTGGATACATCGCCAGCGCGTGGGCCGTCGTACTCGCGAAGAAATAGTGCGCGTAGAAGTACACCACCAGTGTCGCGATGAACACCACGACCCAGGACATGCCGAGGAACCAGGACCCGAACCACTCGGCGAACAGCGTGGTGACCCCGGTGTCGTTGAGCACCCCGCCCATCATCAACAGGCCGCCGTACCAGATGAACACGTCCCACGCCGACTTCTCGGCGAGGGCGCTCTCCCAGCTCAATGCCTGCGACAGAAACAGTACGGCGATGCCGAGAAACGCCACCAGCGTCGGCGAGAGCCAGGACACCCACGCCGAGACCACCCAGAGCGCGATGACCGCGACAAAGACGATCGCGACCGTCGCTTCCCGCCCTCTGATGGGGCCAAGCTGGGTCAGTTGCTCACGCGCGAATTCGGCCGCGGCCGGGGTTTGCTTCAACTCCGGCGTCATCACGCGGTACACCAGATAGGGCACCGCGATGCTGGACACCACGCCCGGGGCCAGTCCGGCGACGAACCAACTCGTCCACGTGATCGTGATCCCGGCGTATTGCGCCGCCAGGTCGCCCAACAGCAGGTTGGCGGCGCTGCTGTAGTAGAACATCGCGGACGAGATGACACTGCCCTGATACAGGCAGCTCATCAGGAAGGCGCCCAGGATGCCCGACGACGCACCGGGATGTGACTTGTAGAGACCGCTGATGCCGCGGGCGATCGGAAACACGATACTGGCCGACCGCGCCGTGATCGACGGCACGCCGGTGGCCAGCGTCAAATCCGTCAGATGCAACGCGTACCCGAGCCCGAGCGCGGTACCACCGATGGCGCGGACGAACCGGAGCGCGATGCGCCGGGCCAACCCACAGTCGCGCAAGGCCCGCGACATCAGCATGGCGATGAGCACCATCCACACGGTCGGGACGGAGTATCCACTCAACGCCCGGTCCATCGGTAGCCCGCCGAGCACCAGCATCGCGACCAGACCGACCAGGACCACTTGTGAACCCGGCATCGGCTGCAGCATCAGTCCGCCGATGGTGGCGAAGAACACCCCGACCCGTCGCCAGTTCTGGGGGTCGACCCCCTCGGGCGGCGGCACCAGGTGCGCGATGATGAAATAGATGACGACGAGCGCCAGGAGCCGGTAGGGCTTAATGGACGCGCTCGGCGTGTGGCTCGATCCGTCGGTCATGGCGACGGGCGGAGGTCTTAGGAAACCCGCTCCAGCACGGCGGCCAGTCCTTGACCGACACCAATACACAGGGTCACGAGCGCGTAGCGGCCCTGTACCCGTTGGAGCTGACGCATGGCGGTCAGTGTCAGCCTGGCGCCGGACGCGCCCAGGGGGTGTCCCACCGCGATCGCCCCGCCGTTGGGGTTCACGCGACTATCGTCCTGGTCGATTTCCATCAGCTTGAGACAGCCGAGCACTTGTGTCGCGAACGCTTCGTTGACCTCGATGACGTCCATGTCGGCCAAGGAGAGCCCGGCCCGATCGAGCGCCTTCTTCGACGCCGGCACCGGCCCCAGCCCCATGACACGCGGCTCCACGCCGGCCGCGGCCGCCGAGACAACGCGAGCCACCGGCGTCGCGCCGACCCGCTCACCGGCCGCTCGGCTCCCGACGATGAGTGCGGCCGCGCCGTCGTTGATGCCAGATGCGTTCCCGGCGGTCACCACGCCACCCTCGAACAACGGGCGGAGCGTCGCCAACTTCTCAGCCGAGCTCGAGGGACGTGGATGCTCGTCGTCGGCGACGACCACCGTCTCGCCTCGTTTGTGCCCTGGCGCGGTCACGGGATCCAGCTCGTCCTTGTAGAAGCACGCCGCCTTTGCCGTCGCGAAACGCTGCTGTGAGGCCAGCGCGAATCGGTCGCTGTCAGCCCGGCTGATACCCAGATCGGCGGCGATGTGATCGGCCGTCTGCGGCATCGCATGGTCGCCATACTCGGCGGTGGTGCGTGGATTGGAAAACCTGGAGCCGAGCGTGGTGTCGAACACGGTCACCTGACGACCAAACGCCCGTTCCGACTTGGCCATCACGAACGGGGCGCGACTCATGCTCTCGACGCCGCCGGCGATGAACAGGTCGCCCTGATCGCAGGCCACCGCGCGTGACGCGTCGACCACGGCGGCCAGACCACTCGCGCACAGGCGGTTGACGGTAATCCCGGCGACCTCGACCGGCAGACCGGCGAGCAACCCGGCCCGCCGAGCTACGTTGCGACAATCCTCACCAGCTTGGTTCGTGCATCCGGCGATCACGTCTTCGACCTGGTTGCCTTGGAACGGGCTCCGCGCCATCAAGGTGCGAATCGTGCCGGCGAGCAGATCGTCGGCGCGCATGCCGGCCAGGCCTCCGGCGTGTCGGCCGAACGGCGTGCGTATTCCGTCGTAGATAAATGCATCGATCATGGGTGGCTACTCTTGTGGTCACACGTCAAGAAACGCCGCGTCGCGCGCGAGCGGGCACAAGTATACCCGGGGCTCTGGACGCGTTCAGGGAGCCTGACACTGGAAGTTCTCCTCGTCGTCCATCGACCCCGAACCGGTGTACACGGCGACCTGGGGAAACGCGCACACCGGCCGGGTCAGGACGGGCGCCATCTCCTCCTCCGCCCCTCGCTTCGCGGCCACAAACCGAAGCGGTGATTCGCCCTCCTCGACCCACGCGGCAATCGCGGTCAGCCAGTCGACCTGGTCCGGCCCAGGTCCCCCGCCACAGTGCAAGACCCCGGGCAGCATGAACAGCCGGGCATACTCCCGCGCAGAGGGGTCACCGGCGACAACCTCCTCGTAGTAGTCGATGGTACCCAACGCGGTCAGCGCGGAGTCGGACCACCCGGTCCACAGGATGAGCTTCCCCCCCGCGTCACGAAACGGGCCCAGGTCAGATTCGGTGGCATCGAGCAGGGCCGCGGTCTCGGCGACATCGTCGGCCCAGGTCGAGAAGTCGTAGTGCGCGTAGTCCCAGTCCGGATCATCGAACACGAAGTAATTGTAAAGCTCGGTGCCGAAGCCATAGTGCAAGTTGGGGACGCCCCGGTCTCCGGTGGCACCGGCAATCCACTGATCCCAGCCGCCGGGGTCGTTCTCGCCGCCCAGCGGGAAGCCGGGAAAGATGGGCTCACCATTGCTCGTCGGCCCGGCGTAAATGGTCTGGATGGCTGCCAGTTGGTCGGACGTCACGCAGTCGGGGCCGGGCGCGTCGGCCGCGCAGCGCGGCAGCGACTCCGGTGTGAAGTGACAGCGACGGGGGTCGGTCAGAACGCCGTCCACCACCCCGTCCAGATGGTCGCAGGCGCCTTGGATGGAGACGCCGAGCAGGGCACGATTCTCCGGCGTGATCACCGGGGCGGACAGGTCCGACGCGTTCGGAAAGATCGCCTGCTGGTTTTGCACGAACCCCGCCGTGAAGGCGGTCCAGTGATACGCCGGCGCACCAGCGACAATGCCGTCAAAGTCGTCAGGGTAGCGCTGCGACTCCATCATGCCCTGGCCGCCGCCCCGGGAACATCCGACGAAATAGGCGTACTCCTCCTCGCGGTCGTAGTAGTACCGGAGGATCGAGCGTGCGGCTTCCGCCGTCAGGTGCACGGCCCGATGCCCGAAGTTGACCTGTCGTGTCTCGTTGTTGAGGGCCCACCCGGCTTCGACGCCCGCCCCGACATGCCCGGTGTCGGTGCCGACCGTGGCGTATCCGCGCTCGAGCGCACCGGGCCCGTCGCCGTAGGCCAACGCCGAGTTCTGCACGCGGCCGACGTATCCGCCGCCGCCCATCATGGACCGGCCGTTCCACGCGTCCGGGAGCAGCAGCTCGAAGTTGATCTCGTCGTCGACCAGGCCGTGGACCCGGCAGTGCGGGACCGCGCCACCGTCCGCGACCTAGCTCGCACTGACGATGCGGAAATCGATCAACCTCATCGCCGCGAGATCGGCGCATCGCGCGCCCGCCACCCGTGCGGGATCACCAGCACCGGCACACGCCCATCCGGCCAGAGCCAGCGTCGCGGCCATCCCGACAGTCTGCGCGTTGCGATACCAGGCGGGCGTCGTGATCCGTCTCAGACTCATGGTCGCCACTCCCTCTCGACGTCGCCGAACATCACGTGTCCAGCACGATACACGACCTGGCCGGTATAATCCGGCTCCGACATGCCGCTGCACGGTCTCACTGTCATCGATCTCACTCGGGTCCTCGCCGGCCCCTACTGCGCCATGATGCTGGGCGACATGGGAGCCGAGGTGCTCAAGATAGAGGAGCCCACCCACGGCGACGATACGCGGGCCTGGGCCCCGTTTCAGGACGGCGTCAGCTCGTTCTTCCTCGGCATGAACCGCAGCAAGAAGAGTGTCACGCTGGATCTCAAGACGCCCGAGGGCGCCGAGGCCCTGCGCCGGCTCGTCGGCACCGCCGATGTCCTGATCGAGAACTTCCGGCCCGGGAGCCTGAAGAAGCTCGGCTTCGACTACGACAGTGTGCGGGAGATGAACCCGCGTCTGGTGTTCTGTTCGATTACGGGGTACGGCCAGCAGGGCCCGAAGCGCGCACTCCCCGGCTACGATGCCGTCGTCCAGGCCGAGTCCGGCCTCATGCACG
>Ga0310121_10004137_pt1 | contig 12938 bp, 10 predicted proteins | sample CB27_Tmax_986_MG_FD_203504 | JGI IMG/M metagenome (GOLD analysis project Ga0310121, IMG submission 203504) | Marine microbial communities from Western Arctic Ocean, Canada - CB27_Tmax_986 | ecosystem: Environmental > Aquatic > Marine > Oceanic | place: Canada: Western Arctic Ocean | collected... | reverse complement strand
CGGTCGAGAACCAGTTCCAGTATTCGTGCGTAGGCAGCCTTGAGGTTCCGAACGACCCAGCTCTCCCGCTCATGGGCCACCTCCGGAGAACTGGGCAGGAGCAGCATCGCCAGTGCCGGTGTCACGGTAAGGGCGACGATGAGTGAAGCCATGATAGAGACGATGTAGGCGAAACCCAGGGGCCTGAGCATCCTCCCTTCGATCCCGCTTAGGAAGAAGAGAGGGACAAAGACGATACCCACGATAAACGTGGCGGTCACAATGCTCGCACGGATCTCCATCGACGCAGAGAGGATTATCTTATGGGAAGGCTTTCGATTACTGGGAGGAGACGCTCGATTTTCCCGAAGTCGCCGGAGCACGTTCTCGACGTCGATCACCGCATCGTCCACCAGGGCTCCGATCGCTATCGCCATACCACCAAGCGTCATGGTGTTGATAGTGATTCCGAAGAGACGGAGTGCGAAGATGGCAGCCATGAGGGACAGCGGAATGGCCAATGCCGAGATGAAGGTGGTGCGCGCACTCCAGAGGAAGAGGAAAAGGATCAGAACGACGAGGATCGCCCCGTCCCTCAAGGCCTTCAGCACGTTATTGACAGCCGATTCAATGAAGCTTGCTTGACGGAAGACCCCTCGGTTGATCTGGAGGCCAGAAGGTAGAGTCTCCTCGATCTCGGAGAGAGTTCCGTCAATGCGGTCGGTGAGCTCCAGGGTGTTTGTATCTGGCTGCTTATGAACGGAAAGGATCACAGCGGGTGCGGCATTCACGGATCCTCGGCCCAACTGCGCCGCCGGCCCGATGCGTGTCTGTGCGACGTCACCGATAAGGACTGGTATTCCTTCACGTACTGCCACTGCGGTCTGGGCAATGTCGTCCAATTCCTGGACACGTCCAGTTCCACGGATCAGATACTCCTGTCCCCTGTCCATGAACACGCCCCCGGAGGCATTGATGTTGGAGCCCCGCGCGGCTCTCAGTACCTCATCAAGTGTCACGTCATAGGCCGAGAGCCGAGTTGGGTCCACCAGCACTTGGTATTGTCTGACCTCCCCTCCGAGCGGAATTACCTGAGATACCCCCGGGATCGCCAGAAGGCGTGGTCGGACAAACCAGTCCGCAAACGATCTCACATCCATGAGAGAGACCGACTCGTCTCCTGTGACAGCGATCAGTTGGATCTCACCCATGATAGACGAGATGGGTGCAAGGGTCGGTGGGGCCACACCAGTAGGGAGCGATCGGCTCGCGAGTTGGAGCTTCTCGTTTACGATCTGCCGGGCCTGGAAAATGTCAGTTCCCCAATCGAACTCTACCCAGACGATGCTGATCCCCTGAGCCGTGGAAGAGCGGACCCTCCTAACACCCGTGGAACCGTTGACGGAGGTCTCGATCGGAAAAGTGACGAGGGTCTCGACTTCCTCGGGAGCCATCCCATGCGCCTCGGTAAGGATGGTCACAGTAGGCGCCGTCAGATCTGGAAACACATCGACCGGCATCTGTAACGCCGTTATTGCTCCTGAAACGAGAAGAAGACCCGCTGCCGCAACGACCAGGAAGCGATTGCGAATCGACCAAGTGACTATGTCTTTGATCATCGGCAGTCTCTCAGTGGACATGGCTCCCGGCGAACTCATTGCCGGACATTGAAGCAAGCCGGACCTGATAGGCACCCTTCACGACAATCATCTCTCCAGGGGCAATCCCTGCTTGAACTACGGTACTAACTCCATCAGTGGGACCGAGCATGAGGATCCGACGCTCGAAGGTTTCTCCCCCGGTCTGTACAAAGGTGACATCGGTCCCATTGTCATCGATGATCGCTGCGTTCGGAATAACGATCCCGTATGCTTCCGCACCCATCGGGATGAAGGCCTCTGCTAGTTGCCCGTAAACCAATCGCTGACTGGTCGCAGAAATCTCGAAAACGACTGGAACCGTTCGCGTTTGTGGGTCCATGATTCGACCAACCGAGACGAGACCTGTGGTCTCAAGCACATCTTCCTCCCCCTCCAGCCGATATCTTCCCAAAGCGCCCTCTGGTAGCGACGATACCATGTCGATCGGGACAGCGAGGCGAAGCCAGGCAGTACCGGGGTCAACGATCGTGAATAGAGGCTCCCCTGCCTCTACTCGGCCTCCGGGAACGAAGCTGCGGGTGGCTACCACACCGGTCATGGGTGAGGTGATCTGAAGCTGGAAGGGGCTTTCCGACGTCGAGGCGCCCATGGCTTCGGCCTCGGCCCTGGCAACCTCCAGATCGTAGTCGGCCTCCTCAAGCCGACGGGCGGGGATAGCCCCAGCCTCAAGCAACCGTGCGGCTCGTTGCACCTCCCTCTCAAGTTGCTGGACGTTTGCGACGGCCCGAGCGAATCCACCCTCCTGCGCAGTGGGTGCAAGGACAGCGAGGACCTGTCCTGCGTCAACGCTCTGCCCAACTGATGGGGCGCTGCGGTTCGGCTCTTCCAGGGCTATCCCTGCCACTGGCGCCGCGATTTGCACAAGGGCGCCATCTGGAGCGACGACCTCGCCCGGGACCGCTGCGGTACGCAGCACTAGGCCTGTCACGGCTGGCGAGACGGCCCACGGGATCTGCCATTGTTGCTCCTTGAGAAATGCTATGCCCTCTTCGCCTTCCGCCTCTTCTGCCAAGGCCGCCTCAGTTTCCTCCGCATAAACCTGGACATCGTCGAGAACATGTTGGCTGTGGGCCTGTAGCCCGTCGAGCAGGAACTCCACCCGATAGTGGCCTGGCGTGGCAATCATGGGATCGAGAAGGAAGATTCCATCCCGTATCACGTCCTCGATCGTGAACGACTCTTTGAGCGACTCGCCAGAAAAAAATCTGACGACGAGGTTGCCTGAACGGATCGGCTCAAAGGTCGCCATGCTGGTCAGGTGAATGGCCCAGTTGCCCGTATGCCGTCCCGCGATCGGGTGTGGGTATTCGAGGAAGAGTTCCGTGGAATCATTCCACTGAGTCACCACCACCGTTCCGATTTCGGGCGCCCCAATGTCCCCCTCTGTCGAGCGGTCGCATCCGGCGTTTATGAGTTGGAGCAGAACCGTCGACGCGATCAGGACACTCCGCACAGTGCAAGGGGGTTGGCCGGTTTCGCTGTGCTCGTTCCGTCGGTTCATTGGTCGTCCTCCACCGCTGTGAGGTTGCCGAACCCCCCTATGGCTCTCTCCAGATCGTAGTAACGTATCCATAGGTCGGATTGGATGCGTACTACCGCTGACTCCGCATCGCTAAAGGCCTCCGCAGCATCTAACAATTCGATTAGCTCCATTTCCCCGGCGTCGTAGGCTACCTGTGCGATTGCCAGTAGATCGGTTGTTGGAAGTCCACCCTCATCCGAAAAAAGCGCTGCCCGATCGACCTGGGATCGGTAGGCCTCCAGGGCGCTGCTCACATCATTCCTAACCTGCCTGCGCGTCAGGGCGAGGATTGCTTCCTCTTCCGCTACGCGAACGTCTGCCGCTCCGATCGCGCCATTGGAGTGGTTCCACAAGGGGAGTGGGAACGAGACCCCCAGGAACGGTCCGCTCCGTCCGTTGGATTGTCGCACGAATCCGCCGGTTGCCGTCAGGTTGGGAAGGCGCTGCGCACGGAAGCCGCTCGCCTCGGCCTGGGCGGATCGTATCTGGGCCTCTGCTACTGCGATTTCCGGGCGACGGCCGAGCGCCAGCAAAGGAAGTGAATCCAAATCAACGGCCGGTGGCGTACCCATGGGAGCACTGGCTGGCACAAGCTGGAGGTCATCCGTTTCAGGGGCTAGTAAAAGCGCCAACTCGCGACGTGCTGAACTGACCTCGAAGCGGGCGTCCGCAAGAGATGCCTCGTACCGCACGCGCTCGACCTCGATGCGACGGACATCGTAGAGTGACACGTCACCTTCTTCGTATCGTTCCCCCGCGCTGGCGACTGCTTGTCGAAAGATTGTCGTTGCCCGCTCAAGAATCTCAGCGTATCTGTCAGCCCGTGTTGCCTGCACATATGCCCGCTTCACATGAAACACGAGGAGAGCGCTGTCCGCGGCGACCCGTGTTTGAGCGGCCACTGCGTCCTCTCTGGCTGCGGCAAGACGGGCGCTTCGTGCCCCCGGCCACTCCAGACGCTGGGACAAGGTGAGATAGCTCTCTGTGCCCCCAGCGCCCACCTTGTCTAGCGACTCGTAGGTCGCCGTGATTGTTGGGTTTGGATAGGCGTTCGACTGGCGAGCTACACCTTTGGCCTCCGCTGCTTCCAGGCGCGCCAAGTGCAGGCTGAGATTGGCCCCGAGCAATCCAACTGCCTCATCCAGCGTAACCGATCGGACCTGGCGTTGTTCGGGGAGAGGGGCCTGCTCCGCGATCTGAGCGATGGCCGAACCCGGAAGGATCATGAGAAGCGCCACGAGCAAAGCTCCCAAAGCGGTTCTGGTTATCAATGTGGTGTTCACTTAACCTTTCTCCTGTGACCTCAACCACCCCGTGGAAAGGCGTGACGAGGATTCTGGATATGCGGAGAGACGTTCCGGCCCAGGGGTGGGCGGACTGGTCGATTAAGAGAGGTTTGGCGGAGCTCGGGGAGCGTAAGGAGGGGGAGCGCGTTCGCGGGGGCGGATGGAGTCCTCCCACCTCAGGACGCTGACGATTGGCAGTGGAAGCAGTGGCTCCAATTCCAATATGACCACTATTGCGATCTGGGGCCCAGCTGAAGGCACTTGATCGTCTTGATCTACGAGAACCGTACCGTGCGAGTGGTGGTCAGGCCCGATAACGTGAACTGCACCGTGTGGACTATCGGGCTGCTCGTGATGGTGAGATGGCGCACCCGTGGAGAGGATGCTGAGTAGGGCAGTCAGAAGTGCTGCCGTCGTGGAACGGAACCATCGTGGGAACCACATAAATTAATGATGGAGCGGATGCCGTTGGGCGTCAAATCCGGTGATAACTAAGGACTGAGGGGAGGCCGAAATGAGGAAGCACTGGGCTGTTAAGTTGTCGGTCCTCGGGATTGGATTGGTGGCGATTGTGAGTCTGGTGGGGATCAACAGCTCCGAGGCCCACGAGACCACCGTGAGTGTCCAGCGCCTTTGGGACCAGCCGATCATTACTCCCGATCTCCATCCAAGCATCGGAGTGAATATCCAAGGCCCGTCCTTGATTCGTGTTCCGGACTGGATCGAGCGGCCGCTAGGCACCTACTATCTTTACTTCGCCGACCACAAGGGCCGTTACATCCGTCTCGCCTACGCGGCCGACCTGTCGGTCCGTGGGCGATCCACCCCCAAGGAAGCTTTCAGATCACTGAGTCATACTTTCTGACGGAACCCCCCGAAGTCATACCAGAGGAGTTCGAGCAGATTCGAGCCACACATTGGGCCAGCTCCAGTGCCTCGCTTTCACACGATTCGATCACAAACATTGTGATGACGGAGATCACCACACCCCACATCGCTTCACCTGACGTGCACGTGGACGAAGCCAATCAGCAAATCGTGATGTACTTCCACGGGCTTGAGGACGTGAGGTATCAGGTGACGCGGGCGGCAGTCTCACAGGATGGTATCCACTTCGAGACGCGTCCGGAGATTCTAGGCCGCTCGTACATGCGTGCGTTCGCACACGAAGATTTTATTTATGCGATGTCCATGCCGGGTCAGTTCTACCGCTCCGAGGACGGTTTCAGCGGATTTGAGGAGGGCCCCTTGTTATTCAGTGATGCGCTCGATGTGGGGGATCTTCTTCCACCCGGGTCCGGGGGGGACTTCGAAAGTAACATGCGGCACGCTGCGCTCCTCACCCAGGATGACCGCCTGTATGTTTTTTGGACGCAGGTTGGTCACGTCCCTGAGCGGATCATGGTCAGTACCATTGACATGTCTGGTGACTGGATGAACTGGTCGGCGACTGATCCCGTGGAGGTGCTCCGGCCCGAACGAGATTGGGAGGGTGCGGACGCCCCACTCGAGCCATCCGTACGCGGCACAGCGTACGGACATGTGAACCAGCTGCGCGACCCCGCGATCTTTGAGGAAAATGGACGCACTTACCTCTTGTATGCGGTAGCTGGCGAGAGGGGGATTGCTATTGCCGAGGTCCACTTTCATGAGTGAACCCGCATCCGGGGCGGACTCTCTGGGTTGGGCTTCGCGAGGTTGGAGTCATTAGCTTAGGTTCTGAGAGTTGGCGTTACGGTTCATCGCACACACAGTGGAAGGAGCCTTCCATGTCGACCTGTCTCTCGGTTAGCAAACTCTTGGTCGTCGCGATTTCGGCGGCACTCTTCCTCCCAGATGGAGGAGTAACACAGGAAGTAGAGTTACTGGCGGGCGGTGACATGGAGTGGTCTAGGTTACCGTACAGGCCCACGGTAGCCTACTCACATGACCCTGGAAACTGGATTCCCATTCCGTATTTGAACCTTGAGGAAAACCGGGACTCAATCCGTGCTCGAATAGGAACGGATGAGCTCGACGTGACCTACCAGGAGCAGCATTACCTCACGCTCCAGCGCGATATCAGTTTCGAAACAGAGCAGGAGGAATGGCGTCACCCGTTTCAGCGTATCAGGGCAATGCTGCAAAGCGCGGATGTGGCATTCGCAAATCTAGAGATGCCAATCTCCGATCGGGCACAGGTTCGGCAAATAGCTTCTGTTGGGGCTGTGGGGTTTGCCGATGCCTTAGGTTGGGCGGGGTTTGACGTGATCTCCCTCGCAAACAATCGGATATTGGACGCCGAAACGATGGGGTTGTTCGATACGATGGATGCCCTGTCTGAAGCTGGTGTGGGTTGGGTCGGGGCTGGCCACGATCTGGACGAGGCCCGTAAGCCACACATCGTTGAGCGTAAGGGGATGAAAATTGCTTTCCTGGCCTATACATACCGGGTGAATGTTTACGGGCCGGACGGATTTGCCCGACCCGGTGGGGCAGGCGTGATGGCTCTTGACCCCTTCATTATCCGCGAGGACGTCAGGCGGGTGAGAGATGAGGTGGATTTCGTGGTTCTCTCCTTCCACTGGGGGGTGGGAAGTGAAGACATCCCCGAGGAAGCGCGAAAGTTCGCCCGGGAAATGATCGACGCAGGAGCCGATGTCATTCTGGGACACCACTCCCATGTGCCTAAAGGCGTAGAGATCTACAAGGGTCGCGTAATTCTCTACTCCTTAGCCAACTTCGCATTCGGACACTCTCACGATTACTTCATAGACAACTTCGTCGCGCGACTCACGCTCGCCAGGGATGGCATCCGTCGTGTCGAACTCGTACCAATCGCCGGGCTTGGGCTCGATGTCGTCCAACCTTATGTCCTGGAGGGTGAAAGAGCGCAGCGGCTACTCCGTAATCTGCAGAATATGAGCGCTGATTTGGATACGGAGTTGACCATCGAGGGTGACGTCGGCGTGATACGGCCCGTGCTATAACTGGCTAGTGGATCGTGGTGTGTACCTATACGAGGGCGAGTGTGGACTTCAGGGGTGCAGGGCTTCGGGACTTTGCTCCATAAGCCAGTCCCAATGAGAGGCGCTACCGTCGATGACCCGCTGCAAATCCTCGCTCAGAAGATAACCCTCTTCGACCAAGTGTCGGGCTGCTTCCTCGAAGCGCATTAGATATTCGGCCCGGCTTGCGTATCGCTCCTCCACGGATGGCCGGGGATCGCTCCACTCGCGCCGCTCCGCACGGGTCCGCGGAAACGGAATGTAGGAGCCGGCCATCATCAGGATTTCACTAGGTGCACCCGCTCGCATACTACGAAAGGCCCAACCGGTATACGTGCCCAGGGGCTGAGCGACCTCGGGAAGGACTAGACCACTTGTTTCATTCCCGTCGGCGTCCACATCAGGAACCAAGAAAGGCAACGGATTGTCAGTCAGGCGGCCTGAAAGATCCGACCTGTATCCCCCGGGAACCTCGTACGGCCACTGTACTCCAGGAATCTCTGGAAACTTGATTTTACTGCGATCAATGAGGGTCCCCTCTGAAAGAGTTGGGTACTGGCTGGTCGGCGGCAGCTCATTCTCCCGGACCCAATGGTCCAAGCCGACCAGGAGCGCACGCATTGACGGTCTGACGTCAATGGGATTCCCCTTTTCCTGAAGTTCAAAGCGGTCCGTTGGCGGTAGAGATCCATTACTGTGGGGGATCGATGCCATCAGATAAAAGCGAACGTTTTCGGCGAGGGAGACGTCTTCGAGCCCATCGAGCGAGGTGTGGTTGAGGGCTGCAACTCGCCCCCGGTCCCAATACTCAGACGAAGTTTCGTAGAGGAAGACCTTGGGATGCAGTCCGTCTGGGACTCGGGACCCAAGGCCATCGATCTTGCCCGTGGCGGGATCGCGGGTCTCCTGATAGAGAATGGGAAACTTCGTCTGCGAATGAAATCCGCCGTCATTCGGTTGTCCGAAGCGTTCATTGAAGGGGCCCAGCGACGCTCCTCCCGCGTGCACAAAGATCCCGTCGAGAGCCTTACGATCGCCACGCTCGTCGACAGTGAAACCTTCGTGGATCAGCTGTCGTAGGTACCGCCCTGTCTGAGAGACCCCATATGCGTAGGCGTATCGACCTTGGACCTCAGCCTCAGGATCAAATTTAAAGTAGGAAGCTGCGTCGCGGATTGCGGCGAAACCCACTCCGCTGATGAGCGGATCCTTCGTTTCGTAAGTGAGGTCGTACGTATAGCCAGGCCTAAAGCCGGTCCAGAGGAAGATGTGGCGAGGATCATACACGACCTGGCCGTTCACCATCTGCCCGAACTCCCAGCTTTCCCTTGGAACCTCATGTAGTTCCCCGTGATAGCCGAGACGCTCGGTTAGGCGGTAGTCGAGATCCTCAGGATACAGCGGCGGATACTCCTCAAACCCTGTCCAATAGGAGGACGTAAGCTCAAAGGTCCTACTAGGGGAAAGGGGAATGAACCAGTTGCTGACCTGCCCATGGATCGGATTGCCGGCTTCGGTGGCCATTGGAGGATATAAGGCGACCGCCGGAGTGTTCGGGCTGGCCTCCCACCCCACTGCGACGAGCGTATAGCCCTCCCGCATGAGGAAGCCATCTCCGAAGTCCGCTTCAGTCGCTGGATCCACCGACCCTCTCGCCAAATTGAACCGCCCCAGTAGCAACTTGTTGCCCCGGTTTACCACATCGAAGAAGAGGACGCCATTCCCCCGCGAAGGGTCTTTAGGCCTTAACACGAAGAGATCGGAGGAGAATTCCACCTCACCCCGAGCGTTACGAGGTGCTTTGTCCAGATCCACGATGATACGGTTACGAGGGCTTTCGGGGTCAAGAGCGAAGTAAATCTTGCCGACGCACTTTTCGTAAGCTCCCGTTTCTCCGAACGATCTGCCCCCCAGCACGTCAACACAGCTGGTGAACACGACGTCCGTGACGTCAGCATGAGCAGTGGCTGGGACGACAACTAAGCCCAGCAGAAGAAGCAGGACCAGGAGTCTTGGGCAAGAGCGCACGTTCGTCACCTTTGAGGGGGTGGGCGGGTGTGGCTGAAACTGCAGATCAACCGGGGATGCTGCAAGTCGGAGAGGGAGAGCAAGTACGATGTTATCCAGACCCACAGTTTCTCGAGGTGCTGTCCCCCAACCGCGGAGCCACACAGACAGATCCAAAGCTCCTGAAGCCACCCCTTTACTCCACGGACTTCCCCCCAAGCAACATCAGATATGGTCAGACTAATACTTTAGACAATAATCATAGATGGTACGACTCTTGGGGGCAGGTCACTCGAAGAAACTGGAACTACTTGGCCAACAGTAGGACTTTTGAAATCGTGACGTTTACAACTATTGCTTGGCGTGACCTGTGCAATATTTGCGTGTACCAATCAATCAAGCGCAGGTCATATTTTCCACATTCCTTTTGCGGGAGGTAGTCATGTCACTCAACCTGAAGGCTCTTACGTTAACAGCCGCGGTATTCTGGGGCGGATGCTTCTTCTTTGTGAGTATGGCCAACCTAATCTGGCCCTCCTATGGTGGAGGTTTGTTAGATCTAGGTGAGTCGCTCTACCCGGGCTACAATGGACCTTCGGGCTTCGGGTCGGTAATGGCTGTGACTCTCTACGCATTTGTTGACGGTGCGATCGCCGGTGCCGTTTTTGCGTGGTTATATAATGCGTTCATCGGCAATCGTGCCCGCGATACGACTGCCATCAGATAGTGCTAGCAAGTTCACTGCACTACAGACCGAGATGTCGCGTGAAAAAGTAGAACCTGAGTCATCAAGGCCTGCTCGAGAAAGTTAAAATTACATGTCGAAGGTATTCGCTGATACGTTTCAACCATTCGGAGGAATGTAGACGATGACCTGGTCACAGAAGTGGTCACGTTGTGTCCTTTTTACTGCAAGCTTGTGCTTCCTGACGACCCCAGCGCAGTCCCAGGTGGAACACTTAGAAGCTGTGGTGATCTCGCGGAATCTGGACTATATACCGGACGTCGAGTACGCTAACGCCCGGGACATGCTAGACGTGTTCATGCCCAAAGATGTAGAAGAAGTGCCGGTCGTCGTGTTCTTCCATGGCGGGGCTCTTCAAAATGGAAGCAAGAACGCGGGTGAGCATATTGCAGCGCGACTCATTCCCCACGGAATTGGCGTAGTATCCGCGAACTATCGGCTTTCGCCCAACGTGATGCACCCCTCACACGTACAGGATGCAGCTGCCGCATTTTCTTGGGTCATCCAGAACATCAAGCGGTACGGGGGAGATCCGGATAACGTCTACCTCTCCGGTCACTCAGCGGGTGCTTATCTTGCCGTCTTGCTCGCACTCGATCCAACACACTTGGCCGCTTATGGCTTGGGTCTGGATTCCTTCCGTGGTACGATTCCCATCAGCCCCTTCCTCTTTGTTGAGGAAACCGCACCGGACCGACCGAAAGACGTCTGGGGCGAAGACCCGAAGGTTTGGCTCTCTGCGTCTGTAACACCGCACATCGGACCAGATCGAGGCCGGATCCTGCTGATCTATGCTGATGGTGACGCAGCATGGCGTAAGAGTCAGAACGACAGGTTTAGCGAAGGAATGCGGGCAGCGGGGAATAGCGATGTGGTCGCCTTGGAAGTGCCGGGGCGCGATCACGGTAGTCTGATGACGGAGATGAACGCTTCGGACGACCAGGTGGGCGAGGCCGTGATGAAATTCATTCGGGACCATTGGTGAGCTGTTCTACGAAGGGCCAAACCCCCTGAGTCAAGCCTGATCCCATCATGACGTCTGAATGAAGCACTGCGGGGTCACTACACTTGCCGGGCACTTAACGGGAGGGTTGGATCACGGCAGGATGATGGAAAATTCAGATGGATCGCTCGTTTTACCCTCTTCGCGAATCTTCCATGACGTGATCTGCCGGGTTCATCGACAGAACCTGACGAGCTCTAGGTTTCGGTAGCTCTGTACCGTTCGCAATTCCTATTTCCAACCTTCGAAGAACAGTGATGATCTTTGTCGGGGTATCATTCTTTTCTGCTGACATCTTGATCTCCTCCTAGTCTCGTCTCAGAAGGGCAAATCAGCTAGGCTGACCTAATTGCCGTGACAAGAACAAGTTGAAGCCGGTACTACGTACCCGTGAGCTTGCGGTAGACGGATTCCGAAATCTGGGGCCGTGAAGATGCAAATAACTAGCTGTACCGGATGGGTGCGCCTCAGCAGGATCGGCACGACCCTTTTATTGCTATTGGCCCCGGCGTGTAGAGATTCGAGTACAGACTTGGTGACGCTTACCGTCACGATTGAGCCAGAGGGGGGCCTGATCGTTGGAGTAGGTGGCACCTCCGACTTCTTCGCCTCGGTGACTGATGAGGCTGGGCAGGTTGTCTATGGCCAGATGGTCACCTGGTCCGTAGAGGACACCGCGATTGCTACAATCAACCAAAATGGTCTCGCCACCGGTGTCTCCGAGGGTGAGACAACCGTGATGGCTTCGGTGGCTAACGGGAGTCGCAGTGTGCATCTAGAGGTGTATGTGCCGGAAGTCATCTCGAATTACGAGGTCGGCACAAGCTACTTTGGCCGTAAGAACTATGTCGAATACATCCCGGGCAAACTGCCCATCATCGTGTCAGCGCCGCACGGAGGAGCCCTTAAGCCCTCTGAGGTAGCCGACCGCACTTATGGCGTCACAGGGTCTGATCTAAACACGGCATCGCTCATTCTTGCAGTGAGGGGGGCGCTCATCGATGCGACTGGATACGCGCCACACGTGGTCCTCTCACATTTGCACCGAAGCAAGCTCGATCCGAACCGCGAGATAGTTGAAGCCGCACAGGGTAATCCGTTCGCCGAAAACGCGTGGCACGAATTCCAAGACTGGATCAAGGCAGCACGGGTCGTAGTCGTGGACGACTATGACAGTGGGATGTACTTCGACATACATGGTCACGGGCATTCGATTCCTAGGGTTGAACTGGGATACCTCCTCAGCACGTCAGATCTCAACCAAAGTGATGATGCTCTTAACAATATGACCATCGTGGAGAAGACGAGTATCCGGGAGTTGGGCCGGTACTCTCCGGAAGCATTTTCAGAACTCCTGCGAGGACCGAAGTCGTTCGGTGCGTTCCTTGCCGATGAGGGTGTGCGCTCGATCCCGAGCCCGAGCGATCCGTCTCCCGGATCGGATCCGTACTGGACCGGCGGATACAATACCAGGCAGCACGGCTCAAGGACCCAGTCAGAAGTCATCAGTGGGATTCAGCTTGAGCACCAATATCCCGGTCTCCGAGACTCGGACGCGAATCGGCAAGTGTACGCGGTGCGGCTAGCGTCAGCGATCCGTTTCTTCATGCTGGAGCATTTCGGTTTTTTCGAGCCTGAGAGCTGAGTCCTAGGCGCAGTAGCAGAAGGCCCTGAGATCTTAGGCGGGGTATGGTGGGGGTTTGCACCTCAGACAACGCAAGGGTTTATTCAATTTCAGCGTCGAAAAT
>Ga0310121_10004136_pt1 | contig 12941 bp, 14 predicted proteins | sample CB27_Tmax_986_MG_FD_203504 | JGI IMG/M metagenome (GOLD analysis project Ga0310121, IMG submission 203504) | Marine microbial communities from Western Arctic Ocean, Canada - CB27_Tmax_986 | ecosystem: Environmental > Aquatic > Marine > Oceanic | place: Canada: Western Arctic Ocean | collected... | reverse complement strand
CATCTTCGTCCTTCCAATGCCAGGTGTTCCTGTCTGGCTCGATGGCCAGTTCCTGAAACTGGTCAAGCTAATCAAAGCCAAAGAGGTCCGCTCGTGAGGGGTCTGCAAATTGATGTACCGCTGGTTCAGGGTATGTATAGGCTCGTCCCAGACCACGAACGTATCACTGTTGGCCTTGGGTTCTGTTAGCAATAAGGCAGAACTCCCAGTCCGTCTCGAGTCTGCCAAGACAAAGTCAGCGCCCGGCAAGAGTTCGTGGGGTGTCGGTCTCGTCCCAGCCAGGGTCCGAGGTTGTTTCGGCATCGCCCTCTCAGACAAGTACAGAGCGATGAACTGAGAGCTGTCTTCGACAATGGTAGCGGGCGTTGCGAACCAGTCCTTTTCATGCAGCAACTGGCGGGTGCCGATCTGATCACCTAGGCGCCAATAGGCTGTCTCGTATGGGTGCCTTATGTCAGGGTTATACGGCCTTTTGAAGAGCTTCCATGCTTGCGAATGGTCATTGCGAGGATCCCGCTCTATCGGGGAACGAAGCAACCTGGAGGACGGGTGGACCCCATCGCCAGATTGCCACGGCCCTCCTTCGTCGGACCTGGCAATGACATTGACGGCGAACTCACGATGTAAGCAACCCAGCCACATGTGCTCGGCGGAGCGCTCGCTCGGTGGCGTCGATCAGCGCCGCATGGGCTTCCGCCCTGGTAGCCGGGAGAGGTGCATCCGCATCGGCAGCCGCCTCCACCAGGTCAACGCCGTTAGTCCAGCACCGCTTCATAGCCGCTCCCCAGGCTCCCAGCTACCACTTACGATCCGTACCTCCTGCGCTTGGGGCCCTGTACGCTGTCTCAATGGGCGCCTTGCCTGCCACCGTTTGGCCGTCCATCCCTGCCCCTTCCTCGTGGGGTCCAAGACCCCCAGCAGTCCCGCGGCGCCTCTGCCCGGCAGGTCGCGGACATCCAAGCCCAAGTCCTTCTCGATGGTGTCGGCCAGGTTGGCCAGTGTCGCTTCGGGCCACGGCAACTGCTCAGGCCGGCCCCCTTTCTGGGGCGCGTAGACTATGGCGGCCCCGTTGGGCCCGCACAGCGGGCTGGAGACGTCGGTGGCGATCTGGAAGGGGGCCTCGCCGACCCGTGGATCGAGCCCCGCGAAGTCCATATACGCCAGCCGCAGAAGCAGAAGCGCCACTGCCCCGAAATCTACGTCGAAGGCGTCGCCACCGTGCAGTTGGACACCCAGCGCCTGGGCCAACTCCACAATGGCCGTGACTCCGTTCACCATGATTCCCCACCGAGCTGCCACGGGCTGCACACAACGGCCCCACAACCATTGCGTGGAACGCCTCGCCGCCGGTCGCCAGCAGCGTGTCCAAGGCCCTGTCAGCACCGTCGGCTACGGGGCACGGCACGACCTCGGCGCTTGAAAGGAAGCGGCGGACACCCTCGGCCATGGCCTCGGCGGCTTGCAGGCCGCAGAGGGTCCTTTTAAGCCCTTGGGGGGCTACGACGATGCGCATGGCGATGGGCAAGACCGCTAGGGTCCAGAGAGGTTCCGTTTTCGGCTTTCCGAGACGCGGCCTGCGACCGCTCCAACTCCAGTATCTCCATAATACGGATCACCGGTCGCTCCAGGTCATCGGTCGGGTTCACGACTACGTGGTCGAACCAGGCCGCCTGTTCCATTTCCCGGCGTGCGCTCTCCAGACGCAGTGCCAGCTCCTGGCCACCCTCGGTGCTGCGATGCCGAAGCCGCCGCTCCAACTCTTCCAAGGAGGGCGCTTCAAGAAAGATGAGCACCGCCTCCGGCATCTGGTGTCGTATCGAGCCCGCACCTTGCACGTCTACTCGCGCCACCACGTCCTGCCCGCGGGCCAACGCCTGCCGCACCTGGGCCTTGGGCACGCCGTACCATCGGCCGTAGACTTGGGCGTGTTCGAGGAGTTCGTCCTTGGCCAGCATCTCCTGGAACTGGGCCTCGTTCACGAAGACGTGGTCCCGCCCGTCCACCTCCCCCAAGCGCGGTAACCTGGTGGTGGCCGTCACCACGTAATGCATGCCCGGGAAGCGCTCCCGCAGGTGGGCCAGAACCGTGTCCTTGCCCACCCCCGAGGGACCTGAGAGCACCAGGACGAGGGGCTTGGAACTTGGCTTGGGCCGATCGGAGCCCTGGCTCACGCCCAGGCCTCCGCGGGCGCCATTGCCCGCAAGTCGGACCAGAACGATGGGTAGGAGACCGACGCCAGCTCGGCGTCCTGAACGCTGGTAGTGCCGCTAGCCAACAGGCCGGCGATGCCGAGGGTCATGGCGATACGGTGGTCACCATGGCTCTCGCACTCCGAGCCTGTGAGTGGCACGCCGCCGGTGATTCGCAGGCCGTTGGGCAACTCCTCCACGCGGCTGCCCAGGCGCGACAGTTCCCGCACCGTGGTCACGATCCGATCCGACTCCTTAACGCGCAGCTCCTCAGCATCGGTAATGACGGTAGCGCCTTTGGCAAAGCAGGCGGCCACGGCCAGGATGGGGATCTCGTCGATGAGGCGGGGGATCATATCGCCGCCGATTTCGGTCGCTTCAAGTATACTTGAGCGCGCCACTAGGTCGGCCACCGGTTCGCCACCCTGGGTCCGCGGGTCCTCCACCGAGATATCCGCGCCCATGGCCCACAGCGCGTCCAGGATTCCTGTACGGCTGGGGTTCATTCCCACCCCTCGGACTCTCACCTCGGCATCCGGGTGGCACACTCCCGCCACCAGCCAGAAGGCCGCCGAGCTGATGTCCGCCGGGACCGTCACATCCACGGCCTTCAGCCGGCCCGGACGTACCGTCAACGTCAAGGCATCCTCTCGCACCGGCACACCCATGGCGCCGAACAGCAGCTCGGTGTGGTCCCGGGAGCGGGCGGGCTGTTCCAGTACCGTCTCGCCCTGCGCGAACAGGCCTGCTAGCAGGAGTGCGCTCTTCAGTTGGGCGCTTGCCACCGGCATCCGATAACAGATGCCGTGTAGTTCGCCACCCCTGATCGCCAGTGGCGCCAGCCTGCCGCCGTGACGCCCCAGCACCTCGGCCCCCATGAGCCGCAAGGGCGTCACGATGCGGTCCATGGGCCGCGACCGGATCGAGGCGTCGCCGGTCAGCACCGAGACGAACGGCTGGCCTGCCAGCATGCCCGCCATGAGTCGGGTCGTCGTGCCGCTGTTGCCGGTGTCCAAAACGTCGGCCGACTCGCGCAGGGCCTCCCCACCAATGGCGAGGGTCCCGCCATCCTCTTCTATCGTTACGCCGAGCTGGCGCAGGACACGCAGGGTCGCCGCCCCGTCGTCGCCAGGGCAGAAGTTCTTGATTCGCGCGCTTCCCTCCGCGATGGCGTTGAAAATGGCGGCCCGATGAGAGATGGACTTATCACCTGGCGGGGTAACAATGCCCGCTAGATGGGAGGGACGGCTTACGATTTCGTGCATGGCTTGTTCCTGCTCAGCACCTCTTCAGCGCGTTGCCTACCCTAGTAAGGCCGTAAGTGCCCAGTTTACCACGGGGCCTATTACGCGCCATAAAAGGCCATAGCCGAAGGCGACATCTAAGAGGATTACGCCGACCAACACGGCCGGCCCCAAGAGCTGTAGCCGAGAGACTGTCGGGGCCCATCGGTGCGGTGTGACTCCCAACAGCACTGAGGAGCCGTCCAGCGGATACACCGGCAGCAGGTTGAACACAGCCAGCACCAGGTTCAGAAATACGCCCACAAAAGCTATGTAGGCCGGCAAAAGGCCCAGGTCCAGGCCCCGCGGCGGCCACACCTCGGGAATGGTCAGCAAGCCAAGGTGAAAAGGCAATGCGAAGGCCATCGCGACCAGGACGTTGGCGATGGGGCCCGCCAAGGAGACCAGGGCCATCCCCTGACGGCCATTGCGCAACTGCGACGGGTCCACCGGCACTGGCTTCCCCCAACCAAAGCCGGCCAGCAGCACCATAATGGTACCCGTGAGGTCCAGGTGAGCGCGTGGGTTTAATGACAGCCGGCCCTTCCGGGCGGCGGTGGTGTCGCCCAGTCGATAGGCGACGAGGGCGTGGCTGAACTCATGGACGGTGATGCCGACCAGCAGCGACGCAGCAATCGCGATAAGCATGGCCAGGAACGCGCCGGGGTCCGAGAAAAGCAGCGAGCCGCTGGTCAAGAGCATGGCCCGGCCGCCTCAGTCTGTCCGACGTGGATTATTCGTACTCATCGTCGTCCTCATCCTCCTGGGGCTCCGGCCCGGCAGCAAGGCTCATCTGAGGCAACAAGGGAGCCGGACGGTCCCGTCGGCGTTGAGGCGTGGCATGGGGCAGCTCTTGAAGCTCCGCGCGGCAGGCTTTCAGCGCGTCCAAGGAGTGGCTGGTCACGTCTACCACCATGGCGTCTACACCGGTGTCTCTCAAGTGCGCCATATCTTCCTTGGATGGAAGCGTGGCAAGGTGGACCAGGAGGTACTTGGAGACCACGCTCCGCACCCGCGCGATGCGCATCAACTGACGGACCGTGAGCGACGGCACGTCGGCGATCGACACGAGGAAGGCATCCACGGGAACGTCCTCAATGCAACGCAGCAGCGCATCGTCCATCTCCGGTGACACCTGCATGATAGCGGTGTGCTCTTCGCTGTTGAGCACGCTCAACGGCGTTTCGTCAGAGGAGAACACCTCAAAGTCGGCGCCTTCCTCACGCTGGGGGCCAGCCTCGTTTTGCCAAATGCCCCAAGCCATCCCCGCCAAGGTCTTTCTGGTTGACGCCGCTTGGCCCTTCTTGCCCGCCGCTAGCAGCGCCCCATCGAGCCCAGCCTCTACGATGCGCTTGGCCGCCGAGTCCGCATCTTCTCCAGCGCAGCCCAGCAACAACATCGGCGATACCTTCTCTCCACGGCTTATTGCGCTAAAGCCCATCGACTGCCGCACTCCGCTAGACGCCCGTTCCAGCATGTCCAACAGCTTCCCCATGAACGCGCCCTCCTTTAGCCTGGAAGATGGCCTATAACAGACCGTGGCCGTCTTCTCCGGCGCAAGCCCCATTGTAGCAGCCGTCATCGCTGCCAGGGAACCCTCCTAGCCGAGGGCCGTCCGGCGGATAAGAGCGTATGCTAGGGTCACCCGCATGGACCAAGAACGTAAAGAGTTCGCACCGCCCGAGGCCCACAGCCCATTGCCGCTGGTGCGGTACCTCGTGGCAGCGGGCGTGGGCGCTCGCCGCGCTAGCGCGGCCCTGGTGATGGCGGACCGGGTCCGCGTCAACGGACAGCCCGCCGGCAGTCTCACCCAGGAGGTCCTGCCAACGGACCGCGTGACGGTAGACGGCCGGGAAGTCCATGCCAACGCCGAGGCGGTATACATCCTGCTTCACAAGCCGGAGTCCTACCTGACCACCGTACAGGACACGCACGGCCGGCCGACGGTGATGGACCTGGTGCCACCGGAGTACCTCGTGCCGGGCCTCGTGCCCGTTGGCCGCCTCGATATGGACAGCACCGGCCTCCTGCTGCTGACCAACGACGGCCACCTCGCCCATCGCCTTACTCACCCCAGTTACGGTGTGGAAAAAGAGTACCACGTGACGGCGGACACCCCTTTAGCCGCCGCCCAAGTGAAACAGCTGCTCCGAGGGGTCCACTTGGAGGGTGAGCTGGCCCGCGCCTCGGCGTTATGGCCCCTCACCATCCGTTCCAGGCGAATGATCACCAACTCACCATCACGGGCGGGGGAGGACGGCGACAGCCAGCCGTCGCGTCCAGGGATGCGCCCTCCATCTCAGAAGCCCACCCGCTACAGTGTCACGCTGGCGGAGGGGCAGAAGCGCGAGATACGGCTGATGTTTCGCGCCGTGGGCAACGCCGTGCTGGGGCTCAAGCGGGTCCGCATGGGCACGCTCAGATTGGGCGCGCTGGAGCCCGGAGAGGTGCGTTCGCTCGCGCCTATTGAGGTCAAGCGCCTGAAAGAGCTGGTGGCGGGACCGTCGTCGCCCTCTCGGTAGCATGCACCACGAGTAGCCCAAGCGAAACCCCATATCCTTCGCGCTCCGTGGGGCCGTCGGCCGCACACGCGACGTTCCTTCCCGTCCGTGACAGGCAACGGCGGCAGCCGTGCCTTGATTGACAGCGTGAGGGCTCACGGCTAGAGTAGCGCCACCAAGGCGCCGGCGCGGCGCCCAAAAACAGAGGAGGGAACAATGGCAACCACAGTACAATTGACGGAAGCCACAACCAGCAAGTTTGCCCAGGCAGGGAAGATTAGGGTCCACTACAACGAGGCAGGTACGGGGGATGCGCTGTTCTTCCTGCACGGCAGCGGCCCAGGCGCCAGTTCTTGGAGCAACTTCAACCGCAACGTCGGACCCCTCTCCGAGAATTACCGCTGCCTGCTAATGGACCAGCCCGGCTACGGCAAGACCGACTCCGTGACCATGACCACCGAATCCCGCTCCACCGTGAATGCCCGCGCCGTGAAGGAGCTCATGGACACGCTGGGCATCGAGAAGGCAAGCTTGGTGGGCAACTCCATGGGTGGAGGAACCGCGCTCGCCTTTGCGGTGGACTACCCCGACCGGTTGCACAAGATGGTGCTCATGGGTTCGGGCGGCGGCGGCGTCAACATTTTCAGCCATCAGCCATCCGAAGGGATAAAGCAACTCAACTACACCTTCGACCACCCATCGGTAGAAGAGTTCCGCAAGCTCATCAACATCATGCTGTACGACGGCTCCACGGTACCCGATGAGATACTTCAGCAGCGCTTCGACACGGTGAAGGCCACCCCAGGCCACATTGAGGCGCGGAAGAACTCCGTGAACGTGCTACGGGACCTGAGCGCTGACCTCCTCAACGTCAAGGCGCCGGCTCTCCTCATCCACGGACGCGACGACCGTGTGGTGCCGCTGGAGGGAAGCCTGCGGCTCCTCACGGCGCTGGAGAACTCGCGGCTGGTGGTGTTCAACCACTGCGGCCACTGGGCTCAGTTCGAGCATGCCAACGAGTTCAATCGGCTGGTGGAGGACTTCCTCTCCCACGACGATTAACCCCCTTAACCGCCTAGGTGGTTCTACAAAGGGACGTCTCGTGAGGCGTCCCTTTGTATGCCTCCAAGCGGGCTATTCCCACCATCATTGACACCCCTACCGCTTGTGGTAGGTTGGCGCGGCGGGCACCCAGGCACTTAGCACATAGGAGAGGGAACAATGGCAACAACGGCACAGCTAACCGAGGAAACAACCAGCAAGTTCGTTCAGGCTGGTGACATCAGGATGCACTACAACGAAGCGGGCACCGGCGAGACGGTGGTCTTCCTGCACGGCGGTGGCCCTGGTGCCACCGGGTGGAGCAACTTCGTCCGGAACATCGGACCACTCTCCGAGCACTTCCACGTGATGTTGGTGGACATGCCCCAGTACGGCGGGTCCGATGACGTGGTCATGACGGAGCCGCACTCCACCGTGACGGCCCGGGCGGTCAAGGACATGCTCGACGCCCTGGACATCGAAAAAGCCAGCCTCGTGGGCAACTCCATGGGCGGAGCCGCTACTCTGGCCTTCGCCGTGGACCACAACGAGCGATTGAACAAGATGGTCCTCATGGGCTCGGGCGGCGGTGGAGTCAGCATCTTTGATCACAGCCCCTCCGAGGGCATCAAGATCCTCATGGAAGTGGCCAACAATCCGTCGGTTGAAGGGCTCCGAAGCCTGTTCAATGTCATGCTCTACGACGCGTCCTTCGTCAACGAGGAGCTACTCCAGGCGCGCTACGCCGGCATCGTGGCCAACCCCAGCCACCAGGAGGCGCGCAGGAAGTCCAACAACGTGTGGCGGGGTGTCCTGGCCGACCTGGCCAACGTGACCACCCCGGCCCTCATCATCCACGGACGCAACGACCGGGTGGTCTCTCTGGAAGGCAGCATGCGATTGCTCTCCGTGCTGGAAAACTCTCGAATGGAGATTTTCAACCATTGTGGCCACTGGGCCCAGTTCGAGCACGCCAGCCTGTTCAATCGGATGGTGGAGGATTTCCTCTCCCACGACGACTAGGCAGCGTTCCCCGCGTTGCACAAGAGGAGGCTGCCTTTCGGCAGTCTCCTCTTCTATTACTGGGGTGGTCCCTTCCGTGTTATGTGAGAAGGCGGGACTCGTCGCTAGCAGGCTGCTAAAAAAGCCCCCGCCGCCCCTTTGCTTCGGTTTCGCTCTCCGATACGCTCTGATAAGTCGGAGCTACCGAGAGTCCGATGAGCAGAGCGTATCGGACAGGGTGCACTCTGCTCAAGACGAGCAGTTATAGCGCTCTCTGCTGTCATGGTGAGTCCCGATTTATCAGGATGAAGCATCTCTCATCGGCCCTCCCCGAGAGACCCTTCGTCCGCCTCAGACGGACTCATGGTGACATCCGGCGCTCAGGCGCTAGGGCAGCGCTGCCCTAGTCCGATAGCTTATGGCCTTCAATGGCTGGTTGACCCGGTACAATGCACATGTCGGCCGGCGAACAAGCATGGCCCAAAGGGGGGCGCTCATGCCAATCGAACGCTTGGGCGGAAGACGTGGAATGCACGGAAGTGTTCGGACTGGGAACACAGTCTACATCTCAGGGCAGGTGGGAACCGACGAAAACGGCGAGATCGTCGGCAAGGACGATATCGAGGCTCAGATAGAACAGGTCTACAAAAACCTGGAAAGGCATTGCCGCGCCAACGGCGGAACCCTGCGTAATATTGTGAAGACCACCACTTACATCGCGGACGGCGCTTACCGCGCGGCAATCGGGCAAGCGCGAGCGGCAGTCTACGGTGATGACGCTCCCACCAGCACCACGGTGGTTGTTTCCTTCCCAGGCCCCGATGGCCTCGTCGAGATCGAGGCCATCGCTTACATCGAGTAGGGAGCGGCCGGAACGGCCCCCCAAGTCAGGCAACCGCCGCTGGCGAATCGAACCCGCATGACAAGCGGCGACTTCCCTGATCGAAGGGGCACAGCACCAGGATCGAAGGGGCACAGCACCAGCCGTAGCGCCCACAGCATCGAAGATGGCACGCAGTGCATGCCAGTCGGTCAGTCCTTCCGCGCCCACATAATGCAGATGTCGATCTGGCGATAGTCGGTGCAACGCTGGATGCCGCCGATCGCGCCGAGTTTCTCAGGCTCCACCAGGGACATGCCTAACAACTGGAGTCTTCCCACGACCTCATTCGGGTCATAGAGACGGAAGCTACGGTCCTCGTCGTAGGCCGGGTCGCGAATCGTCTTGATGCCTCGGCCACACTTGAACAGCAGTTGCAGCACACCGCCGACCTTGAGCACACGAACCGCCTCCGGCAGTAGGATGCCATGCACTTCGGCCGACTCCAAGTGCTGAAACACCGAGTCGCAGTAGGCGAAGTCGAAGGCGGCGTCTGTGAACAGGAGGGGCGTGCGAAGGTCGTGTACCGACAGGTAGTCGGCCAGTTCCGGGTGCAGTCGGTTGGCGACTGCGATGTTCTCCTCGATCGCATCGAGCCCTTGCACATCATAGCCAGCACCTCTCATGCGGAAGACGTCCCGGGCACCAGCTCCACACCCCAGGTCAAGGCCTCGCTGGCCGGGCACTAATTCCACCAGTCGGTCGAACACGGCCAACTCGTCGGTCAATTTCGGGTGGGAGTGCGTCTGATAGGTGTACCAATTCGAGTCTACGGCAATCTGGGCGTAGCGGTCCGCGCGCTGGCGGTACCAGTCTGCGGAGGTGTTGGGTTCAGTCATACTGACCTCCCATGGCCTCGTCGAGATCGAGGTCATCGCTTACATCGAGTAGCCAGCGGCCGGGAACGGCCCCCCAAGTCAGGCAACCGCCGTTGGCAAATCGGACCCACATGACAGCGCCGTGCGAGGCGAGACCGAGGCCAGGAATGAGCGCGGCCGCGCTCATTCGGACTGTTGAAGGCCGCTGTCCAGTGTTAGCCTTGTGCCTCTTGCGCTGGGAGCTTCACCCGAAGCTTCATACCCGCCGCCTGTTCCACCACCTGGAGGCCGGACCACCACTCAAGCTCTGCCCAGCCTTGTGCCATAGCCCGCTGAAGGATTTCCAAGACCGGCAATCCGATGCTGGCGGGCGCCTGGACCTCCCGTGCCAGCTCCACCGCCAGACGGATGTCTTTGGCCACGATATCGAGTTTGCCGGTGGCCGTCTCGGGAGTCCCGTAGTCCCCTTGCAGGGCTTTGGGGAGCCGGCGGTCGCGAAAGGCGGGTTGCCCGACAGCAGCACTTAGAAACGCGACCATAGCCGGCATGTCGGCGCCTGCCTTAGCGGCAATCATAAGCGCCTCCATCACGCTGAAGGAGCCGATAAAGCCAACGTACTGACGGCACAGCTTGGCCACGTGACCCTGTCCCGCCGGGCCCATGTACAAAACGTGCTCGTGCATGACATCAAACGCCGGCCGGAACCGCTCGAAGACCTCCCTGTCCCCACCGACCGTGACGAACACGCCGCCAAGGCTCACGGGTGCGTCGAGGGAGTGACAGCCCTCCTCCCGGAAGGCCGTGTCGATCTTTTTGGCCATGCTAACGGTGCTGGTGCTCATGTCGATGAAGGTGCCGCCAGGTTGCATCCCTGCGAGCACCCCTCTCTCCGGCTCCCAGACGATCTGCTCAATTTGGTATGCGTGGCGCAGCGAGGCAAAACCCCTTCGCAGGCCTCCGCCACGGCAGCCGGACTGTCCGCCCACTGAGCGCCCAGCTCGCAAAGCTTAGTCGTGGCCTCACGCCGCACGTCGTAGATGAAAAGCTCATGCCCTGCCTCGAGCGGTCTTGAGGCAAGGCGGCTGCCTATAAAGCCGGTACCGACAAATCCAAGGCGCATTTCAATCCTCCTTATGCGCGTCGTGAGCTCACGATTATGGACTCTGTGGCACCGAGCATAGGTAGGACCTAGGCGCGCGTCAAGCCACGATAGCATCGACGGTGTTAGGCCTCAACGTGCCATATCCTCATTTCGATTCCGGCCGACGGGCAGTAGGCGAGAATCGACTTTGCCAGGTGTTGACCGTCGGAAGGCTCGTCGATTCTAGTCTTGACCTCGTGGAAATCACGAGCCGTGTACCTCGAGTGAAGCGGCGGCCATCAGGGGCCATTCCCAAGCTTCCTTAGGCTACGCCCGACGATTTAAGTCACGTGCGATCTGTGTCGAGGATGATCGGCAGGGCCATCATCAATGAACGGTTGTATGCACATATCGATGAGCACCTCTATACCGAGGGGTGATTCATTGTAATCGACAACCGAAATGGCATTCCTAAATTCTCGCTGGTTAAGAGGTCCCTGTCCATGCTTTTGTAGCACGCTTCACAAAAAAGGGGAGCCTCCGAACACAAATGTGTTCGGAGGCTCCCGAAATGCCGGCTCGTTCCCTTTGGCGCTACGGCCACAGGCCTTTCTCTCGGAGGTCATCCCAGCTCTCTGAGTCCATCATCTCCAGCCAGAAGTTGTACGCGCCCCGCTGGTTCTGCTCGTTGGGCGCCGGACCCCCTCGCCCCGACTCGGTGACTACACCGTGCAGCGGCAGGCCGAGCTCCTTGAACAGCGGGTGCTCCCGCTGCTCGCGAGTGGTGCCCATGGCGTAGTTATACGGATGACGCCGGGCGATGGTGCCCTTGCTCGACTTGTGGGCGTATCCCCAGTTCTCCATGTCGTCTGACTCGGTCAGTCCTCCTGGCCCGCCATAGGTCATATAGTAGTGTCGGAGCAAGTCCCTCACCTCTTGCGGTGCGTCGCGTTGCACCCAGTACCAGCGCCACACCTCGGTGAAATCGGCGCCTGCCGGCTGCCACACCGCGATGCTGTTATGGGTGCCCTGGGTGGCATTCGGGAAGATGTTCCCGTTGAAGATCCGTATCCGGGAATGTTTACCCAGCACCTGCTTTCGACGCTCGTGCGCCTCCCTAAAGTACTCCTCCACCACCGGGAATTTCTCATACCCGGGTATGTGGGGCATGTCTTCCGTTGCAACCGAGAAGCCCAGTCGCCCTGACCCGTGGTGCGAGACGGTAAACCCGACCATTCGGCCACTGCCGCGGGCTCTCTCGCGAGAGGCGTTGGACAGTTGGCGGCCCTGGCCTCCGTTAGGGTTAATGCCCACGAGGTCCACCGAGCGGTGGGTAGGCTGCGCGTGGTAGCTATCACCCAGGAAGTTCTCGGCGCCAAATTTCCAGTTGCACGGCGTGGTCCACTTCATGATGCCACCGAACACCTCGAGGTCAGCCTCGTTTCCGTCCGGCTTGTCGAAGAACAGAGCTAGTCCCGGCTCGTTGTCCCCTATGTAATCAAGGAACGACGGCGCCTTGGGGTCCCATGTTGCCCAGATAGTGCCCTTGAAGTTGGTAAGCTGCGCGACTTCAACGAGGCCCCATTGGCTCTTGTCCAGCTCCTCCCGGTACGCGTCCTTGTAACGCGGCACGCCCACCAGGCTCCCGTCACCCGCGTAGCTCCAGCCGTGGTACGGACACGTGAATACCGGCGTGTTCCCTTCGTCGTAACGGCACACCTTCATCCCCCGGTGGCGGCATGAGTTCAGGAACACGTGAATCTGGTTGTCGCGGTCGCGGCTCAGGATGACCGACTCCTCGCCCATGCGTGAGACGAAGTAGTCCCCTGGCTTGCGCACCTGATCCGCCAGGCCGACGAAGAGCCAGCAGCGGGCGAACACCCGCTCCTTCTCGATCTCATAGAGCTCCTGGTCCACGAAAATGTCCCGGCTCACCAGTCCCTTCGTTCGGTCGACAAGGACTTTTGCGCTCAAGTCTCCGATGTCCAATGCCATCGCAATACCTCCTTCTCTGGGGGACCGGCGTATACGGAATTCCCCTCTGTCCGGCCTGTGGGGTGTCTCGATTACGATGGATTTTACGCTGGCGCAGAAGCAAGATCAAGGCAAGAACCGGCTAACCAGCGAGAAACGGACGCTACCGTGC
>Ga0310121_10004134_pt1 | contig 12950 bp, 12 predicted proteins | sample CB27_Tmax_986_MG_FD_203504 | JGI IMG/M metagenome (GOLD analysis project Ga0310121, IMG submission 203504) | Marine microbial communities from Western Arctic Ocean, Canada - CB27_Tmax_986 | ecosystem: Environmental > Aquatic > Marine > Oceanic | place: Canada: Western Arctic Ocean | collected... | reverse complement strand
GTGCGGGACGAAGTGCCGCGCCTGGTACCGTCGGACGAAGCACGTCTGGTCGCCGACAGCCTCTCGCTCTTCGAGGAAGCGGTGGACGCGGATTTGGCGAGCGGGGCAACTCTCCCATTCGCCAACGCGCGGCGCCGCGCGGTAGTCCACTGCCACTGCCATCAGAAGGCAGCGGGTGCCGCGGAGGCCACCGTGAGGCTGCTCGATCGCATGCCCGGACTGGAGGTCGCAGCGATCGAGTCGGGCTGCTGCGGCATGGCAGGCGCGTTCGGATACCACGCTGAGCACTTCGACGTCTCGATGCAGATGGGCGAGCTGGATCTCCTGCCCGCTGTGCGCGAGCAGCATGACGACACGCTGATCGTCGCGCCGGGAATCAGCTGCCGCGCGCAGATTCTGGACGGAACCGGGCGGGTCGCGCTGCATCCTGCCGAGGTGCTCTGCGGGGCACTTCGCCTTGACCGGCCAGCCCCCTTCACCGGACGCTAGTACTCGACGAAACTCAGATCAGAAGCCATTCGATGCCGCTGCCTCGGATGGTTATGACTGCGCGCAAGGCCGCGATGGAGTGTCAGCGCGGCTCGTGAGCGGTCAGCCGGCCATCCCCCTGATCACTTGTGCCAGCTTTGACATGCGCTCGGTGTCTCCCCCTGAGGGTCCCGGCGCGTATGGCGTCCGCCTCGCCATCGAGTTTCGTCGCAAGGGCGCGCAGCTGCGCTGGCGAGACACCTTCTGGTGCTGGGCACATGACGAAAGTTCTCGGTGGGATAACGGCGGACAACTCCTTCACGGGCTAGCGCCGAACATCTGGGCGAAATCACGGGTGAACGTCTCGAAGGATCGGGCCTGATGAACCTGACCCTAAGTGAGCCTGGCGCGCTCCTGCAGCTCGCGCACCCAGTCCGGTGTGTTGCTGAGATACTCCTCGATCATCGCGACCCTGCGGAAGTAGTAGCGAGCGTTCAAGCCCTGAAAGACAGCAGTCAGCGCGATCGCTACCGTGTAGACAGTGAGGGTCAACGATAGCACCAGTTCGTCCATGTCCCCACCCAGGAGCTCTGTCAGCTCGGCCATCTGCGGATCGGGATGAGACACGGTCGTGTACATGCTCCATAGGCAGTACGCGATGATGAGGCCCATGAAGCAGATCTGGTTGCGCCAAAGAAGCTCCGGACCGGTCGTTTCGAACTGGAGGACGCCCGCACGGCCCTTGAACTCATTGCGCGCCACTACCGCCATTCCCACACCGAGAACGAGCGTGGTGAGGTTGAAAATGCCGAACAGCAGGGTCACGCACGCGAAGAAGCCGATGGCCCACCCGTTGAACGGCGGCCACCCTCGCTACTCCCGTGACCGCTCCCGCACGCCCGCTTGCTCGAGCGCCTCCTGCTCCGGTGTCAGAGGCGATGGGGCGGTCATCTCAGATGTTCAGTCCGCCCATCGGGTCGAAGCCCTGATATCCTTTCCCGGGCTCGGGGCCCCGTTGCGGCACCCGGGCGTACCCGGCTGTGCTCCGGCTGAGACGTTTCTGGGCGACGAGCGCCTCGAGCACCAACTCACAGGCGGCGGCTCGGACGCCATCGCCTGACGCGGCGCCCGCGAGACCGACGTTCTCGACCAGCTCGAGTAGCCCGGGCACGGTCTCGAAGCCCTGCACACATGCCGATGCCGACGCGTCCTCGCCCACCTGGAGCCCACCACCGGTCTCGAAGTAGTCGATGATGTCCTCGACGTCCGCACCGCCCGCCCGGATGTCGAAAGTGAACGACGCGCCCTGCTGGATGAGCTCGTGCGCAATCTTGTCCGACCCGTGAAGCTCGCCCTCGTACTCGAGCTCCATCTTGCCGGTGATCGCGGGAAGCGCGGCATACAGATCCCCGATGCGCGGCACGGCGGTGTCTTCCGCGTGCTGGATCGCGCGTCGCTCAGCATTCGAGACGATCGTCTCCATCACCGTGATCGGCATACGCTGGCTGACGCCCGAACGCTGATCGACGCGCTTGTCCTCGCGCGCGATGAACGCGACGCGCTCCACCGTCTCCTCCATGAAGTCAGGAATCTCCACGCACGTGCCTCCGCGCCCGATCCACGCCTCCTGACGCGTGATGTCGATTCCGGTCTTGAGATCCGACGGGTAGTGTGTGCTGATCTCAGCTCCGATTCGGTCCTTGAGTGGCGTGATGATCTTCCCGCGCGCCGTGTAGTCCTCGGGGTTCGCGGTGAAGACCATGAACACATCGAGCGCGAGGCGAACGGGGTATCCTTTCACCTGAACGTCCCCCTCCTCGAGGATGTTGAAGAGGCCCACCTGGATTTTGCCTGCGAGGTCGGGCAACTCGTTGATCGCGAAGACGCCGCGGTTTGCACGCGGGAGCAACCCGTAGTGGATCGTCAGCTCGTCCCCGAGAATATGCCCACCGCGCGCGGCCTTGATTGGGTCGAGGTCACCGATCATGTCCGCGATGGTCACGTCGGGGGTGGCGAGCTTCTCTACGTAGCGGTGATCCCGCCCGATCCACTCGATCGGTGTCCCATCGCCGTACTCCTCCAGGCGCTGTCGGCCGTACTTCGAGATCGGTGCGAACGGATCATCGTTGATCTCGCTTCCGGTGATGATCGGTAGCGACTCGTCGAGTAGCGAGACTAATTGGCGCAGAATACGGCTCTTCGCTTGGCCACGGAGCCCGAGCAGAATGAAGTCGTGCTTGGACAGAACCGCGTTGACGATCTTGGGCAGGACGGTGTCGGAATAGCCCATGATGCCGGGGAACAGCTCTTCGCCCGAGCGCAGCTTGCCCATGAGGTTGGAGCGCATCTCGTCTTTGACCGTGCGCGGCTCGTACCCCTCGGCCTTCAGCTCACCCAACGTGGTTGGACGGTGCTCGCTCATGCGCCGGATATTCCTCATGGAGTCAACGAACGGGACCCCCCAGAAGGGTAGAGCCCCGCGTGCGAGTTGGCGATCTTTGAGTCGATTCAGGTACACGCTTCCGATTCGACGGATCCCGCCACCCACACATCCCGGGGCCCACATGTCTGAGGGCACGCACGTCCTCCGCACATCTGTACGTTCGATCGATGCCCAGCCGCCGCTTCCACGCGACCGGTTCATCGTAGAGGACCAGCCCGACGCGGAGGCCGTGCCCATGGATGTGGTCTTTGTCGGCGGTGGCCCCGCGGGGCTGGCCGGCGCGATCGAGCTCGCTCGACTCGTTCAAAGGGACAACGAGGCGGACGGAGGGCTCGGGGATCTCGAGATCGGGGTGTTGGAAAAGGCAGGCCGGCTCGGGGAGCACAGTCTCTCCGGTGCGGTCGTGAACCCGAGCGGCTTCCGGGAGCTGTTTCCCGAGTTGTCGCTTGAAGAGTTCCCGTTCCGGCGTCCGGTCAGTAAGGAGTCGGTTTACTTCATGACCGGCTCGGGGTCCGTCAGGATCCCGACGCCTCCGACCATGAAGAACCACGGCAACCACATCGCGTCGATCTGCGATATCGTACGCTGGCTAGGCGACAAGGCCGAGCTTCTCGGCATCAATGTCTTCCCGGGCTTTCCGGTGGACTCGCTGCTTGTCGAGGGCCAGAGGGTGATCGGGGTGCGAACGACACCGGCGGGACTCGACCGCAATGGCGAGCCGACTGGCCCGGACGCGATGCCCGCCATGGACCTCACCGCCCAGGTCACGGTGCTTGCGGAGGGTACACGCGGACCGCTCTCCCAAGCGTGGCTGGAGTGGCAGAGGGTCACCTCGGAGAATCCGCAGATCTTCGCGCTCGGTGTGAAAGAGCTGTGGGAGGTGAAGAGGCCTCTGGACCGGATCATCCATACCATAGGGTGGCCGCTACCGAGGGACGCATTCGGGGGCTCCTTCATGTACCCGATGTCGGACGATGTCGTTGCGATCGGCCTGGTGGTCGGACTCGACTACGTGAACGCGCGTTTCGACGTACACGAGGCGTTGCAGCGCATGAAGCTGCACCCGCTTTTCCGCCAGCACCTCGAAGGTGGCGACATGCTAGAATGGGGTGCCAAGACGATTCCGGAAGGAGGCTTTTACTCGGTACCGTCGCGACGCCACGGTGACGGCGTGTGCCTCGTGGGTGACGCTGCGGGCTACGTGGAGGTCTCGTCGCTCAAGGGGATCCACTACGCGATGCATTCCGGCATCATGGCTGCGCGCCAAATCTTCGAGGCGTTGAAAGCGGGCGACACCTCGGAAGTGGGGCTTGCTGGCTACACCAAGGCGGTCGACTCGAGTGTGATCATGAAGGACCTCGAGCAGCGTCGTAACATGCGGCTCGCTTTCAAGAGCGGCTTCTTAATCGGGGGAGCCAGGGCGGGTCTCATGACACTCACGAAGGGCGCGTTTCTCGGCGGCAAGATCTCGATCCAGGAAGATGCAGCGGAGTCGCGCACGCTAAGCGTCGCCGCCGAGCCATTCGTCCCAGACGGCAAGCTGACCTTCTCCAAGGTCGACGGTGTCTACAAGTCCGGGAATCAGACCCGGGACGATATCCCGTCACACCTCCTCGTAGGCGAGCACGTGAGCGCGGAGGCCGCAGAGCTGTTCGTGCACATGTGCCCAGCCGGGGTCTACGAGCGCGACGGGAGCGAGCTACGCGTCAACGCTCCGAACTGTGTAGACTGCAAGGCTACAGACGTGCTGGGTCCGCGCTGGACGCCGCGTGAGGGTGGGAGCGGGCCGGCGTATAAGCAGATGTAGGGACGAAAGCGTGCACGACGAGCTGCGGTGCCGGACCTTCACAACGCGCTCAGTACAGGTCCTCCAGGGAGATCATGCGGATCCGTCTGTGCTCGGCGGCCTTCTGGTGGAAGTAGTCAGTGAATCCGGCGGCGGAGACGTAGAGATGTGCGCCTCTGGGCGAGAGAGCCCGCTCCGCCCACCCCTCTCCTGAACGAGCCAAGTCGGCTAGGTCGCGCTCCAAATGGAGGTGGACCTCAAGGTCTACCTCCTTCTTGGCCCACTTGAACTCCCCGGTCAACACCGTCGCGTCGTCGAGATACGCCACGACATCCAACTCGATGCTGCGGCGGACGCGGTCCTGGCCCTCCCACCGGCCCCATGTGCGCGCGCCGGCCAGGCCCCATCGGGCGTGGTGGCTCCGGTAGGCCTCTCGGCACATGTCCTCGAAGACCCGACCCATGTAGGTACCGAGCCGAGGACGGACCTCGGAGGTCCAGACCTGTTTGGCCTCAGCCCAGGTTCTTCACGAGCCTGCCGTAGGTGTTCAGCTTTGGGTCGAGACCTGGCGTTTGATCTTGTGAAGAAAGGTGCGAACATAGCCGAGCCGGGGCAGTCGGGCGCCCTACCGGAAGGAGGCCTTCCTGACCATGTTCCTGTTTATTGCGCCGGCTATCATCCTCTCGGGCTTCCTGTCCCCCATCGACACCATGCCCGAGATATTCCAGCGGCTCACCCTTGCCAATCTTCTCCGGCACTTCCTAGAGATCGTCCGGGGAATCTTTCTCAGGGGATCGGGTCTCAGGGAGTTCTGAGTGCAGTTCACGGTACTTGCGGGGATGGCGGGCCTGGGACTCAGCGTGGCGGCTTGGAGGTTCGAGGCGTCGCTGTAGCGTGTTCCTTGTGAAGACGTCTCGAAGGCATCTCGGGAAACCCAACACTGGGCTAGGCACGATGATGCGACGACGATCCCTCGCTCTTCTCGGGCTGGCGATCTCGCTGGTCGCGGTTGAGGTCCCCGCGCAGGAGATATCCGCCCGTTCCGCCAACCTCCGGCTGGGAGGGCGGATGCACGCCCAGTATTCCGCCTCCACTGTCCCAGAGGCGGTGAACGATTTCTTCCTCCGGCGCGTCCGGCTCATCGCCGACATCAGCGTCTCCGACTTCCTCAGGGCCCGGGTGCAACCGGATTTCGCCGGCGGCAAGACCCAGCTCCAGGACGCGTACGTCCGCCTCAATCTCTCCGACGCCTTCGGCGTGTCCGTGGGACAGCTCAAGCGTGCGTTCGATTTGTTCGAGCTGTCCAGCTCCGCGGATCTATCTGTCATCGAGCGTGACGGCCGCGTAGAGAGCGTAAGCGGATGCACAGGTGTCAGCGGGGTCTGTTCATACAGCCGCTTGACCGAGGAGCTCGCTTTCGCGGGCCGCGACCAGGGCCTCAGGGTCGACGTGACGGGCGCGAGCCTCTCCTTCCAGGGGACGATGACCAACGGTACGGGTGTCAACGTCTCCGACGACAACGACGCCAAGTCCTACTCGGGACGGCTTACTGCGGCCGCGACCTCCGGCATGAACGTGTCCGGCCAGTACGGTGTGCACGACCATGTGGGCGCCGACGGACGAAGTGCCTATGCCAGAGCGTGGAGCGCCGACATCGAGGTCGGTGGCTGGCGTGACGGGCTGCACGTACAGGCCGCGGTCGCCAGCGGAGACAACTGGAAGGAGCTCGACCCCGCTGGTGAAGCCGCGACATTTACCGCGGTCCAGGCTGTGGCGAGCTACTTCGTACCGCTCGATGGCCCGCGATTCGACGGGATCGAGCCACTGGCTCGCGTGAGCTACGCGGACCCCGACGGGGCTACCCCAGATGACGGCGCCATCATCATCACTCCGGGACTCATGCTGTACGTCGAGGGCAAGAACAAGATCGGGTTCAACGTGGACGTATTTTTGCCGCGGACGGGCGAAACGGAGTACTCCTTCAAGATGCAGGCTTTCGTCTACTTCTGATCGCCATGCAGGCGCTCATCGACCGCATGGCCGAGGGGGTCGTCGCCGATGCGGTGATCCCCCTACGGCCAGATCTCCCTATCCAGCGCTACCCTGGTGACCCGCCCGACGGCCACGACGAACGCGGCGGTGCGCGGGGTCGCGGGCCCCAGCGGATCGCCAGGCCGACCGAGCTTCTCGTGCTCGGCGTCCAGCGCGTCGAGTGAACCGTTGAGTTCCGCTCTCGGAGTTCGTAGCGGTGGTCACGTCGCAAGTCCGGCAGAGAGAGAAGTTCGCTTCGAGTGTGCTGCGTGCTCTCCGGCTCACGGGGAACCCTGCCGCCGCGTCGTCATCTGGGCAAGCACCTGAGCCGGGACCGTCTCGAGGGCGGGCGGCGCGACAGCCAGTAGACGACGACGGCTCTTAGGAGACAGACATGTGGGATGCACTTCGTGCGCTGGCAGGCATCACGACCCTGGCGATTGCCGGCATGGGGCATGCCGCGTCGGCGCAGGACCTAGGCAGCCGTATAGACGCATACCTGGGAGCGCAGGTCGAGGCGAACGGCATCCCAGGGTTGACTGCGGCTGTCGTGCGGGACGGCAGCGTCCTCTACGAAGGGGCCTTCGGTGTCCGCAGGCTCGGCGGGGACACGGAGCTCACCCCTGACCACGTCTTTCACTTCGCTTCGGCCTCCCGCACTGCCGTGATGATCTGCTCCGGCGTGTGTCACCTTCTGCCCACTTCTGACCTCCTCTCTGAAGCTGCGACCAGCGCCACATCCTAACATTCGCGCTGGCCTCGTTTCAGAGAGTCACGCCAATGACTAGCGTTGTTTTCCGACAACTCCGCCTGCGTCCTCCTCCTGCTCCCAGACCCCACCTCCTGGAAGCTCGATGCGACCACCCAACTGGAGGATCAGCGGCACGCCATCCACGTAGTCCGCAGCCCGGATGATTCGCTCGCCCTCCATCTCGATTATCGTCACGCCGGTGAACACTACTTCCCGATCCGTTGAGATCGGTACGCGATCTCCGATGGGGCGCGCCTGGATCGCGGAGAACACCCATTCACCGACCGCGCCGGTCGAACTGGCGTGGACGCGGGTGAGGTTCATGTAGACGTCGTCGCCCCATCCGTGGACAGCCGTTAGGTAAGCGATGATTTCCTGAATGCCCTGGTGCGTGTGCTGGCCGGCGAAGTCATCATAGGTGGCCTCCGGCCAGAAGAGCTCGAGAATCACCGTGGTATCCGCGGCCGCGATCGCGCTCGCCAACAACTGAATGGTGAGCTCGGCCTCCGCCGGTCCGGACTGGTCCGGAGGCGCGCTGCAGGAAAGCGTTACCAGAAGTATCGCGAACACTATGGGACCGGCGAGCGACTCGAGCGCGTCCGGGAGTGCGGCCCCTGTCGCTAGCTGGTGGCTGGTGGCTGCGCTTCCGTGCGGCGAGTACACCGCCGAGTGATCCGAGGTCGTCGCCGGACTGGTCACGGGACCCGTCACGTTGGCGTTAACCCACTTTGTCCATAATCATGACCTCACCGGAGAAGAGATCGTTGAGGCGCTCGACGTCCCCTCGCTCTCCGTGCGGCTCGCCCCAATGAATCGGGATGATCGTTTTGGCCCCGCACGCCTCTCCTGCTCGAGCGGCGTCGTCTACGCCCATCGTGTAGTGGCCGCCGCACGGTAGGAAGGCCACGTCGCATCGGATCCCGAACATCGAGGGCAGGAAGTCGGTGTCCCCGGCGTGGTAGAACGTGGTGTCTCCAACGCTGAAGACGTAGCCGAGCCAGCAGTCGGCGGGAGTGTGGAACTTCTTCTCCACGTTGTGGGCCGGCACCGCGAGCAAGTCGAAGCCTTCGAGCTGAAGCATGTCGCCCGGTCGCATGAAATGGTCCGCGTCACCGAGCTGCTTCTTCATCGTCGCTGGGGCGATGATCAACGTCTCGGGAGTGCGCACTCTCGCAATGTCGTTCTCCGAGAAGTTGTCGTAGTGGGGATGCGTAAGCAGGACGATGTCCGCCGTGGAATCGTCGGATACGTGGATCGGATCCACGTGGATCTCCAGGCCCGTCCGGCGTATTCGCACGGAAGAGCCCCGGAACCAGGTGACGCCGTTAAGCTTGTCGATCACATGGACCCCAGGCGGTGGCGCAAGAACGAACGAGGTGCCAACCTAACTGCCGCCGCAGGGACGAAAAAGTGGCGTGCCTCCGGGGACGGGAGGGGCCAGTCTGGCAGCTTTTCATGCGCTCCTGGCACGGATTGGTGCGTTCCTGGTGGCAAGAATCCTGCACCTACGCTGGCGCGGCTTCGGCGTGTCGACTCAGGGTTGGGGGCCGAAGCGTCGATGCTGACCAATTAATGAGTTGCCCTCGTCGCTGGACGAGGGCGGAGAGAGAGAGAGAGAGGGGGCACTCCATGGGCGAGCGATTCACGCTTCCGGTCCTACCACTCCGGGACACCGTCGTATACCCGGGGGTCGCCGTACCCATCTCAGCCGGGAGATCCGGAACCGTCGAGGCCGTTCAGAAAGCTCTGGACGGAGATCGTCGCATGTTCGCTGTCGCCCAAAGAGAAAATGTAGACGATCCCCTTCCTGAATACCTGTACAACGTTGGAACCGTGGTTCGGATCATTCAGACGCACCGCGTGCGTGGGGGCGTGCAGCTTCTGGTACAGGGGGAGGGCCGTGCACAGGCGTTGACGTACCACGATGAGGGTCAGGCGATGTTGCAGGCGGTGCTTCTCGAGATGGTGCACCAGGAGCCGCAGGACCCGGACGATCCCGCCTTCCAGGCACTCGACCGCGAATTACGGGATCGGGCAGCCGAACTCGGTACTCGACGCGGGGTGCCCGCGGAGGCGCTGAACCAACTCATCCAGGGCGTGGATGAGCCCGGCCCGTTCGCCGACCTCGTCGCGTTCTACCTCGAGCTGGAGACGCCGAACAAACAGGAGCTCCTGGAGACGCTCGAAGACGAGGCCCGCATGCGTGCTTGTCTTGTTGCCGTGGAGCGCGAACTCGCGCGTATAGACGCTCAGGAGGACATCCAGGCGAAGGTGCAGTCGGAGCTGGGCGAACGTCAGCGCGAAATGCTCTTGAGAGAGCAGCTCAAGGCGATCCAAAAGGAGCTTGGCGATGGTGAGGATCGTGACGACCTCGACGAGATGCGTGAACGTATTGAAGCTCTCGAATTGAGTGAGGAGCAGCGCTCCGAAGTCGACCGCGAGTTGAGGCGCCTGGAGCGTACGAGCCCGCAATCCGCGGAATACCAGGTGATCCGTACTTTCCTGGAGTGGGTGACCGAACTGCCGTGGAACGAGCGAACCGAAGAGAAGATCGACCTCGCTCGGGCGACGAAAATTCTCGAGGAGGATCACCACGGCCTCGAGGACGTGAAGGACCGGGTCCTCGAGTTCCTCGCCGTGCGCAAGCTCCAGATGGACCGGTCCAACGGAGTGGATGCCGAGGATACCGACGCCGAGGCCGGTGGCCCGTCGAGCACGAACGGAAAGGACGACTTCGAGCCGAACGACATCGAGGACACGCGGGCGGGTCGCGGGCCCATTCTGCTGTTCGTCGGACCACCCGGCGTGGGCAAGACATCGATAGCGCAGTCGATCGCACGCTCGCTCGGCCGGAAGTACGTAAGGATATCGCTAGGCGGTGCGCGTGACGAGGCGGACGTGCGCGGGCACCGGCGCACGTACGTCGGCGCGATGCCGGGCCGCATTATCCAGGGCATGAGACAGACCAAGACCAAGAACCCTGTTTTCCTACTCGACGAGGTCGACAAGCTCGGAGTGTCGTTCCAGGGTGACCCGAGCTTCGCTCTCCTGGAGGTGCTCGATCCGGCTCAGAACTCGACGTTCGTCGATCACTACCTCGGCATCCCGTTCGACCTCTCCGAGGTGCTCTTCATTGCGACGGCGAACTACTTGGACCGGATTCCCGGTCCGCTGCTCGATCGCATGGAACGTGTCGACTTCGCCGGCTACACCGAGATCGAGAAGCTCCAAATCACGAAACGCTATCTGCTGCCGCGTCAGCGAAGGGAGAACAGTCTCACCGAGGACGAACTGCAGATGGAGGACGACGCGGTTCTCAGCGTGGTGCAGAGCTATACGCGCGAGTCCGGTGTGCGGCAGCTAGAGCGGGAGGTCGGCAGATTCGCACGCAAGGTCGCGCGCCAGATAGCTGGCGGTAAGATCGAGAAGATCGAAGCGGGGAAGGACGATGTTCGAGAGCTGCTCGGCCGGCCCCGGGTCCACCCGGAGCGCATCGCCGACGAGGACACGGTGGGTGTCGCGACGGGCATGTTCTACACGCCCATGGGCGGTGACATCATGTTCGTCGAGGCGAGCATCATGCCGGGTGAAGGTGATGGTGGTTTCACCCTCACCGGCCAACTCGGCGATGTGATGAAGGAGTCGGGTCGCGCGGCGCTCTCCTTCGCGAAAGCGCATTGGAAGCAGCTCGGGATCGAAGAGGACTCGTTACGGGGTCGTGACGTTCACATCCACGTTCCGGCCGGAGCGATCCCCAAGGACGGTCCGTCCGCTGGTATCACGATGGCGACGGCGCTCGTCTCGGCCGTGTCGGGCCGAAAGATCCGACGCCACGTGTCGATGACGGGAGAGCTAACTCTCACCGGACGGGTGCTGCCGATCGGCGGCCTGAAGGAGAAGGTACTCGGCGCCGTGCGTGCGGGCATTACCGAAGTCATCCTCCCGTTCGACAACGAAGCGGACCTCGAGGACATCCCCGACGAGGTGCGCGAAAAGACGACGTTCCATTTGGCTGAGACGCTCGACGACGTGATCTCCACCGCCCTCTTGGGCGGCCAAAGCACCGCGAAGAAGATCACGCCGAAGCCATCCGCGACGAAAAAGGCGGCTCCGAAGAAGAAGGCGGGACCGGCTAAGAAGGCGGAACCGACGAAGAGGGCGGGACCGGCTAAGAAGACCACCCCTAGAAAGGCGGCCAACAAGGAAGGGTTCCCTAGCTGACGTGGATCGGCTCAAGCAACTGGCCGGTCCGTGGGGACGGTATGAGCCAGGTCCGCTGCGCGCTTGGCTCATCCGCTTGTGCCGCACGCTGCCGCCCAGATGGGTTGGCGAGCGGAGTTCCCTGCTGCTACGCAGGATGGCCCGTGCTGGTCTCGACACTCCGCTGGACACGGAGGTGTGGGGTCTGAGGCTGCGGCTATTCCCGTTGGGCAACCTCGCAGAGGCTCGGATCCTATTCATGCCGCGGCAGTGGGACTGGCAGGAGCGGGAGCTGCTGGCGCTGCGCGCGAAGGCCGGCTTCGTGTTTGTCGACGTCGGCGCCAATGTCGGGGGATACTCGCTGTGGATGCACAGCGTCCTGGGTAGCGACGTCACCGTGGTCGCGATAGAGCCGGATCCCCAGCTCGTTGCCGGGCTCGAAGCAAACATGTCCTGGAACGCGTGCGAGAATGTGCGCGTCGTTCGTTCGGCTGTAGGCGCGTCGGAGAGTGAGGGCACGCTGTTCGTGCGCTCCGGTAACCTGGGCGAGAATAGCCTCGAACGGCCAGACCCGCCTGACTCGGCCATCGTTCGAACGGAGACTGTCGCTGTGCGACCTCTCGCGGCGGTGCTCCAGGCCGAGGGCCTCACCTGTGTCGATGCCCTCAAGATCGACGTCGAGGGCTCAGAGCTCCCGGTGATGGAGGAGTTCTTTGGCTAAGCCCCGGATGAGCTGTGGCCGACGCTCATCATCACGGAGTTCAAGGAGACGGCGCGGCACCGCGATCTGCGCGAGCTGCTCGAGCGGAACGACTACGGCGCGCTGCTCAAGACAAAGTTGAATTTGGCGATGGAGCGGCGGCCGAAGGGTGGCGCTAGTCTACCCTGACCCGCCCCGCGCCACCCTCCACGACTTCGCCGATCACGGCCGCCACAGGGCTCCGTCCATCCAGGTCGAGCAGCAGCCCCTCGACGGCATCGGGGGACACGCACATCAGCAACCCGCCCGACGTCTGTGCGTCCCCGAGGAGCGTGCGACTGAAGTCGTCGACGGAGTCGGCGAACCATACGCTGTCCGCCAGGTCGTCCAGATTGCGTGTGGTGCCTCCAGGCACGTGTCCGGCTTCGACCAGCTCCCGTGCGCCCGACATGATGGGGACGTGGGCCGAGCGCACTGTGGCCGCGACGCCCGACGCTGTCAGCATGTTGTGCAGATGCCCGAGAAGACCGAATCCGGTCACGTCGGTTCCGGCGATAACGTCGGCGTTTAG
>Ga0310121_10004133_pt1 | contig 12952 bp, 9 predicted proteins | sample CB27_Tmax_986_MG_FD_203504 | JGI IMG/M metagenome (GOLD analysis project Ga0310121, IMG submission 203504) | Marine microbial communities from Western Arctic Ocean, Canada - CB27_Tmax_986 | ecosystem: Environmental > Aquatic > Marine > Oceanic | place: Canada: Western Arctic Ocean | collected... | reverse complement strand
CGATGTTGGTGTTGGTGCCGTAGCAGCACACGCCTTCCGCGTTGAAGATGCCCACACCGAAGACCAGATCCGTCACCGGGCTGTGCGCCTGGACACGCAGTTGAATCTCCATTGGATCGCCCGATGGAAACACGTGCGCCGGCTGCCCCGAGGCACCTACGAGCGAGACGGCCGCGATCTCAATCTCGCGCGATCCCCAGCGTCCTTCGACGGCCTGGAACATATCCGGGGGCTGCTCCGGGGACTCGGTCTCAACCTTTGCCTTGGTCGCGGATACATCCTGGGCTGGCTTGGCCGCGGCCGAGGCGGCCCGTCCAAGCGCCAGATCCTCCGTCTTCGCGACATCCAGCCGGTATGCGTCGATCACGCGCCTGGGATCACCCTGAGCCCGTGTGAGGCCGCCGTCGAGCCACAGGACCTCGTCGCACAACCTGGTCACCAGATCAAGGGAATGCGTCACCAGCAGCACCGTCTTCTGCCGGCGCCGGAACTCCGAGAACTTGTCGAGGCACTTGTGGGTAAATGCTTCGTCGCCAACGGCCAGGACCTCGTCCACGAGCAGGACCTCCGGATCGACGTGCACCGCAACAGCGAACCCCAGGCGCATGTACATGCCGGACGAGTAGGTCTTCACGGGCGCATCGATGAACTCCTCGAGTTCGGCGAACGCAACGATCTCGTCGAAACGTGCGGCGACCTCGCGCTTGGTGAGGCCCATCATCATGCCGTTGATATAGACGTTGTCCCTGCCGGAGATTTCGGGGTGAAACCCGGCGCCCAGCTCGATGAGCGCGGAGACACGGCCATGGACGGTCACGGTGCCGGCCGTCGGCTGGCCGATACCCGCGATCAGCTTCAGCATCGTGCTCTTTCCAGAGCCGTTGCGTCCCACGATCCCGAACGTCCTCCCAGCGGCCACGTCGAACGACACGCCCTTGAGCGCGGCGAACGTGTCGTCCGGACGCAGGTCGCGGAGCACGCGGCCCGACAACAGGGCACTCTTCAGCGTGCCGAATTGCCGGCGCCGACCGTAGCGGCGATACGCCTTCTGTACGCCGCGCACCTCTATTACGTTCACAGCCGTCATTGTCGTGCCGAAGGCCTCGTCAGACTTCCTCCGCAAGCGTGTCCCTGAGCCGATCGAAAACGAAGTACCCCAGCGCGAATACGAGGAGCGACACCCCTCCGACGGCGAGCAGCCGCGGCCACTCGGTAAACGTCCCCTCGATGAACAGCACCTCCTGATACGACACCGCGAGATGTGTGAACGGATTCAGGTTCAGGAACCGCCGCATCGACTCGGGCACCTGCGACATCGGGTAGATGATCGGCGTCGCGAAAAACCACAGCGTCAACAGGTTCGTCAGGAGATCCCGGATGTCACGAAAGTGCACGGTGAGGGCCGACAACAGCAGGGCCAGTCCGACCGTCAGCACCAACTGAATCAACACGATCACCGGAAACCACAGCAGGTCGGTCGGCGCTACCGGCACGCGGTAGTAGACGAGAAACGCGGCCAGAATCGGAAGACCCAGGCAGAAGTGCGCCAGACCGGCGAACACCGTGACGATCGGCAGCACCTCCGCTGGAAACAGCACCTTCCGGATGAGATTGCTGGCCGCGATCAGCACGTTCGAGGATTCGAGCAGCGACGAGGAAAACCAGGTCCACGGCAGAATACCGCAGAACATGAAGAGCGCGAATGGTTCGAGTTCCGGCGGATGTACGCCGGGCAGTACGACGGTGAAGACGAACGTGTAGACGAGCAACAGCAGGAGCGGGTTGACGAAGGACCAGAAGAACCCGAGCACGGACCCGCGGTACCGCGCTTTCAGATCGCGGGCCACGAGATTCGCGATCAGGCTGCGATACCGAAGAGCCTGTCGGAAACTCTGCAGCAATTCAGGCCTCCACGGCCTCTTATACCCTTGTCCGAGCGCGCGACGCGACTTGAACGCGAATAAGGGACTTCAGCAGGGCGATCCGGGCGCGCTCGATGTCCATGTCGGCGGCTCCCTTGGTCAGCCGCTCTTCGGCGCGTTTCCTGGCGGCCTCGGCCCGGGCGACGTCGATGTCCTGCGCCCGTTCGGCGATCTGCGCGAGTACGGAGACGCGATCGGGCAATACCTCGCCGAAACCCGAGGCGATCGCCAGGAAGTGCTTCTCCTGGCCGGTGCGGTACCAGAGCTCGCCTACTTTCAGCGTCGCGAGCAGCGGCGTATGACCGGGCAGGACGCCCAGGTACCCCTCGGAACCGGGGAGCTGGACCTCATCGACTTCTTCGCGAATCAGAGACCGGTCTGGCGTCACGATCTCGAGCTGGAGGTTTGTTGGTAAGGCCATATTAGTACCTGGTGCTTCGTCGCCCTACGCCGCCTTCATCCCGGCGCCCTTCTCCACCGCTTCCTCGATCGTGCCGACCAGGTAGAACGCCTGCTCGGGAAGGTCGTCGTGTTTGCCAGCGACGATTTCCTTGAACCCTTTGATGCTCTCGGCAATGGAGACGTACTTGCCCTTGATGCCGGTGAATTGCTCGGCCACGAAGAACGGCTGCGACAGAAATCGCTGCAATTTGCGCGCGCGCGAAACGGTGAGCTTGTCCTCTTCCGACAGCTCGTCGATGCCGAGAATCGCGATGATGTCCTGGAGATCCTTGTACCGCTGCAGAATCTGCTTCACCGAGCGAGCCACCCCATAGTGTTCCTCGCCCAGCACGCGCGGGTCGAGGATGCGGGAAGTCGACGCGAGCGGGTCCACGGCCGGATAGATCCCCAGCTCCGCGATCTGCCGCGACAGGTTAGTCGTGGCATCAAGATGTGCGAATGCCGTGGCTGGCGCCGGGTCGGTGTAGTCGTCGGCGGGCACGTAGATTGCCTGCACCGACGTGATCGATCCCTTGCTCGTGGACGTGATGCGCTCCTGCATCTGGCCCATTTCGCTCTGTAGCGTCGGCTGATAACCGACTGCCGATGGCATGCGCCCGAGCAGCGCCGAGACCTCGGAGCCGGCCTGCGTGAACCGAAAGATGTTGTCGATGAACAGCAACACGTCCTTACCCTCGGCGTCGCGGAAGTACTCGGCAAGCGTCAGCGCCGTGAGACCCACCCGGAGGCGCGCCCCAGGCGGCTCCGTCATCTGGCCGTAGACCAGCGCAGCGCGCGACTTGGACATATCCTCGGTGTTGATCACGCCCGACTCCTGGAACTCGTTCCAGAGATCGTTGCCCTCGCGGGTGCGCTCACCGACGCCGCCGAACACCGACACACCGCCGTGCTTCATGGCGATGTTGTTGATCAGCTCCATGATGATGACCGTCTTGCCAACTCCCGCGCCACCGAACAGGCCGATCTTGCCGCCCTGGAGGTAGGGCTCGAGCAGGTCGACGACCTTGATGCCCGTCTCGAACATCTTCAGCTCCGTCGACTGCTCTTCGAGCGGCGGCGCCTCCCGGTGGATCGACCAGCGCTCCTTCGCCTCGACGGGACGATCGGGGAAATCCACCGGCTCGCCGAGCACGTTGAGGACGCGACCGAGAGTCCCCGGGCCGACGGGCACGGTGATCGCCGCGCCGGTGTCGACGGCCGTCATGCCACGGGTCAGACCGTCCGTGGGCTTCATCGCGACGGTACGCACCCGATTGTCACCGAGATGCTGCTCTACTTCGGCCACGATGTCGATCTTGTCGCCCCCGTCGATCCCATCGGCGACGATCCGGACCGCGTTGTAGATCCCGGGGAGCCCTTCGGGAAACTCGATGTCGATGACAGGACCGATGACCTGAATCACCTTCCCTGTCCGCTGCTTCGCTTCTGTCTGTGCCATTTCGTCTCTCGTTCGCCGCAGGCCTGAGGTCCCCGGCTGTCGCCAGGCCTTAGGTTGCCGACGCGCCGGAGACCACCTCGATGATCTCCCGCGTAATCGCCGCCTGCCGCACTTTGTTCATGTGAAGCGTGAGGTTCTCGATCATCTCCGCCGAGTTGCGGGTCGCCGCGTCCATCGCGGTCATCTGCGCGGCGAAGAAGGCCGCATTCGACTCCAGGAGCGCCCGGTAGATCTGCGCCTGCACGTGCCGCGGCAGCAGGTCATGAAGAATTACACCGGGCCCCGGCTCGTACAAGTAGTCGGTCGTGGAACCACCCGAGGCATCGGACTCGAGGCGGGGGATCGGGAGGAGGCGCTCGACGACGATCCGCTGTGTCATCACCGACTTGAACTCGTTGTAGATGAGATATACGCTCGACGCCCGGTCGGACACGAATTCGTCGATCGCCATGTCGGCGATCTTGACCGCGTGGCTGAACGCGAGCTGCTGGAACACCCCTACCTGCTCGTAGCGCACGTCAAATCCGCGGCGGCGGAAAAAATCGCGACCCTTGCGTCCGATCAGCCCGAGCGCGACGTCGTCGGCCTTCCGACCATCGTCGAGGATAAATTGCCCTGCGGCCTTGACAACGTTGGAATTGAAGCCTCCGCATAGACCCCGATCGGCGGTGATGACAATCACGAGCGGCCGGCCGTCGATCTGTTCCGGGCTCCGAAGCAAGGGGTGCGATTCGGGATCCACCCGGGCGACCAGGCTGTTGAGCACCCGCAGCATGCGCTGGGCGAACGGGCGCGCGGCGATCACGCGATCCTGCGCCCGCTTGAGGCGCGAGGCGGCGATCATCTTCATCGCCTTCGTGATCTGCTGGGTCGACTTGACCGCGCGGATGCGGCGACGCAGATCAATCAGTGACGGCATGATTCAAGCGAATTGAAGGCCTGCAAGATTCTAGGCAACCGCGGCGGGCTCTGTTGTCGCGACGAACTGCTGCCCAAATTCTTTGAGCGCCGACTCGACCGCCGCCTTCAGGTCATCGTCGAGGATCTTCTTCTCGCCGATCCCGGTGAGTACGCCCGGATGCCGCGTTTCGAGGAAACGATACAGGCCCTCCTCGTAACGCCCCACGTCTTCGATGGCAACCGGATCGATGAAGCCCTTCGTGGCGGCATACACGATGATCACCTGCTTCTCGACGCTCAGCGGCTGGTACTGGGCCTGCTTCAGAATCTCCACGAGCCGTCGGCCTCGGTCGAGCTGAGCCTGCGTACCCTTGTCGAGGTCGCTGCCGAACTGCGCGAACGCTGCCAGCTCGCGATACTGTGCGAGGTCGAGACGCAGTGTTCCTGCCACCTGCCGCATCGCCTTGATCTGCGCCGCGCCACCCACACGCGACACCGAGTTGCCGACGTTGATGGCCGGACGGACGCCCTGGTGAAACAGGTCGCTCTCGAGGAAGATCTGGCCGTCGGTGATCGAGATCACGTTGGTGGGGATGTATGCCGACAGGTCGCCCGCCTGGGTTTCGATGATCGGCAATGCCGTCAGCGATCCGCCTCCCAGGGTGTCGTTCAGTTTCGCCGCTCGCTCCAGCAAGCGGGAGTGGAGGTAGAACACGTCGCCGGGATACGCCTCGCGGCCCGGCGGGCGCCGCAACAGCAGGGATATCTCACGATACGCCTGCGCATGCTTCGACAGATCGTCGTAGACAACCAGGGCATGGCGTCCGGAGTCGCGGAAGTACTCGCCGATGGCGCACGCCGAGTAGGGGCCGATGTAGAGCATCGGCGCCGGATCCGATGCCGTCGCCGCCACCACGATGGTGTGGCTCATCGCGTCGTGTTCTTCGAGCGTCCGCACAACCTGCGCGACCGTTGACCGCTTCTGGCCGATCGCGTTGTAAATGCAGATGACGTCCTTTCCTCGCTGGTTGATGATCGCGTCGGTCGCTATGGCCGTCTTGCCGGTCTGCCGGTCGCCGATGATCAGCTCACGCTGCCCGCGACCGATCGGCACCATCCCGTCGATCGCCTTGAGACCCGTCTGCACCGGCTCCTTGACTCCCTGGCGGTCCACGACGCCGGGCGCCAGCCGCTCAATCGGCGAAAACTGCTTCGTCTGGATCGGCCCCTTTCCGTCGATCGGCTGGCCGAGCGCGTTGACGACGCGCCCGAGCATCTCGTCGCCGACCGGGACCGAGATGATGCGCCCCGTCCGCTTGACGATGTCGCCTTCCTTGATCTTGGTGTAATCGCCCAGCAGCACCGCGCCGACGCTCTGCTCCTCCAGGTTCAGCGCGATCCCGAACACACCGTGTGTGAACTCGAGCATCTCGCCGGCCATCGTCCGCTCGATGCCGTGCACGCGCGCAATGCCGTCGCCGATGGAGATGATGCTGCCGACTTCGGCCACGTCGACCTCGACGGTTTGGCTGCCGATCTGGTCGCGGATGATCTTGGAGATTTCTCCGGCTTTGATGTCCATCAGCGTTGTTCCTCGAGTCGTTCTCTCATCTTCGCAAGCTGCGCGGCGATACTGCCGTCGTAGACCGTGCTTCCCACGCGCGCAACGGTGCCACCAATGAGTGACGGGTCGACGCGTGTCGTCATCGTAACGCGGCGTCCGGTCGCTGCCGCAAGCCGCTGCTCGAACTGCGTCACCTGGTCTGGCAGCAGTGGCACCGCCGTGGTCACCTCGGCCCGAACAATCAGCCGATGCTCCATCAGCCGCTCGCGATAGGACGCGGCGAGCTCTGGCAGTAGCGCCAGGCGGTTGCGATCCGCGAGCATCAGCATGAGCTTTCCGAGCGCCGGCGACGGCTTCATTCGCGAGACGAGGCTCTCGACCACGCCCCGCTTGGCCGTCACCGGCACGGTAGGATTGGTCAGCGCCTTCTGAAGCTCGGGATTGCCGGTGAACAGGGCGGCAAACGCGGTCAGTTCCTGCTCCACCTTTTCAGGATGACCTTCCTGGATGACGACGTCGAGGAGTGCTCGCGCGTAGCGGGCCGCGGATGCACGAGTGCTCATGGCTTTACCTGCAACTCTGCGAGTTTGTACCTGAATGGCACAAGCAATCTTTTATATCACAGGAAAAGCCGCGGCGGCTTGAGGGGGAACGAGAGGAGTTTTTGACCGATGTGGAAGTGGCAGCCGAAGGAGCGACGACTCCCGCATGTGCGGCCGGCACCTGCACGGTGCCGGCCCGCAGTGGGCAGTCGATAGCGGTCGCGTTCAGGTCACTGGTGTAAAGCGTTTGCGCTAGCGCTTCTTCATCGCCTCAGCCGCTTTCATCGCCTCTTCTTTCAGCTCTTTGAGCCGCGGCGCACGCTGAATCACCACGTCGTTTAAATTATCGATGGCATTCGCCTCATCGAAGCGCCCGGAGGCCAACGCGGAGGGCATGTCATCGTGCCCTTCGTGGCAGATGACATTGCTGGTCTTGTAGTCATTATGCAGGGTCCACTCGTGCCGCACCGTGTAGGGCTGGACGTAGACCCCGGGGTCGTCGACGATGTAGCGGTAGTCGATCGTGTCGGGGCCGGTACGCGTGAACCGTTCCGTGAAGGTGAGCGTCGAGCCGTCGCCCGGATAGTTGTCTCCATAACTCGTGATGTGGGGACCCGGGTACGTGATATTGGTGGTCACCACGACCAAGGTGTCCCCCCCCTCCCAGTGGCCGCGCGCTGAGCCCATCCAATGCCGGAATTTCTGCGCGAGCGCGGGACGCCCGTCGAGGGGGATGACGCGAGACCCCGCGTTCCCTCCTCCGATCCCCTGCTCCTCCTCGAGGATCACCACGTATCCCGGACTCTGCACAATGCGGTAGGGCCCGAATGGCCCGCCGCCGATGGTATTCGAGTAGCCCTCCCCCACATTGAGTGTCGTGGCTGTTTCGGCGACCCCGGCATTGATACCCTTCAGTCCCATGCCCCAGAAGCCGAGGATCGGGGGAGCAATCACGGGGATACACCGTTCGCTGGTCGGTCGGTCCACCCACGAGTCCGAGTCACCGCGCCCGGCCGTCATCGCTTCCCGCTCTGCGTAGTATTCCACCTGCTTCAACGTCCACGCCGGCAGGCGGCCGTCCGATGGATCGATGATCGCCGACGTCCGCTTGGCATGTTGGGCCCGCTCGGGCGAATATCCCACGATGGAGTTGTAATTGGGCTGGTTCCGGTTCCCCCGGTTCTCTTGCAGGCCTTTCAGGCGGCCGTCGTTACGCACATTTGATTTCCGTTCCATCTCGGCCACTTCGGCGTCGGTCAGAAACTCTCTGGTCTCGCCTGGCGGACGTTCGAAATCGATCGTCTGCCTGCCCCGCCAGAGGCCCTGCACGTCGGGATCCCCCCAGGCCGTACGCGAGGGCGTATACGTCGCGGCTGCGGCCGCCGTGTCGGCCGCAGCAGCCCCCGGCGCCTGACCCGCCAACGGCACCGCCGCGACTGCGAGCACGGTGACCAAGGCTCCACAGAGCACGAGGCGGCGATTGTTCATCTGAAACCTCATGTGATCCCTCCTATTTACCGATTTACCGACGCCGGTGACTCAGGCACCACCCGGCGTCCCCGCCAGAATCGCGGGTGGTCCGGGCGCACCGGCGCTCGAGCTCAAAACTAAGGTCGTGGCTCTTACTTCGAACTATTCAGCTGTTTCGCCGCCTCGATCGCTTCAGCCTTCATCTCCTCGAACCGCTCTTCCCGCTCAAGCCTCGTCTCGTTCGCATTGTCGATGGCGGTTTCCTCATCGAACCGGCCGGCGGAAAGGGCGGAGGGGGTGTCATCGTGTCCTTCGTGACAGATTATCTTACTGACTTTGTACGCATCGTCCCGCGTCAACTCATGCATCACCGTGTACGGTCGGACGTAGACCTTCGGATCGTCGACGGTGTAGCGATACTCGATCGTGTCCGCGTCGAGCCGCGTCAGCCGCTCGGTGAAAGTGAGGGTCTCGCCGGTTCCCGGATAGTTCCCTCCATGACTCGTGATAATCGGTCCGGGGTAACGGATATTCGTGGTCACAACGACCAGCGTATTGCCGTCCCAGTGGCCGCGCGCCGCCCCCATCCAATGCTGGAACGTCTTCGACAGCGCGGGACGCCCGTCAAGGGGGATGACCCGAGAAACCCCGACCCCTCCGCCGATCCCCGCCTCTTCCTCGAGGATCACGACGTACCCCTGACCCTGCACGATGCGGTACGGCCCGCCGCCACTCGCGCCGTTCGAAAAGCCCGCCCCGAGAGCGTTCACCGTGGGGTTTGTGGGAATCCCCTTGGAGCGGCCACTGAGCGCCATCCCCCAAAAGCCCAAGATCGGTTTAGGTACGACGGGGATACACCGTTCCGCGGTCGGTCGGTCGACAACCCAGTCGGCCTCACCGCGGCCGAGCGTCGCCGCTTCTCTCTCTTCGTAGTACCTCACCTGTTCCAGCGTCCACGCAGGCAGGATGCCGTCGGGCGGATCGACAACCGCCGAGGTTCGCTTGGCATACCGCGTTCGCTCCGGCGAGTACGAAACAACAGAATTGTAATTCGGCTGATTCCGATCCCCCCAGTTCTCCTGCTTACCTTGCAATTGGCGTACTTTGCGCCTGGCCGAGGCCTGTTCCAACTTGGCCACTTCTTCGTCGGTCAGAAACTCCCTGCCCTTGAGCGCCGGAGGACGCTGGAAATTGATCCGCTGCAGACCGCGCCAAATGCCTTGCAGGTCGGGATCCCCCCACGCTGTCTGTGGCGACGTCCAGCCCGCGGCCGTGGTATCGGCCTCGGCCCGTGGCGCCTGGCTCGCCATCGGCGTCGAGGCCAACGCGACCACGGCGGCCATAGCACCCACTAGAGCGAGGCGGTGATGTTTCATGGGGCACCTCATGCAATACGTCTATTCAAAAGACCGGGACTATCCTCGAGTGAAGAGGGGGGACTATCCTCGGGTGAAGAGGATAGTCCCCCACAGACAGCCGCGCCGGGAGGTTAAAACGCCAACCGGAATCCCAGCTGCAGCGTACGCGGGTTATAGGCGACGTTGCGGTTCTGGGTCGGCTCCTTGTAGTTCCGAGAGACTTCGCCCTGTGGACCGTATCCCCCGATGCCCCCGTAGGATCCGAAGTTCGCGTGGTTGAACGCGTTGAAGACCTCCACAATGCCGTCGATGCTCGCGCGGCCGCCCAGCGGAAACCGCCGCTGGAGACGCAAATCCATCCGGTGAAGCGGCAGCCCGACGAAGTCGTTGCGCGGGGCGATGGTGCCATCCGGGCGCAACCGCAGCTGGTTGGGCCGGAAGCCTCCGAACTCGCGCAGATCCCTGCCGTATTTCGTAGGGAGGCGTTGGCCGGAGGCATAGAAGTACAGCCCGCTCAACTGAAAGCCGTACCCAGGCTCCCAGAGGCCGTTGAAGACCGCCCGAGCGCGTTGATCGCCGATCCCCAGGCCATACTCGCAGCCGATATCCGGCGCCACGGCGAAGGACACCTTTTCGAACGAATCGCCATCCCATTGGACCGGGCACGGATCTGCTTCCCGCGTGACGGACAGCGTAAACGTGCCTGACGCCTGCCACCCGTCACTGAATCGCTTCGTGAAACCCGTCTCCAGGCCGTGGTAGTTGACCCGGCCCCCGTTGAAACCCAGGCTGACATAGCCGTAATCGGGAAACGGCCGCCGACTGATATCGCTGAAGGGATAATTGGCCCCCGTCTCTGGATTGTAGGTCACGTTCATGGGCAGGTCGGTCGAAATGTCCCGGTGACCTTTGTAGACGTAATCCGCCTCGAACGCCAGCAAGTCGCCCACCTGCCTCTGCAAGCCGAGCGACCCCTGGTGGCTGTACGGCATGTGCATGTCCGGCCCATAGACGGCGCCCCCGGTGACGATCTCACGCCTCCGACACCCCGGCACGTTCCCCTCGTTGCAGAAGTCCACACTCTCAAAGGTCGGCGCCGGCCCGTTCCAGGGGTTCGAGGCGAAGTCGGCCCGGCCATCGTACGCGGTTTGAATCCCGGTGGTCTCTTCGTACAACTTCGCATAGTGCGCGTTGGTGACGGTGCCGAAGTACACGCCGTACCCGCCGCGCACGACGGTGCGCTCGTCCGCGCTGTAGTTGAATCCCACCCGGGGGGCTACATTATTCCGGTCTTGCGGCTGGCCTCCGGGGAGGAACGGTCCCAGCGCTACGTCATTGGCAAACGCATTGATCTCCAAGTCATACCGCACGCCGAGATTCAGCGTCAGGTTTGACGCCACGGTCCAGTCGTCCTGCACCCAGGCGCCGGTCGAGTACCGTGGAATTTCCGACCTGAACGAAGTCCCGAAGTCCTGACGCCACCGCACCGAAAGCGGGGAGAGCGGAGCCAGATTCCAGGTCGTGACGTCGTAGAGATCGGGAAAGAGATCCTCGAGATTGTCTGGAGGGGGTGCCTTGGTGGCCGTCAGCTCGCCGTCGCACCGAACGCAACGGAGATCGAAGATGTTTCGGTCCAGGTACTCCGCGCCGAGCTTCACGGTGTGGGACCCGCCTGAGTAGGTGAAGTCGTCTCGAACGCTGTAGACGGTCTGGCCCTGCGCCTCCGGCAACCGTGCCGCCCCTCCAACCCTAATGCCTTGAAGGAGAATGACCGGCCCGTTGGGCTTGTCCGTGAAGCGCGTGTTCGGGTTATTGACACGCGTCAAAAGGCTTTTGGCGGTTTCGGTTTCAGCCCATCCCACCTTGAGTTCGTTCACGGCCCGATTGCCGAGCACGTTCGTCAGGGTTCCCAAGGCCTGGTTCGCGACATGTGTGTCGAAACTCGCTGACGTCGGAGTCGAGCCGCCGCCACCACCATCCGGTGAGTCGCTCCTCCATATATTCCCGCGCACCATCAATCGAGCCTGCGTCGAGAACTGCGCGTCCAGCCGCCCGCCGCCTTTTTTCTCGGACTGGTCGGCACTCAGGTCGATGTTAAAGCGCGGATACGGGGTGGTGTACAGAATAGTCCGCGGCTGGCGCTCGTATTCGTAGTTGGCAAAGAAATGGACCTTGTTCCTTACGATGGGGCCGCCAACGGTTCCGCTGACCTGCTGATTCTCGTAGGGGAGGACGCGCTTTGCCACGAAATCCTCCCCGTTGAAGCGGTCGTGGCGGAAGTAGCTCGAGAGGCTGCCCGAGACCGTATTGGTGCCGGACTTGGTGACAGCGTTGACCTGCAGACCTGACGACCGGCCCTGGGTGGCGTCAAATCGGCTCGAAAGGAACTCGAACTCCGCGATTGCATCCTTGCTGTATTTGGGATTATTCGCACCCCCGGAGCCGTCGATCGCCTGCGTGATTTCCTGCCCATCGACGTTGAGCTGGAAGTTCGTCCCCTCCCTGTTCCCCCCGCCGCCAAAATTCCTGAAGTCGCTGGGGGCATTATCCACCGCGTTGAGCTGGGCTCCGGGCGCCAGCAGGATCAGATCGACCCAGTTGCGACCCTGGAGCGGGATTTCCGACATCTGACGCGGGTCGATGTTGCCGCCCAGGCTCGACTGGGTGACATTGAGCAACGGCGCTTCCCCGGTGACCGTCACCGTCTCCTGCACGCCCTCCACAGCCATCGTGAGATCTATGACGGCCTCTTGGCCGACCAGCAGCGTGACGGTCTGCGTCACGGGTGCAAAGCCCGGGAGTTCCGCTGTGATGCGAAACGCCCCGACGCGCGTCGGAATCCGATAGCTCCCGCGCTCATCGGTGACCGCTTCAAAGCTGTTGCCGGTCGCCTCATGGACGGCCTGAACGGTCACGCCCGGAAGCGCGCCGCCCGTACTGTCAGCTACGGTGCCGCTGAGCGTAGCTTCCTGCGCATGCGCCATCGCCGGGAGCGCCAGCATGATCATTGTCGCGACCCAACGGGAAAACTTGTTAGCTCTCATCAGTTTCATGCCCTCAGTCTCCACCTTTTAGAATTGGTTCGCCAAACGATTCTCGAGAGTCCCTGCCTTGCTGCGCTCATAGCATAGGAAATTTCCGTGAATTAGAGTCTACGCTCCTGCGCCGACTCGGGTCACAACAACCCACCGATCTGCGACTGCACCCGTCCGGATGGCACGCGAATCGTTGGAGGAAAATACCACCAACGAAGCTTCCCGAAGCTACGGGCGGCCGCAGCACAACACCAACGGACA
>Ga0310121_10004132_pt1 | contig 12953 bp, 10 predicted proteins | sample CB27_Tmax_986_MG_FD_203504 | JGI IMG/M metagenome (GOLD analysis project Ga0310121, IMG submission 203504) | Marine microbial communities from Western Arctic Ocean, Canada - CB27_Tmax_986 | ecosystem: Environmental > Aquatic > Marine > Oceanic | place: Canada: Western Arctic Ocean | collected... | reverse complement strand
GAAAACCACTAGGTTTATCGAAATCCACTGCGAAACGCAGGCCCGCTTCAAGCGGATTATCGTCGGGTGAGATATCGTGACCCCAGTGACGGTAAGCTTTCTCAATCCGAAGACTGTTTAGGGCGTGCAATCCGGCCGGGCGAAGATCATAGGCATGTCCAGAGTCGGACAGAACATCAAAAACGCCAAGCGCGAAATCACTCGGGATATATATCTCCCATCCGAGTTCGCCAACGTAGGAAATGCGAGTCGCCCGCACCAGCGCATACCCAAGTTCAATCTCCTGGGAGGTGCCAAACAAAAACGCATCATTGGACAGGTCCGCCGGAGTCAGGGACTGTAATAACTCCCTTGACCGAGGCCCCATCAGGCTGATAACCGCATAGGCCGAAGTCATATCGCTGACCCAGGCACGCTCGTCGGGGCGGATACTACTGCGCAGCCAGTGAAAGTCCCGCATCTGCGACGCTGCGGCCGTGACCACTAGAAACTCGGTTTCTGACAGCCGGGTGACTGTCAGATCAGCCTCTATGCCTCCCTGATCGTTCAACCACTGGGTATAAACCACCCGCCCAGGCTCGACGTCCATACGGTTAGCTGAAACCCGGTCGAGCACCTCGGCCGCGTCAGCGCCCTGCAGCAGAAACTTACCGAACGAGGTCATATCAAAAAAACCGACGTTTTCGCGAACCGCCAGATGTTCCGCGGCAGAATGCTCGAACCAGTTCTGCCGGCCGTAACTGTATTCGTAGCTGGGTGACACGCCGGCTGGCGCGAACCAATTCGCGCGCTCCCAACCCGCCGTCTCGCCAAAACAGGCACCCCGCTCCTCTAGTCGGAGATGCAATGGTGAGGTACGCACCCCTCGGGCACTTTCAGGCTGGCGAAACGGCCAGTGCATTGCGTACAGCAGGCCCAGTGCTTCTACCGTTCGATCGTGCAGATACTTTTGGTTGATCTGAAAAGGCATCATTCGCCGAATATCAACATCCCACAGATCCATTGGCGGCTGATCATTGACGATCCATTCGGCCAACACTTTTCCTGCACCCCCGGCAGATTGAATACCGATTGAGTTAAAACCGGCTGCGACGAAGAAATTGGGGACCTCGGGGTCTGGCCCAAGAAGATACCTGTCATCCGGGGTAAAACTCTCCGGTCCGTTGAAAAATATCTTTATTCCCGCATTGCCTAACACTGGGATTCGCTCAATCGCGCAACCCAGGTGCTCCTCAATATGCGCCACATCCTCAGGCAAAGTGTCGAATTCGAAACTATCCGGGATGCCAGCCATACCCCAGGGTTTGGCCACAGGCTCAAACATTCCGACCAACAGTTTGCCAGCATCTTCTTTATAGTAGTTGCAGACCGATGGCTCTCTGACTACCGGCAGGTTGCGAGGAAGATCTGGAATCGGTTCGGTCACAATATAGAAATGCTCCGCCGCGTGAAGCGGCACAGAAACTCCGCACATCTGCCCGACTTCCCGACCCCACATACCCGCACAATTCACAACAGTCTCGCAAGCGATACGGCCCTTGTCTGTGATCACAGCTGTGATCCGACCAGATTTTTTTTCAAGAGCGTTAACGCGAGTTTGTTCGAAGATCCGAACGCCTTTATTCCGTGCGCCCCGCGCCAGTGCCTGGGTCGTGTCGGTCGGATTGGTCTGCCCGTCCCTAGGCAAGTACACCGCCCCGACCAGGCCATCAATGGACATGATGGGGTAGAGCTCTTGAGCCTCAGCTGGAGAGATCACCTCGACTTCCAGACCAAAGCAACTGGCCATTGAGGCGCCACGCTTTAGCTCCTCAAAACGCTCGGCATCCGTTGCCAGACTTAACGAGCCGGTCTGGCGGAACCCGGTTGCCTGGCCCGTGACTTGCTCCAGGTTCTCGTACAGTTCGGTTGTGTATTGTGCTAAACGCGTCAGATTGTGAGTGGCCCGCAACTGCCCTACCAGTCCTGCCGCGTGCCAGGTCGTGCCACTGGTGAGCGATTTACGCTCAAGCAGTACCACATCGGTCCAGCCCAGTTCCGCAAGATGGTAGGCCACGCTACATCCGATAATGCCTCCGCCAATTATCACGACCTGTGCCTGCTCAGGTAGTTCCCGGCTCATAGGTGCTCCTTCAGTTAAGTCAACCCAGGCTGACGTTTACGGGCAGCGGGCTCGAGAGGCCCTGCCTTAATGTCCGCCGATCATTCTCCTATCCGAGTCTAGCAAAGCCAAGTCTTGTGGGTCGGGCCCGGCCTAAGGCTGATGAGGTGACTCGAATTCCTGGCTGAACTCGCAATAGCATGGCCGGACCCAGGGAGGGGCGCAAGATTCGGGTTGCGGTAATTTATCGGCATGCCTACTCTTAGCATGCGAGTTAAACCAAGTACCCAAACCATGTCTGATTACCAACGCGCCGCTCGGGCGCTCACTTATCTGGAAAAGCATTTCGAGGATCAGCCCAGTCTGGCCCAGACCGCCGCTGCCGTTGGATTAAGCCCGTACCACTTCCAGCGCCTATTTAGGCGATGGGTCGGTATCAGTCCTAAGCGATTCCTGCAGAATCTCACCCTTAACAACGCCCAGCGGGAGCTTCGCAAAGGTCGGAGTCTGCTTGATACGGCGCTCGCGGTCGGCCTGTCCGGCCCGGGTCGATTGCACGATCTTTTTGTCACGTTACAAGGGATGACTCCAGGGCAATACCAAAATCACGGTCGACAGATGGATATATCTTATGGTGTCCATCCAACCCCTTTCGGAATCTGCCTGATCGGAGTAGCCGAGCGTGGTATCTGCTGGCTATCCTTTGGGGAATCCAAGAACGACGCGGACACCACACAGATGGAGCAAACCTGGGGAGCATCTACCTTTCGCCGGTCGCAGGCGCTCACCGGCGGATATGTGAAGAAAATCTTCCCAGGCGCAGGCGCTTTACCCAACGACCCATTGCCCGTGCTCGTGCACGGCAGCGAGTTTCAGCTTCGTGTCTGGCGCGCCCTGCTTGGCATTCCGCTCGGTGCGACGGCCAGCTACGGCGATCTCGCCAAATCTGTCAAAACCCCACAGGCGAGTCGCGCCGTGGGCACCGCGGTAGGACGAAACCCGGTCTCATTTTTAATCCCATGTCACAGGGTGATCAGGGCAAACGGCGAAACAGGCCAGTACCGCTGGGGTTCGCCTCGAAAACAGGCAATGCTGCGTTGGGAAAAACTGCACTTGCATGCCACGGCCGAAAAACCCAACAGCTAGAGAAGACTTCAGAAAATAAGATTTAGCATCAACATCATGACGACCAGAAAGAGAACCGTCATGATTCCGCCTGCCCGCATGAAATCAATAACCCGATATCCACCCGGGCCCATGATCAACGCATTCACCTGATGAGTGGGGATCAGGAACGAGTTAGAGGTTGCCAGCGCCACGGTTAAAGCAAACATCGCAGGATCGGCGCCTGCACCGATAGCAATGTTAACGGCCAACGGAACCAAAAGCACAGTAGCTCCCACATTAGACATCAGCAAGGTGAAGATCGTTGCCAGCACAGCAATACTGGATTGCAGCACCCATCCGGGTACATCACCCATGAGAATGAGCGTTTGCTGGGCTATCCACGCTGCAGTCCCGGTGTTTTCCATTGCGAGCCCTAATGGGATCAAACTTGCGAGCAGAAAAACACTCTGCCACCCAATCGACTGGTAAGCCTCGTCTATGCGGATCACACCGCTAATAATCATCCCCACCGCCCCGGTCATTAGCGCAACCGAAAGTCTTAAATCGCTGAACAGGATCAGACTCAGTGCCAATAGGAAAAATCCAGCCGCATAAGGCAGCTTGTGCGGTCGGGTATCGTCACGTGGAAAATCGGTGACCACCGCGAAATCGTTGTTCTCAGCGATGGGTGCGATATCACGCCAGCGACAATGCAGGACGAGTGTATCGCCCGCCTGCAGGACAAACTCCGGCAAGTCGCTGTCGATCACCTCATCTATTCGGAAAATGGCTAGCACCGTTGCGCCATACCGCTGGCGCAGCCCTATCTCACGCAAGGTCTTGCCTATAAGATTCGAATCCGGCCGAATGACAACCTCTACGATTCCGGCTGCGGTTGGACTCAATATTTCTGAGAATACATCCATCTCCTTTCGCAGCTCGAGAGCGTTTTCAGCGCAGAATTCCTGAACTGACCCCAGTGGCCCCATGATCGCAATATCGGTTCCAACCCACAGTTCGGTATCCCCTGAAGGCGCAACAGTGAATTCATCGCCACTACGCACCGCAACGATCCATCCTCCGCGCCCGGCACTGTCAATCTCAGACACCATTGTTCCAGCTAGCGGGCTATCCAGTGTGACTCGAGCCTCATAAACTTCTCCGGCTATCCCATACACCTCGGAAAAGTAATGCAGAGTACTCCCTGATTCCTGAGGCTTATCCTTAACCACCGGCAGCACCAGGCGGCCAAGAAAGACAAAATACAAAATTCCGCACATCAGCATTACGATTCCGACCGGGGCAACGGAAAATAACGAAAAGGCCGGCATTGGCTCCACCGAAGCGGGCAAGTTTCGGTTGGAGGTTTCGATCAGGTCATTGAGGAGAATCAGTGGGCTGGAGCCAACCATGGTGATGGTGCCGCCTAGAATCGCACAGAATCCCATGGGCATCAGCAGGCGAGAGATCGGTAAATTTCCCCTTCTCGCTATACGGGTAACCACCGGCAAAAATAGAGCCGCAGCCCCAATGTTCTGCATAAAACTCGATATGATTCCGACCGTCGCCGAAATAATGGTGATAATTCGGCTCTCTGTGCGCCCGCCATACTTGAGAATCTTCCCGGCCACCTGACTCATAATGCCGGTCTTGTCCAGCCCGGCACCGATAATCATCACGGCAATAATTGAAATAACCGCGTTACTGGAGAAGCCGTCGAAAAGATGAGCAATCGGTACCAGCCCATCGTGCCCCGGGACCATAGTCGTAAGACCCAACAAGACCATGATCGCAATAGCAGCGACATCAACCCGGACAATCTCAAAGGCAAAAAGGAAAATCGTGAGACCCAATATCCCCATCACCGCTATCATCTCTGCGGTGAGTACAATAGTCTCGGTCAAAAAACCTCCCGGAACGTGATCTGCGCGGCGGCTACTCTCTTGACAGGAAACTGCCGTAACGACTGGTTTCACTATATCACAGGGCGCCTTATTCTCTTGGCTGGGATCATTGAAATTTGTTATCTAACGATGTTCATGTCCTTATATTCCTCCACCCAGAAAACCCAGTCGGCTGATCACTTCAAAGGCTTGCACAGACTGGCAAGTTCGTTATGAAAAAACGAGTTCGCAGCCCGTTCCACCCCAAATTTGTGGGCAGTTGGGTCACGCTGGGACTGCTGCGTTTTCTGAGCAAAGTGCCCCTGCCATTGCTGTACCATGTTGGTACGCTCCTGGGCGACCTACTGCGGATGGCAATTCCCTCTCGGCGACGTATCGCTGAGCGCAACCTTGCACTTTGTTTTCCCGAAAGGTCTGAAGATGAAATAACCGCAATGGGCCGGGAGAACCTTCGCAATACGGCGCGAATGCTCCTTTATACGGGTTATGTCTGGTGGGCTTCGCCTGAGCAGCTGATGCAAAATGTCCGCATCCGCAACCCAGAAGTGTTAGATGAAATTCTTGCCACCGGTCAGGGCGTCATCATCCTTGCGCCCCATTTTCTTGCTCTGGAACTGGGCGGCGTCTACCTGTCTTTGCGTTATCGGGGTGTCAGCGTCTACCAGCGTACCCGTAATCCCGTCTTCGACCGCTATATGCTCCGAGCACGAGAGCGCTTCGGTGCCCGTCTATTTGAGCGTAAGAACGATCTCAAACGCATGGTCCGTGCGGTCCGTGCCGGCGAAGCCTGCTATTACCTTCCGGACCAGGATCCCGGGGCCCGTCGAGCTGTTTTTGCACCTTTTTTCGGGATACCAACAGCTACCTGGCCCGTGCTGGGGCGCCTCGCCAGGATGAGTCGCGCACCGGTCGTGCCCTGCGCCACCTACCTTCTACCGCGAGGTGAAGGATTCGAACTGATCATCCACCCGCCACTTAAGGATTTCCCCACGCCCGAGGTAGCCGAAGATGCTAAGCGGATGAATCTTGCTATTGAATCATGTGTACGGAACTCGCCACTTCAATACTTCTGGGTGCATAAACGGTTTAAAACCCGCCCACCGGGTGCATCTGATCCCTATGAGTGAATCGTGCGCAGGTCGCGCCCGCCGATATACTTGAGAATCGCCCCTGTCCAACCCGATGATGGAGTCCGATCCGGCTCGCGGCAAACCCAATGACACGGCCTCTAGGTACCCAAAACCAGGGATTTTGAGCCGATCGGCACGGCCGCCACGTCTTGCGTTCAGACACTATCGATTCGATCCTTAAAGCCTCGTCGAACAATGAGACGCTCGGCAGAGTCGTCTAGATCGAAAACAAAGTTGCCTAAAATACTTAATACCAAAACGTAGATCAGGCTCGCACTGACACCACTCTAAACAAGCTATATGTTTTGCCAGAGTTGACGCTCTTTGACAACCATCGGGACAGTAATAGCACTGGCGACAACCAGTGCAGTAAAAGATAACTGGCACTCCCTGCGCCAATGCTGGCACAAAGCCCAAGCGCCAGCGACTGGGCAGCCTCCAGGTTTGCTCCAAAGGACTCAAGACCGTAGCCCACGACGACCGCACAACAAAGGGTTAACCCCAGCCACCCCAAAAAATCAACCAGATCACTCATCGTCTACTCCCGTTAGTTTCAACACGAGAGCATTTTGCTCCGGCTACTGGCTCACAGGCTGAGCCTGTGAGTTTGCCGACTACGAAACCCGCAAGACCGTAATCGAAGGCACTTTGACTAAAGCCGATCCCGGAAATACTCAATAGTGATATCTAGGCCGGCCTTGAGATCTACTTTGGGGTTCCAGTCCAATAACTTTGTCGCCAAAGTGATATCAGGTTGGCGCTGCCGTGGGTCGTCTTCAGGTAAAGGCTTTAACTCAATTTTGGAACCCGAGCCGGTTTGGGCGAGAACTTTGTCAGCCAGTTGCCGAATTGTGAATTCGTTGGGGTTACCAAGGTTCACCGGTCCGGTGATCCCGGCTTCAGAGTTCATAAGCCTTATGAGACCATCCACCAGATCATCGACATAGCAAAACGATCGGGTCTGGCTACCTTTACCATAAATAGTGATCGGCAAACCCTTAAGCGCCTGGACGATAAAGTTGGACACCACCCGGCCATCGTCAGGGTGCATGCGCGGGCCGTAGGTATTAAAGATCCGCGCCACCTTGATCTCCAATCGATGCTGTCTCCAGTAATCGAAAAAGAGCGTCTCTGCACAACGCTTTCCCTCGTCGTAACAGGCACGAGTGCCCACGGGGTTGACGCGGCCCCAGTAATCCTCAGTTTGCGGGTGCACCTCGGGGTCTCCGTACACTTCGCTGGTAGAGGCCTGCAAGATTCGCGCGCCAGTGCGTTTAGCCAATCCCAACATGTTGATCGCGCCATGTACACTGGTCTTGGTTGTCTGTACCGGATCAGACTGGTAGTGAACCGGAGACGCCGGGCAGGCCAGGTTGTAGATCTGATCTACCTCGACATAAAGCGGAAAGGTGACATCATGGCGAACCAGTTCGAAATTAGAGAGGCCGAAAAGATGGGCTATGTTGCGTTTGTCGCCGGTAAAAAAGTTATCCAGACAAATAACGTCATTGCCTTGTTCAACCAGTCGGTCACATAGGTGCGATCCGAGAAATCCGGCACCACCGGTAACGAGAATACGTTGTGCGTTGGTTTTGCTCATTTGGTTCCTGTGAAATCTGTCTGGGCGAATGCGTAAGGATAAGAAGAGACCAATGATAATAAAAATAGGGGTTTCAATATCAGAAAGCGCTGCATATGTAGACCATTGGTGCCGGAGATAGGATTCGAACCTACGACCTTCGCATTACGAATGCGCTGCTCTACCAACTGAGCTACACCGGCGTCGGGACGTTATTTCAACCAAGCAATTATATTGCGTGCGCAGACATTCCGTCTAACGCACAATGACGTCAAAGTCATGGCGAAGTTCAGTCGGTAGGGCGAAAGCAACGCCCTCCTCGATCATCTTGTCGGCTCCTTCTAGCCGACCACCCACACTCTCGAGGTGATCGATCACCCCCTTGACCAGCACTTCCGGGGCAGATGCACCGGCCGTAATACCGATCTGGCGAGCACCAATCAACCAGTCAATAACAATATCATCGGCTCCATCGATAAGATAAGCGCGTGCTCCCATCTCTTCGGCAAGCTCGCGCAAACGGTTTGAGTTTGAGCTGTTGTGAGATCCCACTACCAGGACCACATCGCAGATTTGAGCCAATTTCCTGACTGAGTCCTGGCGATTTTGCGTGGCATAACAGATATCATCGCGACGCGGGCCCTCAATTCTAGGGAACCGCCGGCGCAGTGCTTCGATAATCCTTGCCGTATCGTCGACTGACAGAGTGGTCTGAGTAACATAAGCCAATTGGACGTTCGATGTAACCTCAAGCGCTGCAACATCCGCCAGAGTCTCTACCAGAAGCACAGGACCCACAGCCTGGCCCATCGTCCCCTCGACTTCCGGGTGCCCTTCATGTCCCACAAGAACAACAGTCTTGCCTTCATGGCCATACCGGGCAACCTCAGAGTGGACCTTGGTCACCAGCGGACAGGTTGCGTCAAAAACTTTCAATCCGCGAACATTGGCTTTGTTCTGCACCTGTCTCGATACCCCGTGTGCGCTGAAAATCAGGTTCGCACCGTCGGGTACCTCATCTAGCTCTTCAACAAATATGGCACCTTTTGAGCGAAGGCCATCGACCACGAAACGATTGTGCACAACCTCGTGGCGTACATACACCGGTGCACCGTATTTCTGCAGCGCCCGCTCGACGATTTCGATGGCCCGGTCAACGCCGGCACAAAATCCCCGGGGGTTCGCAAGTTTTATTACAAAATCAGTCATGTTAATTGTTACCAGCGCTCTGGTCAGTCTTTGCCTTTATCGGTCGCAATAATAACAATTTCGTAAACGCAGTCTCGCCCAACCAGCGGATGATTAAAATCAACCGACACGCTATCATCGCTGATTCCAATAACATGCCCGGCGATACTCTCCCCATCGGGAAGCTCAAATTCAACCAAGGCGCCAAGGTCTGGCTGAACCTGCTCGCTAAACTTCTCCCGCGCAATCACCTGGGTATTCTGGGAATCGTAAGCACCAAACACCTCATCGGACCCACTGATCTCAATTCGAAAGCGCTCGCCGGAATTTTTGCCAACTAATGCCTGGGTCACCACTTCTGGCAAGTCGGCACTGCCCACAATGAGGCTGACAGCCTGCTCACCAGAATTTTCGACCTCAGTGTCGTCTGTCAACAGAACCCGGTAATGAAGTTCGACACGGTCTCCTGTAACGATTCCCCTTCGCTCAGTCATTAAGCGCCTTCTCAGCCCTGCGACGGAATAACCCAAGAATATCAACAATGACTATTCCTGAGCCGACACTGATGGCGATGTCAGCTACATTGAATGTAGGCCAATGCCACGAAGCCGCGTAAACATCCAGAAAATCAACAACAAATCCGTAGTTCAACCGATCGATCAGGTTACCGATCGAACCACCGAGGATACAGCTAAGACCGATATTGAGCAGGTACTCATCGGCGCGGGCCATCCAAAGCCGAATACCCAGGTAAATGGCCACTGAAATTCCTACCACTATAAATAACATTGTCTGCCACCCACCGGCTTGGTGGAGAAAACCAAAAGCTGCCCCTTGATTGTGCACCAGCACCAGATTGAATCCTGGCCACACCGGTATGAGGCCGTGCCGTGTTAATGCATCCTGCGCCCAGTACTTGCTGAGCCAGTCCAACGCCACAATGATCACCGCAAGCAACAACAAACGTACCGACTGGCTGGTGGGTTTGGGAATCACTGCAGCCCTACCCGCCTGTCTGGCTAGCTTGGGTAAACCATGATCGTGCGGTGTCGCTGTCCTTGGCAATCTGGGCTTTAAGTGCCTCAATCGATTCAAAACGCTTTTCCGGGCGGATCTTAGTCTTAAATTCAACCTGGATTCGCTCAGCATAGAGTGATTCATCAAAATCAAACAAATGCGTTTCCAGAAGTACCCGCTCCCCACCAATGGTCGGGCGTGTCCCGATGTTAGCAATACCCGGCAAAGGGCTCCGGCCTTGGTAATGGACCAACACGGCGTATACCCCCCAAACCGGCACGTTGTCATAACGAAGGACAATATTGGCAGTGGGAAATCCGATAGTCCGGCCGCGCTTGTCGCCGTGCGCCACCCGACCGCCTATGGCATACCGGTAACCGAGCAACCTGGCGGCGAGCTCAAAATCATCGTTGCGAAGTGCATTTCGCACTCGTGAACTACTAACTCTTTGTCCTTGCACTTCACAGGTCTCTACTGCGCTTATTGTAAAGCCCCATGCCTCGCCAAGTGTTCTAAGCAAATTTATATCGCCTGTACGTTTACGGCCAAAACGAAAATCATCGCCAATAACCAGATGGCGAACCCCAAGGCCGTCAACGAGATATTTTTTGACAAAATCTTCGGCCGACGTCTGCGCCAGTTCGCGATCAAAACGCAGAGAAAATATCTGATCAATCCCGGCTCGCTCCAGCTTCTCAATCTTGTCGCGCCAGCGCAGGAGTCGAGGCGGAGCGTTCTCCGGGCTGAAAAACTCGTGGGGATGAGGCTCAAACGTCATTATCGTAGCGCTCGCCCCAAGCCGACAGGCCTGTTCCCGAAGGACGTTTATCAAGCGTGCATGCCCCAGATGTACCCCATCGTAGTTACCAATCGATACCACTGACGGGCGGTGCGATGCGCGAATGTTATATAGGTCACGAATCAGGATCATTGTTATTCCTGTTGCCTGTTCACAAAACCGCCCAGTCGGGCTGATACTCTTGAATCACCTCTGACAACCGCCGACGAGAATCTAAGCTTTCGCCGTATCCGCGAAAGTATGCCAGACGTAACTCGGGGTAGCGCCAACACAGGTAGCCCTCGCCGGTGTCGAACCCAATCTGCCATAGGCCAGACACCGTCACGCCTAAACGTTGTACCCGCTCTACCCATTTGCGAATAATCGTCTCAAATTCAAGCTCCAATGGAGCCAGCCGGGGGTCGCAGTTAAGCAGTCGTCGCATCCGCAGCTGGCAAGGGTCCAGTTCGCGTGATGCAGAAGCGGTAAGTTTTCTGATAACCGGCAGCAATTCGCGAGCCTCGGAGAGCGAAAATATTCTAGGCTCTCCAGGATGACTGATTAGAGCGACCACGCCCACTGGCAAATGCGCTTCCATTCTAAGGCCGCTCGACGAAGCGGTGCACCTTTAGCCCAAAAAGGTAAAGCGAGCCCAGATAAACCCCGCCACCGGCAATAACCCAAAACCCCAGCAACAAAATACGTTTGGGCACGCTGTGGGAGAGCCAGGCCAAATCGCCCGCTACCCCGAACCCTAGAAAGGCCGACATGATCAATGTCGCCAGGCTCACTCGGGCCAAGAACGCCGGCCACCCGTCCCCAGGCTGAAATCCGGTTTTAGATACTAACCGGATATAAAGCAGTACCGCGTTAACGATCCCAGCGAGGCTGGTCGCGAGCGCCAAGCCAACATGTCCTAAGGTGAAAGCCAGAGAAACAGCCGCCAAAGCATTAACCATCATTGCAATCGCGCCGATAATCGCAGGGGTACGGGTATCTTTGCGGGCGTAAAACCCGGGTGCCAATACCTTGACTAAGATAAACCCAGTGAGCCCAAGTGCGAAGGCGACCAGGCTCTTTGATGCCATGGATGCATCGGTTGCAGAAAATTGTCCATAGTGAAAGAGTGTCACCATCAGCGGGAAAGCGAGTATCGCAAGCGCAGCAGTTGCGGGCAACGCAACCAGGAAAACCAGGCGCAACGCCCAGTCAAGGGTCCGGCTATAAGCCGTTTGCTCTGAACTGGCGACCTGGCGTGACAAGGTGGGAAGGATCACCGTGGCTAATGCAATACCAAAGACCCCAAGCGGAAACTCCATCAACCGATCCGAATAGTAAAGCCAGGACACGCTGCCCGTCACCAAAAAAGAAGCCAGCACCGTGTTCACCAACAGATTGATTTGTGCAATCGACACTCCAAAAACAGCCGGAAGCATCAATCGAAATACCTGGTTGACCCCCTCGCTACCCACCTGCTGATCTTGTGTGGTGGCGCGCAGTCGCGGCCGGGGAACTCGCCGCACCTGCCAAAGGAAAGGAAACTGGAATGCGAGTTGAGCCATGCCAGCTATAAGCACACCCCCACCCAGTGCGATGGCGACATTCGTCGTATGCGGTACCACCAGCCAAACAGTGACCATTAAGCACAGATTCAGCAGTATCGGCGTGGCAGCATGGGCCGCAAAACGCTCCCGGGTATTGAGAATTCCGCCCGCCATTGCAACCAGGGAAATAAAAAAGAGGTACGGAAAGGTCAAGCGCAGCGCAGATACTGTAGCCTCATATTTGGCAGGGTCCGCACTAAAGCCTGGCGCAAGCACACTCACCAGCACGGGCGCCCCGAGGACGCCTGCTGCGGTGAGGGCAACCAGTATCAACCCCAGACGCCCAGCCATGAGGTTGAGGAAGGCACGCGCCTGCTGTGGCGGATAACGAGACTCGTACTCAGAGTAAACTGGTACAAAAGCCACTGAAAAAGCACCTTCCCCAAAAACCCGACGCAGAAAATTGGGGATACGAAAAGCCACAAAAAACGCATCGGCTATCGCTCCGCTACCCAAAACCTGGGCAAAGGCAATGTCGCGGATCAATCCAGTGACCCGCGACACCAGAGTCATCCCTCCAACCGCCCCAACTGACCTGATCAAGT
>Ga0310121_10004131_pt1 | contig 12954 bp, 10 predicted proteins | sample CB27_Tmax_986_MG_FD_203504 | JGI IMG/M metagenome (GOLD analysis project Ga0310121, IMG submission 203504) | Marine microbial communities from Western Arctic Ocean, Canada - CB27_Tmax_986 | ecosystem: Environmental > Aquatic > Marine > Oceanic | place: Canada: Western Arctic Ocean | collected... | reverse complement strand
GACATTGGGGCCCCTTGCTTCTCTCCCGTTGCAACAGATTCGATGGCACGATTCTAGACGATTTTCTACCTTGAAGTGACCACGAGAACCAAATCAGGTTCGGGAGGGGCGACGAGAATGAGTCGGGAGACCGCAAACAAAATTGCGTACCAGCACGGGTCCGATTCAGGGAGGCTGATTGGCCGCGAGGTGCCGATTCGCGTGCAGGTGGGCAACGTACCACATGTAGTGATCGTTTTTGAGTTGATCGGCAGCAAAGATGTGCTCACGAGCTTTTTCTGGTCGACCGTGGGCATCGTAATAAAGCCCCACATACAAGTTGGCGTAAAACAAGCGATACTTTTGCTGGTCGCCGGCCGGCGCACCTGATCGAGCCGCCCGAAACACATCGTCGACCTGGGCTTTGCCTCGGTAAAGAGCGTCGATCTCCATCATGGGAACGCGTGGATCATCCGCGTCCAGTGGCATCATGTCCTGTTGGGCCTGCTCAACTCCGTCGACCTTGGCCTGGCAGAGGAATTTCCAAGCCACGTTCTCCACGTCGTTAGCATCGTAGGTTTGGTAGAGTTCAAACTGTTTTGCACCTTCACGAAAACGACCGTCGTAGTAGTACGACAATCCCCGCTGCCAATGCCGCTGTTCGAGCCGCGGATTGAGCTCGATGGCCCGGTCAAAGTCTTCAATCGATCCGCGGGCATCGCCCCCCTTGAAGCGCGCGCTGCCACGTTGCTGCCAGGCCGCGGAGTCGTCTTTTGCGAGCTCGACCCAACGATCATAATCAGCCATGGCCGCCTCGACTTGGCCTCGCGATTCCCGTACTCTGCCGCGAAGGCTCAATGCCTTGATGTTTAATGGATCATTCGCCACAACTTCATCCAAAACCTTGATCGCCTCGGCGGTGTTCCCCTGCTCGTATAAGCGGGTAGCCTGGGCTACCGAGGAAGTAGGTTGAGCTGGCGCCGGCTGATCTGCACCAAGTTGAGCAGGTGCGAGTGCAAGTTCAACGAGCACCAAAGCGGCCCCAGACAACACGAATGCCCCGGCTGACACGAATGAATATGGATTTTTTGTGGCCACGCCCGCTATTCTAACCATTTGGGCCGATCGTGCAAAACCCACCAGCCTTGGCCTGGGTCATAAAACCATTCTGCCCAGGTCGATATGATGCAGGCCCGGGCCACCCTCCCCAAAACAAGCAACCATCATGACTCGCAGTCATTGCTGAGGAAAAACAACCACGATGATCCTATATCGCTATCCGACCATCGTGGCCATCATTGTGATCGCTGCGTTGGTTTTTGCCTACGAGCAGACAACCGGTCCCCTGTTTCTGCTCCACTATGGGGCGGTTCCTCAGGAAATCAACCAGGCCTGGGACTCCTTGTCCAGTGGTGCCTGGAGTCTGGCAGTGGTCGGCGAGTTGTTGGCCACTGTGACCGCGCTGTTCTTGCACGGTGGCCCGGAACACCTGATATACAACATGGTCTTCCTTTGGATCTTTGGAACTTTAATCGCCCAACATTTGGGCAACTGGGTCGCGTTGGTACTATTCCTGGTGTGTGGCGTGGTTGGCAACATCGTACAGGTCTGCTTGAATCCCAATTCACCGATACCTATCGTCGGAGCTTCTGGAGCAGTTTACGGTTTCGAAGGGGCCTATCTTGGTCTGGCGTTGCGGTGGCAGCTTCCGAACCCTGATGTGTGGCCATTGGCACATCCGATTCCGCCACTGCAGCTTGGTGCTTTGGCTATCGTGGGACTTGGTTTTGATGCGATCTCGATGATGGAAACTGAACAGCCAATCGCTTACGGCGCCCATCTGGGTGGAGTGGCAGCCGGTTTTACAGCCGCCCTATTCCTCACCCAGATTTTTGCCACGGCGAGTGCTTACGACAGGCTGCGGCGCCGCTGACGCCAACGCAGCACCCCACCTGCCCCCGGCGTTGTGTGCAATGACTGCGGCACACTTGCCAAAAGCCTCTGACAGGCGAATCCCGACCGGTCGACAGAGGCATTCCCATCGACCACAATTGGCCCAGTACGAATGCCGTTGTACCGTGTGACCTCCAAAACCGCATAACCTCCAAAACGGTCAACAGGTCAATTCGCATCAAAAAATCAGCCTGCGCGGCGATTGGATCAAGGAATCCCGGCAGTAGCAACACCGCTCTGGAAACAAGCAAAGACGATGATTATCGACGCTCACCTTCACGTCACTTGGGGCTTCCACGGCCTTACCGGAGATGGTCCCACTAAATCGTTGGCGTATGGCCGTGCGCAGGTCGGCGACAAAGAAATCCAGGTATTGCCACCCCTTTGCAAAGAGCCAACCCGGTTCGAACCCGAAACGCTCGTTCGCCTGATGGAGCTGACCGGCGTCGCACAGGCAGTGCTGTTGCAGGGTTCTTTCTACGGTGATCAAAACGAGTACCTCTACGAAACGGTCCAAAAATGGCCCAATCGTTTTGTCGCAGCGGCGTATCTTGATCCTCGGGACACCACGGTGCGGGGAAAATTTCGCCAGGTGACCGACGACTTTGGATTCGGTATTCTCAAATTTGAGATGTCCGCGGCAACGGGTTTTTCAGGCGTTTATCCCGATCTGCGACTCGACGGCCCGGAAATGAAGTGGATTTGGGAAGCGGCTGCCGAGCGTGAGCTGGTCGTCACGCTGGATTTAGGCAGGGGAAAAACTCCAGGGTATCAGACGGAGGCCGTGCGCAAAATCATCGACTGGCACCCGAACCTGCGAATCGTGATCCCGCATCTCGCCCAGCCGCCGATTGCCGACATGGCCAACGAAGAACTCAACACGTTATGGGAAACACAGATTCTGCTGGGGCAACACGAGAACCTCTGGTTCGATACAGCAGCCCTGCCGGCGTACGGGGAACAAGAATATCCCTATGCATCTTCGCAGCATTACCTTCGCCGCGCCACAGAACTGATCGGCTCGAAAAAACTGATGTGGGGCAGTGATATTCCCGGGTTGTTGGGACAGGCAACTTATCCCCAACTGCTGGCTAGCATACGCAACCATGCCGGCTTTAGTGACACCGAACTTACGGCGGTCCTCGGTGGCACCGCCCGACAGGTTTACTTCCGGAAATAAGATAAGCTAAAACGATTTTGCAACATTGGGAAACACGGAAATTTTCCGGGCAGGAACCTGGGCAACCGGTTCTGCAAGATTGCCTTTAAAGCAACTGTTTTGCATACAAGAACCCTCAAACGTCATCATTGGGCAGCCACTACTGTGATTTTTTCATCCACTTAGGAACTAACATATGCCTGATCAAAAAAGCATCTTGATGCCAATCGGCGATGCTACTGAAATGATGGATACCCTCTACCCGTTTTTTCGCCTGGCAGAAGAAGGGTACGAGGTCGTGGTCGCCGGTCCCGAGGCAAGGATGTACCACGGTGTAATGCACGAAATTCCGACAAACGATCCCTTTCCCTGGGATATCACTCGGGAACAACCTTCCTATCACATTCAAGCCAGCGTTGCCTTCCGCGATGTCGACCCAACCATACATGCAGGGCTCTTTCTCTCGGGAGGGCGGGCCCCGGAATACCTTCGTTACGATCAAGATCTGCTCCGCATCACCCGACACTTTTTCGAGGCAAAGAAGCCGATCGCAATTACCTGCCACGGGATCGAAATTGCCGCGGCCGCCGGTTGCCTACAGGGTCGTACGGCAACGACCGTGGCCAAGTGTGAACTCGACATCACGCAATTCGGGGGCGTTTATGTTGACCAACCCGTGGTCGAGGACGGCCTGCTGATCACATCACGAACCTGGCACGATTACGGTGCGTTCTTCAAGCCATTTGTGAAACGATTGAGAGAAACCGAGTGAACCAAGACTACACAATTCCGTAGGCGACCATGGCATCGGCCACTTTGACAAAGCCAGCGATATTCGCACCTTTCACGTAGTCGACCGTTCCATCTTCGCGGCGCCCGTATTCAAGGCAGCGGGCATGAATATCGTGCATGATCGTCTGAAGGCGCTGGTCAACTTCGGCACGCCCCCAGGAAAGGCGCAAAGCGTTTTGACTTTGCTCCAATCCAGAGACAGCGACCCCACCCGCGTTGGCAGCCTTGGAGGGTCCATAGAGGATTTTGGCTTCGGAAAACGCGGTAGCTCCTTCGGCCACGGTAGGCATGTTCGCACCTTCACAAACGGCTTGCACTCCGTTGCCGAGTAAGGTTTGCGCATCCTCGGCACTGATTTCGTTTTGTGTGGCACAGGGAAATGCTATCTCGACCGGCACATCCCAAGGGCGCTTTTCAGCATAAAACCGGGCTTTGGGAAACTTCTCGGCATATTCGGAAATGCGTCCCCTGCGAACCTCCTTGATGTCTTTGACAAACTTGAGTTTTTCCCAATCCAAGCCATCCGGGTCGTGAATAAATCCAGCCGAGTCCGAAAGCGTCAAGACCTTTGCGCCGAATTGCAATGCCTTTTCAACCGTATAGATGGCAACATTCCCGGAACCCGAAACAGAACAGACTTTGCCTGAAAGCGAGTCGCCACGCTCGCGCAACATGTGCTGGCAAAAATAAACGCAGCCATAGCCGGTAGCCTCTGTGCGGATAAGACTTCCCCCAAACGCGAGACCTTTACCGGTGAGAATACCAGTGAAGCGATTCTCAAGCCGCTTGTACTGGCCAAACATGTAACTGATTTCGCGTGCACCCACACCTATGTCACCAGCTGGCACGTCAGTATCTTCACCAATGTGCCGGTGCAGTTCGATCATCAAAGACTGGCAAAACCGCATGACCTCACGATCGCTCTTGCCTTTGGGGTTAAAGTTCGATCCCCCCTTACCACCTCCCATGGGCAATCCTGTAAGGCTGTTCTTGAATGTCTGCTCAAACCCGAGGAACTTCAGCACACTGAGGGTGACATCCGGGTGAAACCGCATCCCCCCCTTGTAGGGGCCAATCGAGTTGTTGAATTGCACGCGCCACGCCCGATTAGCCCGCACGTTTCCCTGATCGTCTTCCCAGGTAACGCGAAAGATGACAACGCGATCGGGTTCGGTCATCCGTTCAAGAATTCCCTCGTCGCGGTAATGTTGATGATCCAAGACAAATGGAATCAACGTGTGGGCAACTTCCTCGACAGCCTGGTGAAACTCCGTCTCCCCCGGGTTGCGCCTGATCAACCCATGCATGAACTGTTCCAATTCGGAACGCGAGTCGGCGAGGCCGGGGTCATCGGTATCAAAGGGTGATGATTTCATACTGGGTAAACCACCTGGGAACCTGGGAACCTGGGAATCTGGAAATGCTCAACTCTCAACGTTGCTCTGCTTGGCTAATGCATTCCGGCAAACCAACGTACCGTATCAAGGATAACTCGGATACGAGGAGTAAGCAAAGACTTCTTGTATTGATCGCCAACCTTACGAATTGCCTCTGCCTGGGTAGGGTAAGGATGAATCGTGTCGGCAATCTTGGCAAGCCCCAATCCACCTGTCATCGCGAGTGTAATCTCTGAAATCATGTCGCCGGCATTTCTGGCAACAATTGTCGCCCCCAGAATTTTACCGGTTCCCTTTTTGACATGGACTTTTACAAAGCCATTCTCGTCGCCTTCCAGAACGGCTCGATCGACCTGAGCTAATTCCTGGAAAAAAGTATCTATTTCCACTCCCTGCTCATCTGCTTCTTTTTCACAAATCCCGACGCGGGCAATTTCCGGGGAGGTGTAGGTACACCATGGAATGGTCAGCGCACTGACTTTTGCTCGTCCCAAAAAGAGGGCATTCCGAATGACCGTACGTGCCATAAAATCGGCCGCGTGCGTGAACTTGTACTTTGAACAGACGTCCCCCGCCGCAAAAATCCGGGAATTCGTCGTTTGCAACTTGTCATTGACTTTCACTCCACCCCGCTTGTCGAATTCAACACCAACTGTCTCCAACCCCAGCCCATCCACATTCGGAGAGCGGCCAGCCGCGATCAGCAATTTGTCGACCCGAAGATCGTATGCCTCGTCGTCGGTTGCTACCTGCATGCGTATCGCCCGACCTTCTGGAACCAGCTTCAAGTCTTTACCGCCACCGAACAATTTTACACCATCAGCGAGGATGGCTTTTTTCACCGTGGCCGAGGCAGTAGCGTCTTCTCTGGGAAGGATTTCGCGACTTGCTGCAACGAGATAGACTTCGGAGCCAAAACGGGCAAAGGCCTGAGACAATTCGCAACCGATGGGACCGGCACCAATGACACCAAGCCGTCGTGGAAGTTCGGTGAGTGAAAACACCGTTTCGTTCGTGAGATACTCAACCTGATCAAGCCCCGGAATCGGTGGTGCCGAGGCCCGGGCCCCGGTAGCAATAACCGCTTTCTTGTAGCGAAGTTTGATGCCGTTCACGTCGACATTTCCGGGCCCTTCAAACCGGGCCGGGCCGAGAAAAACATCCACCCCAAGGTCTCGAAATCGGGCGGCCGAGTCGGCCGGACTGATGCTGGCTCGCAACCGCCGCATCCGCTCCATCGCCCCACCGAAATCGACGACCACTTCACCCGGTACCTGCACTCCGAAGGAAGAAGCCTCGCGCACCGTGGCCGCTACGCGCGCCGCACTGATCAGCCCCTTGGACGGTACACAGCCGACATTCAGGCAGTCGCCGCCCATCAGCTCGCGCTCGACCAGGGCTACCTTGGCACCAAGTCCCGCTGCCGCCGCGGCGGTAACCAGGCCCGCCGTGCCTGCTCCCAACACCACCAGATGGTAGGGTCCACTGGGCGATGGATTGACCCAGTCGGGTGGATGCACGTGAGACTCCAGCAACTGGTTGTACTGGTCTCGTGGATGGAGTTGGACAAAGTCGGTCATGATCGCAATCGTAGTTACGTGGTTTTGTATTTTTCGTCGATAGCCCAGCATTACCGAGTCTGGGCGGATTTCAAGCGTTCCGTTGCAAGGCAACTTGAAACGGGCAGGAAAGTGGGCAACGGCTACAGGTTATTTTGCGGGATGTCATTGGATGGGGCTGCCAGGTCGGTCTTGCGGACCGCCCGCCTGATCAAGTGGAGCAGGAACCGGAAAAGAAATGGAAGTAAGCCTAATAATCCAAAGGCGATGACCATATGCAACAACTGCTCTCCAGTAAAGACAGCACGGATCCCCTTTTCAGCAAGTGACTGCAGATTGGGCACGCTGGAACCGGCATACGCGTAGACCCATGTTCCAGGGATCATGCCTAATTGGCTCACCCACCAAAAGGTGGAAGTTTTGATAGGCGTGAGTCCCATGACGATATTGACAACAAAAAAGGGGACGAGGGGAATAAGGCGTAAGGTAAACAAAAAGAATGGGCCTTCCCTCTCAAGCGATTCATGAAAGCCGGCCAAACGGTCAGCGAATCTCGCTTGAACGGTCGTTCCCAAGACGTAGCGGCTGAGCAGAAATGCGAGCGTAGCCCCCGCCGTGGAGGCAAAGCTGACAAGCACAAAAGTGCGCCACACGCCGAAGAACCAACCGAACAGTAGCGTAAGGCCTGCTGCGCCGGGGAGTGCAAGTCCCGCGAAGATCACGTAACCTACGAACGCCAGGGCATAGACCAGCAGTCGATGATGCTGCTGGAAATTGTGGAATTCGGCTTCATGTTGGGCGAGGCTGGCAAGCGTTAATTGATCGCCAAATCGCCAGTAGATAATTCCAGCGGCGGCCACCACGAGGGCCAGCACACCCCACTTGAAAGGCCGCGCTCTCTGCTCAATAGTCCTCCCCCCGGTTGGCACTGATTCTCCGTTGCTCATCAAACCCCTCTCAGGGACACAAGTTGATCTTGTTGCGGATCCAACGCACCCAATGATATCTTGGGTATCGTTTTATTCGTAGCGGAGTCGAGAAAGGTTCCCCCTGCCCGACAATGGCCCAAGAAAGTCGGCCGACGCCACCAGATAGCTGGGGCAACCACTAGTTAAGACGGTGCCCACGGTCATCGGCAGCAAACACATGGAATCCATTGGACCGAATCGAAAGCGCCAGCTGATCACCGGCCTTTACTTTAGTTTCGGCTGGCAGGCGGGCAATATACCGTTCTCCCACCAGGTCAAAATGTACCATGGTCTCGTGCCCCATATGCTCAACGACCTCCAGCGGCACGGCTGGCAGCGCGAACTCTGTCGGTTCGGTCACCAAATCTTCCGGACGAACGCCAACCATTACCGGCCCATCGGGAATATTTGAACCGAGTTCAATTGCCCCCTGCCCCCTCGAGCCGGAACCGTTGGTCGACGAAATGTCCTTCAAGTAGAACTTTCCGCTCCGCACATCCCCAGGAATGATGTTCATAGCGGGACTGCCGATGAAGGTTCCGACGAAACGGTTGACCGGGCGGTTGTAGATGTCCAGCGGCGAGTCGACCTGCTGAATCACACCGTCGTTCATCAACACGATCTGATCTCCGAGGGTCATTGCCTCGACTTGATCGTGCGTGACATAAATCATGGTCGTTTTGAGACGCTGGTGGAGACTTGAGATTTCGGTCCGCATTTGCACACGGAGTTTGGCATCGAGATTCGAGAGTGGCTCATCAAACAAGAATACCTGTGGGTCGCGGACGATGGCTCGCCCTAGCGCGACGCGTTGCCGCTGCCCACCAGAAAGCTCACGTGGACGCCGCTTCATCAGATCCTCAATGGACAGGATCTGTGCTGCCTGGGTAACCCGCTCTTGAATCTCACGCTTGGGCGTACGCCGCATCTTCAGCCCGAATGCCATGTTTTGATAGACCGACATGTGCGGGTAGAGAGCGTAGTTCTGAAACACCATCGCTATGTCGCGTTGACCAGGTGCAACGTTGTTGACCAGGCGATCCCCAATGTAGATTTCTCCAGCGGTAATGTCCTCCAGACCAGCAATCATGCGTAAAGTCGTCGATTTACCACATCCCGAAGGACCCACGAGTACGACAAACTCGCCGTCTGGAATGTCGAGATTGACTTCCCGGACGGCTCGAACCCCTCCCGGATAAGTTTTGTTCAACTGTTTGAGCTGGACGCTGGCCATAACCTTTTTATCATCCACGGCCGGTGATACCTGGTCAAGGTGGCCACGCACGATTGACCACGAAGGCCTGTAAGGTAGTTGGTCGTCCCACTACCGAAAAGCGTGGCGACACCCTTGAAGTTATCGTTTGCTCCGTTTGCATAAGCAATGCAAAACGCAGAAATGATCAAGACGGGGGTACGACGAACCACATTGGGACAATTGTGAAGACACAGATTGGTGCGAATTTGACGTCCAACGACGCTCCGGCAACCTGGCACATTCCAGGTACGCAGGAAGACGACTGCTGTGAATCGTATCGCAACTGACGTACATGATGTCGGCTTCGCTTACTTGCTTTCAGCCCTATTTTTCGAACGGGCCCAAAACCACCAATGGGAAACCACGCTACGGTCTTTGCTGGCGGGCTGTTGTGTGGTGCTGAGGCCCGCATCCCCGTCGTCCAGTGGCACAATCTCTGCCGAAATGAGTGTGACAGGTTGATCCTCAACCGTCGTCGGTACCGACCCGATCGACGAAATCGCAATAGGCTGGTGGTTTTCGGACGTAACCGTCAAACCACCCGAACTGTCACAAACGGGATTGGTCGTTGCCGCGCAATCACAACAATCGCAACAACCACAATCTCCACAATTGACGGGCACACTCCGGACTTCCCAGCGGCACTTGCACTCTTCGCACTCGTACTCATGCTTTTCCAACACGGAAATGCACCGCACCCGACATTTTGCACATGGACAACACCATTTGGGCAACCAGCAACAACCGCAACATCTTGGTATACAAACCGGCGGTATGCATACCTTTTCGCATGAGACGTTCCAGCAATGTTTCTTGACTTTCTCTTTCTCAGTGGTGCAATAACAACAGTCCCTGCACGCGCAACAGGGTCTGCCACACCCAGGACAGCAATCGCATTCAGCTGAACAACCACAAGACGGCGAATCGACCGGCTCTTCGATAGGTGGAAGGCTGGGAACCTCGTCGACCAGATTGTACCCCTGAGCAATTGCACGTTCGACAAGAACGCTGCTCGACACAACAACCAAGATAATCGCCGCGAGGAAAGCACGGGTCATTCGAATTGATTTAAGCACAAGAATCATCCTCCACAGAACGTCTCACACTATAGGAGTGCACACCTTATGAACGAGAAAAGGGTTGGGTTGGTCAAATTGGTACTCGCTAAAAGTCCACCATCAAACGTATACCAGCGATCTGATAGTCTCCATAAGTCTCGCCGTCGACCGGCCGGTGTTTGTAAATATTGCCGTAAATGTAGTTGAACTGCATCCGAGCGTAGGCATTCCAGTACCAGTTGAGACCGAATGTAAGACTTTCCCCAACACCTCCGAGAATGTCGTCATCGGTTAGATCTGCATACGACCATCGGAGAGCCACCTGCCAGGCTCCCCAACCATGTCCGTATCCTCCATCGCATCGGTTCACGAGAAAAAATTTCTCGATTGGCTCCACGCGCGCGAGCGTACCCCTCTTTCGGTCCCATGGCATGTACTCACCAGTCAGGAAGTACGCCACGTACATATAACCACCGTGGAAGTGCAACTCGTCCCCAAAACCATCAATCCTCTGCAGCCAAAGGTTCTGGTACTCGCCACAGAACTGGAACGCACCGACGTTAAACACCGTTGCTAAACCCAAGAGCTCGTAATGATCAGCCTCGGGGATCTCCAGAGTATCCAACCAACGGGTAACCGTACGAGCCTCGGGACGGGTGCGGAAGCGTGCCTCGTTATCTGCACCGATTTCTGCCGGGCTAAGACCATCGGGGTCGGCAAACGTGCCGGAAACCCCCAAATGGGCGTATCCACGCCCGCCGGAACATTCGTCGTACCACAATGTGTTGGCCAGGCGATAGGCAAATTCCCCCTGGCAATGATCGCTGATGTAGTTGCCTTCATCCTGAATCAAACGCAGGTTGTAGAGACCGTAACGCCAGTTCCAGCGAAGATCTTCCGAATAGGAATAGGCCGCAATTCCTAACCGACGAGAATCCTGGTTGAATGCCTCGATGACGAACGGGCGTTCCATGAAGACGTTGTAACGGCTACTGTTGAGGTGATCCAAGCCGTAAGGCCTCTTCTGGTTGCCGATCAGGACTCTTTGCAAAACGGGTAAGTCTTTGAACCCGAGATAGGCGTCCCGGAACTCCGTCCTGTTGCCGCCGGCAAATTCCATTTCGATCTTGTAGAGCATGTTCTTCCACACATCGCCTTTAACTCCAAATCGCACGCGACGAAAACCGATCTGATCCTGTACTGGCAGATCTTTATCGCCATTCTCAAAAGCGTTGACCCCCGGCGATAGATGCGGAAACGACCAGTTGTCAATGTGTACACGACCATTGACAACCATCGTGGCATCCTTGTGTCCCGTCTTGGCGTAGTTTTTGAGGCTTGATTTGAGGTCGCCGTATTTGTCCTGAAGCTTGCCGTAATCGGATGACAACTCCTGAAACTGCTGCTCAAGTTCATCAAGTCGGTCTGTGACCGAATCAGAACTTGCTGATCCGTTGTTGACCCCATTGGCCGCAAACAATGCATACGGTTCGTAGGCAGGTACGTGTTGTTCATGGGAAACGTAGTGAACACCGCCGTCATCATATGCTTTCAAATCATCGTCAGCTGTGGCAATCGGTTTCAGCAAGGCAACCTTTTTGGGTTGTCCCTCACCCACTGTCTGCGCAACACCAAAGCAAGCCATGGAGACCAACAGCAACACTCCGTGTGCGACTAGTAATTGTCTCCACATATCCTGACTCGAAGTCCCACGCTTGCCTTTGGAAACATACCCAGGAGGCTTGTTCCTCTGGATGCTCCGACAACAGGCAATTCTGGATGTGATGGTTGTGCCAGCTGTACGTATTACACGAATAACATCAGTGGTATGGGTTATTTCGTCACGAGAAGTGTTCAGAATCCATGAAGACTGGTTGTGGGTTATCCATATGGGACCCGATACAGCCCTTACATCAGGTAAACTTCGCCTATCTTTTCAGCGGACTGCATACAGACCGACTCCAACATCCACAGAACCAGCCAGATCGGTAGTGGCTGACCCATTCCCAACGGTCGACGCTGAAGGCCGACTCATTTGGGAGTGAAGCCAGTCGCACCGCTGCCGGCAGTCGAACCATCCGGGGCTGGTACCAGCTCCAGCCCCTTGAGGGTAAAGCCGTCCGCAGGGACCGGCTCGACCCGATTCGTCTCCACGTCGGGTTGAACTGGGGTCTCGAACCCCGGATTGATGACCTCGGGTCCAGCGGCAGGAAGCTTGCAACCAGGTGTCTGGTCATAGGTCCCCAGGCTCACAATGGGGGCACGAGCCGAAATGTAGTTCAGTTGCCGCGGGTGGCAACGACGGCTTTCCCGCCGACAAGCATCGGCATGTGCCTTGGACGGCCACGGGCCTTCGGCCAGAAACACACCAGCGAATTCAAGCAATGTACCCTTGGTGAAATGGACGTTCTTCGTAGCCACAGCGTACTCGGCCAGAGTGCGGTAGTATTGCGACTCGGCCGCGGCAAGCCGCTTTTGGGCATCGAGCAGCAGGTTGAGCGAAGCTTTATTTTCAACGAATTTTGCCTCGACGGCTACGAGTTCTTCTTTACCTGCAACAAGCCGATTGTAGGAAGTCTGTGAAACAAAGTACGCACGGTCAACCTCGGCAACCGAACCGGCTGCCTCATACACGACTTCTTGTATCTGCTCCTTCAAGATCGCTCGTTCCCTGGCAAGCCAGAGTTCTGCATTGCGAACACCGGTGTGGGCACGACGGAAACCGATTGGCAAGCTGAATTCCACCCCCAACTGCCACTCTTGATAGTTGCCACCAACAAGCTGGTCGTAGGCGCTAGCGCCACTGACCGGATCGCCTACGACCGGTGGAGTGA
>Ga0310121_10004130_pt1 | contig 12958 bp, 10 predicted proteins | sample CB27_Tmax_986_MG_FD_203504 | JGI IMG/M metagenome (GOLD analysis project Ga0310121, IMG submission 203504) | Marine microbial communities from Western Arctic Ocean, Canada - CB27_Tmax_986 | ecosystem: Environmental > Aquatic > Marine > Oceanic | place: Canada: Western Arctic Ocean | collected... | reverse complement strand
TCTGGTTCCATTCGAACGACACGCTCGGCAATTCGAGTGCAGTTCTATAGAGGGCGAGCACCACGTCGACAGCGCCCCTCGGCGTGAAATGGAACCTGGGCACGCTGTTCTCGTACCCTGCCTGGACCCGAACGAACTCGACCCCCATCTCGGCAGTCCAGTCGTAGATCATTTCACGCGAGTTCGCTGCGTAGTAGCGAATCCAGTCCGGGTTTCCATCCTCGGTCCACTCCACCCAGTCGGTGTAGGCCTTTTCGGGCGAGTCGGTGAAGCCGTCCCTTTTTTGGGTCGGCGTGTCCACGATCGCGAAGCCGCCTGCCATTACGGCATGGCCTCCGATCACTGAGCTCATGTCGAGCACTAGGACGCTCACGCCGCTGCGGCCCATTTCAACCGCTGCGGAGAGACCCGCGATTCCCGCGCCGACGACGATAGCTTCCGAATCGAGAACTGGCTGCTCGGTCTGCGGCTGATCGCAGGACGCCAGCGTGAATGCGCTCAGAACAATCGTTGCGCTTGACAGTTTCACGGAATCACCCCCTCGAAAAGTCAGACCCGCTCGATGTAGTCACTGTTGATCTGCGCCACGGACGTCACGCCCGCCTCCATCATGACTCGACGGAATTCCGTTCTCAGAATACTTAGCACCTTCTCCACGCCTGCCTCACCGAACGCCCCTAGACCGAATACGTACGGGCGTCCGACACAGACAGCATCGGCGCCCAATGCCAGAGCCTTGAAAACATCTGAGCCGCGGCGGAATCCACCGTCGATGAGAACGGGCATCCGACCGCCGACCGCTCCAACAATCTCCGGAAGGCTCTCGATGGTGGAGCGGCCACTGGCCTCGGACCGGCCGCCGTGATTGGAAACGATGATCCCGTCAACGCCATGCTGAAGACAGAGCCTGGCATCCTCCGCCGTCACGATGCCCTTTAGCATGACCTGCATCGTCGTAATTGATTTGAGTCGCTCGACAAAATCCCAGGTCAGCCCAGACGCTTGTGTGCTCTCAACTCCCGTGAGATCGATGCCCGTCCACATGGCACGATCCCGAAGCCGTTCCTGGAGCGTGGCGTTCTCGAGGTGACACTGGCTGCAATCCGTCGAATCGGAACGCACGTAACGCTGGAACGTTTCCATATTCCGTGGAGACGGCCGATCCACTGTAACGGCCACCACCGGGCAGCCGGCTTGCTCGGCGCGTTTCGTCAACGCCTCCGCGACATGCCAGTGGTTTGAGGGATAGAGCTGGAACCAAATCGGCGCCCCCCGGGCGGCGGTGACGTCCTCGACGGTCTGGCTCGTCTGAGTGGAAAGAATCTGGGTATGACCACCGGGCCTCGCACCCCTAGCGGATGCTATCTCGCCTTCGGGGTGATACTTGCCCTGACCCCCAACCGGCGCCAGGGCGATAGGCGTCTCCCAGGGCATGCCGAAGACACTAGTCGAGATGTCTGGATTGCGGACGTCGACCATTCTGCGGACTCGGATTCGAAAACGATCGAAGCCTTCCCTGTTCGCCAGCAGGGTCTCGTTACTATCGGTGCCGGAAACCGTATAGCCGTAATGGGCAGGCAGCATGCGATCTTTAGCGACCGGTTCGAAGTCGAAAACGTTCAACGCCTCATCTGCCGCCTTGATGAGCTCAACCGGCAGATCATCAGCCGCTAGGAGCTTCTCGCTCAGTAAAGGAACGATGCCCGCCCCTACCAGAACCGGGGTTCCGGCCAGGAAACGAAGGAATTGGCGCCGATGCTCGAGCTTAGTCTCACCCTTAGTGTTTGACATTTTGACCCTCCCGCACGGGGACCCGGTCGAGGGTTCCCCCGATGTAACCTCAGCGCCCGATTGTAACCCGAAGCGCCGTGATCATTGGCGAGAGCACGCCATCGCATTTAGACTCTAGGGGCACAATCGAAGGTAACGCGTCGAACCCATGAGAACGATAAACGTGAATCGCCGTTCGGTGTCCATCACGGTACTGAGCCGGGTGCTCCCCCTCGTGGCCCTACTCGCGGGTACCGTTGCCTGCACCGAACAGACCGTCGACTTCTACACGGATCGCACGCTCACGATCCTTGTCGGCTCTGGCCCCGGTGGCGTCACGGATACCTCAGCCAGGATCATCGCTGGTTTCCTCGAGCACTATCTACCGGGCGAGACCACGGTGATCGTTCAGAACATGCCGGGCGGTGGCAGCGTTACTATGACGAATCACCTCTACCGCTCGGCGCCACAAGACGGGACGGTCCTCGGCTACTCGTTGCCTGGCATCGTTCTCGCGCAGCTCATGGAACCAAACCGGGCGAGATACGATGGGCGGGAACTCAGTTGGATCGGCTCGGCGATTACGGCCACCAACATGATCGTGGTCCTCAACGACACGCCCGTGAACAATCTCGATGAAGCTCGGAACACCGAGATCATCATCGGTGCGACCGGCCGGGGCTCGCCACTCTATCAGTTGCCCGCCTTGGCGAAAGAGTTGTTGGGACTTGAGATACGGATCATCACAGGCTACCAGGGGAGTTCAGAAATAACCCTCGCAATGGAGCGCGGAGAAGTCCACGGCCAAAGCGCAGCACTGGACTACTGGGCGCTCGCCCGCCCCGCCTGGCTGACCGACGGCACATTGAAATTCTTGGCCTACATCGGCCCTCCCGACGCGCGGGCGCCCGACGCACCCCATCTCGGCGATCTCGTGTTTACCGAGCGGGAGCGTGAACTCGTCGAAGTCCTCGAGATCAGCTCGAGGGTCGGCTGGCCCTTGTTCGCCCCGCCCGGAGTCCCAGCCGAACAGCTCGCGGCACTACGCCAAGCCTTCAGCCAAATGCTGCAGGATGAGGCATTCGCCGAAGCCATAGAGACGTCGATGAGAACGCCGTTGAACCCCAAGCAAGGAGAGGCATTGCAGGCCATCGTGGAGGCCGAACTGGATACGCCGGAGTCGGTGATCGCAGAGGCAAAAGAGCTGCTTGGCCTACTAGAGTAAACCTGGCTGGGCTTGAGTCCGTTCGCCACAGAAAATGACTTAGGTCCTCGACCGGATAGTCCTACCTTGTCGCTGGAAAATATCGATCCAGCCACCCCTTGAGGATCTCTACTGCCCTGGCATTACCCTCGGCGAGGAGAAAATGATCTACATCCGTGAGCAGGTGCAGCTCCGTGGGTTGGCCCGCATGCTTGAACAGCTCGATCGACTGTTCCGCTGGACACACCGAATCCTTAGCCGCGTGCATCAACAGGACAGGCCGCGGCGCGATATCACCCACGACCTCTTCAGCCTTGAAGTCAAACATGCTTTGCGCCGTCTCCACGGGAAACTCCATAACCGACTTGGTCGCGAGATGTCCGCGCAGGTGCTCCGGGATGGGTACGATGTCGTAACGGGACACCATCAATGAATTGCCTGTGCGTTTCTTGTACTTCGGACCCGCAGCGAGCATCTCAGTGAACTTCTTCCAGGCCTCGGGGCTCGCGTGCTGCGCGCGGAATTTTGTTTCTCCGTTGCCCCAGGCCACTGAGGACACCACAGCGGCGGGACGCTCGTCGAGCCCGGCTGTGTAAAGTGCAACCGCTCCACCGAAGCTGCTACCCATAAGCCCTACGCAATCGGCCGCCACTTCGGGGCGTTCGAGAAAATAGTCCAGCGCATGTTGAGTATCCTCAACCTGGTCGAGACAGATGATCCTGCCGAATTCACCGTCACTGCTACCGCAACCACGCATATCGAAACGCAGCGTGACATAGCCCCAATCCTTCAGCATGCGGCAGGGACCCACTGTGTTGGCTGCGTTACTGTTGCTCCCGAAGCCATGCAGCACGATAAAACCAGGACGTTTTCCACCGGGCTCGAAATCATCTGGAATCGTCACCGTGCCGTTGAGGTTGAGCCCCCCTGCAGACTCGAATGTTATTTTCTCTTCCATGACAACATTCTCGCCGCGCTATCGCTATCATTCAATCGCGTCACTGGTTGCGATCGGAGTGGGGGAAATGGGACTTCTCATCGATGGACAATGGCATGATCGACCGCAGAAGGCCCGTTCTACTGAAGGACGATTCGTACGTCGTGATGCCCAGTTCCGCAACTGGATCACCTCCGACGGCTCGCCGGGTCCGAGCGGGGAGGGTGGGTTCGAGGCAGAACCCGGACGATTCCATCTCTACGTCTCTTACGCCTGTCCTTGGGCACATCGCACATTGATATTCCGGGTGTTGAAGGGCTTGGAGGAGATGATCTCGATCTCGGTCGTGCACTGGTACATGGGTGAGTCGGGTTGGACCTTCAACGAAGCCGAAATCCCGGATTCGGTCAATCATGCGGATTATGTCTACCAGGTCTACACGGCCTGCAACTCTGGTTACACGGGTCACGTCACCGTTCCTGTGTTGTGGGACAAGAAAAGAAGCACCATCGTTTCCAACGAGTCCTCTGAGATCATCCGAATGTTCAACAACGCATTTAACGGCGTCGGCGCGAAACCGGGTGACTACTACCCGGAAGCGCTACGGGGGGAGATCGATCAAGTTAACGAGCGCGTCTACCACACGCTCAACAATGGCGTTTACCGGGCCGGTTTCTCTACGACACAAGGCGCCTACGAGGAAGCCGTCGTCCCCTTGTTCGAAACACTCGATTGGCTCGAGGAACGCCTCGGTGAGCAGCGTTTTCTGATCGGCAATACCATCACGGAAGCCGACTGGCGTCTCTTGACGACGCTGTTACGCTTCGACCCCGTTTACGCATGCCACTTCAAGTGCAATCTCCGGCGAATAGCCGACTACCCGAATCTATCCAGCTACATGCGGGATCTCTACCAGCAACCCGGCGTCGCAGGAACTCTTCGGCTGGACCACGTTAAGCTCCACTACTATCGCAGCCACGCCTCAGTGAACCCGACGCAGATCGTCCCCCTAGGACCCCAAGTCGACTATTCGGCACCCCACGACCGAGACCGATTCGGCTAATCTGCAAAGAAAAGCCCGGCCGAAGCCGGGCTAACTCAAAATGTTGCGGCCATACGGCCGCTCCCACATTTAGCTTCAGTTAGTCCGCAGCGAAGCAATAGAACAAGCCATCGCCACCCGTCGCTATGAGATCTGCCTGGGAGCAGCTCCGGGACTGATGCGCAGCGTTCCAAGACGTGTTACCGCCGCCCTGGCGATCGAAGTGACCGACCATTGCGCTCCCTTCACTGCTGCTGGTCCAGTTGTTGCAGGTATGGTCGTCTGCGTCGGGGAAGAACGCCGTACCGTCGGACATCGCACCGGTGAGCATGTCGTGTCGGTTCTGCGAGTCGCCTCGACCCAGCACCCGATTACCATTCTCGTCCAGCGAGGTGCTCCTGATGATGTTGGCGCTTAGGTGTAGATCATCGAGATCTTCAGCAATAAGGTCACCGGCCGCATTGTGCCAGGGACCGTCACCGATTCGGCTGCGGGCATCGATTCCGCGACTACCCTCAGGCTCGGTGGCGAGATAGGCGCGCCAGGCCTTGTCCCCAGCTCCGGCGGATTCCGCCAACATCTGGCAATGAGCGTCCGCACCGTCAATACCACCCAGATCGCCCCCGTTACCTGAACCGTTGCTCGTGATGAAGAAGGTCATATCCTGAGCAAGCGAAGCTTGTGCACCCACGAGGGCCAAAAAACCCGCCGTCAATATGCAAAGCGATTTTCTCATCGGTCATTCTCCTTATTTGAATGAGTGCCCGCGATTACTCGCGTGACAGAAAGAGCCTTAATACGTACCAGAACATCAGGGCGGTAGAGACCAATAGCTCTAACGCCGCCGCTACATAGTTCGTGCGAGTCTATCACGCGGTAGCTTCCACACGACACGAAGACCGGGGTCGTTATCCTCGAGTGTGATCTCCGTCTGATGCAGCTTTGCCACCGCAGCCACCAGGCTGAGTCCCAAACCGTTGCCAGCCGCGTCCCGATGTGCTGGCAAGCGGTAGAACCGCTCGAATACACGCTCCCTCTCGTTTTCCGGAACTCCCGGACCCGAATCGGCGACGACGAGTTTCGGGCCACTTGGATCCTGACAAAAGTCCAAGCAAATCGATCCGCCTTCGGGTGTGTATTTGATTGCGTTGTCCACAAGGTTGGAGATAGCTTGGAACAGAAGGTCTCGATCCCCCCAGGTCTCTGTCGATTGGGCAACCTCGAGTGTGAGCTTGACGCTCTTCTCGGACGCCAATGGCTCGTACAAATCGGTCACGTCGTTGAGCAGCGCTTCCATATCGATCCCCTGGGGATCAGGCCGGCGACTACCCGCCTCGATCTGCGCGATCCGGAGCAGCGCGTTAAACGTTCCGAGCATTCTGTCCGCTTCTTCGATGGATTGATCAATGCTCGACTCGAAGTCTTGCCCATCGACTCCCCGAAGGTGCTCAAGACGCCCCCGCAGCCGTGTCAGTGGCGTCCTCAGATCGTGTGCGATGGCGTCCGATACCGATCGCACACCTTCCATCAACGACTGGATCTGGTCCAGCATTCCGTTCAGATTGCCCGCGAGGCGATCGAACTCGTCGTTGCCGCGACCCTGTGGCATTCGCCTAGAAAGGTCTCCGTGGCGAATATCCTGGCTGATACGGTTGATCTGCTCGAGGCGCTTCGCGACGCGGCCCGCCATTAGGAAGCTGACCAGGATCGCGAGCCCGACCATCGCCCCCAAACCCCACCTGAGTGAGGACTCCATGAGCTGACGCGCCGAGTCAATGTTGCCGCCCATACGGCCGAAAATGAGCTGGTGCTTGCCAGAGAGGGGGGCCAGCCGAGCGTAGACATTATCGTCCCACTCCGGAATCTCGGCTCTGAAACCGCGGGGAATATCCAGTTCAAAGAAGAGCCACCCGTCCGTCTCCTGCGCCTCCCGACACAGAACCTCCACCGACTCGTTTGCATCCAGCCGGCCGTGGTCACCGGCGATCGGCCGACACTCCGTGTCCAAAAAGATGTAGATGCCCGAGGGGTCTCGCTCGCTCTCTTCCGCAATCTCGGCGACGAACTCATCCACTCCGTTATCGAAGTAAAATTCGCGGGACTGGGCGAGTTCCAAGTCGATAGCGCTTCGAAGCTCCTGCTCCATGAAGGAGAGGGTCTGCCAATAAACAAACCAGCCCAATATTAGGAACGACACCGAGAACAGCGTCATGAACCACAGGCCCAACCGAAAGGTGGTGCTGCGCCAGATGTTACTCAGAGAGCCCAACAACATAGCCGGCACCTCGGACCGTGTGAATTAGTCTCGTATCGAAGTCCTTGTCGATTTTTTGCCGCAGCCTGCTGACGTGGACGTCAATCACGTTCGTCTGCGGATCGAAGTGATAGTCCCACACCGCCTCGAGCAGCATCGCGCGCGTCACGACCTGCCCCTCGTTACGCATCATATACTCCAGCAGCTGGAACTCGCGAGGCTTGAGGTCGATTTGCCGACCTTCCCTAACGACTCGCCTTGTCAGGAGGTCCATCGTTAGCCCATCGACCTTCAGCGACGTTACCTCCTCCTTTATCGACGCCCGACGCGCCAACGCTTCGATACGGGCCAAGAGCTCCGGAAACCCGAAGGGCTTAACCAGATAATCATCCCCTCCTGCTTTGAGCCCTTGGACCTTGTCGTCCACCTCCCCCAACGCACTCAGTATCAGTACGGGCGTGTGATTCTCCGCAGCGCGAATGGTCTCAACCACCGTTAACCCGTCCATCCCAGGGAGCATACGGTCGACGACCATGACATCGAACTGTCCGTCCGTGGCCGCTCGCAGACCGTCGTTACCGTCGACGACGTGATCAACCTCGTGGCCGGAACCATCGAGATCCCTCACGAGGTATTGTGCAACCGTTGGGTCGTCTTCAATGAGCAGAATACGCATCCCGCACCCCAGAATTGCTTTCAAAGAGCTTAACTACAAGACGTCAGCAGCAAAACAGTGAGACATTACAATTAGTTAAGATTGGAGACGACTTCAAAAGAGGCGTCCTCTCTCCGTAGCGGTATACTCGTACCATCCGTCGGGAAAGGCCTAGATCCTGGGCTTCGCCACGGCGCAAATCAATAATGAATCAAGGAGGGGGCAATGCTCAATCGCAGAAATTTCTTGAGGACTGTCGGTGGCACAGCCACTGGCGCGTTCATGATGACCCGCCTGAGAGATGCGCTTGCCCAATCCTCCAGGCGCGAGGTTTTTGTCGGCGGCCAGCGCGCTACGACGGTCGACATTCATGCGCATTGCGTGTTCCCGGAAGTCACCGATCTTCTCACGGGCACCCAATTCTCGGATGTCGGGTTCGCTCCGTGGCAGACGCTGGGACCCGAACGCCTGGATTCCATGAATCAACTCGGCATCGATTATCAAGCGTTGAGTATCAATCGCTACTGGTGGTACGGCGCGGATCGGACGCTGGCAGCCGATGTCGTAAGACTCCACGACGAGAACCTCGCCAGCTGGGTGAACGAGCATCCCGATCGTTTCGTTGCGCTCACCTCTCCAGCGCTACAATACCCTGAGCTCGCCGCGGAACAACTCGAGTACGCCATTGACGAATTGGGCCATGGGGGCGCCTCTGTAGGCGGGCACTGCAACAACGAGAGTCTTTCGGACCCGAAATACGACCCGTTCTGGGCGAAAGCCGAGGAGATGGGCGCGACGGTCTTCATGCATCCCAACAACTCCATGAACCTCATCCGAGAGGACGGTCTCGCGGGTCGCGGTGATTTGGGCAACATCATCGGAAATCCCTTGGAAACCACCACTTTCCTCACCCGTCTCATGTTCGATGGCACGTTGGACAAGTTTCCAGGACTCAAGATCGTCGGCGCCCATGGAGGTGGCTATCTGCCTTCCTACCTAAGCCGAACCGAGGTCGCGTGCGAGGTACGCAATAACGCGAACTGCGTCAATACCCGGCAGCCGAGCGAATATCTGCGAGATCAGATCCTGGTCGACACCATGGTGTTCTCGGACGAAGCGTTGCGCCACCTCGTCGCGGAAATGGGAGCGAACCAGATCGTCTACGGAACCGACCTTCCGTTCAACTGGCCCGATACGCTCGATCTAGTACTCAATGCCAACTTCCTCAGCGACGAGGAGAAAATCGCTATCGTCGGTGGAAATCTAGTGGAGCTGCTTGGTATCAATACCTAGGTCACGAGCGGGCGCATGGGTTGCCATGCGCCCGCCCTCCTTCTCAGACCCCATCGCGCGCGAACATCCGGAGAACATCCAGTTCTCCAAGGGTGCCGTGACGTTGCTCATCAATAGCAGCACTTACATCATCGAGCTGGCACCTCTCAAAGCTCCTTTCGGCGGCTCGCTAACTCGCCCGCATGGGGTAGAATTACCCAGTGAACTTCCGGCTTCGGCAGGAAGCCTTCCACTTTAAGGCGAAGAGTTTAGAAGGAGAACAAGTATGGGTGATCCAATCACTATGCGGCGAATTCTCTTCGGCGCAGCCTCAATTGCCATTGCCTGGGCGTCCGGCGCGATTGCGCAAGGAATAGCCCTCGACAGCGATGACATCGGTGGCATCGTCAGCAGTGAGAATGGTGCGGAAGCGGGCGTCTGGGTCATCGCAGAAACTGATGACTTCCAAACGCGCTACGCTAAGATCGTCGTAACCGATGACGAGGGTCGCTACGTTGTCCCTGACCTCCCGGACGCAGATTACAGGCTTTGGGTACGCGGCTACGGCCTAGCGGATTCGGAACAAGTCGCCGCAAATCCTGGCGACAATGTGAACCTCACCGCCATCGTAGCGCCAAGTGCAGCGGTAGCAGCAGAGGTCTATCCGGCCATCTCCTGGTACTCCATGATGAATCTGCCGGATGAGAGCGAGGTCAGCTTTCTGCGTGGTGGACTGAACGAGTACATCAGTGCCATGACCAACCAGACCTGTGTCGGTTGTCACCAACTCGGCCAGCTTTCCACACGCACGTTCCCCGATTCCTTCAAGAACATCGAGAATTCCGAGCAGCGTTGGATGCGACGAGTGCAGTCGGGTCAGGCCGCCCATCAAATGATCGAACCACTGGCTTCTCGCCTGAGGGGTGTCCCGTTCAAATACCTAGCCGACTGGACCGATCGAATAGAGGCGGGCGAACTGCCGCAGTTCATTCCCGAGCGACCCCAGGGCCTTGAACGCAATATTGTCGCGACGGTGAGAGATTGGGGCGATCCCAAGTCCTATCTGCACGATCTCATCAGCACAGACCGCCGCGACCCGACGGTAAACCCATACGGGAAGATCTACGGTGCACCCGAGCTCAGCACGGACAACCTCCCGATCCTTGACCCGATGGCCAACACCGATACCACCTTCCACGCACCTGTCCGAGATGAAAATACGCCCACCACGTACAGCGATCCCATCGGAGCAGCCTCCGCTTACTGGGGGGAAGAGCGTATTTGGGACAGCAAAGCCAATGCGCACAATCCGATGTTCGATCAGGACGGGCGCGTTTGGTACACAGCGCGCATCCGCGGGCCGGACAATCCCAACTATTGTCGGGAGGGTTCAGATCATCCGTCGGCCAAGCTAACGGCCACAACCAGAGCCGGCCGGCATCTGTCCGTCTATGAGCCCGAAACGGGCGAGTATCATTTCGTCGACATTTGCTTCTCGACACACCATCTGCAGTTCGCGGAGGACGAGAACAACACGCTGTGGACCAGCGGCGGCGGCGAGATCATCGGCTGGCTCGACTCGAACCTCTTCATGGAGACGAAGGACGCCGCACGATCTCAGGGCTGGACGGCCGCCATCCTCGACACGAACGGCAATGGCAAGCGTGACGAGGGCTACGCAGACATCAGCGAACCCGTCGATCCGGCGAGGGATAAGCGCATCAACCCGCGATTCTATGCAGTGATGCCGAACCCCACGGACGGCTCGGTTTGGGGCTCCACGAGCTTCGAGTTCCCCGGCCGACTGGTCCGCCTCAACCCTGGTGCGAATCCGCCGGCGACCGCACTGGCCGAGCAGTACAACATCCCCTTGCCGGGCTTTGCCTCCCGCGGCGCCGACATCGATCGCAATGGTGTGATCTGGACTTCGCTCGGGAGCGGCCACCTAGGTGAGTTTGACCGTAGCAAGTGCGAAGGGCCGCTGAACGGCCCCGAGGCGACCGGCGACCATTGTCTGGAGGGGTGGACCTTCCACCGCTATCCCGGTCCCGGCTTCCCGCAACGACCGGACTTCAGCGTTGAGGCGAGCTACTACTCGTGGGTCGACCAACGTAATTCGGCGGGCCTAGGTGAGAACGTGCCGATGTCCACGGCCAATCTTTACGATGGCATCCACGCGCTGGTAGACGGCGAGTGGGTCACCATGCGAATCCCCTACCCCCTTGGTTTCTACAGCAAGGGCTTCGACGGCCGGATCGACGATCCCGACGCCGGCTGGAAGGGGCGTGGCCTCTGGGTATCAGAGGGCGATCGAACCCCATGGCTCATGGAAGGCGGTTTGGGGAACCGCCCGTTGGTAGTGCACTTCCAGGTGCGACCCGACCCTCTAGCCAAGTAAACATCGACAACGACGAAAACCTTACGGGGGCGACCAGTGGGCGCCCCCTTTACTAAACGCACGGGCTGTAAGTGGATACCTCACCGCTAGAACGATTCATGCACCCCCTGCCGCGCCACGGACGGTGAGGAGTTGGATCACGACTATCTGTGGCGTTGCCATCTGTCAGCGGCTCACCTATTTGAAGCCCTAATATCCAGCAATCGGCGAAGACCGGCGGGCAGAATTCGAGGCGGCTCACAATGAGCTAATGCAGGACTGACGTGAGAAGCAATCTGGGTTGGACGCTGATTTTGATTTGCGGACTGGCTAGCCTGGCCGCGAACGGAGATGAGGTGAGTGTCGCCGTGGCTGCGAACTTTGCCCTGCCCATGCAACGTCTCGAGATGCAGTTCGAAAACACCACCCCGCACGAGATCACCGCCGTAACCGGGTCGACAGGTCAACTGTTCGCACAGGTTCTGAACGGCGCCCCATACGATGTCTTTCTCGCGGCCGATCGTGAGCGTCCCACGCGACTCGTTGAGCAAGGGACAGCTGTAACCGGTACACAGTTTACTTATGCGCTCGGCCAACTGACGCTCTGGACTCGTGAAACCACGCTAACGGGTGATCGCAGCCTGGGCCTTCTCACAAGCGGTAAGTTCCGCCGGCTCGCCATCGCGAACCCCCGCCTCGCACCGTATGGTCTCGCCGCGCAGCAGACGCTCGAAGCCCTGGGCCTGTGGGAACCGCTCCAGTCGAAGATCGTTCGCGGTGAGAACGTGGCCCAGACCTTTGCCATGGTCGAAACGCGAAACGCTGAACTCGGGCTCGTCGCACACTCGAGCGTGATTGCGTACTCGGGCGGATATACCGTGGTACGGATCCCAGCAGCACATCACGATCCGATTCGCCAGGACGCGGTTCTCCTGACGCGCGGGGAAACCAACCTGGCTGCACTTGAGTTCATCCGCTTTTTGCAGGGCGCACAGGCTCGCACGCTCATTAGGGAAGCGGGTTACCTCCTGCCTTAGGGCTCCTCCGGACTGTCTCTTCTCGCACTTTTTCGTGGACCGTACCCCTTCACTGTCAATATTGTTGACATAACTAGTTTATATGGATCATAAAACTGCTTATAAAGCTAAATATCTGATATATTGTCGACAATATAGCCTAGGAGCACCCTGCCATGACCGAAATGGGTATTCGCGATGCCCACCGCCCGCCACCTGACCGGCTGTTGACCGAAATCGCGGACTACGTCCTGAACTATGACGCGAACAGTGATCTGGCCCGGACCACCGCCCGCCACTGCCTCATGGATTCATTGGGCTGCGGCATCCTGGCGCTGAGTTATCCCGCTTGCACGAAACTGCTGGGGCCCATCGTAGACGGAGCTGAACTCCGGAATGGCGCACGCGTACCGGGAACGCACCATGTGCTT